>OLGD01000901.1_pt1 | contig 51844 bp, 46 predicted proteins | sample 1605311 | NCBI WGS metagenome assembly OLGD01 (sample SAMEA3888917, study PRJEB22519) | human gut metagenome | biome: human gut; feature: human-associated habitat; material: faeces | place: Denmark | collected 2010
TGCTGCCGAAACAGCCTGTCCTGCATTTCGAGCATTGCATTCCAGTTTCGTTCCGTGACCATCACGCCGGGTTCCAGCCGTTGCGCCTCGTCCATCAGCTTTTTGTGCTGCGCCAACATTTCCTGTGTTGTCATTCTCCGTTCTGTATCCAAATTCCGCCTCCATTTTTTCTTTCAAGTATTTTTCTATATGTAATTTGCTGTCACGGCACTTGCGTCCGTCCGGTGTGGTGTAGGTGATGTTCTTGCGGCTGTCCGTCCACGTGGCGTCGTAACCCTCAGAGCGGAGCAAGATCAGAAATTCCTCACGGTTTCCTGCGCAGCGCATACACTCGTCGATCACGCGCATCAGCTCGAACTTCCAGCTCTCGCCTTTGGATGCCGTGTAGTATTCCGCATTGGACATCCCGCGCGACTGCCGCTGGCCATCCCTCTGAAATTTCGGCAGCCCCAGTTCTTCGCAGATCTGGTCATTGCGGATGCGCAGCTCCTGAATCTGTTCGTCTGCCATATGTACTTTTTTGCCGGTTTCAAAATTCACGCTGTTGATGATGCAGTGCGAGTGGATGTGTTCGCGGTCAACGTGCGTGCAGACCAGAACTTCACAGCCGTCGAAGTATCCAGCAAGTCGGTGCGCTGCTTCGTGCGCCGTGCGCGGGTCGATGCCTGCGCCCTTCGGGAAACTCTGCACCATGTGGTAGAACATCACACCGCCGTCCTTGTGGTGCAGGAGCTTCGTACTCAGAAACTCGTCGAACGCAGTTTCCGGTTGACAGCCAATGCCGCTGACGAGTTGCTGTCCATCCCAGAGCGTTTTATTTACCTGTGACACATACCGCATCACGCTTTTCAGGTATCTGCGCGTCTGCGTCCCCTTTTTGTAGTTCACGAAATGGACGATTGCGATTTTGCCACACCTCCCTCCTGCATTTTCCTCAGAGCGGTATTGATCTTAGAGAATTCCTGCCCGGCAGAATCCAAATTGGCGAACTGTACCTTGCCCATATTCGCCAGCACCGCCAGCTGGTTGAGATTGTTGCCAATGGCTTTCTGCTGCCGCAGGACTTCCTTGAGTCCGTCCAGAATCACAATCTGTTTTCTGAGACAACAGGCGGTCACATAATCGCTCTGGCTCATGTGCGCCTGCGCTGCTTTTCGGCGGATTGTCTCTAAATCTTGTGCTGAGATCCGAATGCTGAATTGTTTATCTTTTCTCATGTTTCCTCCGTTCGTATTAAGCGGGTATGGGCTTCTGCCCGATTTGAGGCATTTGGCAGGGAGCCGGTGGACCGGCGACTAGCCAAATGCGATGCTGGCTCCTCCCGAACGGGAGGATTTTCCCCGCCGTAGCGGGGATTCTCTGCGTTGGACTGGCGTATTGCGCCTGTATTTTCCTGCGTTGCCCGCACGCCGGTGCAACGTGGGCTTTTTCTGCCGCGCCGCACACACACTCGCTGTCGGGGCAGAAAGCCGCACACAGCGGCGACACGCGCCTTACGGCGGCGAACGGTGCCCGCTGTGGAAGGGTGCAAGGATGCAAACCGTTCAAGGCGTTACCCCCTTACCCTCTTGCTCCGGCAAGCGCCAGAGCCATTGGTCGGCGCGGCGCTCCGAAAGAATGCCGAGATTTCGCTTTGCGATTTTCAGCGTCCGCTCTGAAATGCCGAGCTGCTTTGCAAGCGCAAGGGCTTCTTCGGCTGGTCTTGGCTGCGTCAGAAACCTGCGCAGCTCGTCTTCCATCTGCATGGTCTTTGTCTGCACCTGCCCGGTGCCGTTCAGGATGTTGTCAACAGTCGCATCGCAGAAGCCCTTCCACTGAAAGCCATGCTCCGGATGAAGTTCAAATGCAATGGCTGCGCCCTCCGGTGCAAGGCTGTTCTTGTCCTGCGCAACAATGCGGAGCGTATCGCCGCTTTTCAGCCGCCCGACGATCAAAACGCTTCTGGCTGATGCGCGGAAGTCGATAGAGCCGAGACCGCGATAGCCGGATTTTAAGCCCTGCGCCTTATTCATGTGCCCGATCAGAATGACGGCGCATTGTGTGCGCTCCGCCATCAGGGAAAGCCGCTTGAGTACCGGGCGCACCTCGTTTGCGCGGTGCATATCCACATCGCTTCCGAGATACGCCTGCAGCGGGTCAAGCACGATCAGCTTTGCCGCTGTCCTGCGGATCGCTTCTTCCAGCCTTGCGTCGCAGAGCGTCAGCTCGCGTTTACTCTCGTCGATGACCAGCACGCGCGTGCAGTCTGCGCCTGCGCTCTCTAACCTCGGCTTGATGGTATCCGCCAGACCGTCCTCGGCTGTCTGGTAGATCACGTTCATCGGCTCCGCTGCCCGTTCGCACTCCGGCAGCGGCTCGCCGCGCGTCAGCGCTGCAATGACCGCCAGAATGAAGCTCGTTTTTCCCTCGCCGGGGTCGCCTTGAAGGATCGTCAGCTTGCCCAATGGGATGTAAGGATACCAGAGCCATTGCACCTCCTCCGCGTTGATTTCGCTCATGGAAATCAGTTTTAATGGTGTGTTTCCTGTCAAAAAATCTCCTCCGAATCAAAAAGTAAAGGTGCGTACCACGGTTTTTCGCGGCACGCACCTTTCTACTTGTAGTATGGAGATTTTTCTGATACACTCAGAGTAATAGCAGACAAATAAAAATCATTCGCGGACAGGTTTCCAAAGGAGAAGCGTATGTTTCAGTCCATTACGTTCTATGTCGGAGAAAAAACGCTTGGCATTTACGGAGAAGAATCTCCGCTTGGAGCACTGACAACGGAGGTTTTGAACATCACGCCAGAGGAATATCAAGCGCTTGACGGCAGTTTGAAATCTGCTATAGAAGGTATGGCACGTTATGAGAAAACGCACAAGCTAACCGACTGGCATCAGGCCAATGAACAGATGCTCCAGCTGAATGAAGTGCTCTGTCGCCGCCGTATTTTTCGTCTGATTCAGACCGACTCGTACATTCTGGCAGAGGCAAAGCAACTCACAGAAATGCCGGTTGCAGAGGGCGATCCACTTGAAATGGATGCGCACGACCACGAGATTTTACGTCAGATCTGTGCATATGAAGACTACTTGGAAAATCCGAAGAAATACGGCAGAATCAAGAACCCAGAGGAATTGAGCGAGACGCAGCGGGAATGGTATCTGAACTTGTATCCGCCCATTCCGCCGAAGCCGGAGGCGAAAACCCCAGCGCTGCTGATCGCACCCGTGCCGTTAGACCTGAAGTGGCAGCTCTATAAAGCATACTGCATGAACTATGCGCAGGTACTTAAAGATGTCGCCTCCGTCTGTCAGACGCTTCGTGCGTTTATTCGGGAGTCGCTTTCCAGACTTGAACATCTGTCGCCGAATCAATATATCGCGGCTCTAAATGGGTTTCTCTTTCCGGAATTTCGGCACAAGTGGATCGCCAATCCGATAGAAGGCAGCGGCAATTATACGCTCTTTGATGATGTCAGAATCCATCTCGTGCCGCGGGAAACAGCACCGGATTCGGGGCAATTCAGGGTTTTTGAATACTACGAAACAGAGCATTTACAAACGCTTTTGAAGCTGGATTTCTATAAAGGGCTGGAAGCCGGACATCTGATTCGGAAGTGTGAACTGTGCGGCAGGCTCTTTCTGCTGCAAAAGGGCTATCATACAAAATACTGCGATTCCCCGAATCCGGATAACCCGCGCTATTCCTGTGCGCAGCTCGGTTACCGGACGCGCGGCGTCAAAGAAACAGCAGCGGACAGTCCACTGACACAGGCGCTTTCCCGCTGCTATCAGCGCATCGACAAGGATAAAGCTCGCGGCATCATCACGGCAGAGGAGCAGATGCGACTGCGCGCAAAGGCGGAAGAACTTTACCACGAAGCGCAAACGCAGCCCGGTATGCCCTATGAAGCCTTCAACGAATCCCTGGCAACCAGGAAGCTCTATCCGCTCTGCGGTGTGCAGCGCAAAAGTAAGCCCGTAGGACGCCCAAGAAAGCAAAACTGACGGTGCTGCGTGAGGAGGTGACAGCTTATGACGAACGAAGAACTGTACCGGCAATATCTCAGCGGCGACACGGAAGCCTTTGAAGAACTCTACCTGCAAATGCAGGGGTTCATTGCTTCTGTTGCAAAGGACGCAGCGCAGAGCTTCGGCTGTTCGGACAAAAAAATACTGGATGAACTGTGCGCCGAAGGTGCTTTGGAACTTTGTGAGTGTCTTTCCACCGGGGAGTATGACGAGAATCGTGGAAAACTGACCACATATCTGCATCCGTTTCTGCGCGGGAAAATGTACCGCTATTTGGAGGCAAATCTCGATGCAGCGGCGTTGCCAAAAGACGAAATGCAGCGCGTAAAGCAGGCACAGCGGCTGCACAAGGAGGAGTTGCTTCCTCTGGATGAAGTTGCACAGACGCTCGGCGTTTCCGCAGAAAAAGCTGCGCAGTTGATCGGCTACGAAACGAATGCACTTTCTGTCTCTGCGCTTTCAGGAGACGATCCGGACGATGATCCGCTTGCGTGGCTGCTGCTCGACCAACACGCTCTCACGCCGGAACAGGCTGTTTACCGGCAGGTCTGCACGGAGGAACTGGAGCGGCTTTTTCACACACTCAGCGCGAAAGACCGCGCGATCCTCGGCCATACCTACGGCGTATTCGGCTACGAAAAGCTGTCTGCAGACGAACTGGGTCTGCGTGAAATGCTCTCACCGGACGGCGTGACCAAAGCCAGAAAAGCTGCACTGGAGCGCCTGCGCAGCCGATACCCCGGCAGCGGCCTACACCTCTGGCGGGATGTGTATCATGCGCTGAAGGATATTTCAGATATCTGACAAATATACTGTTTCTCGACAGAGTCTTTGGTATTCAAAAAGAAAAGGGCCAGAGGAACTTCCTCTGGCCCCGATAATTTATTCGCGCAGATATGAAGTATTTATCAGCGGCATCTGTCTAAAAAAGCCCTCAAAAAGCTCTGAAGAGGGCAGCATGAAACAAATTTAAAATAGTCAAAAGATCCACTAAAAACTGTGGATCTTTTGCGCTGCAAGGGTATGATTGTGTGCTGGATTCTAAAGAAATCTGACATTTGCCCCACCCATGCCGAGCGCGGTCTTGATGCCGATGCCGCTGTAATCTGCCCAGAGCAGGATGGCGCGCCACAACTCCGCCAACGGAACAGGAAGTCTGGAGTCCAGCGTAACCTTTCCGACAAATGCCGGAATATATACATTCTTTAGATGATATCGAACGGATTTCAATGTATAATCGCGGATATAAATGCCGCTTTCCAGCATACACAGTGCGTCCGGGTCGCAAAGCGGATATTCCTCACAAAAACTGTTCCAACGATTCACAAGACTTTGCAGAATCAGCTTTTCCTGTGGAAAAATCACATAGCGTCCGTTTTGCTTGAACGAAGCGGCACTCCGAAACTGAATTTCCGTGCACGAGGAGGCAATCTGGCGCGCCTGTTGGATGATGTCTTCAAATTGAATCTCTGTTTTTGGCAGTTTGGAGACAACAGAAATCTCACCTGTGTGCAAGGAAATCGTTTCAATCGATTCTATCGCCGGAGCAAACAGCGCAGAAGCCTCCGTACTCAGAAGATGGATATTCCATATAGACGTATCCTTTTCTTTATCAAACGTTACGAACTGAGAAATCGGGTGGTCCTGCTGACTGTGAAGCGCTTCCGCTGCGGCAGAAGGAATCTGCGTCAGCAACCACGCATACAGCTTATAGCCATCCGACGGCATAAGCCGGGCGGACAGTTCTAACTGGTAAGTCGTCATCAAGAGATCTTCACCTCGCACAGACCATATGGATACAATTCACCTTCGTAAAGCGCATATTTTATAGTCCTCGGCGAGATACCATCCGCGCGGTCTTCTTCGTGTCGGTGCTTGCGGAACGAGCGGTTCAGCTCGTTGATTGCCGCTTGCAGTCCGTCCTTTTCGCCGAGGTACGGATATGTAAGCGTTTTGGAAAAGAAGCCCGCGCCGCCTCCCAAAAAGAGCGTGTTGTCATAGGAAACTTCTGTCGCATGACGCGGCGCTTTGAAATGGCGCAGATAAGTGCTTTCGTAGAAGCTGTCAAACGTCCGAACGCTGCGCATCAGGCTCTCTGCCGTAATTTTCTGATGCAATACCGACTGATCGAGCGTCAGTTTGAAATGAAGCTTCGTTCCGGGACGGATACACTCGCGGCAGAGGTTGATCCGGTGCGTCTGCCCATTCGAATCTGCATCTGTTTTACCGGCAAGGATCATGCAGGTGTCGCTGACCGGCAGGCTGTCCGAAATGCTGAGGCCGCGCAGGATACTATTTACTGCGTCATCCAGCACAGTGCCGTTCCAATCCTTCTTGAGTTTCAGCGTATGGAGATATGCACCTTCCGGAAAGCCCTTGCGCGTATCGCCAAACGCAGAATGCGGAGAATTGTCCGAAAGAATCCAATCAGTAAGAATCGCGGTGCGGAGCGCACCTTTTACACTGCTTCCGGGAACATAGACGCGGCCGTCTGCTCCGCGCACAAAGGCGTTGATTTCCTTCAGAGAATGCTCTGCGTCGAGCGCGTCTGCGGCAGCAATGCTGTAGCGGCTGACAGCGCGGATATCGTTCAGACTCAGACAGCATTCTGCCGTGAGAAACCGGTAAAGATCTGTCTGCGCCCCCAGCATGAACTGTGTGTACTTATCTTCCAGCTTCCGTTCCAGCAGCAGATGAAAAAACTTTGTTTCATCTAACAGCATCACTTCGTCGCAGGATACTCTGGCAAAACGCGGCGTTAAAAAGACATATTCTTTTTTCACATAGCTTTTGCCGCTGCCAACAAAAACTGGAGCTTTGGCAGTCAGCGTCAGATCGAATACCTCCAGTTGTCCTTCGTGAATCATAACGATACCCCCAGCAGAACAGGCGCTGAATAGCGGTAGACAGGATGTTTTCCGCTTTCTCCGACGTTAAACAGGCCGCCGGAAAACTTCCGCTTCAAAACAGACCCTGCGGCAAGAAAATACTGCGTGTCCTTCTTCTGCGGCTCGGCTGCATAGGTTTCAGATTGAATAAAGCCGCCTCTGCGGGTCAGCTGATAATAGGCACCTTCTAAAACAGCTTCGAGGTCTTCCGTTTCGGGCAGCGCCGTCGTCAGCAGCAGATAAGAGTTGCTTTTCCGCACCAGCGCGTCATGCAGCCACTCGGTCTGATCGTCGAATGGCTCGTCCAGAAAAATCACATCCTCGATTTCAAAAGAACCATATCCGGCGCTGGTCTTCCCGCCGATCCCGCTCATGCCGAGCAAACGGAGCAGCGTTTCATAATAGGGGCCGTCCTCCTCCGGGCAGCACAGCATGAACCACAGGCCGCAATTTTCAAAGAACCGGAACACGCCGACCTGATACGGGTTAGCGTCCTCACCGTCTGTAACAGCCGCTTTCGTGTAATCCTCATGCACGCCGAAGCCTTCCACTGTTTCTGGAACATATGCAGCCCCGCCGTGTACGGACACAGAAAATCGCTCAAAGGCATGTACCGGGAGCCAGCGCAGCTTTTTCATGGTCTTTCGCTGCCTTGCCGGAAGCTCCTCGGATGAGGGCGCATGGATAAAGGGCTTTGGAAGATAGAATGTATCGCCGCAGTAAGGCATGGCGTCGGAAAGCGTCAATTCCCCGCGCCGGACGGCTTCACAGAGCCGTGTCACGCCTGCTTTGCCTTCTGCGTGCAGAGCAGTATGGCAAAGCGCTGAGAAGAGCGTATCGGCGCGGAAGGTTTCTTCCGATGCATAGAGCGACATTGCAGCGTCGGACAATCCGAAGTGGACAGGTGCGGTGAACCGGAGACTAAACAGAAAACAACTCATAGTTTGCAACCTCCTCAAAGAGGCCAGTCAGAGAAGCTGTATTCGCGTCACAGGCAACACCGGTCAAGCGGAAGTTCGTGAAGCTGACTCTGCCGCTGCCGCGTGAGCCATGTCCACCGAGATAGTCCAGCTGCAGCAGCTTCATCCCCTTTGCGAGCAATGCAAGGTCTTCCTGTGCTTCGCGCTCGCCGCTAAATTCATAGACAATGTTCACGCCGAAGCTGGTTCCCGGCACGACGCGCTCGATCTGACGCGGATTTGCAACAGAATTGATTCGGTTGATGGCGTTTTCAAATTTCACCTCGGTCAGGCCAACCGCTTTCATCTGCTCTTTATTATTGACAAAGCAATCGGCGAACTGGAGCCGCGCCGCTCTGACCGGGTCAGCGCTTCCAAACAGGCGCAGGATCGGTGCTTCGTCGTTCTTGAAATCCGGCATATGTTCGATGTCACCGGAAAAACTTCTTGCCAGCAGCGTGCGGAGCTTTCCCTTGAGGCTGCTGCCGGGAACGATTGGATTTCCCGTGAGCGTATCGCGGACAACAGGACTGTCGACCGCACCGATCGCGGAAAAGGCGCCGGACGCGCCGATATGCATACCGGTTCGGACGATCAGATCACACTGAATCAGAATTTTCCCGTACATACTTACGCCTCCTTACCGCCGTAATAGCGATGATACGCTACCAGCGCTTCCATATAGTGTGCAAATGCGATGAGATCCTCGCGACCTATGCCGATGCCCTTGAGATATTGCAGAAGATGTGCCTTTTCGACAAACACCTTCGTTGCAGGATCGCGCCCGGCTTCATATGCTGTGCGGATGCGCATCATACCGATACCCGCAATACTCTCCTTTGTCAGTTCCGATTCGGTACGGAGCCGCTCGGCGTCATAGATGCCGCTGACGAGGCTCAGGAGGTTTCGGATTTTGCTGGTTGTAATCACTGGACGCTGCCCGCTCATTTCGCGCATGATCGCGTCAGCACGGTCGATATAGTCATCCGGGACCTTTTCGGCCTGAATTTCGGCAGGCGGCTGGTTGTAAGCCGGGCGCTGCTGTGCACCATACCCCGAACGCTGCGGCGGACGGGACTGTCCGCCGCCAGAATAGCCGCGGTTGTAGCCACTGTAGCTGTTATTGTTGTATGCCATCTGTATCCCCCTCCCGGTTCTCATAGACATGAAGATAAATTGCCGTGATTAACTCGGCGCGGTCTGTTTTGTTCAGCGCCCAGCGGTACATTTTGTCTGCAAACATCCGGTACGCGCCAAACGCGGGCGATGTGCGCGGCGGCTCCAGCCGGGCAAGCAGATAGGCATATCTGGCGAGCTGCAATTTGCCGTCCTTCGGGTCCTGCGCCGTGCGCAGAAGGTCGAGCGTCCGATACAAAAATGCAGTTCCACGCTCTTGACCGCGCGTGCCGAAAAAAGCCTCTAACGCAGCCTTTTTCTCGCCCAGCACGCGCCCGGTAAACGTGTTCCAGCCATAGCAGTGTGCGCTTTCAAAAAGGCAGACTGCATCTTTGTTCGCTTCCTGTTTTGCAAGGTCTTCCAAATCGCCGGAGGCGGCCGCCGAGAGGCGGACCGGGTAATGATCGTCCACCAGAGCAAGTCCCGCGCTGATGGTAAGTGCGCCGCAGGAAAAGGCCGTGAATGCCTGCCGGATGCGAAGCGCAGCCTCTACAACATCATTCCATGCGCCAAGTAAAAACACATCATCGCCGCCGGAATAGACGACCGTCACGGCAAGCGCCGGCTTGCTTTCAAAGCGTCCGGAAAGGATATCGTTGATGTAGCACTTAAAGAACAGGGACATCTGCCGGGAAAACGCCGCTGTGCGCGAGATGGTAACGAAATGCTCCCGTTCCTGTGCAGTCGCTTTTTCCGGACGCTCAAAGCCGGTGACAAACGCCTGCCCGAGGTTGTCCACGTCCATCCGACACACGCCGATGCGTTTGACGCCGCTGGCCTCCTGCGCAAGCGCTTCGATGCTGTTGCTGAAGGCGTAGTCGCCGACATAGAGGCGCGTACTGTATTGAAGCCCGGTATAGGCTTTATTCTTGGAATAGATCCTCGTAACAGCTTCGCCGCCGTTTAACCGGCTGCGGGCTGTTTTTTCGTCCATGAAAGTGACGCCGACCGTGCCATCCGGTGTAGGAAGCACGAAGTCTGCGCTGTCTGTCTCATCCGGACTTACAAAATAGATGTCGCAACGCTGAATTTTCTCAGACAGCGAAACGAACAGCCGACACCAGCTGCATCGTCCGTCCTGAAGGCTGTCCGTGCGACCGCAGATCTTACATTCGCGTCCTCCGTCTGCGTGGCTGCTGTTGAGTTTTTGAAGCGCCGCTGCGTCGTAGCGGTGCAGTTTGTGCCCGGCCAGCGCAGAGGATACGCGCCGGAACATCTTTTTGTAGGGGCTCTGTTCAGCAGGAACATCGATCAATTCGTTGCCGCTGCAGGCGGTATAGCCGTGCGCAAGAAACAGTGAAATGCCAAACTGCCTGGATAGCCAATCGTTGAAGCGCTGGTTCCAGCTTTCAATCGCCGTCCGGACTTCCGCAGTGTTCGGCAGGAGCATATAGCAGTGTCCGCCGCCAGTATAAAGCAGGTTCGTCCGTCCGACGCCACAGAGGGACAGCAGCTCGTCGGCGTAATGCTCCATCGCAAGTTCGAGGAAGAACGAGCGGCTTCGCAGGGAACGCAGCGCCTTTTCAGATGCGACAGTGTAGATGAACTTCTGGATGCCGGAAAAATCCGCCGAGTAAAGAAGAAACGCCTTCTCATCCATGAACTGCTTTTCCTTGTCGAAAAGGCGCTTTTTGAACTGCGTTTCCTGTTCTGCCGCCAGATACTCGCTGATGCAAACGCCGATGGCGGCAGTGGTCTTTAGATGGTCAAAGAGTGAAATATCCGGGCTTTCCGCTGTGTTGGTGCTCGATGGGAAGGCGCTGAGGTAGCTTTCCAGCAGACACAGCAGAGAATTGAGCCACTGCTCCGTGCGCGAAAGCTCCGCGAGCCTCGGTGCCAGCGCGTCCACGGCTGCCTGATACTGCGCCGCCGTCAGAGCATCCAGATTTTCAAGCGGCAGATGCAGCGCGCCTGTCTGCAAAGCAGGCGAAACGGCTTTTCCGGGATGCTCCCCATTCATATGGGAAAACACAGGCACAAGCGGCAGATAGCGCCGGAAACCTGTTTCCTCCGTGTCTATGCTGCGCCGGTCAGCAGCGGCGGAGATATTGTCCGCGATGCAAGAGATCCACGCGATGCTGCTGTCCGCAGGCTGCGCGGCGCGTAGTGCAGCGGCATGGTGCAGACGGACGCAGTCGAGAATGTCCCGGTCATCCTGCCAAAGCTTTTTCAGGTACGCATAGCCGAGGCTGCTGTGATCGCCGGTTTGTCCGCCCGCACGCAGCACCGGCTTTCCAATGTCGTGCAGCAGACAGCCGAAGCTGACGCGCACGCTTTCTTCTCTCAACGTGTCTCACGCTCCTTTTTTGTCAGTTGTCCCCTGTCGGGGTGTAAAGTATTTCCTTCATGAATTTTGCAAGCTGAACGGGGGTTATTAGTTTTCGTCCCCTGGCGGGGTGTAGGTTGTTTCCACGGTGCAGAGCTTTTGCGAGGCGATGATCCGGTTTCCGTCCCCTTGCGGGGTGTGGGTTGTTTCCATGATGAGGATATAAACAAAATCGCCGCAACATAGTTTCCGTCCCCTTGCGGGGTATGGGTTGTTTCGAGGCAGACCGGATGGAGATCCAGGGCGAGAAGCTGATGTTTCCGTCCCCTTGCGGGGTGTGGGTTGTTTCCAATCATTCTTGACGAATCCATCCGGCTGATGAACGAGTTTCCGTCCCCTTGCGGGGTGTGGGTTGTTTCCCTAGCAGATTCCATAAACTACCATATCGACAGCGTTTCCGTCCCCTTGCGGGGTGTGGGTTGTTTCGCCACTGCGGAAGCACAACTACTATCTGGATGAGTTTCCGTCCCCTTGCGGGGTGTGGGTTGTTTCGGCAAAGCTGCACATTCTTTTTGGTGCAACAGGAAAAAGAATTGTCAACTCTGCTGTTTTATTGTATCATATTGGCAGATGGTTTATCAATAGCAAACTGAGAAACTGCAAAGTGCCGTGCGAAGCGCATAAAACAGCGACCTAATTTGTACTGTGAAAATAGAGGTTCGCACACGTAAGAAGGTTCATAAACTCGAAAGCGAGGAACGATCAATGATGAGACTATTGTTTACCTGCATGGGTACGTCAGACCCTGTGCGCGGCTACCACGACGGCCCCATGCTGCATATCATCCGCTATTACCGCCCGGATGTGATCTGCGTGCTTCTTTCCAGCGAGGCCGCCGCGCTCAACGACTGCGGTGCGCGGCTGGATACCGTACTGACGCACATCCGCAAAAACTGGGGCGGCTATGCGCCGGAGCTGCGCGTCGTGCGCACGCAGATCGAAGATCCGTCGGATATGGATGCGGTCGGCGCACCAATCACAGAGGCCGTGGCAAAGCTGGTGGAAGAATTTCCGGACAGTGAGCTGCTGCTGAATCTCAGCTCCGGCACACCGCAGATGAAGATCGTACTGTCCTTTCTCGCTGCCGACGTGCGGCTCAACGCGCGCGGCATTCAGGTCAAGAATTTTGAGCGCGCTTCCGGTACGACCGAGCGGACGAATGCAGCCGACTACGGCGTGGAAGACGAACTGGAGTGCAGCGAAGACGAAGCGCCCGGCGCGCCGAACCGCTGCTCAGAACCGGAACTGATGCACATGCAGCGGCAAAGAGCCAAGGAGCAGCTTCTGGCGCTGCTTGACGTGCGCGATTACAGTGCCATTTATACGATGAAGAACCTTCCGAGTCAGCTGAAAGCACTCATTGGGCATCTGGACGCGCGCGATCAGCTGCAGGGCGAGGCGGCGCGCAATTTTGCGCAGAATCTGAAGCTGCCGTTTTCTCTGTATCCTGTCCACGTCGGCGCGCCGCACAGCGACTACGCGGAGGTCAGCGAGGCGTATCTGGTGCTTCTCAACCGCAGCCACCGGCAGCAGTATGAGGAGATGATCCTGCGGCTCAATCCGCTCATTGTCCGGCTGGAATTGCAGCTAATGAAAACCGTGCTGGCGGGGAAAAACCTGCGTTTGGAAGACGTGATCGACCGTCCGTATTCCCGGCGGCCGCGTTTCGTACCGGATATGCTGGCGGAAAAGCTGCCGGACGTCTATCAAAGCGTCTGCACGGATTTCGGCGCGCCGCTTCGGGAGAGCGATGTCAGCATGGAAGTATGCTATCGGATTTTGGAGCATCTGCCGGATGTTCCTGTAGATGCTATGCCCGTGCTAAAAAGCTGCAACCTACTGAACGAAAGCTGCCGCAATTCACTTGCACACCAGTTGACCGCCGTGACTGCGGAGCAGATCACCGCCGCCTGTGGCATGCAGCCGGCACAGCTGCTGAACCAGGTGGGCAAGCTGATCGCCGCCATTTATCCGGAGTGCGACCCGGCGCTGTTCACGATCTATAAACGCTGCGGAGATTACATCAAATCCAGGATTTTATAACCTTTTATGTCAGGCATAATTGGTGCAGCAGTTCGCGAAAGCGTGCTGCTGCATTTCTGTGCTATTAGAGATGCGCAGAGAAATTCACATGATTTATGTGAATTTTCATTATTTCACTTGTTTCATGTGAAAACTGCGTTATAATATGAATATCCAACACGGAGGTGTGATCGATGCAGTACGAAAATGAGCGCATGGAATTTAAATCCCAGCTGACAGATGATATTTACAAGGAAGTCATCGCCTTTACGAACACGGATGGCGGTGTGATCTATATCGGCATTGACGATCAGGGCAATGTGACAGGTATTGACAATGTGGACGAGACATACACGCGGCTGACGAACGGCATCCGCGACGCCATTCAACCGGATGTGACGATGTTCGTGCGCTATGTGCTGCAGGAGAACAAGGTCATCCGCATTGAGGTCGGTGAGGGCAGCTATAAGCCGTATTATCTGAAGGGCAAGGGTCTGAAGCCCGCCGGCGTTTATGTGCGGCAGGGCGCGACGAGTGTACAGGCGTCGCCGGAGCAGATCCGGCAGATGATCAAAGATTCGGACGGCGACGTGTTTGAAGAAATGCGCACCGTGCGGCAAGATCTGACCTTTGACGAAGCAGCGGCTGCGTTCAAGCGGTACAAGGTGGATTTTTCAGAAGACAAGTACATTGCGCTGGGGCTTCGGAACATTCACGACGATCAGTACACCAATCTGGCGCTGCTTCTGTCCGACCAGTGCCAGCACACGACGAAAATCGCCGTATTCAACGATGAATCCTGCACCGAGTTCCGGGACAGCAAGGAGTTTGGCGGCTCGATCTTCAAGCAGTTTGAAAACTCGATCAACTATCTGGCGCTGTGCAACAGGACAGTCTCTACCATCAAGGGTGTCGTCCGCACGGATAAACAGGACTATCCCGAGGAAGCCATCCGCGAAGCGCTGCTCAACGCGCTGGTGCATCGGGACTACAGCTTCAGCGGCAGTATTATCATCAACGTGAACGACAGCAAAATGGAGTTTATTTCTCTGGGCGGCCTCCTGCCCGGCCTTTCCACGGAGGATATCCGTCTCGGCGTTTCTCAGCCGAGGAATAAAAAGCTGGCAGAGATTTTTCACCGCCTGCGCCTGATTGAAAGCTACGGCACCGGCATCCGCCGCATTTTCAAGCTCTACGCAAGCTGCCCCGTCCAGCCCAGCATCGAGGCAACGACAAATGCATTTAGAATCGTGCTGCCAAACATGAACGCCGCTTCTGCGGGCGCAGAAAACGCGGCAGAAGCAAAGCCTGCCGCGCCGATCATTACGCCGCAGATGAAAATCGTTCTGGACTACCTCAAGGAATACGGTGAAATGCGCGATGAGGAGTTGCAGGAGCTGCTGCATATCAAAAAGACCAGAGCCTATCTGCTGACCCGCCAGATGAGCGAAGAAGGGCTGATCAAGGTCGTCGGCAGAGGGGCGGAGAAAACGTATAGATTGAAATGAGGTGCAGATATGGACGCGCATAAGCTTTGGATGCTGAGAGATTTTATTGGAACAAATAAAGTCCTGTTTCGGATTCCAGTGTATCAGCGAAATTACGATTGGTCAGAAGCCAACTGTGACCGCTTGCTTGATGATATCTATGAGATTATCAACAGCGGGGACAAGCATTTCCTTGGAACAATTGTATTTATGGCTGCCAAGAGCGGAGGGTTTACGCTGCAGGAATATACAATTATTGATGGTCAGCAGCGATTGACTACTATGATGCTTATTCTCAAGGCGCTTGCCGTTGTTGCTGAAACAGGCGGCGATACCTGCTTTCAGGAGATCGACGAACAATACCTGCATAACAAATACTGCGATGAAAAATACAAGGTGAAGCTAAAGCCGATTAAATCGGACAACAATCAGTTCTTGCTTTTGTTGGCAAATAAAACTGATGAAATGGATGAGGATACGCATATTTTCCAGAACTATCGGCTTTGCAAAGAACGGTTTGAACGATGGGCTGAAAAGGGCATCTGTCCATCACAGGTACTTGATGCGCTTACAAAACTTGAGATCGTTGAGATTGTTTTGACAAAGGGTGAGGATGATCCACAAGTTATCTTCGAAAGCATCAACTCCACTGGACTGGATTTGTCAAACGCAGACCTGATTCGGAATTTTCTTCTGATGAACGCCGATGACCAGGAACGGCTGTACGAAGAGTATTGGCTGATTATCGAAAAGACGCTTCGGAATAAGATGGACTATTCCAATCTTGACGACTTTTTCATGCAGTATATCGTTTATAAGACGGGCAAACCCGTAAATAGCCGTCAACTCTACCACAGCTTTGTTAAGCTGTTTAAAGGCAGTGATTATACACAGGAGGCCATCCTGGACGAACTCAGGTACTATGCAAAAATCTATGGTGCCTTTGTCTACGGAAACAAGGACTACTCAGTACGAATCAATCAACTGCTGCAACGAATTAGAATTCTGAAACAGACAACGTGCTATCCATTTTTGTTCCATGTGTTTGATGATTTCCAACGCGAAGTAATCGATGAGGAAACAACGGAGCGCATTCTTCAGTTTATCCTCGCCTATCTGCTTCGCAGATTGGTTTGCGGTGTTCCATCCAATACGTTACGCGGATTGTTCATATACCTTTATAATCGCATCTTTAAAGTTACTGCGAACAAGCGGAAATACTACGAGTCATTAAACAAGTTCCTTTGTACAGTTTCATCCAAGGACGCTGTTCCATCTGAAAACGAGTTTGAACGAGCGTTGCTGACAGCCAATATTTATGGCAATAATGCGCTCTGCCGATTCCTGCTCCTTGATATTGAAAATGGTGATAATAAAGAAACATTGCAAGTGGAGAATCTGACGATTGAACACATTATGCCGCAAACACTGAGCGCCGATTGGAGTTACATTGATCCTGAAAAACACGAGGAATACTTACATACGCTTGGTAATCTGTCCGTAACCGGATATAATTCCGAACTTTCCAACAAGAGTTTCAAGGAAAAGCAGGAGATTATCCGCGAGAACTCGAAGGCAGTTGTTTTAAACAGGGACGTTTTGGAAGCAGATATATGGGATATTCCGCAGATACAGGCACGCGCAAAGCGACTGGCAAACATTGTAGCAAACCGATACGCAATCGACCGAATCACGGACGATTCGATTGAGTTTGAGTATGTCGAAACGATAACGCTCGATCACTATGACGAAGTTACGGGTAAAAAGTTGGTTTCTTTCAAACTCTTCGGCGAAACCTATCGACAAAACAAGTATGCATTGATGCTGTTGGATGTTATCAAGCTTTTGGACAAAAAGAAACCGGGTAAATTGCAGGAACTTGCGAATCGTCACTACTCATTCAATTCAACAAAGCGAAAACATGTCCACCTTAATACAGATGGAGTTGGTATGCGGTGGCCTTGGAAGCTTTCCGATACGATCTATTTGGAAGCGAATTTGTCTGCATGGTCCTGTATTCGCTTTATTGATAATCTGATTTCAGAGTTTGGTTTTGATCGTTCGCAGTTTTCTTTCAATATTGTGTCTGAAGAATCTGACGAGAGCATTGAGAACGAAGAATAAGGCACTTCGAAATACCTTGTCGAAGTCAGCACGGGAAGCTGTCGAAATTGTGATGATGCTATATTCGACTGAACCAAGCTTGGGTATCGACGGTTTGAAAATGCTCATAAGCAGAAATAACTTGGAGGTGCGCTATGGCACTGGAAAATAAATTGGGGCTGACAAGCTCCGCCGACCTTGCGCGGGAGGAGGAACGGATCAGCAAGAAAAAGGCCGTGTGGCTGTTTGAAAGCGGCACGCTAGACAAGCTGCCTGTTGGCACGTTCGCGTCGCTCAAGGCGATTCATAAAGCACTTTTTGAGGATATTTACGACTTTGCGGGCGAACTTCGCACGGTGAATCTGGCGAAAGGCAATTTCCGCTTTGCGCCGCTGATGTATCTGGAAGCGGCGCTGACCAACATCGAGAAAATGCCGCAGGGCACGTTCGATGAAATCATCGAAAAGTATGTGGAAATGAACGTCGCGCATCCGTTCCGCGAGGGCAACGGGCGCAGTATGCGCATTTGGCTTGATTTGATGCTGAAAAACAGAATCGCTCAGGTCGTGGATTGGAGCAAGGTCGATAAGGAGGACTATTTGCTTGCCATGGAGCGCAGCCCGATTAAGGATGTGGAGATCAAGGTGCTGCTGAAAGCCGCGCTGACGGATGACGTGGATAGCCGTGAGGTCTTTATGAAGGGCATCGACCACAGCTATTATTACGAGGGGTATACGACGTTTAAGGCAGAAGAATTGTAAAAAATTATAGACTTACTCTGTAGAAAGCAAAGCAGTTATCTGTAATGAGGGTGCAAAAATGAGAAAGCCACGGGTAAAATGGTTCCTGTTTGTGCTGGCGCTGCTTGCGGTAGTCATAGGGATTCCCGTTATAATTAACGAATCTTATAAGGCGAACAGCGGATACATGACAATGTGGGGAGCAGCAGATGCACTTGCCTACTATGGCGCTATCATCGCCTCTGTCGGAGCTGCTGTGGGCATATACGTTTCCATAAAGTACTCCCATAAACAATACAGAGAGGACAAACGGAGGGATGTTTTGCCATATTTCGCAGTTAATATCCTTGGAAGAAAGTGTGTAGATCCATTTGACCTCGGCTGGTATGCCGATGAAAATAGGATTGGAGAAAATGAAACCACGGAAAGGGAAGCGTTAACTTATAGAGAATTCTTATATGATAAGTGCTTTTTTATTCTTACAAGCGAGAAAATAGAGTGCGTTAGAGAACTTTCAAAGGAGCAGGATGACGCACGCAAAGTTGGTATCACCGTCGAAAATCACGGAGAATTTGGTGAGATATGGGAAAATGATAAACGGTACATCCCGATTAAAGCGATAAATGTCGGAAATGGCTGCGCCATAAACACGACGATTACAATCAATTCAATAGACAAGCATATGGATGTAACTTCGATACCGGTATCGGTACCTGTTGGAAATGAAATCTATACCGGCTTGCTATTTTACATTGATGAGGGACTTTCTGGGGAGTATGATTACATCATACGATATTACGATATTTATGGTAATCGGTATGAACATCACAAAACCATAGTTTTGCAGGTTGATAGGAATACTTGCAGCATTCAAATTACGCAAGAGACCACACACGCATGGATAAAGGAGGAAAAGCACAATGCCAACACTTGAATGGATTGGAAAAAGCAAGGTGATCAATCACCATCAGGACGTGCCGTTTCGGGTGTTGGAGCGCAAGTACAGCTTTGATGAAAACGGACAGCACAACGAGGATAACGGCAGCGAAAATATGATCATCCGGGGCGATAATCTGGAAGCCCTGAAAGCCCTGCTGCCCCGGTATGAGGGGCGCGTCAAGTGCATCTATATCGATCCGCCCTACAACACCGGCAACGAGGGCTGGGTCTACAACGATAATGCTCATGTGTGATAAGGAAGCACGATTCGTGTAAAAATTTTTCTCGTTCCAGTCAGAGTGTCTTGCACTCTGGCTGGAACTTTTTTGTGCTTTTACGCGGGCAAATCGAGATTTCCTACAAAAGCTGAGCGAAACTGATGAAGCATGGGCTGAAAAGCTGCTTCCTGCAAATGCCCCGGAAGAATGCTATATACCGCAAAAATAATTGACCGCCATCCCGGTGAGCAGCAGCTTGCTTTGAGATGGCGGCCTTTTATACGCGGGGAGGTTTGACGCTTACGGACAAGGAGCACCTTGTCCCGTGCTTTGACAAGTTGATGTGCCCGCCGGGGAATCCCGGCGGGCACGTGTGGTTATCCGAGCTTGATGGTCTTTCGGACGCTGGTGTCGTACATACGGATGAGGATCGCTGCGACCTCGCTGCGCTTGATGGAGGAGGCCGGGTGGAACGTTCCGTTCGCGTCAGAGCCGGTCAGGATGCCGGCGCGGTAGAAGTCGTAGATCTCTGCCGCGAATGCATCGCCGGTCTTCACGTCGGGAATCACGTTGTCCGTGACCGTGTTCATCCCGCGCAGATCGTCCACTGCTGCGTGGAAGATGTGGACAAATTCCGCACGCGTGACGGGGCTGTTCATCTGGGCAGCTGTGTAATTGCCGTAGGTGCTCTCGATCAGGCCGCTGTCAATGGCGTAGCTCACGTACGTGCTGTACCAGTTCGGCGCGCCGTTTCTCAGCGTGACCTTGCCGTAGTGCGTCATCTGATGCAGCGCGGACGCCAGCTTGATCGCCTGCGCGACCGTCATGTTTGCATCCGGGCGGAACTCCGTGCTGGTAACGCCGTCGATCAGCTGTACCTCCCACGCGCTCTTGACCGCGTCGTAATACCACGCGGACGCGGGAACGTCGCGGAACGGGAATTTCGAGGCCGTACCCGGCTTTCCGATGATCGGAAGGATCGGGAGAATCGCGTCAATGTCGTCGACCAGCTTCGGGATGATTCTGGTCACTCTGCTGAGCTCCGTCTTGCAGACCGTGCAGTAAACAACCTCGTCGTAACTGCCTTTGTGATCCTTCGTTGCAGAAACGACATTTTCGCGAACGGCTTTTCCCTCTGTGTGACCGTTCGCCGGAATATCCACAGTTTCTGATGCGTCGCAGCCGTCACGCTTGCAGCTGCGAGTCTTTTCGCCCTTCGCAGTGCAGGTCGCTTCGGTCGTGACCGTCCAGTCGCTCCAATCGTGGCCGAGCGGATCGCCGTCGGTTGCGCTGCAAACCGAGCAGGTTCTCGGCGCGGTGCAGCTTGCCGCCGTCCAGGTATGTCCCTTTGCAGGAATTTCGGTCTGCGCAACAAGAATTTCGTTACAGACGGAGCAGTGCTTGCCTTCTGTTTTGCCGGGTACTGTGCAGGTCGGCTCGACTGCCGCATCGGTTACTTCGGTGTGACCATTTGCGGGAATATCCACGGTATCCGTCGCATCGCAGCCGTCGCGCTTGCAGGTGCGGCTCTTCTTACCATTTTGGGTGCAGGTTGCTTCGGTAGTGACTGTCCAGTCGCCAAAGTCATGGCCGAGTGCATCGATTGTTCTGGTGTCCTCGTAATTGCAAATGCCGCAGGTTCTGGTTTCTTCTCCTGCTTCGGTGCAGGTTGGCGCTTTGGTCTGTTTGTATTCGCCGTAGTTGTGCTGGCCTGCTGGTTTTACGTAATTGCATTCGGTGCAGGGTGCCGAAGTCTCACAATTGTGTGCCGCAAAGCTGTGCGCCGCGCGGTCTTTGATATCCTTGCAGCAGGAGCATTCGCTCCAATGCGTAGATTCGTCATATTTCGCCTCGTAATTGTGGTCAATAAGCTCACCGTACTCTGCACCGCAGACCTCGCACCGTGCCTTGGCCGTGCAGGTAGCCGTGCCGCCAGTGTGTTCAGCGTTCACCGTCACAGCGACGGTTTTGCTCTTGCCTTCTGCATCCGTGGCGGTAATCGTGTGTTTGCTCGGCAAAAGGATATACTGGTTATATTCATCTGGCACCAGCTCTTTGCCATCTTCCGTCACGGACACAGCACATCTCACCGTGAAGTTGACCTTACCACAATAAGTTTTGCCGTCTTCAATGCCAATAAATATGATTTGCGGCGTTAGCACGGGATAGTCATTGCCCTGATAGAACATAAACTCCAGATTATGCTCCTTCAAAGTCTCGTTCAGCAGATCACACACCGTACCATTTTTGAAGTCGGCTGCTGTCTTCGCCTGTTCATCGCCTTCAACGGCGTCACTGACAAGATAGTAGCAGCCCTTGCCGATGTTCCTTTCCTTATACCCGTACACACCACCGACATACTTGCCGCTGCCGGTAACTACGCCGACATTATGACAGCCAATGATAGCCCCCTGAGAGAAGCTTCCACACACACCTCCGACACTCCAGCCGTTGCCAGTGACTGTGCCAGCATTATAGCAACCAACGATACTACGATGTCCGTTGCGCCCACATACGCCGCCGACATCGCTGTGTGCGCCTATACCGATAACTGTGCCAAAGTTGGAGCATTTTTCGATGTAGCCGTAATCACTATACCCGCACACGCCGCCGACAGGGCTGTAGTTAGAGGTGCCGACGACTGTGCTTTCGTTGATGCAGCCGGCGACGGTGCAGTATTCATTCCATCCACACACACCGCCGACATAATTTCTGGCACTGAAGTAGGAATCTGCCACAGTAACGTTCTTGATGAAGCTGTTGGATTTAGCATGTCCAAACAACCCCGCACACAACTGGTCTGTATCACAATACAGACCGCTGATGGTGTGGTTCTGTCCGTCAAAGGTGCCGCCGTACCAGACACCTTTTGAACTAGCATTATACCCGATGGGTGTCCACTGCTTAAAAGTGTCCTTTTTTTCGGTGTTCAGCGTACCGTCAGGCTTCAGTACTCCCTCGTTGACCGTGATGTCTGCCGTCAGCACCGCGTTGGCGTGGGGATTCCAGCTATCCTCGTTTTGCAGATCGTTGACAATTTCAGCAAACCCGTATAGCTCGTTCGCGTTGCTGATTTGGTACACGCCGTTTTCGTCCTTATCGGGCTCGATCGGCGTGATGTCATCCGTCTCGGCCAACACCACCGTAGGCAGCAGTGTTAGGCACAGGATCAGCACCAGCAGCCATCTAAACGCTACTCTCTTCATGTCTGTTCCTCCTAAAATAAATAACCTTATGTTTTGTCCGTTTCCACGGGCTGAGTCTACATCTTATGTAGGACAGAATCCGTATTCTGTCTTTGTCTGTCGAAAAAGTACAGCGGAAACTGGGCTTTTTCAACACGCTGTGAACTGATCCATAGAATCAGTCTGTCGCCCGGCTGTCCCTGAACTGCACTCGATTTGCAGCCGATACTGCACCTCCGGACGGATCCAGCAAGACGCTGAGCATAATAAGTAGGAAAATCGTGTTTTCGTGCGAATTCCGTTCACTTTCTGGCTAAAAATGTACAGTTTTATATCCAGAAAAATACCGAAAGCATCTTGAAATATTTAGGTAAAAATGTTAACGTATAAATACTTGTATCATTGCATATCTGTACGAAGTTCAACTGGTTAACAAACTGTACTTATGTATCCGCTTTTTCTTTCGCCCACAGGAGGAACGTCCTGTGGGTGATTTTTAATTGCGCCGCGGCCTGCCTTGCGGAGATTTCTCCGCGTTCCCAGCGCTGCCGCATGAGTGGAAAATTTTCCGGCCGCAGCATCGGCTGCCTTCCAAAACGCACGCCCCGCGCCTTTGCCGCCGCAATGCCCTCGGCCTGCCGCTGACGGATAAACTCGCGCTCGGTCTGCGCAACATAGCTGAGTAACTGCAAAACGATATCCGCAATCAGCGTGCCTGCTAAATCCCGATTTTGCCGCGTGTCTAACAGCGGCATATCCAGCACGACGATAGCAGCGTGCTTTTCTTTCGTAATAATGCGCCACTGCTCCAGAATTTCTTCATAATTTCTTCCAAGGCGGTCGATGCTCTTGATGACAAGCGTATCGCCGTCTTTCAGTTTGCGCATCAGCCGTCGGTACTGTGTCCGCTCGAAATCCTTTCCGGACTGCTTGTCCACGAAAATTGCGCTTTCCGCAATTCCAAAGCCAGTCAACGCAATCAGTTGCCGCTCTTCGTTCTGTTCCCTTGTAGATACACGTGCATACCCATATTCCATTTTCAGACCTCCAATCTATTTCGGATACGATAGATTGTAAGTCAGCTGTTAACTACGCCGTATTAAGAATGCGTTTCCGTGTTCACCTCACTCAAATTATCGGAGTTAATATAGCTCTATAATAACTCTGTTTCGGATTTTTGGCAAGGCAAAAAGTTATTATGAGTCCATAATAACTTTAATTGGAGATGGTAACATGGATAAAACAAACGAAAAGCACTTCGGCTTGCGCGTAGACGGCGAGATTCTGGCTAAGTTCCGTTATGTTTGTGGCTTCGAAGGACGTTCAGCCAATGCGCAGATTATTCAGCTGATGCTGAAATTCATTGCAGAGTACGAAAAAGAACACGGGAAAATCCAGTTGGACTGACAGATAAACAAAAATCCGCCGTACATCAGAACAGGTGTCTGGTGTACGGCGGACTGTTTCCATATTGCACAACTTTCATGCTATATATTTGTTGATTATGCCAATGCAAAACATGAAAATGAGTTGCAACATCGGTTGCAGGTGGGTTTGCGGTGCTTTATACTGGTCGTAGAAAACAAAACAACGGCAGTTCGTGAGGGTTGCCGCCCCCACGAACCTGCGCAGGTGAGTACAGCACCTACACAACGACTTACGTCGCACCGCAAGACCAGTATACCCTTTTGTAGTTCTTTTGGCAAGACTGGGAATTAGGCGATTGCGCTTTTTGTCGTGGATTCAATTTATCCACCGTGTAGGCAGCAAAGCCTGCACGGTGTTTTGGTTTCTGCATCATATTTTTAAAGGAGCGAAACCAAATGAACAACAACATCAAGTATCTGAATCCGCAGAAACCCATGACCGCCGCTGGTGTCGGCTGCACCAGACTGGAACTGTGGCTTGTCGACCTGCCTAAGCCCAGCGACGACACACACGTGCAATATGGAGTCCGTCCTGCTATCGTTATTAGCAACGACGCGGCGAACGAAAACAGCCCTGTGGTTTCGGTAATTCCGCTCACTTCCAACCGGAAGAAAGGTCAGCTGCCCACCCATGTTTTCATTTCCAATCCCGGTCTTTCTTGCAGCAGCATTGCTCTGTGCGAACAGATTCAGAGCCTCGACAAGGGGCGTATGTTGAAGAAGCTCGGTCAAATCACAAATCCGTTCACGATTCGTGCGGTCGAGTATGGTCTGGCGGTACAGCTGGGGCTCGTGAGCCTCCTGTGCCCGGCGGCATAAGGAGGTGTGCGGTATGAAAACGAAAAATGAGGCTTTTATTCCCAAGAAGAATGAGCCGCGCGGGACATACATCCTGCAGGCGCTCGACGAGCACTTCCGGAATGGCGATGCCTATACCACGGACGACGAAGCCATTCACATCTGCATGCAGGCGGCTCGGGGCATCTCGTACAGACAGCTCCGCTCCGATATGGATTATCTCATTTCTACCGGCAAACTCGTGTTCGAAAGAAGCCGCCTCTATCTCGCCAAAACTAAGCGGTATCATTGGATTTGTATTGACGATTTTTGTTTCAATCAGAACGTCCAAAATCAGCAAAATTCTGAAACATAATCAACTAACTGACCAGTACAATAAGGAACGCCAAGCTTTTCAACGGACGTTCGAAGGACACCGGAATAGTATTACTGTTGACGGTCTACGCTCAAACAAATTGTTAAAAAGACATTCTACAGAATGTTGAGGCATATAGAGCAAAGTTTGGCGAAATTTTGTCGCCTTCTGATCGTTTTTCTCTGTTTAAATTCTCACTTCTCTTAAGAAAAGAGACAGATAAAGTGAATTATAACAAGGTCTGTAACTATCTAGCATTATTATCGGGCAGATTATCAAAGAAGGAGGATAAGCGAAATGGCTGATAACCTGTACGTCGATTTTCTTAATAAACTAATCAATGAAACTAATGAAACTAAAGAAAAGAAAATCAATTGGAAATATCTAGATTCCAATAAGTCACTTTATGAAGGGATGAATTGGACATATACCTCAACGGAGTATAGTTTGTTTGTAGGAGAAAAGGAAAAACTTAAGCCAAATTTTAATACGGAAGACAGTTTCTATGCAAATAAAAACGGAACCAATATTGTCATCTACGTTTCGACGAATCAACCAGCATCGCTGTTTATTGTTCCTGAAACTTATAAAAAAGTAGTTGAGTTTTCTCCTGATGAGTATGGGGAATATATTACACGGTTATTGAATTTGGTTCAAAGCCAATTTCCAAGTGCTGATGCATTTATCGACGATTTTTTGAAGGTCAAAGAATAACACTCTGTCACCAAAGCGATCAGTTTTTGTGAGAAGCAGGCTGATATTCATGGATTCTCTGACAATCGCTATATATGCGTAATTCTCTTTTCTTGCAAACATATCAAGTCGGCAGAATGTCGACAAATATACCAATCCCCAGCAGGCTGCGTTTTTATAAGCCTGCTGAGAATTCTTCTATACTGTCAGTGTCGCTATGTACCGTACCGCCTGCATATGCCCCTCCATGATCCGGTTATTTCTTGTAAATCTCGCGGTTCGTATGGGGCACACGTTCTTGACCATCTGGCCGCCGACGGAGCCGGCTTCGCGGGAGGTCAGGTCGCCGTTGTAGCCGTTCTTGAGGTTGACGCCGACTTCAGAGGCGGCTTCCATCTTGAACTTGTCCATTGCGTCGCGGGCTTCCGGGACGTTGATGTTGGAAGAATTACGGTTCGTCATGTTGTTGCATCTCCTTGTTTGTTTTCGGGAAATCATCTCTCGATTTCCTTCACCCGTAGTTTTTCCGCCTCCGCGCCCATTATGAATGCCAATTCGCGGCGGGAATTCCAGAAAAAACGGGGTTCGTACAAAAGGCACTGCGGTGGGATGCAGATCACACACAGGACGATATTCAGAACAGGCCGCACTGACGCAGGATGGGTCGAAGCGGTCGTCGGTGTCATCGTCGTTACACTAGCTGACCATACCGAGCAGATATTATGTTGTAATTATTGATATTTTGCACTATAATAAAAAATGGAATCGAGTTTTGTCCGATCAGAAATGCGAAACAAGGGATCGAAAGGAGACATCCATGCTACAGCCCAATAGAGAGAGCTTAGAGGTCACCATAAATAAGATTAAAAAGAATGAGATCCTCCTTCCAGACTTTCAGAGGCAGTTCGTTTGGAAAGAAGAAGAAATGCAGCATAAACTAGTTGCCTCTGTCCTGACCAAAATGCCGATCGGCAGTATTCTGCTCTTAAAATCAAAAGACGCGCACGATTATTCGTGCAAGCCTTTAGGCGCAAAGGATCCCATCCCGTCCGAGCAGCTGCCAAGTGGGGCTGTAGAGTTTTTATTGGATGGCCAGCAACGGATGACCGTGCTCGCCAATGTCTTTTCCGACGCGATTTTCCAATTAACGCCACAAAGCAACAATCTGATTGCTCCGAGCGCGCTGAAGCGTCGATTCTATCTTGCAGTTCCGAAATATGGGAACGACGCTTTTCCGGATCTATTTGGTCTACATAGCCTATCGTTTCCTATGCGGACTCCGGATTCCGATGAGCCCGAATTTCTAACGCAGGACATCCTGCCGTTTATTCGGGTAGTCCCCTTCAATGTTAAGAGAGATAATGGGAAGTGCTATAATCCGTACAGCAGACCCATTCCCAGAATGCTGAGTGAACTCGAAACGTATTGCCCAAGTGTTGAGGACGGGTGGTCCTATATCCCGCTATATCTGCTTGTAGAAAACGAGACAATCAGCCTGAATCATACGACACTGAACAATATTATTGTATCGATCGCCAAAAGCGTATCGACGGCAAAACAATTGACCTTGAACGAAATGCTCAACGCTGGACAGATCAATAACGCACGAACGTACATCACGAATAACCTCGATAAGGATCTTTATAATGGTTATTTTGAGCCCGCATGCTTTGAAGACTCCAGCACCAGTGTTTCAAAAGAATTTACAAAGGTGCTTGAGATCCAGGCAAATACATGGGCATCCAAGATGTTTTCGTACTTGAAATCCTGCATCAGCCAAATCAATTTGAGTCAAATTTCTCTGGAAGAGTCTCAACGCGCACGAGCGATCGATATTTACGAGAACCTGAACCGCGGTGGTGTAAGTCTTGATATTTTCGATCTGATCATGGCGCGTGTCGCCCAAGCTACTCCGGAACCTTTTTATCAGCGGCTGGAGAAGTGTGTTTCTTCCGGCTCCGGATATCCGGCCGCCAATATTTCTTCTGCCGCAGTAAAAAAAGCATTTCAGGCGGTTTCCGCCCAAGGTAATTATCATGCATCCGAGAGTATGCAGTGCTATAATAGCGACAAGAATGAATTTCCAAAGGTCTATTTAGAAACTTTCTTGAATATCCTCTCGCTTATTTGCTACAACGGCTGCCGCGGCTGCTATACCGTAGAGCATCTCAAGCGGCAGCGAAAGCTTAGTTTAACGGCGAAGCAGATCGATTCAACCTGTGAACGTTGTTGTCAGGCAATCGATCGCGCCTGTTTCTTCTTCCAGGCCCGCTGCGGAATCCGGACATTGAAAGAAGTCAATTACACATTGATGGTTCCTATTGTAGGCTATATTTTGGACCGGGACGCATGCTATACCGGTGAAAACAGCAGCGCGGTCTTTGATTTGCTGGAAGCCTGGTATTGGTCAAGCATTTTTTCCGGTGCATACGATAAAGACCAGAACCAGGTGATGATCAATGATCTGAACCGATTGATTGCAAACACAGACGCGATTGTCGCCGGAGACGCACCGGATACGACGTGGATTGCAACGCGCAAAGATGATATTATGGGCGTAAAAGGGTTTTCTGACGTTGATTTCTTAATGCTGTCCGGTGCAGCGAATGATGAGTATCCCAAGACTGTATTGGGCAATACGATCTGCCAATATTTCCTTGCCGAGGGCTATGAAGATCTGAGTCTTGATGCAGCCGGACACACCGTACAGCTCACCGTCTTTTCCGAGTATGCGGCAACGCTGCAGGTCCATCATGTGATCCCGTTAGGTTCCACAGGGAGCATCCTGAGTTCAACAAAATCGATCCGCAATGATAAGAAACACTATCTGAATTCTCCCCTGAATTTCATGTATATCACAGATCACGCAAATCACAGTATCTCTAATAAATCTCTTGCAGAATACACGCAAATGATCCCAACAAGTGCAGGTTTGAACGCTGTAGGTTTTGTCGGGGCAAATATTGACGCCGCAGCAACTGACGATATGCGAAAGGCCATTCTTATAAACAGGCATGCTGCGATCGCGCAGAAAATCAAGCACCATATCAATATTCTTCTCCCCTAAGGACAGTTTGAGCGCGGCTGAAACCATGTGTTTCAGCCGCGCTTTTGCTTATAGAGTTGTCGGGTCAGCTTGCCTTCCGATGAGGAAGCAGTTCCCTGATCCCGCTCTTGAACTGGCAGTAGGGACAAGAGAGCATCATACCGGCTGGCGAGTCCGGGTGGATGATATTCAGGAGGTGCACTCCGTTGTTCTTACAATCATGCCACCATTTTGATTCCAGCTCAAAGGCATCCTTTGCCGTGTCTGTGTACGAGAAAATAAAATATGGGCAGTGGTAAAGAAGTCCGTGCGTCAGCAGCCGGGTCTGCAGGCAATGATCCGAGCGGCCCACATATCGGAAGGTAAATCGTCCGTCATCATCATCTCCAAGAATATAGACGCCCGGCCGGTGTTTCTGCACGACAGAACGGATCACATCCGGCGTCATGCGATAAGGTGTCACCTCCATTTACGAACGCGCCTCACGATCATATTCGCTCAGCGCCGTGGCCAACACAGTTCCCCACTGATTACGAAGATTCTCGAAAAAAAGATCATCATGGCCATCACATTTGGATCTGGATTCCGCCTCCGCGTATGCAAACAGCAAAAGCAGGATGGCATTTTTGATATCCTGGCGTTCCTGGCTCCCTTCCATATCTTCTAAATCTCCACAAAGCGGCTGCAGAATCGTCTTGTAAAACGGATGATTGACATTGAGCTTGATGATCGTATTGTTCAGCAGATGGACCGTATCGAACAGGATCGTCTTTGGATAGCTGACAGGTTCGATAGAATACGGCTTCTTCCGGATCTCCTCTTTTTTCTCCTTTCTTTTCTCCGGGTCGTCTCTTTCCTTGCCAAGAGCAGCAGCAGCCAGAGCATCAACCTGCTGCTCGTCTTCAGCCGCAGTCAGGTTCTTTCCTTTCCTGCTCTTAGGAAGAATCGCCCCGGTTTTTGCCATTGTTTCCTCAGCTTTTCCAAAGTTACCCGCACGCTTGCTTGCCTCGGATTTATTTACGTTCCATGTCTCCTGAACCATTTTGCGTGCTGTTCGAACAACGTCTCCGATCACCTCTCTGATCTGGTCTCGCAGATCCGCTGTAGGCTCCGCTCCGCGCTTAATGTACCTGACCTGAAAGTCATGGTCAAGCTCCGGAGGAAATGAAATCTCGCAGCCCCACCAGCGGTCGATCTCCAGCGCCCGTGCCTCGCCTTTTTTACCAGTGATGTAGGGAACATGCCCGTAGAAGACCTCCCGGTCAGCTCTTAGGATCGAGATCCCTTCGTTTCTGTCGATTTTGCGTTTTTTGGCTTCAACGCTTCCGCCGGCGCCCATGGAAGAGCGCCATTCTTCCGGCAGCAGAGACATCCGGATCACCACGTCCGCAGTTTTTCCATCCGATCCCGGGATCTCACGGGCAAGGTGGAATTCACCAAGAGAGGTTGCCTTCGGCTCGATAGCGCCTTCTGTACGGAGCCGCTGCTCATCGAAGATTGTAGGACTCGCCATATACATTGGGTCGTGCAGATAAACGCGCTCTCCATTGATCCTGATCTCCAGTCCCCGTTCGATGAATTTTCGGTAGGTCTGCCCCAGATAGTTGGAGAAATCAACATTGCCCTCGATCCGGTCGCAGTCCTTCAGGATAACGATCGTACCGCTGCTGTTCTCCAGAATGCCGGCAAGGTTCTCAGGCGGTGTCTGCACCACAGGCTCCGGGATGCGGATCAGATTCCCCTTCTGGATATCATCTAAGTCGATGAAGGTGTAGAGGAACGCTTCGTTTGCATTGGTTCTGGAATAGACCTCAATTCGTCTTGCAAGGGAGATGCCGCCCAGAGTCATGCCGACGCCGAAGCGGCCAATTCCGAGTTTGCCGCCATGCGCACGGATCGATTCCCCCAGCGCCAGACATCTGTGCAGCGTGCCCTTATTCATTCCACAGCCATCGTCGACTACCGCGATCTCTGTGATCTTGTCTGTAGCCTTCTTCTTTCCGGTCTTCCGTGCCTTCCCAACAGTTACCATCACGTCGATATGTGCAGCTTTCGCTTCGACGGAATTGTCCACAATCTCACCCAGCCCATTTTGAGCGGAGTAATCATTGTAGCGTAGGGATTCATACATACGGTCGACACGGATCAATGCAACGGGTTCTTCTTGCTGGGTTCTGGTGGAATTCACTTCAAATTTGTTCTCAGTCATCAATACGACCTCCGATAAAAATATTTCGAGTCCTGAAAAAGAAAAAGGCCTTACACGAATGTAAGGTCTCTGGACAACATCATTATCGGATATATGACGACAGACACGCCACCCTTGAAACAGGAGCAGCGCCATTCTATTCTTCAAGTATATCATCGACAATTCTGCGCTTCTGTTCCCACGGAACTATGCCATGAGACTCTTACAAAACTCGATAATACATCGATATCACATTTTCTCAAGGATGTCAATGCCGTTTTTGTTTTTTTCGTCCATTTTTTCAAAATTCACACTGCCGTCGGCAGCATTAGCGCTGCCGCACATCACGCACAGGACGATTGACTTTCTTCCCACTCCCCCGCTATACTATTTGCAGAAAGTGATGAACGGCATCGGAGATAGCGGCTGCTATGCGGTCGAGATCGTGTAAGTGTCAACTTTTGAGCGAGGAGAGATCCGGATGAATAAAAAGGTGATCCAGATGGTTCGTTATCTGCAGCGCGATGGAGCTTGGGTTCGCGGAGAACGTCTTTCAGCGCAATTCGGCGTCTCAACCCGTCAGATTCGAAATTACGTTTCTGCGGCGAATACCTCCGGTTGCCTGATCAGTTCTTCCGAAAAGGGATACCGGCTGCTTGACATGAATCCAAGTTTCCGGATGCTGCTCGATGCTGAGGACAACCCGGAATCCCGTCTGAAGCGCCTCTTACTTGTACTTCTGTTCTCCTCAGAACCCGAAGACATCTTTACATTCAGCGAGCAATTCTATGTTTCCGTCCCCACTATGGAAGCAGATCTTCAGAAGCTTCGCCGCGTTCTCCGAGAATACGCATTGGAAATCGTCAGAGAACGTGACCTGGTATGGATATCTGGTGCCGAAAAAAACAAGCGGAGGCTTCTATGCAATTACTGCTATGCAGAGCAGCGGAATGAATACCTCGCAAACCGGACCAGCTTCTTTCCACAGGATGCCGCAAAGGAGATCTCCTTGCGACAGGCTGTACGGGAAAAATTGCTGGAACAAGGGATCTTTGCCAACGACTATTCATTGGGCAATATCGCGCTGTACCTGGCTGTTTCCGCAGAACGCATTTGCGCTGGTTTTCAAGTTGAAGCCAGCGGCCAGCTGATGCCGGATGCCTTTAACCGAATCGACCTGGCTGTGACTGCGCTCGCTGCTTATATGTCGCTTCATTTTTCTCTGTCCCTTTCTGAGGCAGAAACACAGGCCCTGCGAGAGGTTTTGATCCAGCAGGTCAGCCTTCTCGATTACACCAAGATCTCACCTGACAATCTAAATGAATTTGTCGAGGAGAAATACTGCGCCATTACAAGAGAGATCATGGACCAGGTCAAGCAGTTCTATCACATCGAGTGCTTTGACGGAGATTTTTATGTGCGTTTCACGCTGCACATCCGAAATATTTTCACTCGCCAGCAGGGTGGTTTCTTTACCCGCCGGTTTCTAGACAATAGTCTAAAGGTCGCCTATCCGATCGCACATGATATCTCCGTGTTCATTGCCCAGATCCTAAGCAAAAACTACGGTGCAAAGATCTCAGACGATGAGGTGACCTGTATCGCGTTCCACATCTGCAGCTGTGTTTATGACTATAGTAAAAACAGGATCTCTGCCGTTTTTATCTATGAGAGCTATTATGACTTTTTCCGAAAAACGGCGGAGGTCGTGGCTCAGCGCTTTAGTGAAGATCTTTTCATTAAGCATACCGTATCCATCAGTGATTACCTGCCAAGCGTTTATCACGCCGATCTGCTGATCTCAACTGTTGACGCTCCCCTGCCGGAGCCTTGCGTACTGATCCATCCATTTCCACAGAAGCAGGACTTCGCTGCGATTCAAACACAAATCAAAAAAATCCGCCAGAAAAAGGAACGCGATCTGGTCTCAAAAACATTTCTTTCTTACTTTAACCGTGACTTTTTCCTGCGCAGCACGCAGTATGACAGCCACGCGCTGATTCGTCAAATGTGCGCACAGGTCATTGGCCAGCAATATGCAACAGAAGATTTTACGCAGCGCGTCCTGCTCCGAGAAACCATGGCTGACACAGCCTTTGGCGCCGTTGCAATGCCGCATGCACTTTCTTTTTCAACCTTAAAAAGCTTTTTATCCGTTGCAATCTGCGATCCGCCCATTTTATGGGGGCACAGTGCAAAGAAGGTCCAGCTTGTGATTTTAATCGGCACAAATTCAAAAGAGCGCAGGACCTTCAGCCGGATCATGGATCTGCTGATCGAAGTCGTATCTGACGCAGCAAACGTTGCTGAACTAGAGCGCTGCGAGAATTACGACGCATTTATTGATCGCTTCTTTTCCATGCTTTTAGAGGACTGACACGATTTATGGCGTACAGGCAGAAGCCGCTTCCAGCTCATGAACGAGCCGGAAGCGGTTTTTTCCGCACTGGCGGAAATTTATTTATTTGCGGGCAGCCCCCGCATTCCTATATACTCAGCGCAGGGAACAAAGAAAGGAGGATGTCCAATGGTAGCATTCACAGCGAAGATCATTGAACCGGTCGGTCTTCACGCTCGTCCTGCAGCGGTCGCAGTGACAGAAGCATCAAAATTCCAGTCAGATATCACCGTCCATTGCAATGGGAAAAGCGCGGATCTAAAGTCCATTATCCAGGTCATGAAGCTGGGTGTACAGTTCAGCGCACAAATTGAAATCACATGTGATGGCCCGGATGAGCAGACTGCGGCGGACACGCTTCAGACGATCCTGCGTGAAAAGAGAATCATTCAATAATATTGTAAAGAGAGGTGGAGAAAGCATGAAAAAAATTCTGATTGTCTGCGGAGCCGGCGCGTCCAGTGGCTTCATGGCCAAGAACATCCGTCTGGAGCTTAAAAAGCGTGGCATGACAGCGGACTTTGAATTTATCGCACGCAGCGATACCGAGCTGGATGAATATATCGACTCCATCGATATGCTGCTGATCGGGCCGCATCTGAGATATATGCTGCAGGGCATGACCGAATACTGCAAGCCCTACCATATTCCAGTCTATGTGATCGATCAGAACGCGTATGGAGCACTCGATGGCGGAGCGATCATCGATTTTGTGATCCAGAAATTCAAAGAAAAAGAGAACTGTATTTGAAAAGGAGGAGAACCAATGAAAAAATTCATGCAGTGGATGTCTGATGTCTTTGCCCCGAAAATGAACCGGGCCGCCAGAAATCCGTACGTAGCTGCCGTGCAGGATGCGATCCTCACGACAATGCCGATGATCTTCATCGGAACCATCGGCACCATTCTCGATACCATCAAAGAGGCATTTCCCAGTTTCCCATCTTGCAGCGGCTTTGCAAATTTCTCATTCAGCCTGATTTCGCTTTTCCTGGCTTTTTTGATCCCGTATTCCATTATGGAAAAGAAGCATCTTCGCCAGACGCGCAGACAGGCTGGCTTGGCTGGGCTGGCCCTCTTCATCATGATCATCGATCCGCAGATCGTCGACGGCATTTTCAGCGTCAGCTTTAAGGCGCTCGGCTCCGGCGGCATGATCGTAGCGATTGTCAGCGGTATTTTTGTCGGTTTTGTCATGAGCTCCTTTGCAAAGCTGCACCTGTTTAAAGAAGATTCCGGTATTCCCGATTTTGTTGCCGTCTGGTTTGATACATTGATCCCAATCCTTCTGATCATGCTTATCGGTTGGCTGCTGACGAGCATCTTCCACCTGAACCTGCTTGAGCTGATCACGAATCTTTTCATGCCGCTCGTAAACCTTGGTGAGACGTTCATTGGTTTCGTGTTGATCAACTTCCTGGCGATGGCATTCCTGTACTCGTTCGGCATCTCGACCTGGGTCCTCTACCCCGTGATGTCCGTCATCGCACTGACCGGCATTGCCGCGAATGAAGCTGCTGCAGCTGCTGGTCTGGCTGCGACGAACATTCATGTTTATGAGGTCACCTGGATCATGTCGATCGGTGGTGGCGGTGCGACGCTCTCGCTTGCGATCATGCTCTGCTTCTTTGCGAAGTCCAAACGCCTTCGTCTGATGGGCAAAACCTGTATTGTCCCCAGCATGTTCAACATCAACGAACCGCTGGTATATGGTACTCCGATCACGTTCAACCCCATGCTGATGGTTCCGATGTGGATCTGCGGTTTTATTATCCCCTGCATCACGTGGATCACCTTCAAGATTGGTCTTGTTCCGATCCCGACAAAAGTTTTTGAGCTCTGGTATCTGCCGAAGCCGATTTTCGCGTGGTTCTCGACCGGTTCCTGGAAGGGCGCCGTGCTCTGCCTGATTCTCTTTGCACTGTCCTGGATCATCTATTGGCCCTTCTTCCGAGCATATGATAAGCAGGCCTGTGCAGAGGAAGCCGCACATGACCATAGCCATGACGAAGTCTGAACACAGGAGGTCTCATGAGTAACAATATCGCTGATAATCGAAATGCACAGTCTATGCAGATCATTCTGCATGCCGGAAATGCGCGTGAAGCTTACACAAAAGCGCTTGATCTAGCGGAAAGCGGAAATTTTTGTGACGCAGATTCTCTTTTGAAAGAGGCTGAGACGGAACTGACACAGGCACATCGTCTCCAGACACGTATTTTGCAGGATGCGATCGAAGAAGACGATCCCTGTATTCCCATCCTCCTGATCCATGCGCAGGATACGATGATGAGCATTGACAGCGAATACAGAATGGCCTGCAGATTTATCTCGCTTTATCGAAAGCTGAATACTACGGAGGAAAATTCATGAATTTGGAGATGACAAAAGGATTCCCGGAGAATTTTCTCTGGGGTGGCGCAATCGCTGCCAATCAGGCAGAGGGGGCCTGGCTGGAAGGTGGAAAGGGGCCAAGCGTTGCAGACATTGAGGAGCTTCCCTCTGTCTATAACCGACTGAGTGTCTTTAATTTCCGCCACACGATCCCGGAGCTGAAAGCACATCTGGAAGATCACGAGGGTAATTATCCACGCCGTCGTGGGATCGATTTCTATCACACTTACCCAGAGGATCTGCAACTGATGAAGGAAATGGGCTTCAAGTGCTTCCGAACCTCGATTGCCTGGTCAAGGATCTTCCCGCGCGGCGATGAAACGGAGCCAAATGAAGAGGGGCTGCGCTACTATGACTCGTTGATCGATACGATCATCAGCTGTGGCATGGAACCGATCATCACCATGAACCATTATGAGATGCCCTTGTATCTCGTGACAGAATACGGTGGCTGGAATAACCGTACACTTATCACGTTCTTTGTCCGCTACGCCAAGGTTCTTCTGGATCGATATAAAGGGAAAGTCAAGTATTGGATCCTGATCAACCAGATCAACAGCTTCTTCTGGGGTGCGGAATTCCCCGGGCTTGGGATCACGCTTGACTTCCCGGGTAATCCGGAGCAGGCAAAATACCAGGCGCTTCATCATGAGTTTGTCGCCTGTGCACAGATCAAGCAGTATGCAAAGCAGCTCGATTGCGGGCTGCAGATCGGGTTCTCAAACGGAAGCAAGGTTTGCTACAGCGCAACCTGCAATCCCGAGGATGCCATGGCTGCCGTCCAGCGTAACCAGATGGACCAGTTCTTCTTCGGCGACATTCTTTTCCGCGGGCGGTATCCCGGCTATTCCAAGCGCTTCTTTGCAGAGCGTGGGATCAGCATCCAAGCGGAGGCAGCCGATTTTACGCTGCTCGAGGAAAACACGCTTGATTTCTTTGCATTTAGCTATTACTGCACCGCCATTACCAGCGCAAAAGGCGGCACTTGTGACAATCCTCTTCTGGAACGGACCGCTTACAACTGGACTGTCGACGCGATCGGCCTGCGGCACAATCTGAACGTATTCTGGGACCGGTGGCAGAAACCGCTGTTTATTGCAGAAAACGGCCTCGGTACATTTGATAAGCTGGAAGACGGACAGATCCATGACGAATACCGAATCGAATTCCATCGCCGGCACCTGAAGCAGTTGAAGGAAGCGATCCTGGACGGCGTAGATTGCTTTGGGTATGCAGCCTGGGGCCCCATCGATATCATCAGCTGCTCTCAGGGTGAAATGGACAAACGCTATGGGTTTATCTATGTCGATCTTGACAATCTCGGACATGGAAGCGCGAAGCGTTTCCGTAAAGACAGCTTCTATTGGTATCAGCATCTGATCCAGACAAACGGCTCTGAGCTTTAAGTATTTTTTCAAAGCGGCAGGCGCATGGACAGCTTCGTGCGCCTGCCCTATTTATCGATCAGCCTGTGGAGGAACAAATATGGATTTATTTGGAATTTGTATTTCAGAAGGATATGCCGCGGGCAATGCCTGCATGTATCAGAAACCTACATCCGTCGGCAGTGGCATATTCGCCGGTGTGCAGGAAGAATTGCAGCGGTTTGACACTGCAAAGCGACTTGCGAAACAGCAGCTGCTGGAGGCGCTTCGACGCCTTTCCGACAATCAGGCGGCCTCAGAGCTGATTCAGGTCCAAGAAATGCTTTTGGACGACACCGAGTTCTCACAGGCCGTAAGGGACCAAATCGATTCCGGTCATTGCGCTGGACAAGCGGTCACGCAGGCTGCGGCATCTCTAGCTGACTTTTTTCGTGCGATGGACGATAGCTATATGGCTGCACGTGCCTCTGATTTTCTGGATATTGCAAATCGTTTGCTCGACTGTATGCATGAAAACGCTGGCCCGGCGTTTTCCATGGAGCGCCCCTGCATTCTGGTTGCGGAAGAACTCCTGCCGAGTCAAACGCTTTCTCTTGATCGTTCAAAGCTGTTGGGGATCGTAACAGCAACGGGCAGTTTTCAGTCGCATGCAGCCATTCTAGCCCGGAGCATGGGGATCCCCGCGATCACCGGGTTGGACATTGCCACTATCGATGATGGTCAAATGCTTTTGCTGGACGGCTGTCACGGGACGCTTACAATAGATCCGGATCCAGAGCGATATACAAAGTTTTGTTCTGAACAGAAAAACCATCAGTCACATCAGGCTGAGCTGCGCCGCAGTGCATTCGACCCTGCAGTCAGCGCTGATGGCGTCCGAGTCGAAGTTTGTGCAAATATTGGCGTTCTGGATGATATTACAGACGACACAGTACGCTGTGCCGACGGCGTCGGCCTTTTCCGTAGTGAGTTTCTCTATCTGGCCCATCAGGATTATCCGGATGAACAGACACAGTTTGAAGCATACAAATATGCGCTGCAGCGGTTTGCGCCGAAACGTGTCGTCATTCGCACCATGGACATTGGCGCGGATAAAAAAGTACCGTATTTTTCTTTGCCACAGGAGGACAATCCGGCGCTTGGCTATCGTGCGCTTCGGATCTGCCTGGACCGCCGGGATATTTTCCGCACACAGCTGCGGGCGCTGCTGCGCGCCAGCAACTACGGAAATCTTGCAATCATGATCCCGATGGTCTCTAAAGTAGAAGAGGTCTTTCAAGTAAAGACTCTTCTTTCTGAACTTAGGCAGGAGCTTTTCCAGCAGGCAGAGCCATGCGGAAGCTATGAATTCGGTATTATGATCGAAACGCCAGCAGCGGCAATTATGAGTGCGGAGCTTGCCGGTCTCGTTGATTTCTTCTCGATCGGCACAAACGATCTGACCCAATACACACTTGCAGCTGATCGGATGAACCCCATGCTGCAGACGTTATATGATCAGGAGGACGAAGCCGTCCTGCATTTGCTCGCTTTTGCAGCGGAAAATGCACGGAAGCATGGGATCTGGTGCGGCATTTGCGGAGATCTCGCCACACATACGCAGCTTCTGCCACGGCTACTTCGCTGCGGGATCCGGGAGCTGTCCGTCCCGCCAGCGTCTGTCGGTTTGGTAAAAGCCGCGATCAGGACGATCACAGTCTGTGATCATGCGTGATACAGAAATCCTTCCAGAAGCACCGGAAAAGGGATTCGTAGAGCCGCTTTCCGGTGCTTTTCATGCCAGCCGATCAATCGACGCGTTATATGTTTTTTGACATCCGAAGGCTTAACTTATATTTTTTCTGTTTCCTGCAGCGCGGTTTTTGCATATGGCAACACAACTGCAAAGCAGCTCTGAAGCGTATCCTGCGTACTTCAGAGCTGCTTTTATTATTTACTTTTCAGGGCTTCTAACGGATCAGCTGTTTCTCCATTGATGAGAACGCCCAGGTGCAGGTGCGGGCCGGTCGTCCAGCCGGAGTCGCCGGTTTTTGCAATGATCTGCCCCTGCCAGACTACATCTCTGAATTCCACAAGAAATTCTGACAAATGCGCATATTGCGTCTGAACGCCATTCTCATGTTCCAGCGTCAGGATATAGCCATACGCGGCGTCATAGCTGCAATCCAGAACGATGCCGTCGGCAACAGCAAGAACATTCGTGCCATAGTCTGCCGCAAGATCAACGCCGGGATGAAGAGATTCCTTTCCTGTCAGTGCACTTGTGCGATAGCCAAAGGCGTCTGTCAAAGCTGCTTCTACATTTTCCAATGGCCAGATATACATCGGCGCTTCTGGCTGCTCCGAAACGACTTGCTCGGTCTGTAGTGATTCTTCCGGTTCAACTTCCTGCAATTCTGCCTGATCAGACGGTACGATTTGAACCGGTTCCGTTTTCGGCGCAGCCACAGTTTCTTCCGACAATTCTTCCTGCATGACGGATTCCTGCCCCGGAATGGTGTTTAGGCTTGCTGCCTGCGTTGTAAAGACACTTGCTGTCAGTACGAACAGAACAGATACGCAGATTCCGACCCATGCCGGAATCTTTTTGAAACTTAAAATCGCGCGAATCCGTTCTTCGGCGCTGCTTTTTGCAAAACCACTGCACAGCGGCGCTGATTTTGGATTTCGCTGCGCCATGTCAAGCAGCGTCAGCGCGTAAGCCTTCCTGCAATCCGGCCCCAGCGCACGCAGAACCGCTTCATCACATGCAAGCTCCATATCGCGGTTTGCAAGCCATACCATCAGCCAGACCAGCGGATTCCACCAATACAGGCATAAGCATACAGTCAAAAGCAGCTTGCGCAGACAGTCCTTCCGCCGGATGTGCACCAGTTCGTGCGCCAAGATCAGCTGAAATTGTGCGTCTCCAACCGGCAGATCTTCCGGCAAAAGAACGGTCGGACGAAAAACGCCGAAGGTAAGCGGCGCACGACGACTGTTGCTCACGCAGATGCGAGGATCGCGCGAAAAGCGGAAGCGGTCAAGCAGCGCGTCAATGGACGGCTGCGGAGCAAGCCGTGTTCCGCGAAACCGACGTACCATGCAGGCATATCCGATCACAAAATATGCCGCAAGAAGTATCGCGCAAACGAGCCAGACAAGAAGCATCGGGCTGATTCCCGCGATATCCGCTGCTGGTTTTGCGGTGCTGTTGGTCGCCAAAGACGGAAACGGCGTTAGCGCATCTGATATGACACCGTTTGCCTGCGCTGCGGCAGAAGTATGCAGCAGATTCCAGACACTCAGATGTGTTGGTATCGTGATCGGAAGCAGCAGCCGCACAGCGGCTGCGCACCAGAGCACGGGAAATATTCCACGCGGCAGATGTTTTTTCAGAAGCAGCCGCAGCGCAAGCACCAGCAGGATCATTGCGCTGCCGCTGAAAATCGCAGCCTGTACGCCATTCATCCCTCGTATTCCTCCACAAGCGCTTTTAGCCGCGCAAGCTCTTCTTTTGACAGTGACCGATCACTCAGGATCGATGCAAACAGCAGTTCCGCAGAACCACCAAACACCTTTTCGACCAGCGTATCGGCTTCCTCCTTCTGCGCCTGCTGCTTTGTGATCGTCGCATGGCAGATGAAGTTTGGCTCCCGGCGCTCGATCGCACCCTTATCGATGCACTTTTTGATGACCGTATAGGTCGTGTTTTTATTCCAGCCAATGCTGTCTGCCAGCCGCAGCGAGATTTCCTTCGCCGTCCGGTCGTTTTCCTGCCAGAGAACCTCCATGACCTTCCACTCTGAATCAAACAGTTTCATGTTCTGTCTCCTGTTCTTAAGATGTCTTTAGACTATCACATTCGTCTATTTCTGTCAAGATGGCTTGACATTCGCAGACTATTGTGATAGTTTTAAAACAGACTATAGCGATAGTTTATCGCAGAAAGGAGGTTAACTGGTACACTTTTACACAAACAACCACGCATCACACAAACAACCTTTTGAATGGGGAGCGCTGAAAGCATCGCAGCGCTCCTTATTTCAGAGCGTGTTCTAAGGGAGGATTTCCAAATGAAAAAAGTCAAAAGCTTTTGAGCTTGATTTTGAGTATTCTGATTATTTTCTGCGGATGTTCGGCGCAGAAAGAGGTAACGTCGCTTGAACTTCCTGGCGGGCCAGCGGCACCGCAGGAATCTCTTGACTTGAACGCTGTGCCGTCAGCACCAACTGTGGAGATCGACACGACGCAAAAAGAGACAGACAATGAAACTTACTACTTGGAGCGGCAAAGGCTTTCGCTTCCAGAACCGCTTCTGTCGGTGACGGCACAGACCGTATTGGACGATACGATCCTCGTCAGCGGTTTTTCCACCGATGGTGTTGCGCTTGCCTGGATGACGCTGGAGGGAGACAGCGGCACTTTGCAGCTTCCTGATAGCACGGAATACCTCTATGCGCTTTCTCCGGATGACGATGGCGGCTTCTGGCTTCTTTGCGGAAGCGTACCCGCCGCCTATCGGGACGCTTTTGGAAACGTCGTGATTCAGGACAACGAGCCGGAAGGAAAACTTGTTCTAACGCACTATGACAGCGAGTATTCCATGCAGGAAACCATTTTGCTCCAAACGCAATATACAGGAAATAACGAGCGTTTCACGCAATTAGCAAAAACCGAAAAGGGCTTTATTCTTTTGAGCGCAGAACTCCTTGTTCAACTCGATAAATTAGGCGCAGAAACAGCGCGACAGAATGCTGAGTTTGAGGATGGATGGAGATTTATTTCCATGCAAAAAATCGGAAGCGAACTCTTCGTACTAACGCAGAATCGCTATGATGCTGCTGGGGCAGAACTGCGGCTTTTCAGCGCGGACACATTCGCGCAGCAAGAATTTACAACAGACCAGGCGGGCATGACTGGCCTTGGTCTTTGCGCGGATGGGCGGCTGCTCCTTGGCGACAGTCAAACCATTTTCGCCTTTACGCCTGAAACGTCAGAAGAAGAGACGCTTCTGGTATGGCAGGAGCTCGGCGTTGCAGACACGTCGGAGCAGATCTGGCAAACGGACTCCGGTTTCTTCTTCCATACGCCAAATCTCTCAGAGCTTACCGTCCTTCGCTGGATGTCTGGCGAGGCGCTTTCCAAGCGTATTTTATCTCTGGCGATTGCGGGAAACACGCCCGTTGCTGGCTCCTTTGCGCAGATGATCCAGAACTTTAACCTGAGTCAAGATCAGTATCTGATCGAATATACCATTTACAGCGATACCGGTTTGACGGATACGCAGCCGACTGACCTCCTGCGCACACAGATCATGGCTGGTCAATCTCCTGACCTCTATCGCACAGATTGGCGCGGGGAGATTAAACAGGTAAGTGAAGCGGACGCAGAACAGTTTTATACGCTGCTGGACTCCATTGCGATTCTGGAAGGGTTGGACGCACCGTTGTCTGAGATTCTCAGTGAGGAAGCAGACGCCTACTTTGCGGGTGGCTGCACCGCTGAACAAGCAGCAAAGAATATTCAGTCCAGAGCGAGTTTGTACCTGCAAGAGAAGTATCAATGAGTGTCCCTCTTTCAGCAGCTGATTATCTGTCTGATTCTATCTGGGTATCGGGTGCAGGAATGTGCGGATTCTATAGATGGCGGCCTGCTGGCTCTTTTGCCCGCGGGCTGCTTTCTGCTGGTTGCAGGGGACGGAGGTAAGTGGTATTGTGGAGTGGGTTTTTTTAATTTGTGCTGATCTGGCTTGCTGGATTGTTATATGGATGAGGCCTCAAAGAAATGGAGAGACGGTATGGAACAAGAACGCGTGCTGGCGCTTTATGATGCGTATGCGGACGGGGTATATCGGGTGGCGCTCGGGTATTTGCGGTCGGCGCACGACGCGGAGGACGCGGTACAGGCGGTATTCTGCCGGCTGCTGGAGAAGGAGCTGACCATCTGGCCCGGGCGCGAGCGCGCGTTTTTGACGAAGCTGACGATCAATCACTGCAAAAATCAGCTCGCAGCGGCAAAGCGCTTCGCGCCGGAGGCGCTGGACGAGCTGTGTTTGCCGGCGGAGCCGGAGGACCGCGCGGTGCTTCGCGCGGTGATGGAGCTGCCGGAAAAGTACCGGCTGGTCGTGGTGCTGCACTGTCTGGAGGGATACTCGTTTTCCGAGATCGCCGGGCTGCTGCAGCTGACGCCGTCCGCCGTCTCCATGCGCCTGCATCGGGCGCGAAAGATGTTGCGTGAACAGCTTGGGAGGGATCAATGATGGAAGAAAATTTCAGGCGCATTGCAGACGCTGTCCGCCTGCCGGAGGGCAGCCGGGCGCGGATCCGGGCGCAGATCGCCTCCCGGGCGGAAGAACAGGAGGCTTCTATGCAGAACAAACCAAAAAAACACCTGCCACGGCTGGCGGTGGCGGCAATTATCATCGCAGCGGCGCTGACGTTGACGGCGGCGGCTGCGGCGGTCGTCCACCGATTCCGGAATGATATCATTGTCTCAAGTGTCAGTGAGCTTCCGGCACCGACGGAGGATACGCCGACGGCCGTGGCTGTTGTGACCGACAGTCAGAGTGCGGCACAGACGCTGGATGAGATTTTGGCGGAAGGCCCGTATATCACTGCCGAGGAGTGGGAAACCGGAGAAAAAATCGGTGGTACGACATCCGCTCAGTATGGTGGCTGGGATACCGCGGAGCTCATCAGCAGTGACCCGGCGCTTTCCGTCCGCCGGATCACACGTGAGACGGACGGCGCGGAGAAAATGCAGTACATGGCGGAGGATCCTGCCGATCTTCTGCCCGTGCTGACCGGGAAGATCCGCTTTGATCTGACGTGGCTCTCGGAAAACTACAAAGCTGTCACCTTGGACGATCAGGCATTTATCGTCTGGGACGAGGACGGAAACCCCGTCAGCGAATACTTCTGGGCGTCCTATGGCGCAAATGACGGGAAGGGCTGGGTAAGACTTGAGATCATGTATGACACGACCTGGAACCTGTCTCCGGCCTATATCATGGACGGCTCGTTTGAAGAAGCGTACTATTACACGACGGCAAACGGTTGTGAATTTCTGATCACCGCAGACGGCGATACCGTCTGGGCAAGCTGCACGACCGTAAAGACGAACGTCAGCCTGTACGGCGCGTATCTGACCACCAGAGATCTGGAACAGATCGTCGAGCATCTGGCGCTTTCCATCTCGGAATGAAGCAAGGCAGCGCCGGAGGAAACCAAAACGATTTCCTCCGGCGCTTTTTTGCTCCAACTGTATTGCATTTTTTATGGAGATCCTGTAAACTTAGGATAGAATTACAAAAGGAGGCGGCTGCATTGGCGGAACTGAATTTGACATCGGCGGTCCCCCATACGGACTGCGGCACCGGGCGGCAAAGGGGCCGGATCGGCTGGCTGATCGCGGCGGGGATCCTCGCGGCGGCGCTGCTGGGGCTGCTCGTGCTGACGCTTGCGGATCTGCGGCGGGCGGCCTCCCCTATCGTCTTTCCCGTGGAGGACGGCGTGTATAATCTGACCGCAGAAGCGCTGGTGACGACGCCGGAGGACGCGGGCAGCTTTGCGCTCTACACGAACAGCACGAAGCTCGGCGTTACGATCGTCTCGGACGCGGAAGAAAGCGGGACCGTCACGCTGGTGGACGCCGCGACCGGGGACGGTATCCGATATGCCGCGGTCAGCGGGCGCTCCGCGGCGTGCGAGTTCACCGCGCTCTCTGCTGCCCGGCGGTACCGTGTCAGCTGCGAGGGGTTTTCCCCGGACGCCGTGGTCACGATTTCTGACGCGCGGACCGTCAGCTTCTGGCACAGTCTGCGCGCCGTGCTGGGTGAGCTCCTGTCGCTGCTCGCGGGCGGCTGACAATGAACTGAAACAGGAAAACCGCCTGCCGGGGCTTCGGCAGGCGGTTTTTGTCTAGGTGCAGCCATCACGAAATGTTTACATCTTTTTCAGGGTCATTTCAGATTCCGGCGATAGAGTACAGCCACAGAACCAAAACAAGGAGGCTGTTTTCCATGAAAAAGCTGATCTCTATCCTGCTGGCGGCGGCGATGCTGCTCTCGCTTGCAGCCTGCACCAGCACCGCGGCGGCCGATGATACAGAATCAGTGCCCGCATCTTCCGACACTTCCACCGAAACGCCGCCTGAAAAGCCCGACGGCACGCCGCCGGACGGCGCAAACGGTCAGCCGGGTACGCCCCCGGACGGCAACCCGCCCGACGGTGCGCCGAATGGTCAGCCCGGCAGCTTCGGCGGCAGCGGCGAAGTGACGCAGGGCACGAGCGCGAATACCATTTCTGAGGATACTGCCGTGACCGGCACGAGCTACAGCTCGACCGGCGACGACGAAAACGCCCTGCGCGTCGACAGCGCGGCCGTCACGCTGGACGGCATCGCCGTCGACAAGCGCGCGGGCGCGACCTCCAACACCGAGGACGGCGACTTCTACGGCATGAACGCCGCGCTGCTGGCGACGAACGGCGCGACCGTCACGATCAAAAACGCGACTGTCAATTCCTCCGCGCAGAACGGCAACGGCGTATTCAGCTATGGAGCAGACACGACCGTCAACATCTCCGATTCCACGATCACGACAAGCGCTGATAACTCCGGCGGCATCCAGACCACCGGCGGCGGCACGACGAACGCGGAAAACCTGACCGTCACCACCTCCGGCAACTCGTCGGCAGCTATCCGCTCCGACCGCGGCGGCGGAACCGTGAACGTCACGGGCGGCAGCTATACCTCGAACGGTTACAACTCCCCTGCCGTTTACTCCACGGCAGCCATTACCGTCAAAAACGCGAAGCTCACCGCGAACAATTCCGAATCGCTCGTCATTGAGGGCAAGAATTCCATTGCGCTCGAAAACTGCACCGTTTCGGGCAATATGAGCAGCACGAAGGGTTCAAGTTCTTCGGAAAACGTCCACACCGTCATGATCTACCAGTCCATGTCCGGCGACGCGGACGTCGGCACGTCGGAATTTTCGATGACCGGCGGCTCGCTGATCGGCAAAAACGGCGATCTGTTCTACATCACGAACACGCACTGCATCCTGACGCTCTCTGGCGTGACGCTCAAAAATGAGGATCCCGACGGGTATCTGTTGCGCGTGGTCGGCAATTCCGCGTCGCACGGCTGGGGCACGGCCAGCAGCAACGGCGCGCAGGTCGAGTTCATCGCCGACGCGCAGACGCTGGAAGGCAATATCCTCGTCGACACGATCTCGACGCTGGACCTGACGCTCCAGAACGGCAGCAGCTTCACCGGCACGATCAACATCGTCGATAACGCCGAAGGGGGCGCGGCGGTCTCTGACAACGCGGTCGTGACCATCGGGTCCGGCTGCACCTGGACGCTCACCGGCGACTGCACGATCACGAGCCTCACCAACAACGGCAAGATCAATTTTAGCGGCCACACCATCACCCTCGCGGATGGGACCGTGCTGCGCGGATAAGGCATGAAAACGCCCGGCATCCAACCGGATGCCGGGCGTTTTTTTCTTTCAGACTTTGCAGGTCCAGCCGAAGGGGTCGGGTTTGGTGCCCCACTGGATGCCGGTGAGTTCGTCGTAGAGCTTCTGGGAAAGGGCGCCGATCTGGTTGTGGTTGACCTCGTATTTCTCGTCGCCCCAGGCCAGTTCGCCGATGGGCGAGATGACGGCCGCCGTGCCGACGCACCAGGCTTCCTCCAGCGCGCCGCTTTTCGCCGCCTCGAACAGCTCATCGACGCTCAGCAGCCGCTCTTCGACCGGGACGCCCCAGCTCTTCAGCAGCTCGATGCAGGATTTGCGGGTCACGCCGCGCAGGATCGAACCGGTCAGCATGGGGGTAACGACGGTCCCGTTGATTTTGAACATGACGTTCATGCCGCCGCCCTCTTCGACGTATTTGCGCTCGACGCCGTCGAGCCAGAGGACCTGCGAGTAGCCTTTTTCGATGGCCTTATCGCCTGCGCGGTTGGCTGCGGCGTAGTTGCCGCCGCACTTGGCCTCGCCGGTGCCGCCGCGCACGGCGCGGACGTCCTCGGTCTCGACCATGATGGGGACGGGCTGCAGGCCGTTTTTAAAGTAGCTGCCGGAGGGGGAGAGAATGATGGCGAATGTCGCCTCATGCACGCCGTGCAGGGCGAGCGTCGGGTCCGTCGAATAGAGGAAGGGGCGGATATAGAGCGACGTGCCGGGGTCGGACGGGACCCAGGCCGAATCGACCTTCACGAGCTCCTTGATCGCCTGCAGGCCGTCGTCCTCGTCGATGCGCGGAAGGCCGAGACGGTCGCAGGAGCGGTTGAGCCGGGCGACATTTTCCCACGGGCGGAAGAGCTGCACACCGCCGTCCGGGCGGCGGTAGGCCTTGAGGCCCTCAAAGACCTCGGTGCCGTAGTGCAGGACGCTGGCCGCCGGGGACATGGAGATGGGCCCGAAGGGCACGATGCGCGCGTTGTGCCAGCCGTTCTGGTCAGTGTAGTCCATGAGGAACATGTGGTCGGTGAAAACGGAGCCGAAGCCGAGCTGGTCGGCGGGCGGGAGCTTGCCGGGGTTGGGATTTTTCGTAACAGTGATGTTCATAATGATACCTCCTGATGATTACAGATCGTTCAGATGCGCCATGTTGGCGCGGATGCCCTCGCAGCAGGCGTGGAAGGTCGCTGCCTCTTCCTTTGTCAGCGGCAGCTCCACGACCTGCTCCACGCCGCCAGCGCCGATGACGCAGGGCACGCCCGCGAACAGGCCGGACTCGCCGTATTCGCCGCAGAGCTCGGCGCTGGCGGGCATGATGGCCTTTTCGTCGTGCAGGACGAGATGCGCCATGCGCGCGGCCGTGGTCGCGATGCCATATTCGGTACAGAGCTTGCCGGAGAACGTGACCCAGCCGCCGCCGATGGATTCCTTCTGCAGCGCGTCGCGGTCAAAGCGGAAGCGCGCGTCCTTCTCTGCCCAGACATCGAGCGGCATGCCGCGGAAGCTGACGCAGGACCAGGGCGCAAACTGCTGATTGCCGTGCTCACCAAGCATGCAGCAGGTGATGGATTTATGGTCGATGCCGGTCTGGCGGGCCAGGGCGCTGAGAAGCCGGGACGTGTCGAGCCCCGTGCCGGTGCCGAAGACGCGGCCGCGCGGCAGGCCGAGGCCGAGCGCCAGCTCCCGCGTGACGATATCGCAGGGATTGGTGATGTTGATGAGCACGCCGTCAAAGCCGCTGTCTTTGATCTTCTGTGCGTAGCTGCGCACAGCGGGGACGGTGTAGTCCATCTCGGTCAGGCGGTCGTGCGACTGATACAGCAGCTCGATCTTGCCCACGCTGTTGATGATCACGTCGCACGCGCCGAGATCCGGGAAATCGCCTGCGCGGACCGTGACCCGGTGCGGCAGATACGCTGCCGCGTCGCGCAGGTCCTGTACCTCGCTCGCGAGCTTCTGCGCGTTTTTGTCGACGAGGATCAGCTCGTCCGCGATGCCCTGTACCGCCAGCGCGTACGCGGCGTGCGCGCCCACATGGCCAAGGCCGATCACACCAAGAATTCGTTTTTTGCTCATATCCAGCCCATCCTTTCATCATGATATCCCGAAAACAAAAGCGGCTTCGCCACGATCATGGCGGAGCCGCTGGACTGCACTTCCCTGCACGCTGCCTGCTTCAAACAGGGAAACGGACCTGCGGACCGCCCGGTCTGCAAATCATAATTCGATCCATGCATACAAAAATGGACGCCGAGACGGCGTCCATGGCAAGTACGGCAGTATGCGCCTCAGAGCAGGCGGAAGCGGCACAGAAGGTCTGTGCAGAACGGGCGGTATGGAGCTGCATCGTCGTCCAGGCCATCGTTCACGCTTCCTTTCTCTTGAGATGCTCCGATTTTAGCGCTGCCGGCGGCATTTTTCAAGTGATCAATTTCATCAAACTTTCCCCAGGCCCCGCAAAAAAGCTTGGCGATTCCGCCGGAAACCGGCCCGGCAGCCGCAGGGGCTGCCGGGCCGGGAGATGGTGCAGCTCAGCGGACGGCTTCGAAGGCGGACTGGAGGTCGGCGAGGATGTCGTCGATGTGCTCGGTGCCGATGGACAGGCGGATGGTATTGGGGCGGATGCCCTGGTCGGCGAGCTCCTGCTCGGTCAGCTGGCTGTGGGTCGTGGTGGCCGGGTGGATGACCAGACTCTTGACGTCCGCGACGTTGGCGAGCAGGGAGAAGATCTTCAGATTGTCGATGAACTTATGGGCCTCGGCCTGGCCGCCCTTGATCTCAAAGGTGAAGATGGAGCCGCCGCCGTTCGGGAAGTACTTCTCGTAGAGCGCATGGTCCGGGTGGTCCGGCAGGGACGGATGGTTGACGCGCTCGACCTGCGGATGGTGCGCAAGGAAGTCCACGACTTTGCGGGTATTCTCCGCGTGCCGCTCAAGGCGGAGCGAGAGCGTCTCGATGCCCTGCAGAAGAAGGAACGCAGCAAACGGAGAGATCGTCGCGCCGGTATCGCGCAGGAGGATCGCGCGGATATAGGTCACGAAGGCCGCGGGGCCGGCCGCTTTGACGAAGGAAACGCCGTGGTAGCTGGGGTTCGGGTCGGCGATGGCGGGATATTTGCCGCTGGCCGCCCAGTCAAAGCTGCCGCCGTCGACGATGATGCCGCCGAGCGTCGTGCCGTGGCCGCCGAGGAACTTGGTGGCGGAGTGGACGACGATATCCGCGCCGTGCTCGATGGGACGGATGAGATAGGGCGTGCCGAAGGTATTATCGACCACGAGCGGCAGACCGTGCTTGTGCGCGAGGACCGCGATGGCGTCGATATCCGGGATGTCGCTGTTGGGGTTGCCGAGGGTCTCGATGTAGATGGCTCTGGTATCGGGCTGGATGGCGGCCTCGACCTCCGCGAGATCGTGGATGTTGACGAAGGTGGCCGTGATGCCGAAGTTCGGGAGGGTATGCTCGAGCAGGTTATAGCTGCCGCCGTAGATGGTCTTCTGGGCGACGAAGTGGCCGCCGTTCTGGCCGAGGGCTTCGAGCGTGTAGGTGATGGCGGCTGCGCCGGAGGCCACAGCCAGGGCGGCAACGCCGCCCTCGAGCGAGGCGACGCGCTTTTCCAGCACGTCCTGCGTGGAGTTGGTCAGACGGCCGTAGATGTTGCCGGCGTCGGCGAGGCCGAAGCGGGCGGCGGCGTGGGCGCAGTCATGGAAGACGTAGGAGGTGGTGGCGTAGATCGGCACCGCACGGGCGTCGGTGGCGGGATCGGGCGTTTCCTGCCCGACGTGCAGCTGGAGGGTCTCAAATTTATATACAGACATAATAAATTTCCTTTCTTAGATAGACAATTCCATTGACTTTTCTATTTTCATCATATATATTGAGGATGAAGAAGCGAACCCCCGCGGGCCATTGCCGTTCTCGGCATCAGAGCCCTCTACTTTGGGGCTGGCTTCTTCTTTCTTCTTAAATATGTGCTCTGCCGCGTCACATTCGTCCGAAGCGGAAATTATTCCGCACAAAGATCCGCAAACTGATCTGCATGGTCTTCCCTGCTTTCCCGGCGGTTTGGAACGCCGTTTCAATGCCTACTGTTTTGGTTGGCATTAGGATAGCATGCAATTCCTACCTTGTCAATAGGCAAGTGGATATTTCTTTTCGCGGCGGTCGGATGGTTGCTTTTTGGCGGGAAAGTGGGTATGATGAGAGAACCATCACATAGGAAACTGGAAAGGCAGGACATGTATCGGGATCTGACGAAGGGAAGCATCATCCGGGGGCTGCTGCTGTTTGCGTTGCCGATGATCGCGGGAAATCTGCTGCAGCAGCTGTATAATATCGCCGACACGCTGATCGTCGGGCAGGCGCTGGGGCGCAACGCGCTGGCGGCCGTGGGGTCGGCGTACACGCTGATGACGTTTCTGACGTCCATCTTCCTCGGGCTGTCGATGGGGTCCGGAGCGCTGTTTTCGATCGCACTGGGAAAGAAGGACGAGGCGCTGCTGCGCAGCGCGGTCGGGCATGCGTTCGGGCTGATCCTCGCGGTGACGGTGGTGCTGAACGTGCTGGTCTATGCGTTTCTGGACGCGATTTTGCGCTTTCTGCAGATCCCGCAGGAGCTGTATGGGCAGATGCGGGAGTATCTGGTAATCATCTTCGCGGGGCTGCTGGCCACGTTTTTGTATAATTTCTTCGCGTGTCTGCTGCGGGCGGCGGGCAACTCGGTCGCGCCGCTGTGCTTCCTCGGGGTCTCGGCGGGGCTCAATATCGCGCTCGATCTGCTGTTCGTGCTCCGGTTCGGCTGGGGCATTGCAGGCGCGGCGGCGGCGACGGTCTTTTCGCAGTACGTCTCGGGGATCGGGCTGACGGTCTATACGGCGCTGCGCTGCCGCGGGCTGCTGCCGGATATCCGGTCGCTGCGGTTTGACCGGCAGGTGCTGGCAGACATTCTCGACATGTCGCTGCTCACGTGCGCGCAGCAGTCGGCTATGAATTTCGGCATTCTGCTCGTGCAGCGGCTGGTCGACAGCTTCGGGCCGGTCACGATGGCGGCGTTCGCCGCAGCGGTGAAGATCGACTCGTTCGCATATCTGCCGGTGCAGGATTTCGGCAACGCGTTTTCCACCTTCGTCGCGCAGAACTACGGCGCGGGGCAGCGGCAGCGGATCCGGAGGGGCTTCCGGGACGCAACGCTGGTCTCGGCGGGGTTCTCGGCGCTCATTTCCCTGCTCGTGTGCGTGTTCGCGCAGCCGCTGATGCGGATCTTCGTGCAGGCCGGCGAGGTGGAGGTGCTGGCGGCAGGTGTGCGGTATCTGCGGATCGAGGGCGCGTGCTATGTGGGCATCGGGTGTCTGTTTTTGCTCTACGGGTTCTACCGCGCGGTGAAGCGGCCGGGGATGTCGGTGGTGCTGACGGTCATCTCGCTCGGCGTGCGCGTGGCGCTGGCGTATCTGCTGGCGGGACCCGTCGGCGAGGCCGGCATCTGGGCGGCGATCCCGATCGGGTGGGCGCTGGCAGATGTGACGGGATATGGATATTATCTGCTGCGCAGGGCGAAGCTGCTGCCGGAGGAATAAATAGGGCTCCCCTTGCATGGGAGCTGGCTCGGCGCAGCCGAGACTGAGAGGTTGTCGCAGATTTGCATAGAAAAAAC
>OLGD01000903.1_pt1 | contig 51785 bp, 47 predicted proteins | sample 1605311 | NCBI WGS metagenome assembly OLGD01 (sample SAMEA3888917, study PRJEB22519) | human gut metagenome | biome: human gut; feature: human-associated habitat; material: faeces | place: Denmark | collected 2010
CCCAGACCATGGTTGTACTGTTCATCCTGCCTATGTGGGTGAACATCCTGATACGCACACTTGCCACCGTAGCGCTGTTCGACTTCCTCAACCTGCCGTTGGGCGAAGGGGCGCTGGTGTTCGGTATGGCCTACAACTTTCTGCCGTTCATGATATACCCCATCTACAACACGTTGCAGAAGATGGACGGCAGTCTGATAGAAGCCGCCCAGGACTTGGGCGCTACGCCTCTGCAAGTGTTCCGGAAGGTGATTCTGCCCCTCTCCATGCCGGGCATCATGAGTGGCGTGGTGATGGTTTTCATGCCCACCGTCTCCACCTTTGCCATTGCCGAGTTGCTGACAATGAACAATATCAAACTGTTCGGTACCACCGTGCAGGAGAGCATTTATAACGGAATGTGGAACTACGGCGCTGCCCTGTCGCTCATCATGCTGTTGCTGATTGGCGTCACTGCCTTGTTTACGAACGAGGACGACAGTGCTCAAAATGAAAGCGGAGGTGTGATATGATGACACGTATATTTGCCAAAGGATATTTGTGGCTGCTGTTGGCGCTGCTCTATTCGCCCATCCTGATTATTATGATTTTCTCCTTCACCGAAGCCAAGGTGCTGGGCAACTGGACAGGGTTCTCCACCAAATTGTACAGTTCACTCTTCACCGGCGGGATGCACCACTCGCTGATGAGTGCCATCTGGAACACATTTGCCATCGCGCTGATTGCGGCTACGGCATCTACCTTGCTGGGCAGCCTGGCAGCCATCGGCATCTTCAACCTGCGTTCCCGTGCCCGGCAGGTGATGAACTTCACCAATGCCATACCGATGATGAATGCAGACATCATCACAGGTGTGTCGCTGTTCCTGTTGTTTGTCAGCTTCGGCATCTCACAAGGATTCACAACGGTGGTACTGGCACATATCACTTTCTGTACTCCGTATGTAGTGCTCAGTGTCATGCCCCGTCTGAAAAAGATGAATCAGAACGTTTACGAAGCCGCCCTCGACCTGGGCGCTACGCCTTTCCAGGCATTGCGGAAGGTCATCTTTCCGGAAATCCTGCCGGGAATGATAAGCGGGTTCATCCTTGCTTTCACCCTTTCCATTGATGATTTTGCAGTGACCATTTTCACCATCGGAAACGAAGGTCTGGAAACGCTTTCCACCTATATCTACGCCGATGCACGCAAGGGAGGATTAACCCCGGAATTGCGCCCGCTGTCAACCATCATCTTCGTAACGGTGTTAGTATTGCTGATTGTGATAAACAAGAGAGCGGAACGTTCAAAGAAAGAATAAAAACAAAAATGATAATTTATCGAAATGAAGAACTAAGAATGAAGAATTACCTTGCGGCATGCTTGCATAGCGCAGCCAAATTCTTCATTCTTCATTCTTCATTCTTCATTCATCATTCTTCATTAAATTATCATTTACCACATAATCATATCAACAATGAAGAAATACATATCCCTCCTCCTCTGTCTCCTTCTCCTCGCCTCCTGCACCAGTTCCGGCGAGAAGCGTAGCCGTGTCCTCAAAGTCTACAACTGGGCTGACTACATCGACGAGAATGTCCTTGCCGAATTCCCCGCCTGGTACAAAGAACAAACAGGCGAAGACATCCGCATCATCTACCAGGTATTCGACATCAACGAAATCATGCTCACCAAAATCGAGCGTGGGCAGGAAGACTTCGACCTCATATGCCCCTCGGAATACATCATTGAGCGTATGTTGAAAAAGGATCTCCTCCTCCCCATCAACCGCGACTTCGGCAAAACCCCGGATTACATCCCCAACATCTCCCCTTACATCCGGAAAGAACTGGAGAAAATCAGCCAGCCCGACCGACATACCAACGATTACGTTGTTCCCTATATGTGGGGCACCGCCGGCATTCTCTATAACAAGAAATTCAAAACCCTCGAAGAAGTCAGCACCTGGGGATGCCTTTGGGATGCCGTCAACCGTGGTAAAATCTTGATGAAGGACAGTTACCGCGACGCTTACGGAACTGCCATCATCTACGCCCACGCCCGCCAGCTTGCCGACAGCACCATCACCGTGGAACAACTGATGAACGATAATTCCCCCGAAGCCATCGCCTTGGCAGAGCAATATCTGAAATCCATGAAACCCAATATCGCCGGGTGGGAAGCCGACTTCGGCAAAGAGATGATGACCAAGAACAAGGCATGGCTCAACCTCACATGGAGCGGTGATGCCGTCTGGGCCATCGAAGAAGCCGAAGCTGTGGGTGTCAGCCTCGATTATACGGTTCCCCGCGAAGGCAGCAACATCTGGTACGATGGCTGGGCCATCCCCAAGTACGCCCGCAACGTGAAAGCCGCCAGTTACTTCATCAACTACCTTTGCCAACCGGACATTGCCCTGCGCAACATGGACGCCATCGGTTACGTCAGCGCCGTAGCAACCGCCGAAATCATGGAGGCAAAGATTGATACGACTCTTGAACAGTTCTCCGACCTCAGCTACTTCTTTGGCCCCGGAGCAGACAGCATTCAAATCAATCCTATCCAGTACCCCGACCGTCAAGTAGTAGAGCGCTGTGCCATGATCCGCGACTTCGGTGACCGCACGGAACTCGTCCTTGAAATGTGGAGCCGCGTCAAAGGTGATAATCTGAACACTGGTATTGTGCTCCTTATCTTTGCCGTTTTCGGTGCGCTATTTGTCTGGATTGTATGGAAACGGATCAGTATCTATAAGCAGAAGAAACGCCATCGCCGTCGCAGACGGAGATAGTAGTTATTAAATATTATCGAATTATTTCGTAACTTGCAACGAATTTAAAAATCACGCACCTATGAAACTGAAAAACCTTTTATTCGCCTCTATCCTGACTATTGCCGCATACGGCACTGTACAGGCACAAAACACCCAAGTTATCGCCCACCGTGGCTTCTGGAAAACTGACGGCTCCGCCCAAAACAGCATTGCCGCTCTGGTGAAAGCCGACTCCATCAACTCTTACGGCTCCGAGTTCGACGTATGGCTCACTGCCGACAATAAGCTCATCGTAGACCATGACGGTGTCTTTAAGGGTGTCCGCATGGAAACATCCACCAAGAAAGAGTGTACTTCCATCATTCTCGATAATGGGGAAAACCTCCCAACCCTGAAACAATACCTCAGCAAAGCCAAGCAACTGAAAACCCGTCTGATCCTGGAGCTTAAAGCACATAAAACTCCCGAACAGGAAACCCGAGCCGTAAAACAAATCGTGAAAATGATAAAGAAAATGGGCCTGGCAGACCGCACCGAGTACATCACCTTCTCCCGCCACGCCTGCAAAGAGTTCATCCGTCTCGCCCCGAAAGACACTCCCGTCTACTATCTGGAAGGCGACCTCAGCCCGAAAGAGTTGAAAGAATGGGGATGCGCCGGACCCGACTATCACCTCAGCGTATTCAAGAAACACCCCGAATGGATTAAAGAATGTCACGACCTCGGCATGAAAGTGAATGCCTGGACAGTGAACGATGCCAAAGACATGGAATGGCTTATCGGCGAAGGCGTGGACTTTATCACAACCAATGAGCCTGTATTATTGCAGGAGATATTGAAAAGGAAATAACTTTTTTAAAGATAGTAACAAGGTGTTTCCTGAAATACATTTAGTCACCAAAAAACAATAAAACCGTTTCATAATGTCATTTATGAAATGGTTTTTTCATTCCATAAACTTCACTTTTCTGCAAAAACCAAGCATTTACCTCCTTTTTCACACAGAATGAATATGCAGAAAGAATTCCATAAATAACAAATCCACTAAATATCCCCCTGCAAACTTTTAAATTGAAACTTGAATAGTGTATATTTGCAGCGACTGAAAGATTAGACTCCTAAAATAGAAATAAGGTATTGTTTTTATTAAATAACAATCAAAATGTCGTATCTTTGCATCGTGATTAAAACAAAAGGAAACATTAATTCACCAACAGAGTACAAAATGACAAGAATGATTAAATTCACCAAGATGCACGGAGCGGGTAACGACTACATCTATGTAGACACCACGAAATACCCCATCGAAAGTCCTGAAAAGCTTTCGGTTGTATGGAGCGCCCCGCACACAGGAATTGGAAGTGACGGTCTGGTACTTATCGGCAGTTCGGACAAGGCTGATTTCAGCATGCGCATCTTCAATGCGGATGGTTCCGAAGCCAAAATGTGTGGTAACGCCAGCCGTTGCATCGGCAAATACCTATATGAATATGGATTGACCTCAAAGCCAGCAGTCACCCTCGATACCCTTTCGGGCATCAAAGTGCTGAAGCTCCACATAAAAGACGGAATAGTAGATACCGTCACCGTGGACATGGGCATCCCTACCGGTATGCAGGAGCAAACCGTAGAAGCCGACGGACGGAAATTCACCGGGACCACCGTCTCAATGGGAAATCCGCATCTGGTAATCTTCGTAGATGACATAAAGGAAATAGACCTCGAAAGTATCGGCCCGAAACTGGAAAACCACCCGTCATTCCCCGGACGAATCAATGTAGAGTTCGCCCAGATACTTGAAGACGGCAAAATCCGGATGCGGGTATGGGAAAGAGGTTCGGGCATCACCCAAGCCTGCGGAACAGGAGCTTGCGCCACCGCCGTAGCCGCCGCCCTCACAGGAAGAGCCGGAAGATCATCAGACATCATCATGGATGGAGGCACACTCACCATCGAGTGGGACGAAAAAAACGGGCACGTAATGATGACCGGAGGAGCGGTCCGGGTATTCGATGGGGAGATAGAGATAATTAACGCTTAAAACAACAAGAAAGTATGGCATTAGTAAACGAACATTTTTTGAAATTACCGGGAAGTTATTTATTTTCAGACATAGCTAAAAAGGTGAATACTTTCAGGATAACACACCCTAAGCAAGAAGTCATCCGTCTGGGTATCGGCGATGTTACCCGGCCACTGCCACCGGCCTGCATCGAGGCGATGCACAAGGCGGTGGACGAGATGGCAAACGGGAAGACTTTCCGCGGCTACGGCCCCGAACAGGGATACGATTTTCTGATTGAGGCCATCATCAAGCACGATTACGCCCCGAGAGGTATTCATTTCAGCCCTACGGAAGTGTTCGTCAATGATGGAGCCAAGAGCGATACGGGTAACATCGGAGATATCCTCCGCCACGACAACAGCGTGGGAGTGACCGACCCCATCTACCCGGTATACATAGACAGCAATGTGATGTGCGGCCGTGCCGGAGTGCTGGAAGAAGACGGCAAATGGAGCAACGTGACCTACATGCCCTGTACCGCCGAAAACAACTTCGTCCCCGAGATACCGGACAAGCGCATCGACATCGTTTATCTCTGTTACCCTAACAACCCGACGGGAACCACACTGACGAAACCTCAGTTAAAGAAATGGGTGGATTACGCACTTGCCAACGACACCCTCATCTTGTTTGATGCGGCATACGAGGCATTCATACAAGAAAAAGATGTGCCCCACTCCATCTACGAGATAAAAGGAGCCAAAAAATGTGCCATCGAATTCCGCAGCTTCTCAAAAACAGCCGGATTCACCGGGGTACGTTGCGGATATACCGTGGTTCCGAAAGAACTGACAGCCGCCACACTGACCGGTGATCGCATCGCACTGAACCGCCTGTGGAACCGCCGTCAATGCACCAAGTTCAACGGCACCAGCTACATCACCCAACGGGCTGCCGAGGCCATATACACCCCGGAAGGCAAACGACAGATAAAGGAAAACATCGATTACTATATGAACAACGCCCGGACGATGAAAGAAGGTCTGGAAGCAGCCGGACTGAAAGTGTACGGCGGCGTAAATGCCCCTTACATCTGGCTGAAAACACCGAACGGAGTCGGTTCGTGGCGATTCTTTGAACAAATGTTGTACGAGGCCAACGTGGTGGGGACACCCGGCGTAGGTTTCGGTCCCAGCGGAGAGGGTTATATCCGGCTGACGGCTTTCGGCAATCACGAAGATTGCACGGAGGCGATGAAGAGAATCAGAAAATGGTTGATGTAGAGAGAAGAGATGATTCGACAAGCTCAGCATGACAGATGGCATCGACTAACAGAAAACATTATACTTAAATAACAGCTGTTTCACCGGACTGATCATCCGCAATTTTTCTAAATTAAAAAAGGTAAAAGGATATGGAAACAAAAAGCGTAAAATTGAAGGCAATAGCAATCGCATTATTATCAGTAGCCCTGCCCTTCACGGCAAAGGCACAGGACAAAGTGGAAGCATCAGTCGGTGCCGACCTGGTAAGTGGTTACATCTGGCGCGGCACGGACTGCGGCGGAGTGAGCATTCAACCCAGCATGTCGGTAGGATATAAAGGCCTGTCACTGACGGCATGGGGTTCGGTAGGAATCGACAAAGACGATGCCAGGGAAATTGACCTTACACTGGGCTACAGCACAGGCGGTTTCAGCGTGGCAGTCACCGATTACTGGTTCTCCTATCACAAAGAAGACGGTGGATATACGGGAGATTACTTCAAGTATGGTGCACACAGCACGGCACATATCTTTGAAGCGACTCTGGGATACGACTTCGGCCCTTTGGCACTAAGCTGGAACACTTATTTTGCCGGTGACGACTACACGAAAGAAAACGGTGACAGAGCCTATTCCACTTATGTAGGTATCAGCGCCCCTTTCAAACTGGGCGGTCTGGATTGGTCGGCAGAAGTAGGTTTCACCCCGTGGGAAGGTGCATATGCCGACAAATTCAACGTCACCAACCTCACACTGAAAGCTGAAAAAGAGATTAAATTCAGCGACTCCTTCTCACTGCCCACTTTCGCGCAACTGACATTCAATCCCCATACACAGGGAGCCTACTTCGCAGTGGGAGTTAGTTTTTAAAGAAGAATAAACAGGTATTAGGTATTTACAGATGCGCCGAATGGCAAATCGTAAATCGTAAATTGTCTAATCGTAAATATAGTAAGGTATGAAAAAGATTGAAGCAATTATCCGTAAGACCAAATTCGAGGATGTAAAGGACGCATTGCTCGAAGCGGACATCGAATGGTTCTCCTACTACGACGTAAGAGGTATAGGAAAATCACGCCAGGCCCGCATCTACCGCGGTGTAATGTACGACACCAGTTCCATTGAACGTATTTTGATCTCCATCGTGGTACGCGACAAGAATGCGGAAAAGACCGTGCAAGCCATCATCAAGTCCGCACAAACCGGAGAAATCGGCGATGGACGTATCTTCGTCATTCCCATTGAAGACGCCATCCGCATCCGCACTGCCGAAAGGGGCGACATCGCACTCTATAATGCCGAACAAGAAAGATAGGCAGCTACAAACCACAACAAAAAAGTGAGCGATGCACTACCTTATAAGGGAGAAGCTCACGCCCTTGTAAGGGAGAAGTTCACTATAGAAAGACAAAGAATACAAGTACAACAAAAAGCAAAAAACTTATGGATAAATATAGAAAACGCAGCATTGCCAAGCTGTGGATAGCCGGTGCTGTCCTTATGGCAATCTGCATGGCAACAGAAACTTTCGCACAGAATACCGCCACGGCGGACAACCTATCAACCACAGTAATAGCCGTCACAGAGCAGACAGCCACAGAAGAAGCTGCTCCCGACACTTTAGGAGAACTGGTAAACGGACTTAACACTGTATGGATGCTTCTCGCCGCCATGCTGGTATTCTTCATGCAACCGGGCTTCGCATTGGTGGAAGCCGGTTTCACACGGGTGAAGAACACCGCCAACATCTTGATGAAGAACTTCGTGGACTTCATGTTCGGTTCCCTTCTTTACTGGTTCATCGGCTTCGGACTGATGTTCGGCGTAGGCGGTTTCGTGGGAATGCCCCACTTCTTCGACCTCTCGTTCTATGACGGCGGCGGACTACCCACAGAAGGTTTCCTGGTTTTCCAGACCGTATTCTGCGCCACAGCGGCTACCATCGTATCAGGAGCTATGGCGGAGCGCACCAAGTTCTCCATGTATCTGGTTTACACCATCTTTATCAGCGTACTGATTTACCCTGTATCCGGTCATTGGACCTGGGGCGGCGGATGGCTGATGAACGGTGAAGAAGGTTCGTTCATGATGAATCTGTTCGGCACTACGTTCCACGATTTCGCAGGGTCTACGGTGGTTCACTCCGTCGGTGGTTGGATTGCACTGGTAGGTGCGGCTATCCTCGGCCCGCGTATCGGCAAGTATGGCAAAGACGGCAAATCGAGAGCCATCCCGGGACACAACCTTACGATGGCAGCTTTGGGCGTATTCATCCTATGGTTCGGTTGGTTCGGTTTCAACCCCGGTTCACAGTTGGCAGCAGCCTCTACGGCCGATCAGGAAGCTATCTCACACGTATTCCTTACCACAAACCTTGCAGCCTGTGCAGGCGGTTTCTTTGCACTGGTAGTCAGTTGGTTGAAGTTCAGCAAACCGTCCTTGTCACTCACCCTGAACGGTATCTTGGCAGGTTTGGTAGGCATCACGGCAGGTTGTGATGCGGTTTCCCCACTGGGTGCAGTCATCATCGGTACCATCTGCGGCATCGTAATGATCTTCTCGGTGGAATTCATCGACCAAGTACTTAAGATTGACGACCCTGTAGGTGCCTCTTCCGTACATGGTGTCTGCGGTTTCCTCGGAACCATACTCACGGGGTTTTTCTCCACCAGCGAAGGACTCTTCTACGGTGCAGGTGCAGGTTTCCTGGGTGCACAGGTATTCGGTGCCCTCGTGGTAGGCGCATGGGCGGCAGGCATGGGCTTCCTCATCTTCAAAGGACTCGACATCGTACACGGTCTCCGCGTTCCGAAACGGGTGGAAGAAGAAGGACTCGATATTTACGAACATGGCGAATCAGCCTATAACTAAACAAGAGTTTTTTTACTCTAACAAATATATTTTTATAAACCAACAATTACAACTCGAGGTATTATGTCAAAATTGAGATTCAGAGTAGTTGAAACGGCGTTTAAGAAGAAACCCGTTGCAGTGGCAGCCCCCGCGGAACGTCCGTCGGAATATTATGCCAAGTATGTGTTCAACAAGGAAAAGATGTTCAGGTATCTGCCCAGCAAGGTGTATGCCAAACTGATTGACGTGATCGACAATGGTGCTCCGCTGGATCGCAGCATTGCTGATGAAGTGGCAGCCGGTATGAAGAAATGGGCACTCGAAATGGGCGTTACCCACTACACTCACTGGTTCCATCCGCTCACCGAAGGTACGGCCGAGAAGCACGATGCTTTCATCGAACACGACGGCAAAGGCGGTGTGATGGAAGAATTCACAGGGAAGCTCCTCGTTCAGCAGGAACCGGACGCATCGAGCTTCCCCAACGGTGGCATCCGCAATACATTCGAAGCACGCGGTTACAGCGCATGGGACCCCTCCTCTCCGGCTTTCATCGTCGATGATACGCTCTGCATCCCTACCATTTTCATTGCATACACCGGCGAGTCTCTGGACTACAAGGCACCGTTGCTGAAAGCCCTGCGTGCTGTAGACAAAGCTGCCGTAGACGTATGCCGCTACTTCAATCCCGAAGTGAAAAAAGTGGTTGCCTACCTGGGTTGGGAACAGGAATATTTTCTGATTGACGAAGGACTTTATGCCGCCCGTCCCGACCTGTTGATGACCGGGCGCACGCTCATGGGCCACGACAGTGCCAAGAACCAGCAGCTCGAAGACCACTATTTCGGAGCCATCCCCACCCGCGTGGCCGCCTTCATGAAGGAATTGGAGATTGAAGCATTGAAACTCGGTATTCCCGTCAAGACCCGTCACAACGAGGTAGCTCCCAACCAGTTTGAGTTGGCTCCTATCTTCGAAGAATGTAACCTGGCGGTAGACCACAACATGCTTATCATGGCACTGATGCGTAAAGTAGCCCGCAACCACGGCTTCCGCGTGCTGTTGCACGAAAAGCCTTTCAAGGGCGTCAACGGTAGCGGTAAGCACAACAACTGGTCACTAGGCACGGACACCGGTATCGGATTGATGGGACCCGGCAAGTTGCCCGAAGAAAACCTACGCTTCATCACCTTCGTAGTGAATACCCTGATGGCGGTTTATAAGCACAACGGATTGCTAAAGGCAGCTATCTCCAGCGCCACCAACGCACACCGTCTGGGTGCCAACGAAGCGCCTCCCGCAATCATCTCCAGTTTCCTTGGCAAGCAGTTGTCGCAGGTGTTGGAGCACATCGAAGAGAGCACCAAGGATGACCTCGTGAGTCTCAGTGGCAAACAGGGTATGAAGCTGGACATCCCGCAGATTCCCGAATTGCTCATCGACAACACCGACCGTAACCGTACCAGCCCGTTCGCCTTCACCGGCAACCGTTTTGAGTTCCGTGCCGTAGGTTCCGAAGCCAACTGCGCCTGCGCCATGATAGCCTTGAACGCTGCCGTGGCAGAGCAACTGGTAGAATTCAAGAAAGATGTGGATGCCCTCATCGAAAAGGGTGAACCGAAGATTTCGGCCATCCTCGAAGTGATCCGCAAATACATCAAGATTTGTAAGCCCATCCATTTCGACGGCAACGGCTACAGCGACGAATGGAAAGCCGAAGCCCTGAAGCGCGGTCTGGATTGCGAGACCAGCGTACCCCTTATCTTCGACAGCTATCTGAAACCGGAAAGCATCAAGATGTTCGAAGCTACCGGTGTCCTGAACCGCAAAGAGCTGGAAGCCCGTAACGAAGTGAAATGGGAAACCTACACTAAGAAAATCCAAATTGAGGCCCGCGTATTGGGTGACTTGGCCATGAACCACATCATCCCCGTGGCAACACAATATCAGACGGATCTCATCGACAACGTTTACAAGATGAAGGACTTGTTCCCCGGCGATAAAGCTGCAAAACTGTCTGCCAAGAACCTGGAACTCATCGAAGAGATTGCCGACCGCACCGCTTTCATCAAGGAGCATGTAGATGCCATGATCGAAGCCCGTAAGGTTGCCAACAAGATTGAAAGTGAACGTGAGAAAGCCATCGCCTACCACGACACCATCGTGCCGGCCATGGAAGAGATCCGTTACCACATCGACAAGCTGGAACTGATTGTTGACAACCAGATGTGGACGTTGCCCAAATACAGAGAACTCTTGTTTATAAGATGATTTTGAGATTTATGATTTACAATTTATGATTTATGCCATGCGGCATAATAGCACAGCCTATAGATCTGAAATCATAAATCTTTCTATTTCTTTTGTTGGTTGTTTTAAGTTTGCAGGGGGAGAGGTGCCGTGAGGTAGTTCTCTCTCTTTTTTATGACTAAATTATCATTTATCCCAAACGTCTCTCCTTTTCGCAAAAAGTAGTATCTTTACCCCGAATTTAAAATCCTATTATGATGAAGAACATATACATTCGCTACGCGACGCTTTTACTCCTTGTATTGCTGGCAGTTCCGGCATCTTTATCCGCACAAACTGCCCTGAAGCAAAAATTAAACAAAATTTCCGCCATCAAGGAAGTCCGTCCGTTAGAAACCTCTGAATTCGCAGAGAAGTACGTCACCTATTTTACCCAACCGTTGGATCACCGCCATCCGGAGAAAGGCAGTTTCCGTCAGCGCGTCATTGTCGCCCATATTGGTTTCGACCGTCCCACAGTCATCGTCACTGAAGGTTATGGCGCCGCTTATGCCCTCCGCCCCAAATATCGCGAAGAGCTGTCAAAGCTTCTCAATGCCAACATGATATTCGTGGAATACCGTTATTTTCTGGAATCCACCCCCGAACCCAAAGACTGGCAATATCTGACAGCCGAAAGCTCCGCAGACGACCTGCACGCCATCACCACCGCATTCAAGAACATCTATCCGGGCAAATGGATCGCCACAGGCATCAGTAAGGGTGGACAAACCACCCTCCTCTACCGCACCTTCTATCCGGACGATGTGGATATTTCCGTCCCCTACGTAGCGCCGCTTTGCTATGGAGTAGAAGATGGCCGCCATGAACCTTTCCTGCACAATGTATCTACTGCCGAAAACCGCAAGAAAATTGAAGATTTCCAATTGGAAGCATTGAAACGGAAAGCAACCTTACTCCCCCGTTTCGAGAAGTACTGTGCCGAAAAGAAATATTCCTTCAACGCTCCTATCGAAGAAATCTACGATTATTCGGTATTGGAATATTCCTTCGCTTTGTGGCAATGGGGTACTCCCATCAGCTCCATTCCCGTCACTACCGCTTCCGACGACAACATTTTCAAGCACTTGCTTGCCATCAGCGAACCCGGCTACTTCACTCCCAACAGTCCGAACGCTTCTTTCTTCGTGCAGGCAGCCCGCGAACTGGGTTACTATGGTTATGACGTCGAACCTTTCAAAGAATACCTTTCTATCAAGTCAAGTAAAGGTTATCTGCACCGTCTGACGCTCCCCGAAGAACTGAAAGATATGGATTTCGATAAAACCCTCAGCAAGAAAATAACAAAGTTCCTAAAGAAAAACGACCCGAAAATGATTTTTATCTATGGTCAGAACGACCCGTGGACAGCAGCAGGCGTCACCTGGCTGAAAAACAAGAAGAATATTCACGTATTCATCCAGCCCAATGGAAGCCATTTGGCGCGCATCAATACGTTACCCGAAAAAGAAAAGAAAGAGGTGATGGAACTGATAAACGAATGGCTGGAATAAATGATAATTTAGCGGCTTTGCCGCTAAAAATTGACAATTAACAATTGACAATTGACAATTGACAATTACCATTCGGAACGATTGTTTAAGCACAATATAGCGCAGCCTAATTGTTAATTGTCAATTGTCAATTGTCAATTTTTAGCGGGCATCCGCCCGCTAAATTATCATTTATCTTCTATAATTTCCGCATCCTCAATATCCCTATCCTTCGGTGCAGCCGGTGCTTTCGGACGTTTACGCGTGAACGTAAACCAGTTCACCAACTCTGAAACTGCATAGATTATGCTGGTGACACCGATAATAATGAACGCTGTCGAGCGCACCCCTGTCGGATTGAACAAGGCTACCAGCCCTGCAATCAGAATGAGTACCGGAATGACATAAAATCCTGCACGAACCGGCATCCAACGGCGGGCTGCCGACAATGACGCAATCTGTTGTACACCTCCCAGCACCAGGATAAATCCTAATACAAACGTCAACAAATCAGCAAAGAAACCGGGCATAATCACCAGCCAAAGACCGAACAACAAGCTACCGATCCCCTCAATAGGCAAACGGCGCCTTTCCTCCGCACTCATGGCGAAATATCCGATAATACTTAAGAGCGACGGTATCAAGAATACGACACCAATCGTTATAACAAAGTAATCGCCCGCTTCATTGGGAAACATCACCAATACCAGACCGATTACCAGCGCACATATCGTGCGCAAAAATGAGTTACTTATTCCTTTCATGAGCTTATGATTTTTTGCGAAGATACATTTTTATCCGCACAACTCCACAAGAAAGTCACGAAAAATCAATTAACGTTCAGCCAGGCGTTCATATCTTCGGCCACCAATAGCCAGTAAAGCAACAAGAGAATAGCAATCGATACGCCAATGGCGACTAAATGTTTCCGTTTCATAGTTCATCCTTTCTTTTTTATATGAGTAATGGTTGTTTTTAATACCTTTATAGAACAAGTTTATAAGAAAATTGTTCTTAGAAAGAAAAAAAGCAAGAAATTCTTTGGTATTTAAAACAAAGTGATTATATTTGCCCCCAGTTAAAACAAAAAGACAATGAAAACAATGCTCGTAAATACATATTGGTGGTGGCGCCCGTTACAACTCCGACAGTCGTAAGGGAGCAGCGCTCGTATGTATATATGTGAACATAATATAGAATAAGAAAGAGCCCTGTCGCAACCTGCGACAGGGCTCTTTTCTTTTATCCGGTTTTGAGATAAACAGTAAATCGTAAACAATTAAATAAAAAATAGGATTATGAGTTTTTTAGTAAATCAAGATGGTTATTACGGAGAATTCGGCGGAGCATATGTTCCCGAAATACTCCACAAGTGTGTAGAAGAGCTGCAGAACACCTACCTCAAAGTACTGCAAAGCGAAGATTTCAAGCAAGAGTTCGACCAACTGCTGCGTGACTACGTAGGCCGCCCCTCCCCACTCTATTACGCCCGCCGCCTCTCCGAGAAGTACGGCTGCAAGCTCTACCTCAAACGTGAAGACCTGAACCACACAGGCGCCCACAAAATCAACAACACCATCGGCCAGATCCTCCTGGCACGCCGCATGGGCAAACACCGCATCATCGCCGAAACCGGTGCCGGACAACACGGTGTAGCCACCGCCACCGTCTGCGCCCTGATGAATATGGAGTGTATCGTCTACATGGGCAAGACAGACGTAGAACGCCAGCACATCAACGTAGAAAAGATGAAAATGCTCGGCGCAACCGTTATCCCTGTCACCTCCGGCAATATGACACTGAAAGATGCTACCAACGAAGCCATCCGCGACTGGTGTTGTCATCCCGCTGATACCTACTACATTATAGGTTCCACAGTCGGCCCGCACCCTTACCCCGATATGGTAGCCCGCCTGCAATCCGTCATCAGCGAAGAAATCAAAAAGCAACTCATGGAGAAAGAAGGCCGTGACTGTCCCGACTATCTCATTGCCTGTGTAGGCGGTGGAAGCAACGCTGCCGGAACCATTTACCACTACATCGACGACTCCCGCGTACAAATCGTCCTTGCCGAAGCCGGAGGAAAAGGAATAGACACCGGAATGACCGCAGCCACCATCGCCCTCGGCAAAATGGGTATCATCCACGGCGCCCGCACCTACGTCATCCAGAACGAAGACGGCCAGATTGAAGAACCTTATTCCATCTCCGCCGGACTGGACTATCCAGGCATCGGTCCCATGCACGCCAACCTCGCCGCACAAAAACGTGCCATCGTGCTTGCCGTGAATGACGATGAAGCTATCCGTGCAGCCTATGAGCTCACGAAACTGGAAGGTATCATTCCCGCCCTGGAAAGTGCCCATGCCCTCGGTGCCCTCGAAAAACTAACCTTCAAGCCCGAAGACGTCGTTGTCCTGACTGTTTCCGGACGCGGAGACAAGGACATAGAGACGTATCTGGAATTAATTAATAATTAAAGCGTTATGAATACATACAACTACCAAACCCACAGCCGTACCATTCTCGGGGATCTTCACACTCCCGTAAGTACCTATCTTAAAGTCCGTGACGTGTTCCCTCAAAGCGCCCTCATGGAGAGTTCGGACTATCACGGCAGTGAAAACAACCGTTCCTTCATCGGCCTTTGTCCGCTGGCAAGCGTCAGCATCGACCACGGAACGGCCATCTTCCGTCTGCCCGACGGCACTCGCGAAGAACATCCCGTCACACACGAATACCGCGTAGAGAATGCTTTGGAAGATTTCCTCAGCCGCTTCCACGTCGAAGGTGAATACGCCAACTATTGCGGTCTTTATGGCTACACCTCTTTCAATGCCGTGCGCTATTTCGAAGACATCCCTGTGAAGGACAGCCGCGAAACCACCAATGATGCACCGGATATGCTCTACATTCTCTATCAGTACCTTATCGTCTTCAACGATTTCAAAAACGAAATGGTGCTTCTCGAAATGCTTGCCCCCGGTGAAGAGAGCGAACTGGACACCGTACAAAAAGCCATCCACAACCGCAACTATACCGCCTACGACTTCCGTGCCGTCGGCGAAACCACCTCCTCACTGACCGACGAACAGCACAAGGCAAATATCCGTCAGGGCATTTCCCACTGTCTGCGTGGAGACGTTTTCCAGATTGTCCTCTCCCGCCGCTTCGAACAACGCTTCGTGGGTGACGACTTCAAACTCTATCGCGCCCTGCGCAGCATCAACCCATCGCCTTACCTGTTTTACTTCGACTTCGGCGGTTTTCGCATCTTCGGTTCGTCCCCCGAAACTCACTGCCGCATCGAAGGCCGTCATGCCTACATCGACCCCATTGCCGGCACCACCAAGCGTACCGGAGACCCTGAGCAGGATGCCAGAAATGCCCAATACCTGCACGACGACCCCAAAGAAAACGCTGAACACGTCATGCTCGTCGACCTCGCCCGAAACGACCTTTCGCGCAACTGCCACGATGTAAAAGTGGATTTCTACAAGGAGATGCAGTATTACAGCCACGTTATCCACCTCGTCAGCCGTGTCAGCGGCACACTGAACGATGATGCCAAACCCATCAAAGCTTTTATCGACACCTTCCCCGCAGGCACTCTGAGCGGCGCCCCAAAAGTTCGTGCCATGCAGCTCATCAGCGAACTGGAACCACACAACCGTGGCGCCTACGGCGGTTGCATCGGCTTCATCGGTCTGAACGGTTCTCTGAATCAAGCCATCACCATCCGTACTTTCGTCAGCCGCAACGGAGTGCTTTGGTTCCAGGCAGGCGGCGGCATCGTAGCCAAGAGCAACGAAGAATACGAGCTGCAGGAAGTCAACAATAAACTGGGAGCGCTGAAAAAGGCGATTGTAATGGCAGAGAAAATGTGAGAACCATAAATTATAAATCATAAATCCCATGATCGTAATCATAGATAACTACGACTCTTTCACCTACAATCTTGCCCATCTGGTGAAAGAACTCGGTGCAGAAGTAGATGTTCTGCGCAACGACTGCTTCGCCCTCGAAGACCTTGAAGCATACGATAAAATCATCCTTTCCCCCGGTCCGGGTATTCCCGAAGAGGCAGGATTGCTTCTCGATGTCATCCGCACCTATGCCGGACGCAAGCCCATACTCGGTGTCTGCCTCGGCGAACAAGCCATCGGCCAGGTTTTCGGCGGCAAGCTGACCAACCTGAGTGAAGTATTCCATGGCGTACAAACAAAGGTATATGTGTCTCCCGCAGGGGCTAATAATCATTCGCCCGCTCCCGCAGCGCCAGCAATACCTATAGAGCCCGATTACCTTTTTTCCGGCCTTCCCGCTGAAATTCCTGTCGGCCGTTACCACTCCTGGGTAGTCGATACCGGGAATTTTCCCGAAGAACTTGCCATCACCGCCATCAGTCCGGAAGGCCAGATCATGGCACTGAAACACCGGACGTTCGATATTCACGGCATCCAGTTCCATCCGGAATCGGTACTGACTCCCGACGGAAAAACGATCTTGAAAAACTGGATTTCCAAATAATAAAAATTGAAGTTATGAAAGATATATTAACCCGGCTCTTCAATCACGAAGAGCTCACTTCAGAGGAAACCAAGCAAATCCTCCTCAATATTACCCGGGAGAAGTATTCCGAGGCTCAGATAGCAGCATTACTAACTGTGTTTCAAATGCGTAGCATCACCGTAGATGAACTAACCGGCTTCCGCGAAGCCCTTATGGAGACTCGTGTTCCCATCGACTTCGCGCCTTACCGTCCCATTGACATCGTTGGTACAGGCGGCGATGGGAAAAATACTTTCAATATCTCCACCTGCGCCTGTTTTGTCGTAGCCGGAGCCGGTTACAAAGTTGCCAAACATGGCAACTACGGCGCCACCTCCGTCAGTGGGGCGAGCAACGTCATCGAGCAACACGGCGTCCGTTTCACCAACGACCCCGACAAACTGAAACGCAGTATGGACGAGTGCAACATCGCCTACCTTCATGCCCAACTTTTCAACCCGGCAATGAAGTTTGTCGGCCCTGTACGCAAGGCTCTGGGAGTGCGCACCCTGTTCAATCTTCTCGGTCCGCTCGTCAATCCCTGTAAACCCGCCTATCAGCTGTTGGGGGTTGCCGACCTCGCCCAGATGCGTCTTTACACCAACGTCTTCTACAAACTCGGCATCGACTTCGCAGTAGTCAACAGCCTCGACAGTTACGATGAAATCTCCCTCACGGATGAATTCAAGGTTATGACACGCAATTACGAGCGCATCTACCGTCCGCAAGCTCTCGGTTTCAATGCCGCACAGCCCGAAGAACTTTTCGGTGGGGCGTGTAAGGAAGACGCCGCCCGCATCTTTGATAATATCCTTAACAACCGTGCCACACGTGCCCAAACGCAATGTGTCATTGTCAACGCCGCCTTCGGCATCCAGGTAATGGAACCAGAAAAGGAAATCGAAGAGTGCATTGCTATCGCTCGCCAATCGCTGGAGAGTGGACGGGCGCTGAAGGCGTTGAAGAAGTTTATAGAAATCAATCAGTAAGAACCCATAAATTCCAATTTATGAAAGATATTTTATCTGAAATCATCGCCCACAAGCGAATTGAAATAGCACAGCAGAAACAGGCCGTCTCTCTCAGCCAATTGCAGGAGCAGGCTGCCGCTGTACTTCAAGAAGATGCCGCCGCCCTAATCGGAGGCACCCTCCGGCACCGCAGTATGAAGCAATCCCTTGCCTCCTCCGCCTCCGGCATCATCGCCGAGTTCAAACGCCGTTCTCCTTCCAAAGGCTGGATTAAAGAAACCGCGCAGGCCGGCCTCATTCCTCCGGCTTACGAAACCGCCGGTGCCTCCGCCCTTTCCATCCTAACGGACGAGAAATTCTTTGGCGGTACTCTACGTGACATCCGCACCGTGCGCCCCCTCGTCAACATCCCCATCCTGCGCAAGGACTTCATCATCGACGAATACCAGCTTCTGCAAGCCCGCATCGTAGGTGCCGACGCAGTGCTCCTCATCGCTGCCTGCCTCACACCCGACGAATGTCGTGCGCTAACCTTCCAGGCACACGAATTGGGCCTTGAAGTCCTACTCGAAGTACACGCTCCTTCCGAACTCTCCTATATATATAAGGAGACGGATATGGTCGGTGTCAACAACCGGCACATCGGCAGCTTCGTCACCGACGTAGAGAATTCCTTCCGCATTGCAGAAGAGCTGAAGCAGACCATTGCGGAAATTGATTTCGAGACACCTCCGCTACTCGTTTCCGAAAGTGGAATTTCCAGTCCCGAAACCATCCGGAAATTGCGTTCTGCCGGCTTCCGAGGTTTCCTTATGGGAGAAACTTTCATGCGTACCGAAAACCCCGGAAATACCTTAAAAGAACTCATTCGCGAAATATAAGTTTGGAAATTTACACATAATTTCATATATTCGTGAATTCTAAGTGTACACAGCCCCATGAATACAATTATCAAAGTATGCGGAATGACCGAAGCTGACAATATCCGCAATGTAGATGTATTAGGCGTAGACATGATTGGTTTCATCTTCTACCCCAAGTCTCCCAGATATCTGTACCAGATTCCCAGATATCTGCCTACCCTTGCCAAGCGTGTCGGCGTATTCGTCAACGAGACCAAAGAGAATATCCTGATGTATGCCGACCGTTTCGGCCTGGACTACATCCAGTTGCACGGTGACGAATCGCCCGAATACTGCCGTACCCTCCACTCCAACGGTTTCCGGATTATCAAGGCGTTCTCGATAGCCCTTCCCAAAGACCTTCTCGCCGTTTCCGACTACGAAGGCTTTTGCGACTATTACCTGTTCGATACCCGCACCGCCCGTTATGGTGGTTCCGGACAGCAGTTCGACTGGAACATTCTGCAACGCTACACCGGTTCCACCCCTTTCCTGCTCAGCGGTGGCATCAACCCTTACAGCGTCAAGGCGCTGAAAGAGTTTCACCACCCCCGCCTCGCCGGCATCGACATCAACAGCCGTTTCGAGACCTCCCCGGGCATCAAGGATGTGGAACGGATAGAACGTTTTCTGAAAGAGCTGGGCAAAGCCCCTGCAACAAATTATAAATTATAAATCGTCAACATGAATCGTATAAATAAGCTTTTCCAGGACAGTCCCAAGAACCTGCTGTCCATCTACTTCTGTGCCGGTTGTCCCACTTTGGAAGGCACCGCTAACGTCATCCGTACCCTCGAACGCAACGACGTCCACATGATTGAAATCGGCATTCCCTTCAGCGACCCGATGGCTGACGGCATTGTCATTCAAAATGCCGCTACCCAGGCTCTCCGCAACGGTATGTCCCTGCGCCTGCTTTTCGAGCAGCTGCGCGATATCCGCAATGACGTACACATCCCCCTTGTCTTCATGGGCTATCTTAACCCCATCATGCAGTTCGGCTTCGAATCCTTCTGCCGGAAATGCGTGGAATGTGGCATCGATGGTGTCATCATCCCCGATCTCCCTTTCAAGGATTACGAAGAAACTTATAAACCCATCGCCGACCGCTACGACATCCGCGTCATCATGCTCATCACCCCCGAGACCAGCGAAACCCGTGTCCGCGAAATCGACGAGCACACCGATGGCTTCATCTATATGGTATCCAGTGCCGCCACTACCGGTGCCCAAAAGGATTTTGATGCCCAGAAGCAAGCCTACTTCAAGAAAATACAAGATATGCATCTGCGCAATCCCCGCATGGTCGGCTTCGGCATCAGCAACAAACAGACTTTCGACGCCGCTTGCGCCAACTCCTCCGGCGCCATCATCGGCAGCCGCTTCGTCACCCTGCTGAATGAATACGAAGGAGATGCGGAAAAGGCAATTACACAACTGAAAGAAGGGTTGAGATAGGGAGGAAGAAAGGGATTTAGTATAAGGTATAAAAACGCCTGCAACGAATTCAAACAGGTAATAGTGCATCTTAGTCGCATACCTTATACTTCATCCCTTTCTTCCTTTGGCAAACTTTTATACGGACTTATATATAGTTTCAATTTAAATCCCTATATTTGTATACATTAAAGCAAAGATCCAATGAAAACAGTTACTGAATACATTTCATTACTACGTGACTACATGCAGAGAAATGCTGATAAATACGGTATTTCCCGTATGGGCATATTTGGCTCTGTTGCCCGAAACGAACAAACAGAAACAAGCGATGTCGACATATATGTTGAAGGACAACTACGCGGTTTTTTTGCTCTATCCGGAATTAAGCAAGAATTAGAAGAACTATTAGGTTGTCCAGTTGATATAGTACGTTTGCGTGACAAAATGGACACCCTTTTACGCGAAAAAATATTAAAGGAGGGAATTTATGTTTGATACATTAATTGCTCTTCATACATTAGAGTTAATTCGCAGTTCTTTGGAACAAATAGAGAAAAGGTGTTCAGACATACACTCTACAGATGATTTCCTATTAAGTGATACCGGCATGATGAAACTTGACAGTATCTGCATGAAACTTACAGCAATAGGAGAAAGCATAAAAAATCTCGATAAAATTACCAATAAAGAATTATTAGTGAAATATCCTGAAATACCCTGGAAAAACGTAATGGGTATTCGCGACATTATCGTACATCATTATTTTGATGTAGATGCTGATGAAATTTTTAGAATCTGTAAAGAAGACCTCCCTCAACTATACGAAATCATAATAAGAATGATAAATGAGATGAAGTAGCCAACCCTAATTCGCGCAAATATCATTTTTTCACTATCTTTGCGCCCAAAACAATCAAACTCCGGTTATGTTTATGAAAAACGACTATCCATCCGTATTGCTGATTTATACCGGTGGCACCATTGGTATGATAGAAAATCCTGAGACCGGCGCACTCGAAAACTTTAATTTCGACCACCTCCTCAAGCATGTCCCCGAACTGAAACGTTTCAACTACCGCATCTCCTCCTACCAATTCGATCCCCCTATTGATTCCTCCGACATGGAGCCCTCCCTCTGGGCGAAAATCGTAAAGATAATCAATTACAACTACGACTACTTCGACGGCTTCGTCATCCTTCACGGAACCGACACCATGGCCTACACAGCCTCCGCCCTTAGCTTCATGCTTGAGAATCTTGCCAAACCCGTCATTCTCACAGGCTCACAACTCCCCATCGGCACCCTGCGTACCGACGGAAAAGAAAACCTTATCACCTCCATCGAAATCGCTGCCGCCAAGAATCCGGACGGCGCTCCCGTAGTTCCCGAAGTATGTATCTTTTTCGAGAACGAGCTAATGCGCGGAAACCGCACCACCAAGATAAATGCCGAAAACTTCAACGCATTCCGCTCTTTCAATTATCCCTCGCTGGCACATGCAGGCATCCACATCAAATATGATGCCCACATCATTCGCCGTCCCGACCCTGCGCGTCCTATGAAACCCCACTATCTGTTCGACACCAATGTCGTCATGCTCACCCTTTTCCCCGGCATTCAGGAGAGCATCATCAATTCAGTCCTCCACGTCCCCGGCCTGAAAGCCGTTGTGCTCAAAACCTTCGGTTCCGGCAATGCTCCTCAAAAAGAATGGTTTATCCGCCAGCTGAAAGAAGCTACCGAACGTGGCATCATTATTGTAAACATCACCCAGTGCCAGCGCGGAGCAGTCGAAATGGAACGCTACGAAACCGGGCTGCATCTTCTTCAGGCAGGCGTCGTCAGCGGTTATGACAGCACACCCGAATGTGCAGTAACCAAACTCATGTTCCTCCTCGGACATGGACTTAACCAAGCCGAAATCCGCTACCGCATGAATTCCGATCTTGCGGGAGAAATCACGAAATAGTAAATTTTCAAAATATTTAGTCTAAAATCAACGGGGTATAGCAACAAAAATCTTCTGTTGGCTATAATCCCGTTTCGTTTTGCATATCCGAGAAAACCGCTGGACAGATTTTACAAGTTCCCAATTTGCGTATATCATACTCATTTTTAGCAAATAAAGCATTATACTGAAACAAAAAATCAACTTTTGTGTTATTATATCAAATTTATCATTACCTTTGTGGCGAGAATATGCAAGAAATGTACATTTTCGACAGTTAATAATGGAAAATAGACAATAATCCAATACATATTACTCTATCAAGTATGAAACTAATTAACCGATTATCAGTAATGGCTGCCGTGGTAAGTACCATGTTCTTAGCCAGTTGTGCGGATGATGTGTACGATCCCAGTAAGGAACCGCAGACACCACCAGCAGAAAATCCTTTTGGGGAAGGCTTTGCAGCCCCGGATGGCTTTGGCTGGACCATGATTAGCCCCGTAAAGCTCAATGTTGAGGTAAAAGATGATTTCAATGGTCAGTATAAGTACTTGATTGAAGTATTTGCCACCAATCCATTGCATGATGAAGACGCAACTCCTATTGCAGCAGGTGTAGCAAACAAGAATGCAAGTTACATTGCAGAAATCAATGTACCTACAACCATTGAAAAACTATACATTCGTCAGACAGACCCGAAGCAACGAAAAGAAGTTTACGCACGTGCAGTTCCGGAAAATGGCGGTTCAATGGATTGCAAGTTGTACTATACCGGAGTTGATACAAAAGCCACAGGAAATACAGGTTCAGCATTCGAAGCTGCTAAACGAGCAGGTTTTGTGGAACCGGCTCATAAGGACAGCGAAGACCTCAAGCCTCTTTATGATGAAACAAAGATAATACCTGAAGTACCCGCTGTTTCAGACGGCTATGTCCAGTATAATCCGGGAGCATTAAACGCCGGAGCTAAATTCATTATCGGAACGGAATATACAGAAGACGCTCCTTTTAAAGATATTTTAAGAGTTTACGGAGATAACGGCAGAGCAACCGTATTCGTTCAGGGAGTATGGGATTTATCCGCCTCTGGTAAAAAACTAACCTCCAGGCTTGATATTTATATCATGAATGGCGGTAAAATAATTGGTACAAGCGATTTCACAATCGAACCCCAAAACACCCTTACTATTCAGAGCGGAGGAAGCATTGAATCAAAAGGTGGCACCTTCAATTTAGGATGTTCAACTAAAGTTTATGGTTCCATTGATGCAACAAACGTTTTAGTAAATGAAGGAGGAGCACCGGAAATATATATTGGCGAAAACGGAAATATCAAAGTTACTGAAACCGCTCGCTTCAATAATGCTCAAGTATTTAACTACGGTGTATTGAGCGCAAATAAACTAGAGTTTGTAAACACCACCATCCTAAACAAATCATACATAGAAGATTGCGAAGATATCCTGATCAACGGTAGTCAGATATTCAACTATGGTGATGTCAAATTCAACGGAACACTTGCAACCAACAACAATACAGGTACGGCAAGTTTCATCAATCATTATCAAGCCACTTTGGCAGGAACGACATGGAATAATGGCGCTTCAGTTTATAATGATGGCCTTATCCAACTTACTGATTTCTATAATACAGCAGTAGGTGAGATATATAATAGTTGCGCATTTATCATCAGAAATGAATTTACTTTCGTGAATTTGATTTTGGACAATGGTTCTATTACAAGTGACTGGAGTAAAACAACGAACGAATGGCTTCCTGTTCCGAACATCACCTGCAATCAAAAGGTTAATGTCAAGATGAAAAACAGTTCGATCATTAAAACCGACAATTTCACCCTAGGCAACTCCCCCAACAGCATTGTAGGCGAACAAGGTGACATATCCATGATAAAAGCCCGCCAATTCACATTAAATAGCCGTGGCAAAACCAGCATCAGCGGTAATCTGGTATTTGAAGGGAAATATGCAGAAAATTATCCCTCATGGCAACTTGATGTCACATGCGCCACGACCGGCTATGATGAATCCAAACATTCCATCGAATCTTGTAGCGGTATTATCAATGGTGGCAATGAAGGCGGTGACCCAAGCGATCCGGAATTTCCGATCATCGTTGAAGATGCAACCAACTATACTTTTGCATTCGAAGACAATTGGCCTACTTACGGTGACTTTGATTTGAACGACATCGTAACCACTATAGACAAAGTAACTTTTGCCCAGCATGAAGACGGCTCTGTAGGAGTATACACACTCAATGGAACCCTACAAGCTGTAGGCGCAAGTAAGAAACTCGGTGTCGGTATTCAATTCCTGGGATTTACAGCTTCCAATGTTGTAGAACTGAAAGGCATTGTAGAAGGCGTAACAAGCAATGCCACTCCGATAAACTTTGAATCCAATCAAAGCAATCCCGTAGTTATCATTTGCAATGACGCACATCGCTTTATAGGCAATTCTGAAAACGACAGAAGTTATGTCAATACCCTTGCAAACAATAGCAACAATAAGAATGGCGTTAAATTTGAAATATCCATAGAATTCAAGAAAGGTGCTGTAAAGCCTAAGGATCTCAATATCAATCTGCTTGACTTATTTGTTATATCAAGAGCAGCGGACGCTAAGACCAAACGTACAGAAGTGCACGTGGCAGGTCATGCACCTACCGATTTGGGCAATACCAAGTTGTTCGGACAAGGAAATGACAAGTCTTCCGCAGAAGAAAAGCGCTATTACCTAAGCTCTGAAAACTTAGCATGGGGTGTGGTTATTCCAACAGATTTCGCATGGCCTTTAGAATACAAAAACGTTAAAGATGTATACACCAATTTCGTCAGTTGGGTGACCAGTGGCGGCAAAGAAAATAAAGATTGGTACAATAATCACAATGGTCAGGTATTCAAAAAATAGCTCAATGCCTCCCTAAATAAAAAGCCGATGAGTACCTTTATTCATCGGCTTTTTCAGTAATATGGGAGGGTATCATTTCAAATGCCCCATCATATAGTTAAAAGATACTAACGGTTTGTCTTTTTAAAGCTTATAAAAGCTGTTATTATCTTAATAGTCCGTATTTTTGTTATTATCCAAACAAACAAACAAACAGGTCATGGGAAGGAAGTTCAAAATAAATCATATTCTGCCAACTGCGCTGATTCTATCATGCGCCTTGTTGGGTGGCTGTGAAAAAAACGCATTCGATCCCGAAAAAGTAAAAGCAACTTACGAAGATAAATTCCCGGTAAAAGACATCGATCCCGATATGGACTGGAAAATGACCAGGCAGGTTACGATAGACATCTCTGTCTACGAAGATTATGGAGTGGATTATACCGTAGAAATCTTCGATCACAACCCCTATTCTACCGATACCATACCTCATTTACTGGCAAGAGGAACTGCCAATCAGGAATTTTCTTTCCATACCGCAATTGATTGTCCGACTGTGCTTTCCACGCTTTATGTATCGCGTACCGACGAGGCCGGTCGAAGGATATTCAAACCCGTAGCCATAACCAACAACCGTCTGGCCACATCGTTCGGTAGCCAGACGCTGACACGTTCCTTTTCCCCATCCACCAGGAGTGAAGGCAATTTCAGCATATCCGCAATGTCCCGTCCATACACCGATAAAGAAATAGAGACAATGCTTTCCAAAGCAGTCGAATATACCGGCCAAGATATGGACACCGACATAGCCAATAAAAACATTTTTAAAATAACATCCACCTATGAAGGCAGTATCAACCATGGAGGTACCCCTACTCCCGCAGCCAGTACTCTCAAACTCATTATTGCGCCGGAGGCCAAATGGGAAATTCCCTCCTCCCAGACCATCAACCAGGGACTTGAAATTATAGTAGCCTCCAAAGGTGAAATCAAATTAAAATCCGGTAGCGAAAATACCCCGGCTCTTAAATTTACAAATACCGCCTCACTCACAGTTCTGGGTACCGCTTATCAAGAACACGAAAATGACGAGGCGGAGGATACCCGTGGAAAAATATCCGGCAACGGATGGATAGAGTTCTCCAATGGCGGAACCAACTACAATGCCGGAGACATCAACATTGACGGTATCAATAATAATGGCGGTACCTTCTTCAATTATGGTGAAATCGACGTTAAAAAGTTATATGGTCCCTCTACCGGAAGTCTCTTTGTCAACCATGGGGATCTGGAAGCCGACCAGATAGGAGACGAAAAAAATGACAGGGGACCCTTGCTGGAAAACAGTTGCAAAATCGCAGTTGACGGTGACCTGACTTCCTATGGCATCACATTGGGGCAAGGAGCATTCATCAAATGTGAACACCTGCACGCTTCAGACTATATCAACCTGAACGATAACTCTATGATCAAAGTAGAGAATAACTCATGGTTCAATAATTGCAGCATCACCGGTCCAACCGCCCCGAACAGTTATGCATTGCTGAAACTTTATAATATACAACAGGCTAACTGGACAGGAAACTGGCAAAGCGAAGTAACCCAAGGTTATGTGATCAATAATGTGTACTGCGAATATGAAGGCGGAGGTCGAGACGCTACATGGAATTTTGAGTACTGCTGCCTGAACGGCACTGCAGGAGGAAACGGGAAAAAAGGAAATGGTAACGCAGTTGCATGCAAACCCGGAGAGGCTCCTAAATATATCCCCGAAGGCAGATGCACCGGTGAAGGCAATACTCCGGGAGAAGGCGATCCGGGAGAAGAACCCGAATTAATGCCCTATACCTACGTCTTCGAAGACAACTTCCCCTTGGTAGGCGACTATGACTTCAACGACGTAGTTTTGGACGTATCCATCAATCATGACCGTGGCCGCGACAATAAGATAACGACCACACACATTGATGTCACACTCGTGGCAGCCGGAGCGACCAAGACTATCGGAGCCGGTTTGCGATTGATAAATGTGGATAGAGCTGCCGTTGCAAGTATCAGTTACGAAGGAGATGTAAACCGATTCCAAAACACCCTATCCGGTTCTATGTTAGACAATATCAGCTTTGAAGATGACATGGTGATTCCTCTCTTCGGAAATGTACATGGCGTATTTGGCGTTGCTCCCGGTACCATGGTCAATACGGGTATCGCTACAGCTCCCACCTATACATACAAGATAAAGATCGAACAGAGCAATGCCTACCAACACGAGTCTCCGGTTATCTCTAAAGACAATTTGGATTTCTTCATTGCTTATAAGTTCAGAAGTATGCAACAACGTATGGAAGTGCATCTTTACGAATTCTGGGATTATGGCGCCACCAAAGGAGGAACCGTACAGAAAGAAAATCTTGACTTAGCAGGTAACAATACATGGGCTATTTGTGTGCCCAATTTCCGTTATCCGAGAGAAAGTATCAACATCAGTACGCTAAAGGGTGACGATTGCGCATACCCCAAGTTTTTGGATTGGGCTCAGAACCGCACGCCCGATACTGAGAAATGGCATCTCGATCCCAACGAAAATAATGTTTATAGATAGAATAATCATATAACAAATAACAGGTATAGAATATTATAAATTACAATAATGAAACAGATATTATTAGTAGATGATAAAGCCTCTATAGGCAAAGTGCTCTCTATGTATTTGGGAAAAGAGTATGATTTTGTATACTGCGAAGATCCCTTGAAAGCAATTGAGTGGTTACACGAAGGTAATGAGCCGGATTTGATTATATCTGACATCCGTATGCCGAAAATGACAGGTTCGGAATTTCTCCGCTACCTCAAAAGTAATGAGCTGTTCAAGCACATTCCCGTCATGATGCTTTCCAGCGAAGAGAGTACTACCGAGCGTATCCGCCTGCTCGAAGAAGGCGCGGTCGATTACATTCTGAAGCCTTTCAACCCCATGGAATTGAAAGTACGTTTAAAGAAATTTCTATAATTAAGTAATTAATCCACGTAAAGGCATATGTTATATTACATATATATTGGAAATAAACGGGTTATCATCGACCACCTGAGCAAAGTTACAGGAGGGATGTTTGTTGCCGTCTCTTCTCCACAGAAAGCGGCTAAAGTCATTGATGGTATTCGTGACCGGTATAACATATCTATCCTTTACGAACAAACAGAATCTCCAGAAGCGGACTGCTTTGAGCTTTCTTATTTACGCAAACGTTATCCCCGGGTTTATATAACTCTCGTAACCGAAGTATTAAAACCCGAAAATCGAAAAGCTTACCTCCAGGCAGGCGTCAACAATACGCTTCCGCCACATGCCGAAGAAGAAAGTATTCAACGCATGAATGTTTATCTCAGGGCACGTAAGGATAGTAAACTGAAAGAATTCAGCGAAACACATCGTAAAGTATTGAATACATTCCGTCTTCCTATGTGGAAACGTACATTCGACATTCTCTTTGCGGGTACTGCTGTTATCATTCTTTCACCATTGCTGATAGGAACAGCTATTGCCGTCCGTGCAGAGAGCAAAGGAAGAGTTATTTATAAGTCGCAACGTGTAGGCTCCAATTATCAGATTTTCAATTTCTTAAAGTTTCGTTCCATGTACACTAATGCGGACAAACGGTTGAAAGAATTGAATGCCCTTAATCAATATCAGATTGAAGAAGTTGAAAATTCAGATGAAGGCCCTGAAATTCGCTTTGATGACCTTTCCGGAACACCGGATGAAGAAGAAAACTTGCTGATTTCAGATGATTTCGTGATTTCTGAAGAAGATTTCATCAAAAAGAAAGAGAAAACAAAACAGAATACATTCGTCAAGATTGAAAACGATCCGCGCGTTACTCGTGTCGGACGATTCATCCGCAAATACAGTATTGATGAATTGCCGCAACTTTTCAATATTTTAAAAGGGGATATGAGCATTGTAGGCAATCGCCCTCTCCCACTCTATGAAGCTGAGCTATTAACCAGCGATGCCTACATAGATCGTTTTATGGCTCCGGCAGGTTTGACGGGACTATGGCAAGTAGAGAAGCGAGGTGGTGCAGGTAAAATGTCAGCAGAAGAGAGAAAACAGTTGGATATCAAGTATGCAAGAGATTTCTCATTCTGGCTGGATATGAAGATTATCTTTAAGACATTGACGGCGTTTGTGCAAAAAGAGAATGTATAATTGCAATAGTAACCATGTATAGCAAATAAAAAAATGATAAAAAGATATATTACACTCATTTATTGGAGCGCTATTCTTTCGGGATTGTTTGCTCTTCCTACAATTATTGTCGCTCAAGAGCAAACAATGACGCGTGAAGAACGTATAAAGGCTTTAGAGCGTTTAAAAATGGAGGACGCACGATGGGAAACAGTAACTGTGATGCAGACAGGGAAAGAAGCCCCCCTTGAAATTGAGAAATTAGAATTGCCTCCGTTATCGGTTTTTTTAGATGCTGTAACAGAGAATGCTACTGTAAAACGAGCTCGTTCGCAAGTTGAACAGCAGAAAAATGAATATCGCATTGAAAAACGTAATTGGTGGAACTATTTTAAATTAAACGGTAGCTATGCATTTGGTCGTTTCAACAGTTTAAACGAAAACAGCGAAACACTCGTTGATTGGTACCAATCAACGAGTGTCGGTACACGCCATACTTTCAATTTAGGAGCCACTGTCAGTGTCGGCTTAGGCGATCTGTTCAACCGCCCGTTAAAACTAAAAAATTATCGCTATAATATAGAGCAATTACAATATACTCAAGATGAGGTTATGGAAGAGCGTAAGCTAAAAGTGCTGGAAGCATACAATGCCGTAACAGAGCAACTGGCCACAATTAAAGCAAAAGCAGAAACTGCGGCACTATACAATGCTCAAATGAAGATATCGGAAAATAGTTTTATTCAAGGAAAAATAGATATCATTACGCTTTCTTTAGAACGGGCACGCCGAACGGGTGCTGTAACTAATTATGAACAGAGCAGGGTTGCCCTCCATAATTCTATTGTGCTATTAGAGATGTTGACTAATGTAAAAATCATTAAAGACTATTAAGACCCTATGGATATTATATTATTTATATCACAATTCTTATACCGTATCCGTTATTGGTTATTATGGGGAACACTTTTTGTGACAGGCTTAGTTATCTATTTCACTCAGTTTCTTCCTTATAGTTACACAGTAGAAAGTAGCTTGTATGCAGGCATTACCAACTCAACTTCTATTGACGGAGCAGCCATAAACTATTCTGCAGTCAATAGTACTTTTGATAATCTTATCAATATAGCCAAGGCACGCGGAACATTACAAAAAGTATCCCTCCGTTTATTGGCAAACTCGTACACCTATGGAGAAGAATGGAAAGACAACCAATATATTCAAGCTAAACATTATCGTCAATTATTGCAAATGACCCCGAAAGAAGTATTGAGTCTAATTGACAGAAAAGATGCTGAAAAAACATTAGCTAATTTGACTGCATATCGCAAAGAAAGCAGTAGTAATTTTGTATATGCCATGTTTAATCGTCCAGTTGCATTTTACAGTGCAATGGCCTTAGACGAAATCAGTATAAAACGTGCCGGCAACAGTGATATTCTGGACATTGTTTATACTTCGGCAGATCCTGGTATCACTCAAAAAACAGTCAGCATTCTGATAGACGAATTAATTAAGGCTTATGAAATACTTCGCTTTAAATCGACTAACGATGTTATTGCATATTTTGAAAGGCAAGTTCGCCTCACCAAAGAAGCATTAAGCAAAGAAGAAGATGATCTTATGAACTATAATGTAAGCGAACGTGTAATCAACTATCCAGAAGAGACTAAAGCACTTGCCGGTACCCGATATGAAGTAGAAGATCGTTTAGAAGAAGCTGAACGTATCTATGAAGGAGCAGTAGCTCTGCGTGATATGTTAGAGGGTAAGATGGACATTCGAGCTCAAATTATTCGTAATAACACCAATCTTCTGAATGAGTTGGATAAGGTCAGTACCCTGAACCAAAGTATAATGGAACGTGAAATCTATACAACTGATAAAAATCAGTTGACAGACCAGAAGTTGCAAAAAGAAAGAGAAGCTTTAAAAAAGGCAGAAAATCAAATAAGCCATATATCCGACAATCTAAATGAATTCAGCTTCTCCAAAGAAGGTGTTGGAATTCAAAGTATGGTAGAAGAGTGGTTGATAGCTTGCATTAACGAAGCAAAAGCGAAAGCAGAACTACAGGTCTTGAAAAAACGGCAAGACAATATTTTCGAACAATATGTCCATATGTCCCCCATCGGTACCCAAGTAAACCGTAAACAACGCGCCATTAGCATAGCGGAAGATAACTATCGTACTCAACTCAAGGGACTAGCAGATGCCAATCTTCGATTGAAAAATATAGAAATGAGTACCAGCAATCTGCAAATGGTAGCACCTCCCGATTTTCCATTGACCGACAATGGACGTAAGCGCATACTATATATTCTCATTGCTTTCATCGGCAGCATTATATTTATCACAACTTATTTCTTGCTTATTGAGATATTAGACCGTACTTTGCGCGATCCTCTTCGAAGCAAACGACTGAGCGGCCTACCTGTTATTGCAGCTTTCAATGGAGTCAATAATTTGAAATACCGTGGTTTCTTGAAAGCATGTAACCGAATTGCTGCCGCTTACTGTTGTCGTAAGTTAGATAAATATATGAAGCCCGGACAACCTGCAGTCATCAGTTTGCTCAGTATAAATCCAGGTGAAGGCAAATCTTTCTTAGCCAAGTATTTCATTGAGCACTGGAAATCGGAAGGGGTTCGGGTACGTTTGGTACAGCATGGTATAGACTTTGAAAGTGATAGCAAGAACTACGTACAGGCAGAGCAAATTTCCGATTTTTGGAAACTGAACGAAGCTGAACAGATTCCTGATATCATTTTGGTTGAATATCCAGCTATTCAGGAAAGTTCCGTCCCCTTGTCCGTTCTTCAAAAGTCCGATGCAGTCCTACTTATCGCTAACGCCCGCCGTTTGTGGCGCAATAGCGACAATACAACACTATATCCGATAAAAGAATGTTTGGAAAATGTTCCGTTCTCCCTTTATCTGAATAATGCCGACCGCGATGTGGTTGAATCATTTACCGGTGAACTGCCACCTAAAATGCCTATTCATTCATTCTTCAGCAGATTGGCACAATTAGGATTGACATCGCAAAAGGCAGCAGTAAAATAGTATATAATACAAAGTACTGATGGCATATAATAGTCAAAATCCGACATACGAACTCCCTCCCAAAGCCTTGACTTTTCTGTTATTGGCTGTGGGGTTAGTTACTATTGTTATATCCATTATCACCCAAAAATTACTCATAGCGGCAGCAGTTATAAGTTTGCCTCTTGTAGTAATCATATTTGTGTATGGAAGTCGGTCTCCCCGTTTCGGTTTCTTTTTATATGCCACTTATTCTTATTTCTTTACGGCAATCATGCGTTATAGTCGTCAAGAAGGACTTAGTGTTGTATTAGACATTTTATTAGTATATATGCTAATCACTATCTTCTTCTCCGTTATCCGGAAAGAATCTAATATAAAGCTATCAAACGCTATAAATGTACTTACTGTCAGCTATATCGCATGGATGATATTTATATTGGTGCAGCTTGCCAATCCCGGTATTCGTGCCGAGGGTGTCACATTAGGGATACGTAGCTGGATATTGGGAACATTTGTGCTTTATATCGTTTCATCTTTATTCGCAGACACTCCCAAAACCCTCAAGGCCGGATTGATACTGTTCGGAATGTTCACGTTCATCGCTTTCCTCAAGTTATTGTATCAAAAGTTCCGCTGGTTCGATGCCGCCGAAACAGAATGGCTGATGCAAAACAGTTGGTACACACACATATTAAGTAGTGGTATCCGCTATTTTTCTATCTTTAGTGATGCCGGAAATTTCGGAGCACACATGGGTATTATTACTATCGTATATTCCATCATCGGTTTCCGTACCCATGAGAGATGGCTTTCCATTTTCTATGTCAGCGTTGGCGTGATGGGAGCGATAGGAATGTTAATGTCCGGTACCCGTGGAGCTATTATCATTCCTTTCGGAGGGCTTGTCCTATATTGTCTTGTCTGTAAAAATATAAAAGTCATGATAGTCTCAGTTTTAACAGGAGCAGCAATGTTTGCTTTTTTCGCTTTCACAGATATAGGAGACGATAATAGTGTGATACGCCGTATGCGAACCGCTTTCCGCCCATCAGAAGACGATTCATATAATGTACGTGTCGAGAATCGAAGAATTATTGCAGAATACTTAGTACGACATCCTTGGGGAACCGGTTTGGAAAGAGGGGTACCCAGAATAACAAGAACAGACGAAGGAGAATTAATAAAAGAAGATACTGTCCCTCCTGACTCATATTATGTAAAGATATGGATGCAAACAGGTATTATTGGATTAATCCTTTATATAGCCATATATACCATAGTTCTAATCAGGTGCTGCTACATTATTATGTTCCGCATACGAAATCAAGAACTCCTCCATACTCTTGCAGCCCTTCTTTGCGGAGTTTTTGGTGTATGGCTCAATGGATATGTAGGGGAAGGAATGGGACAGCCTCCTACGAATTTTATCATAGTTGCCGCACTCGCTTTCGTATTGAACGGTCCCTATATAGATAAACAGATAACTCAACAAAAAATCAAGTAAAACAAAGTAATACTCATTATGAATGATATTTTTTCCATATTAAATCCCGATTGGTGGATGGACGAGAACAACAATGCTTTGCAGATTGCTGATGCTATCTTGTTCTTAGTGTTATGTATCCCAGTATTATATCTCTTCATTTGCGCGCTTTTCTCGCTCGGGAAATATAAGAATCCTTATCCACCAGCTAAAGTGCAGCACCGTTTTCTTGTATTGTTCACAGTGTTGCGCAATGGTAAAGAAGTGATTCAGTCTATAAATCATTTTTTAGACACACAACTATATCCACGGGAAAAATGTGATATAGCTGTTGCAGCTACCCAATTACCCGAAGAGGACCTTGTCACTTTGCTTCAGATGCCGGTCAACATCGTCGTTCCCGACAAAGAGCAATGTACCAAAGTATATGCCATCCAACAAGTCATGGAACGCTACTCCCCTGAAGAATACGACATGGTCGTTGTCTTTAATTCGGATAACCGGATAGTGCCTAACGCACTTACCCTTTTCAATAATGCATATTATTCCGGATGCGATGCTATTCAAGCCCATCGTATGACAGAGAACCTGACCACCAATATTGCGGTATTGAATGCCACCAGTGAAGAGATTAACAATAATATCTTCCGTAAAGCACATACCCGTATGGGATTTTCATCAGCCTTAATCGGATCAGCCATGGCATTTGACTTTCCAATGTTCCATGAAATAGCACCAAAGTTGAAAGGGTCCGACTTAAGTAAAGCGATGGAAACCGCACTCTTGAAGCAGAATATTTTTACCGAATACATGGAAGAAGTAGTGTGTTACAGTAGAAAAGAAGAAAGTGCCGATGGCTATGAAGCACAACGCATCGGCTGGCTTCGTTCGCAATACAGCAGTACTATTTTCGCTTTAAAAAAGTTACCGATAACTTTACTGAGAGGACAATGGGATTATGCTCTCAAGCTATTTCAATGGCTAATGCCTTCACGTTTCCTACTTATCGCCCTAATTGCAGCGTGCGCTGTGGGCATCACCCTGTTAGACTGGTCACTCAGTTTCAAATGGTATGCTCTTCTAGCGGTAATTGCCATAACATTTTTAATGGCGTTGCCTGACGGAGAAGTAACCAAACGCTTCAAATACTCGCTATGGGCTTTACCGGTGCTTATATTTGCATCCATATTCAGCCATATCACGCGCTTTTTCCAATTCAAAAAGACAAAGAAAAAGAAGACTAAAAGAGAAAAAAAAAATCCCAAAAAGGAATGAAGATAGCTATTGAGGCTCAACGCATTTTCCGTCCTAACAAGCACGGAATGGATTTCGTGGCTTTAGAAACCATTCGTGAGTTACAGAAAAGGAACGACGATAACCACTACTTTGTTATCGTTGCCCCGGGTGAAGATAGGTGTTTGGAAGAGTCACCCAATCTTTCTATCATTGAACTAAAAAGTCTCTCCTATCCGCTTTGGGAACAAATAGCTCTCCCAAGAACAGTAAAGCGTTTAGGAGTGGACTTATTGCATTGTACCTCGAATACAGCCCCTTTGCACTGTTCGGTTCCTCTCGTTCTGACGCTCCATGATATCATATATCTGGAACCCCGACAACATCGTAGCCCGTCTCTTTATCAAGAAATGGGCTGGCATTATCGACGCCTGGTCGTTCCCCACATCCTAAAGATGTGCAAGAAGATCATTACAGTATCACAATTTGAATGTGATCGTATCCGCCACGCTCTGAATATCCCATCCGAACGAATCACATACATCTATAATGGGTACAGTACTCATTTCCATCAGCAACCCGATATAGACATGAACATTGTGCAGAAGTATATTCCTCAAAAAGAATTTCTGTTTTTTTTAGGGAACACTGACCCCAAAAAGAATGCAGCGCGTGTACTAAAAGCATATAGCCTTTATTTAGAACGTTCATCAGTGAAACGTCCTTTGCTGATAGCCGATCTTAAAGAAGAATACATCAATAATCTGTTACAACAAGAGGGAATCACAAAAGTGAAGTCACACTTGTATTATCCTGGGTATATTTCCAATAAAGATTTGGCAACATTATATAATGCAGCCTTCGTGTTTCTTTACCCCTCACTCCGTGAGAGTTTCGGCATACCCATGATTGAAGCAATGGCGTGCGGAACGCCGATTATTATCGGTGATACATCAGCCATGCCCGAAGTAGCCGGACCAGATGCGTTAACTGTCGATCCCTATAAAGCAGAAGAAATATCAGAGGCCATATTGCGTTTGGAAACAGATAACGAGTTATATCAAAAGCAAAAGGAATATGGGCTGACACGAGCAAACTTATTTTCATGGAGAGAGACAGCCGACAAATTGATAAAACTATACCAGTCACTACAACCTTAAAAGTCCTATATGTATGAAAGCTCTTTTTCTTGTCTTTTATGGTTTTCAAGAGTACAATGGCATCAGTAAAAAAATAAGATACCAAATATCAGCTCTTGAAAAATGTGGGATGGATGTCCGCACCTGCTATTACGAAGTAACGCCTAATGGCGGAAGACAATGGATGATTAATGATGAAGTGCTGGTCGACCTTGGAAAAGGGATGATTGCAAAACTAAAGAAACGAATATCATTCCATGCCATTATCCGCTATATTATCAAAGAAAAAATACCATTTGTCTATATCCGTTCTTATCACAATGCCAACCCTTTTACAATACATTTTGTAAAGGCATTAAAGAATCATGGAGTGAAGATATTTTTAGAAATACCGACATATCCATACGACCAGGAGTACTTTTCCATTAAAGAAAAAATAGAGCTATATACAGACAAGTTATTCCGACATGCGTTTTGTAAATACATAGATGCCATCATTACATACTCTAATGACACAGAAATCTTCGGGAAGCGTACAATTCGCCTCTCCAATGGTATAGACTTCAACCATATTCCTTTACGAAACAGCATAAGGAACATTAATAACGAGCTTCACTTGATAGGCGTCGCCGAAATACACTTCTGGCATGGTTTTGACCGTCTGATTAAAGGCTTAGGAGAATATTACAATAACAATCCGGAGTACAAAGTATATTTTCATCTTGTAGGCAATATGAGTGGAAAACGTGAACAAGATGAAATTCTGACTCCCATCAAAAAGTACGGTTTAAAACCTTACGTCATCCTGTACGGGGCCAAACATGGAGAAGAATTAAACGAGCTTTTCAATCATGCAGACTTTGCCATTGGCAGTTTGGGGCGTCATCGGAGTGGCATATATAATATTAAAACTCTGAAAAACAGAGAATATGCGGCACGTGGTTTCGCATTCGCATATTCTGAAACAGATGACGACTTTGATCAGATGCCTTACGTCTTGAAACTTCCGGCAGATGAAAGTCCTATAAACATTCCGCAGTTGATTACTTTCTGCCGCTCTCAAGCCATGTTACCAAGTGAAATCAGAGCTTCAATTCATCATTTGTCATGGGAAGAACAGATGAAAAAGATATATGAAGATGCGTGCTTAAATCATACAATCACTAAACTCTAAATGATATTTATATGCCAAACTATCAACCCAAAGTTTCCGTTGTAATACCTGTATATAATACAGCTGATTACTTGCGTGAAACTCTGAACAGTATATGTGACCAAACATTAAAAGAACTGGAAATCATTTTGCTCAATGATGGTTCTACGGATGACAGCATGAGGATCATTGAGGATTTCGCGGCACGCGACTCCCGAATACAATATCACGTGCAGCCAAACCAAGGATTGTCCGTCGCACGCAATCAAGCTATGAGATATGCAACAGGCAAATACATATACTTCATGGATAGTGACGATATTTTAGATTGGACAGCTTTGCAAAAATGTTATCTCACTTGTGAAGAAGACAATTTAGATTTTGTCTTTTTTGATGCCGAACCTATCACAAACTCTGAAGAAAATGAGAATATCCCTGATTATAACAGGAAAAAATATATCAACGAGAACGTATGGAAAGGAACAGAACTTCTGAATTATGAACTGGATAATCATTTATTCAGAACCCCGGTTTGGATATGTTTTGTCAACCGCAATTTTCTGAATACCTTCTTTAAGCGCTTCTCTCCAGGTATTATCCATGAAGATCACCCATTCGCCATACAAATTTACCTGTATGCAGAACGCGTCCGGTACATCCCGGAATCATTCTTTAAAAGAAGAATACGAATCGGCTCCATCATGACCCGGCGTTTTAGTATGCGAAACATTGAAGGTTACACTACCGTGTGCACTGAAATACGGAATCTACAACAGCAGCACCCTGAATGGACATCTGTCATCAACAAATACTTGATCCAAACCCTAAACGACGTAATCTGGGCAGGACACCGGATGACCTTTCTTGAGAAAATAGAAACAGCCTGCCGCTTCCGACGTTTGTCTTTCAGTAAATATGTCACTTTCAGAAATTGGGCAGTCTTTTGGCTGAAAAGAAAATAATTACAACTATGGTCTCCATCATCACCGTTAACTACAACGGCCTTGCCGACACTTGCGAAATGATCACCTCATTCCGTAAGTACGAAACATATCCCTATGAAATCATTGTAGTGGACAACGGCTCCCAGAATCCCGAAGCTGACGAAATCAAGACGCGCCACCCCGAAATAAAAGTCGTGCAAAACACCAACACCGGATTTGCCGGAGGCAACAATGCCGGATTAAGAGTCGCTGAAGGCAACTACCTGTTTTTCCTCAACAACGATACAATTATCAAAGGCCCGATACTGGAAACACTCGTCCACCGCCTCGAAGCAGCCCCGGAAAACGGAGGGGTATCCCCTATGCTGAAGTACAGCTATGCACCCGACACACTGCAATATGCCGGTTTCACCCCATTCTCACGCATCACGCTACGCAATGCCGCCATAGGCTTTAATGAGAAAGACCAACCCCGCTATCGAATAGCCTGTGAAACCGCCTCCCTACATGGTGCCGCCATGATGGTACGTCGCGATGTCCTGCAACGAGTAGTTCCAATGACAGAAATTTATTTTCTGTTTTACGAAGAATTTGACTGGTCAGCACAATTGCACCGGGCCGGATATAAATTATGGTACGAACCGGAAGCTGTAGTCTACCATAAGGAAAGCATGACTGCCAAGAAAGGAACCCCTTTAAGAGAATTTTATCTTTCACGTGCCCGTGTCCTGTACGCCCGACGGAATATACCGGGAAGTGAAAGAATCCTGTCCTGCCTATACATCACTTTCATTGCTGCACCTAAAAAAACAGTGGCTTATCTGTTACATGGCAAATTCCGACTGGCAGTAGCCGTCATCCGTGGAACTTTTTACGGACTTATTTCATCAAAACAATAAACACCCATTATATCTCAAAAATTACCAGACTTTTCATCCTTATATATCTACCTTTGCTGCCATTTATTCCATTTATACAAAAATTATGAAAAAATCATTTTAAACTATCCATCTCCAACGGAGATAAAGTAGAAATTTTCAGTGTCCAAACTGAGACAGAACATGTGAAACTGGAATTTATCGTATTGGAACTTTTTGCCCGAGGCATAGAGAAATTGCTTAAAGACAAAAGCAACATCAGCACGCGCCTGGAACGAATGTTAGGAAACCTCCGCAAGCTTACCCACCATTTCAGACACACTCCGGACAAAAAAGACGGACAAGACTGACAGACAGATGTTTGTATCTAATAATCGCAATGCGCACTTCAGCGCAAGAGCCCCGCCATACGTTAAATAATAGTTAATCTCTCTTTTTTCAAGATGTGCGGTCTTACCCCACCAAACCGCTTTCACAAACATTCTGACAACGGAACAAACGGACAGACCGCACATTTTAAAAGTACTATCAATGATTATATTTGCACACGCTAAGAGAAAACGCTACGAAAAAAACGCTGTCGCCATAACAAGCAACTCCGCTTTGCGCAACCTTTTCCCACGAACAATCAACTAATAAAAACAACTCAAAATGAAAAGAAACTTTTATCTACAGCACCAGCTCATGGCCATGCACGACCCTCGAATGCAAAAACTGTTCGACGAAGAAGGCCCCAGAGGAATAGGAACCTACTGGATCATCATCGAAAAATTATCCATGCTACCCGATGCTAGAGCACAACTGAAATATCTGCGCTCTTCCACGGGCAAAAAGTTGTCGATTACCTACATAGAGAAAATCATCCGCAATTTCCAGCTTTTCATACTCGAAGAAGACGGATTTTTCAGTCCCGAGGAACTGAATCCGGCGAAAAAGAAGGAGAAAAAAACGGCAAAAAATGATAGAGCAAATACCGTTGCTGATGCAAAAAACGACGAAAAACAGCCAAAAACAGCAGAGGAAAAAAACGGAAAATCCGGATAAAAATCAAGCTAACGCGCTAAAAGCCAGCACTGATAAAGAAATAAGCCGTGAAGTATTTAAAGAGAATATAAAAGATATAATAACATCATCAGCAAAAGAAGAAGAAACTGCTGCTGATGATGATGCCGATATCAATCCTCCGGCAAACTATCGGGACGCTTCCGCCGGAAGTCAGCCTTCACTCACCGTCTGCGATGACTTCGGCCGACCGGAAACGCCGCTGCGCCCCATACGTCCCTGGCAGGAAGTGGTGGACGGACTGGCTGTGAGGACACCCTGGCTGGAAGCTGTCTGTATGCATAGCGGCTACGGAGAGCTGCTGATGCGGCACATCAAGGCGGCTGTGAACTGCTTCAAGAAGCATATCGAAGTCTACGACAAATGGCACAACCTGCTGAACGAAAGCGATGTACGCCGATATTTCGTAAACTTCACAAGTCCCGGACAGCGCACCTCGCAAGCCCTGAACGCAACCCTCCTGGCACTCGACGCCAAGCAGCAGTCCGCCGCCCCACCCGACCCTTACCGCTACGAGCTGCTCATTGACGGCCGACGCACCTACCTGGGTTGCCTCATTCCCGACAATGCCCCGCCACGGCCGAATGCCAAGGCTTTCTGGAACGACACCACGCAGGCATGGGGAGCGTAATACGCTGTGCCAGAGTGCCCCGAATGCCACACTTGAGCGGGACAAACGCCACACCTCAGCAAGGTAAATGCCACATCTGAACAAGCCGAATGCCACACCTCACACACATCCAAGTGTGGCATTTGCCCCCATGAAATGTGGCATTGCAGGCGCTGAAGTGTGGCATTCAAAAACGGTTCAAAAAAACAATTCCAGAAAACGACTTAAAGACAACCTGACGAAAAAATGAGAAATTTCCATCAACACGGCATTGACACCCGTGGCCGCACCAGCGGCAAAATCAAGACTATCTGCCCCCAATGCAATGCCACCCGTGGGCACAAAGGCAATAAATCCCTCTCCATCGATCTGGAAAAGGGTGTTTGCTACTGCCACCATTGCGGCTATAAACTCTACGTGCCCGATGATGCCGAAGAGCGGGAACGCCAGTTGCGAAAAGAACAATACAACCGCGCCAACAAGCTCCCCTCCCACTTCCGCCGCCCCGTCTTCGACCCTACCCGTACGAATCTCAGCGAGAAACTGGAACGGTACTGGACACAGGAACGCTGCCTGGCGCAGCACTTGCTGGCCGACCTGCACATCACCGAAGAGCGAGTGAAACTGCCCGAAAGCAATGAAGAGGAGAACTGCCTCTGCTTCAATTACTTCGAGAGAGGCATACTCATCAACACCAAGTACCGAAGCGCCCGGAAGCACTTCATGATGGTGAAAGGCGCCGAGCTCATCCCCTACAACATCGATGCCATATTGGACAGCCCGGAATGTATCATCACCGAAGGCGAATTCGACGCCGCCGCCTTCATGACCGCCGGCCGGAAAGATGTCATCTCCGTGCCCGCCGGTGCGCAAAACAACCTTAACTGGATGGACCGCTTCGTTGAGACCCACTTCGAACCCAAGAAGCTCATCTACATCGCCGTCGACGAGGATAATGCCGGACAATCGCTGAGTCAGGAACTCGTGCGGCGTCTCGGTGCCGACCGTTGCCGCCTGGTGCACTTCGGCCCCGAATGTAAAGACGCCAATGAGCATCTGGTCAAATATGGCGTCGAAAGCCTGCTCATCACCTTGGCGCAGGCCGAAGAAATCCCGCTGGAAGGTGTCTTTACCGCCGAAGACCGCCAGGACACCCTCCGCACGCTTTTCGAAAACGGCCTGCAAAAAGGCGCAGAAACGGGCTGGAAGAATCTGGATGAAAACTGTACCTTTGAGACCGGACGCCTCCTGGTGACAACGGGACGTCCCGGAGAGGGAAAATCGGAATTCATCGACGAACTTGTCCTGCGCCTCTGCCTGCGCCATGAGTGGAAAATCAGCTTCTTCAGCCCCGAAAACATGCCTATGGACTACCATCTGGCCAAGCTCTCCGAAAAACTGACCGGACACGCCTTCCGTCCCGGACCGGGCATGACGGATGCCCTCTACAACCGGGTGGTGTCCTGGCTGACGGCCAACGTGACGCACATCTTGCCGGACGCAGGAAGCTACACCGTGGACTGCATTCTTGAGAAAGCCCGCCAACTGGTGCGCCGCCGCGGGGTGCGCATCCTTGTCATCGACCCGTTGAACCGCATCGACCAGCAGTTGGAAGCGGGACAAACGGAACTGCAATACATCACTTCGCTGCTGAACAAGTTGAGCCGCTTCGCCTTACAGCACAAGTGCCTCGTCATCCTTGTGGCGCATCCACGCAAGGTAAACCGCAACCCTCTCAACGGTGAACTGCGGCGGGTGGAGATGAATGACATCAACGGTTCCGCCAACTTCGGTAACATGGCCGACTTCTGTATTACCGTGGACCGAAATGATGCGAAAGAAATCGTCACCGTCTATATCGACAAAGTGAGGTTCAAGCATCTGGGCAGTGCCAACACCTGCGCCAAATTCGTCTACAACCGCATCAACGGGCGTTACTGGCCCTGTGAAGAAGGCATCGTGCACCGCTCTGACGGCGATAGACTGGGACCGACGAACACGGTACATGACAATGAAAATTGGTTGAAAAATATTGCGGAAGAAGGTTGCTTATTCGATTAAAATTAAGTACATTTGTAGGAACAATTAACTTAATAAAAAAACAACAATTCATTTAAATTCGAGCATGAAGAAAACTGATGATTCCATCTTAGAAGTCTGCTTCCTGATACGCAGTTACGGGAAAGGCGAACTGGCCATGTGCTATATCCACGGAGTGAGCCAACAGGCAGCGGTCAACCGTTTCAACACCTGGATACGCAAAGCGCCCGGACTGGAACAGCGCCTGCTGGAAATGGGGATGAGCCGAACGGGCAGGAACTACACTCCCGCACAGGTGCAAGCGATAGTCGATGTTTTCGGGGAGCCTTAGGGTGTGTATAATAGTCACAAAATACTCCTTGGGATACTATGTGCCGGTGAAGGACAATGAAACAGCCTATTTCGTATCGAACTTCATTGATCGCATCGGGGTGGACTTCTCACTGGAAAAAAGAAGCATTGACGGGTGGAAGATTAAGTAATCCTACAATTATTCTTCGCGAACCTCACATAACCTCATTTATCCTCACGTAACCTCACGAAACCTCACGGAACCTCTCACCGCGCCGTTCGCCTGTCGTATCTTTGTTTCACCGGAGCGGAAGAAGAAATTATCTCATCTCTTCGCTCCAGAGAGATAAAAACAACTTATTATTCATCAAACCTAAAATTTTACAAAGTTATGTCAACAGCTTTAGTAATGCGCTCACAGCGCCACAAGAAAATCGGAGACGCAGCTTCCCCGATGGTTTTCACCCTGAAACGCAAGCCGAAAGACGCCAAAATCTTCAACCTTGCACGTATTGCACAAGACATCGAGGCACTGGGCGGAATGTCGGCCGAAGATGTGGAACACGTGGGAAAGGCCATCGTCCGCCAGATGCGCCAGACCCTGACCGACGGTAACAGTGTACGCCTGGATGGTTTCGGGATTTTCCACACTACTTTTAAATGTCGTGCCACCGAAGTGGCAAAAGAGTGTACGGTAAAGAACATCGAACGTGTCAATATCCGCTTCAAGGTGGCCAACACCTTGCGACTGGCAAACGACAGCATCGCCACCACCAAGGGAGGACCGAACAACATCGTCTTCGAACTAGTGACGGAAGATGACAAGCCGTCCACCGGTGGCGGTTCTTCTTCCGGCGGCAGCGGAGAAGGTGGCGGCGGAGGTGTAGATGAGAATCCGCTGGGGTAGGCTGCGCGGTCATTGCGCAGCCTGTTAATAGCTAATCACTAAACATTCATCACTAATCTCTTAATCTTTATGAAAAAAACGACTTGGGACAAGATTTTGAAAGTAATCATCGCGGTGGCTTCGGCCGTAATCGGCGCTTTTAGTGCCAATGCCATGAATCTGCATCCCTGATGAGAAGGATTGATTTAATTGTGATCCATTGCAGCGCCACGCGCGAGGACCGCCCCTTTACCGAACAGGATTTGGAAACCGCTCACCGCCTTCGCGGTTTTGATGGCATAGGCTATCATTTCTACGTTCGCCGTAACGGTGATATCAAGTCTACCCGCTTGGTCGAGAGGGTCGGTGCCCACATGCGTGGACACAACGCAAATTCAATTGGAATTTGTTATGAGGGCGGTTTGGATTGCCACGGAGTGGCAAAGGATACCCGGACGGAATGGCAACGGCATTCGCTACGGGTACTGGTACGGGCTTTGAAGATGGACTATCCGGAAGCAAGGGTTGTAGGGCATCGGGATTTGAGTCCGGATGTCAACGGGAATGGAGAGGTGGAGCCGATGGAATGGACGAAGGAATGTCCGTGCTTTGAGGTGAAGGAAGAGAGGTGGTGACACCTCTCTTTCCATTTATGACATAAAAATAAGAATGATACTTCCCTTTTATGTTTTCTTTTTATATCTTTGCCTACAAACTTCAGTCCACTTGATTATGCCCAATGAATCCCGACTCAAAAAATCTCTGCTCAACGCCAAGGTCAATCTGTGTTTTTATCTTTTAGGGCTTATTCTCTCATTCTTTTCCAGAAAAGTCTTTTTGAATGTTTTGGGTGCTGATTTCTTAGGTTTAAGCAGCACTCTACTCAACCTCTTAGGCTTCTTAAACCTCGCCGAACTTGGCATTGGCAGCGCCATCGGCTACGTACTCTACAAGCCCTTATACGAACAAGACAAAGAGAAAATCTGTGAAATCATATCCGTTTTCGGCTACATCTATCGTTGCATTGGGTTCATCATTTTAGGTAGCAGCATTCTATTAGCCTGCTTTCTTCCCTATATTTTCCCGGACACTCCCTTCAATTCCAGCATCATTTACTTCGCTTTCTTTACATACATAAGTTCAGCCCTGATAAGCTATTTCGTAAACTATAAGCAAACTTTATTAGGAGCCGACCAGAAAAATTATGTAGTGACAGCTTATTATCAAAGTGCCGTATTACTGAAAACGTTGCTGCAGATGGGATTAGTGTACTACACTGGCAACTACTACTTATGGATCAGCCTGGAGTTGCTGTTGGGAATCACATACTCCATCATCCTAAACTGGAAAATCAATCAGGTATATCCCTGGCTAAAAACCGAAATAAAACAGGGAAAGACACTCTTCAAGAAGTACCCGGAAGTAATGAAGTACACCAAGCAACTGTTCATACATAAATTGAGCAGTTTTGTACAGTATCAGACAGCTCCCTTTTTGATATATACATTTACATCCCTTAAAATCGTTGCCTTTTACGGCAATTACACTCTCATCATTGACAAAATAGCCCAATTAGTCAATAACCTGTTGGGTAGCACCGGCGCTGGGGTCGGCAACTTAATAGCCGAAGGAGATCAAAAGAAAATCCAACATGTCTTCTGGGAGTTGTTGAGCATCCGCTTTTTGATAGCTGGCATCATCTCTTTTGCATTGTTCCAACTCACAACCCCTTTTATCGGCTTATGGTTGGGAGAGCAATACGTATTGCCGAACTATATACTGACACTAATCATATTCAATGCCTTTATCGGCTATACACGTGGTGCCACAGACCAGTTTCTTTATGGCTACGGGCTGTTTAATGACGTATGGGCTGCCATCGCCGAAGTGTGCATAAATCTGATAGTAGCATTGATAGGTGGCTCCTTATGGGGGCTTTCGGGCGTGCTGCTCGGCGGGCTTAGCAGTATGCTCATTATTGTCGGAATCTGGAAGCCCTATTTTCTCTATAGTCGTGGTTTCAAGACTTCAGTTGCCCATTACTGGATAAATTATATTAAGTATTTATCAATACTTATTGTTGTAGGAATCCTATGTCATTATTTGCTATCAGCAAAATTTTTCTCTCCAAAAGCCTCATTCATGCATTGGGCTTTATATGCCGGAATAATAACTATTACTTATTCCGGACTATCATATAGCTTATTATACTTTGTTGCCCCCGGTATAAAAGCAGTTACCAAACGATTTTTAGAAAAGAAAAGTTTTTTTATCAACAAATAATTACTACAATATGGAAAAAATTTCAGTAAGCATAATCGTTCCGGTTTACCAAGCGGAATCATACCTGCAAAAATCCGTTGAGACTATTACCCAACAGACTCTACAGAATATTGAAATCTTGTTAGTAAACGATGGGTCAACCGACAATTCACCTGCCCTCTGTGACGAACTATCAAGAAGAGACAAAAGAATAAGAGTCATTCATCAAAAAAATTCAGGACAATCATCCGCCCGAAATACAGGTATTGAAGCTGCTCAAGGAGAATATATAGGATTTATGGATAATGATGATTTTCTATATCCTAAAATGTGCGAAACGCTCTACAAAAATGCAAAAAATAATGATGCAGATATTTCAGCATGCTCATATATAACAAAAGATGAAAGCGGAAAAACATCGCATGACAAGCACAACGGAAAAATATACAAATATGATAATCGGCAAGGAGTTAAAGAGTTACTGACAAGGGAAATTCTAGACATCTATGTCTGGACCAAAATCTATCGTAAAGAGTTTTTAAACAAGGAGAATATCCGTTTTGAAGAGGGGCGTAGTGAAGAAGATTGGCTATTTAATCGTTTGGCCTATTTTGCAGCAAAAAAGAGTGTCATGGAAGATACTCCTGTTTATCTATATATAGAACGCCAAAATTCTACATGTCGTACATTCTATAAAAAGAATTTAAAAAAATACTTGGACGATGTTTGTTATAGAATGCAACTGATAGAGAATGAAGTGGCAAATAAATATCCCGATTTACAGTTTTGGGCAAAACGCCAAACAATAAAAACCTGTTTCAGAGTTTTATTTGTCATTTCAAAACACTCAAGAAGAGAATGTGAGCCCTACTATTCATGGATAAAAAAGTATCTATACACCAATTCACAAATAGTGATAAAAGAAAGATATTATTGGGAAATGTCACTCGTAGGAGTTGTTTTGGCATCATATATGCCAACAGGAGTCTATTTCTATTTGAAAAAATGGAAAAACAGGAAAATCAATTAAAGACTGTTAGAGACCTCCGCAAAAATGTTGTCTGCTTCTCCAATAATGCAATAATCTAAAACAAAAAATCATATATTGCAAACTGGGATTTTTGTAATAAATAGCGTCCCAACTTATCCAGCTTATAATCTGACAAATAATACTGATTTAGAAAAGTCCTATTTTCTGTTATTAATTGCCTGATATGAGCAACACGCGCATAACGAGACACATGATGACATGACAAATAGTCAGTTTCCAACGTCCTCTGAAAATATAGAAGTGAAAATTTTAATAGTATATCCATATCTTCAGGAAATATATCCAATTGATGAGCTAATTCACTGACAAATGCATATTGCTTTTTAAAGAGAACATATTCCGATTGAAATAAGTTTATTTTAGCTGATAAACTATCGGGGCTTCTTCTATAAACATAATCAGTACATCAAAAAACAACGCATGTTCTCCAATTAATCCTAAATCGTAGATTTTAGTCTATGGAGAAAGCAGAAAAGTGACATCTTTTCCCTTAAAGAATATCTTATAATCAACAAAAGGATAATTCCCGTCTGTTGGAAAACATTTTTCTTCTTTCACCTCTCCTTCTTCCTCATGATATACATATCTCTGAACCACCAATCCTTTCCCTCAAAAGAATAAAGATGCTCTAAATAATTCGGAAGCACCTAATCATCAGAATCAACAAAAACTACATATCTTCCACAAGCTCACGGAGCCCTCTGTTACGGACAGCACTCACTCCTGCATTTTTTTGATGGAAAACACGAATCCGCATATCTCTTTCAGCCCAATCATCACAAATCTCGCTGGAACGATCCGGACTACTGTCATCTATCAGCAACAATTCAAAATCAGAAAAAGCCTGTTCTAATATGCTACTTATACACTGGGAAAGATAATTCTCTACCTTATAAACGGGAACTATAATTGAAATTTCAGTCATATCAATTAGTTTTATGACCAAACATTCGTCTGAAATTTATCTTATATAAAAACCGCATCCATATATCAAAACAAACATTGCTGCAATACAGTAAAAGATATTTAGCTATTTTATCCGCTAAATAAGCGGGTAAGAACATTCTCTTAATTTCATTCCTATTGTTCAATGTCAACTCACGCAAATACCTTATTCGTTTACTATATGAATATTGATTTTTATGACAATAAATAGCTAATATGACTTTGTGAAACAAGACTGTTATTGTTTTCCATGCATTCTGCATCTCTGCGTCTGCTATAGCATAGTAGTCTTGATACAATTTTAATCTTAACAGAAACTCCCTACATATTGACAATTCACACTCATAGGAATTTATACGGGAAGATAACGTATCAGTCGAATAGGATACACGATAACAATAATTATAATTGCTTTTTATTAAAATATAATCTGCATAGCAACAATAATCCAGAACAAATAACATATCTTCAAAACATGAAACGTCTGGTATGAACGCTATCTTTTTAGATATTATTAATTCTCTATTGAAAAGTTTACCCCAAACATACATCATTCTTCCACATATAAATTCTGTAATCAAACGATAGAAATCAGCATGATACAATAGCATATCCTCAACTGAAACAGGCAATATCCTGGTTGGATAAACCCACTCAAAGCTCCCCAATATCAAACCCTTGCCCCTATTTCTCTCTAATAGGCATTTATAAAGTTCATTTAAGTAATCAGGTTTTATCCAATCATCTGAATCTACAAAAGTTACATACTCTCCAATAGCTTCACACAGTCCCTTATTACGTGCTACACTAACACCTGCATTCTCCTGATGGAATACCCTTATCCGAGAATCTCTATGGGCATATTCATCACAAATACTCCCAGAATGATCCGAAGCTCCATCATCTACCAATAATACCTCAAAATCCGTAAATGTTTGCAACAATATACTATCGATACATTGATGTATATATTTTTCAACATTATAAACTGGAACTATAATAGATATCACAGGCATATTCATAAATTAAATTATTTCAACGTTAGTATGTCCTCTTTTTCTTCCACTCCATGCGTTGTATGAATAAACCTCTTATTCGCCTCTTTTAACCGGAATAAATTAAAAAACATCAGAAGAAATGAATAAGGAACAAAACATACTGCCTTAACCAAACGCCACTTCCAAAAACGACGAGGAATCGCAATAGCCAATGCTATCAGTAACAGTCCCAATATTCCCCACCATTTATAAGCCAATGCAGGAAACCATATTGTAAGGCATACGGAAAATATAAAAATAAAACCCAACAATAAGACCCGTGAGAACGAAGCTTGCTGAAATAACTTATCACAAAAATCCCATTTTCGTTCACGGACAGCTGGAAGCAAATGATGAACAAACTCACCGAAGCTATAATATTGCGCAGACAGCCAACGCCTTCTCTGTTGATAGAAATTCTTAGTCTTCTGTATTTTTTCATCCAACACATAGGTATCTGGCAAGTAATGAAAGAAAATACGATGATAAAGCAATTTCATTTCCAGAACTCTGTCGAAGCCTCCGACTGAAGTGTTACTCATCATCGCTTTATAGAATAAAGAATACTCAAAAGCCATACCGGAACCTATCAGAGCTGCCGACATTCCTAAATTGACATGCCCCAAACGGAATATTGAATTATTTATTTCCTCACTAATGGCATCCAAATAAGCCATATCCGTATTCAAATTCTTTGCTACACGATGAGTCTGCACAACTTGCACTTTCGGATCTGCAAACGCATTATTTACCTCAGAAAGATACGAAGAGTTAATAATATTGTCTGCATCGATAATCAAAGCGACATCATATGAATTCTCCCCTAGATATTCAAGAGCAGTTTTCAGAGATTTAGTATTCGTGCTTTTTTCAAAATCCACTTGAAGTAACTTAATAGGCAATGCACGCAATTTTTCATTCGTTGAAGACTGCATATGATCTGAAATTACAACCACATCATACTTATCACTTGGATAATTTTGCATCAGACAAGCTTGCACCGTATCCATAATAACCGCATCTTCCCTATATGCCGCTATTAATAAAGCAAATCGTTTATATTCTTTCGCCGGTACCGGTTTATCAGGTTTACGCTGGAGCGATGCCAAACTATAAACCAATAAATACAATACGTTTATTGCAAACAATACGTATAAAATCCAATCGAGTATAAGCAGTACCTGTTCCAAAATTAAAATTTTATGTAGATAATGCCACAAATATACAAAGAATGACTGAAATAATCACTATTTCTTAAAAAAAGAAAATGTCCCATTTTTCGTAATGGAACATAAAAATGTGCAGGCTCTCATGCGACATACATATCGTCTGATTTCATTTTCATAGCACTGAATAAATGCAAACTCCAATTCTATCAATATGCTCTTTCAATGCCAAATTTTTGATATGTCCATAAACCACTATATCTACAAAATAAGGCAGAACTGTTTCATCGAAAGCAACAAGTAATGCCGACAGCCCATCTTTTGAAATGGTTCCTTTTACAGCAATGTCAATATCTGATCCCCGACTATAATTACCCTTGGCGCGAGAACCGAACAAAACAGCTTCTTGCACCTCTGAAAAACGAGAAAGAACATCAATGATTCGCTTCCCGTTTATTTCACTCAATCCGTATTGTTGCCACAGGATCTTACTCATCGGCTTTTTCTTTAAAAGAAATATAAAAGTCTTGAAGCAGAAAAAATAGCGTTCAAAGATATCACTCAGCACCCGAATAATGATTTCATCATCATAAATATGGGTAGTCAGATTACGGTCGGCCAATGCCTGCAACCAATCTTCGCCATTCATGATATATCCACTCTGAAAGCCTTGACGAATCGTTTCACGAGGAGAACGCACTTCAAAACCCTCTAATGTGAGATAATCCTTCAATGTTTTCCATGCCAGCTCAAATGTGTACTCATAAGTCTGAACAAGCCCGGATTGCAACAAATCATCATCGGGGGTAGCTTTCACAACTTCTATAGCACGAGATAAACGTTTGAATACCTTCTCGTAATTCTGAAAACGTTGTTTCCAACGTATATCTTGACTGCTTATTTCTTCCATACTTTTGTATCTTTGCTTTAAAGGGGTCAGTCCGAAAACCCTGTGGATATGTTATGTTAATACGCGCAAGTGAACTA
>OLGD01000905.1_pt1 | contig 51734 bp, 51 predicted proteins | sample 1605311 | NCBI WGS metagenome assembly OLGD01 (sample SAMEA3888917, study PRJEB22519) | human gut metagenome | biome: human gut; feature: human-associated habitat; material: faeces | place: Denmark | collected 2010
CGCCGCATGCAAGCATGCGCTCCTCATGGCCGCTGTACGGGACTTTCATAGTAAAATATAGATAGTCGCCCGATAGAATCCGTGATATAATCATTAAAAAGAGTGCGTTTTCCGTCAAGGAATGAAAATTTATAGAGGAGGCAAAGAAAGATGGTTATTTATGTGATACTTGCAGTAATTCTGGTTCTGGATCTTATCAATCCCAAAATTCTCTGGTATCTTGATTCCTGGCGATATCAGGGTGATAAACCAGAGCCCTCCTCCGCGTTTCTGATCTTGCATAGAGCAGCGGCAGTTTTGGGCTTGGCAGCACTTGCATGTGTCGTTTATTTTAGAGGATAAACGGACATGTCTGCTCTTATGTTTCTTGTTTTGTTCAGTTACGTTTAAGACGAGGTATCAGGAAAAACCGTCCCCGGCAGGGGCGCGCGCAGCAGAGGAAACCGACCGAACCACTTCCGGCTGCGGGGGTATCTGCAGACCTGTTACAAGTTCTTTGCCGAAAGGGGCGCTGGTTTTACAGACAAAATCCGGTTGACAAAACCGGATTTTGAAGGACACTGAGCTGGAAAAACATCAGTTTTTCCGGCGAATTGTCCTGATGCTGTAAAACCAGCGCCCCCTTTCGGCATTAGAACTTGTTAAGGTCGAAGCCCGCCCCCCGCAGCCGGAAGTGGTTCGGTCGGTTTCCTCCCTGCGCGCGCCCCTGCCGGGGATGGTTTTTCCGTCCGTCCTATCATGAACCACCGCCACCCCGCATACTATAGAGAGACGAGAAATCATCAAGCAAAAAAAGGGGGAACATGCGTGTACGATCGTGGTTTATGGATATTGGAACAATACGGACTGACACCAAAGACAACTTGCAAAGGCAGAGGCGTTCTGCTGTATGAAACGCAGGAAGGGTGGGTTAGTATCAAAGAATTCGGCGGAACAAGGCAAAAACTGGAACAGCAGTATGCGCTGATGGAAAAGGTAAAAAATTCCGGTTTTCCCTATCTGGACTGTCTGAGGAGAAATCTGGAAGGGGAACTGCTGTCCTGTGACAGAGAAGAAAATGCTTATGTGGTCAGGGACTGGTATACAGGAAAAGAGTGTGACACCCGATCTATAACTGATATTGAACGTGCAGTAGAAGTTCTGGCGGGAATACATAAGGTGATGCAGTTAGAAGTAAAAGAAGAGTATGTAAGAGAGTCGCTGATTCACGAGTGTATCCGTCATAATACAGAGATTCGGAAAACCAGAAAATTTATTCAGAAGCGTCAGAAGAAAAATGCGTTTGAGATGAAGCTGCTCGCCAGCATGGAATTGTTTTTACGCTGCGGAGAAGAGATGGTAGAAGAACTTAAAAATTCTGATTATGAACAACTGAGAGCGGACAATCTGGCGGCGGGCAGCATCTGTCATGGTGATTATAATCAGCATAATCTGCTGTTTGCGGGAAACAGAACGATAATTACCAATTTTGACAAGTGGAACTATGATATTCAGACCGCCGATCTTTATCATTTTATGCGTAAAATACTGGAAAAGCATAACTGGGATATTGCCATAGGAGTGGGAATGCTGGAGACCTACCAGAAAGTCCGGGCTCTGTCCAGCCAGGAGCTGTGCGATTTAAGACTTCGGCTGTCCTATCCGTGGAAATTCTGGAAACTTGTGAATCATTACTCCAATAATAACAAGGTATGGATATCAGGGAAAAACGTAGAAAAGCTGGAACAGCTGCAGCAGCAATACGGAAACTGGCAGCATTTCCTTAAAAATGCGTTTTAGTCATTCCATTTTTCTCCGTTTTGTTATATAATGATGTTGGGGTCAAAAGGTATTTTGCCCCCTATGATACACGGATTGCTCCGCATTTCATGCTCCCGCAATCCTAAAAACATTCGAAATCCGCCCTGTTCGGGCTACTTTCTCATGTTTTACGGGTCCCAAAGTCATGCTTTTTCATGCAAGCATGAAACGCATAACCTTTTGACCCTGATATCATATAATTAGGTTCAGGTTCTTTTTATATAATCCGTACATTCTTATCACCTTTTCACGATACTGATTATATTATAATCCATGTGCATTTTTTTGTACATGAAAGGTTTCATGTATGTTTTCTGCTACATCCACCCTTCATCACTCTTTCGGAATCTGTGATGATAATAAACCACATCCTTGCCGCGATTATAATAATCTGCAATCTCACAGGAACGATTGATATTATTACCATATATAACATTACGGAAGTATTTTCTTTTGCTACCTTCCCAATTTTTTTGCTAAAAAACACAAAAAACTCTTGATTTTTCAAACAAAAATGATATACTTTCAGTATGCAGATATAGTTCATCGGTAGAACGCTAGCTTCCCAAGCTGGAGAGACGGGTTCGATTCCCGCTATCTGCTGTATCCCTTATAGACAAAGGATTTCAAGGCTTTTGCGATAGTACTGCAAAGGTCTTATTTTTTACTCCGGTGCCAAATACAATCTACACCAATCCCTCTCCCAGTGTACTAAAGTGCCAGTTAACTGTTTTGAAACAAGTCATCACATTACGTTTAAACACGTGCATATATTTCTGTATGTCTTGTACGTGTACATATTTTAGGCGCTATGCTATAATCAAATCATACTAAAAGAAGATCACAATTTTAGCGACGCATATAAAAGGATGTGTTACCATGCCATTACCACAGGAAAGACTCTACACGACAAATGATATCTATACACTCCCGGAAGGCACCAGAGCCGAACTCATTGACGGACGTATCTATTATATGGCTCTGCCAAGCAGAAAACATCAGGAAATCGCCGGCGAACTATTTTCGATTATCCGTAACTATATTGTAAATAAAGGCGGTTCCTGCAAACCTTATATCGCGCCATTTGCCGTTTTTCTGAATACAGATGATAAAACTATGTGGAACCGGATATCAGCGTTATATGCGATAAAAGCAAACTCACAGATAAAGGCTGTACCGGTGCTCCAGACTGGATTATTGAAATTGTCTCGCCTGGCAGCAGACGAATGGATTATCTCACCAAACTTTTTAAATATCGTTCTGCCGGTGTCCGGGAATACTGGATTGTTGATCCGGACAAAAATCGAATACTGGTTTACAACTTTGAAACGGAAGATACCGGAGACTATACCTTCACTGATACAGTCAAAGCCGGTATCCATCCTGATCTTTCTATTGACTTCTCACAACTTAATATCTGACTGCTGCCGCCCATGCTCCTAAGACCCAGGAAAATGGGCAGTATTTTTCGCCAACACTTAAGGGGTCCGCTCCCTTTGCTCCTGCCGCTTGGCATATACAGACTTCCGTTTTCCTGCTTTCTTCGCACTTATAAGCACAAAGCTAATTCCCAGAAAACCAGACATCAGAAATGTAAAAACTCCCAGCCGTGTTCTGTCGCCTGTTTTCGGTGCATCCACCTTTAAAATCTCCCTTTCCTTCAGGAAAGTTACCGTCTGATTCTTATCCTCTAATTCCTCATGAGCAGCAATCTCACGCCCTTCATAGAACAACTTTTCAAACACCACCACACTCCTTCCGGAAAGTGCTGATGCGTCAAATGTAAATTCCAACTCCACACTGCCGGTTTCCTCTTCTGCATGAAAAAGTTTCTCTGCTTCCACTTGCTTCCCGTTGACCAATAGCGGCTTCCCGGTATCTTTATTCCGCAAAACGCCTCTGATCACATACTCCTTCCCAACGATCAGACCACTATAGGTAACTTTATCTGTGATCGTGACAGAATCGGCGACTTTTACATTGTGTGTGCCGGTACGCTTATCTGCAGCTGTCGTTTTCAATTCCGGATTACAGAAGGATATTGTCTGACCCTCGTCACTCAGATCCGCATGAACGGCAATCTCTCTTCCTTTATACAGCAGATGTTCGAATACTACAAGTTCCTTTCCCTTCAGTTCATTTCCATCAAAAGCAAATTCAACCTTCACGACTCCATTTTCCTGATCTGCTGTAAATGTTTTTTCTGCTGTTATGGCATTCCCGTTCTTCTTCAATGGCTCACCCGTTTGCTTATCCATCAATAGCCCTTTAATCGTATACTCTTTTCCGGCAATCAGGTTTGTATAAGTAATTTTATCCTCAAGTACCACATGTTCGCTGACATATGCTGCATTTGTCAACGATTCCGTATCCCTTGCAGAAGTTCGGATTTCAACCTTCTTCATGGTTATCGTCTGCCCGGCATCCTGCAGATCTTCATGGGCGGCAATCTCCTGTCCGCCAAAGTATAATTTTTCAAAAACAACAAGATCTTTCCCGGCAAGATTGCTGCTGTCCAGATAAAATTCTATTTCCTCACTTCCGTTCGCTGCTTTAGCCTGAAATGTTTTTTCTGCTGTCACTGCAGCGCCGTTGATCTTCAATGGCTTTCCGGTACTTTTATCCATCAACGTGCCCTTTACTGTATACTTATTTTCCGGAATCAGATTGGTATAGGAAATGATATCCCGCAGTACTGTATTTTCATTGGGAAACGCCTCATGAATCTCAGTCTCTGTATCACCGGCTGACGTTATGATCTGAACCCCCGGATAAAAAACGGTCTGATTACTGTCCTGCAAATCCTCATGCGCTGCAACTTCCTGAGTTCCCTGATACAACTTTTCAAATACTACAATCGCCTTACCGGCAAGTTCTAAGCCTTCCAGGGAAAATTCCAGATCAATTGTTCCATTGCCTTCTGCCGCTGTAAATGTCTTCTCTGCTGTTATATCATTTCCGTTCAGCTTCAAAGATTCCCCTGTCGTTTTCCCCTTAAGTGTTCCTCTTAAGGTATATTCCGTCCCGGGAATCAGATGCTCATAACTTATCGTATCTTTTATTGTCACCTGCTTCATCGGATGTCCTTGATTTACACCGGTAGCAATATCAAATGCCTTTGTTCGAATCTCCGGTATCTCCGGCCAGGTTACATTCAGACTTGTCCTGTGCAAATCATCCATCTGTGCCAGTTTTCCCAGATCCTGCTTACCGGAATCACCGGATTTTATTAAAATCGGCTGATAATGTCCCATACTTCCCACCAGCTCCCCTGTATTAAACTCTTCATGATCCTCTGCATTGGATGTAAAAAATATGGTATCTCCGCCTTTGACTGTTACCTGCCCATTTCCGGTAAACCCTGTTGTCAGATTGTGCATCCTGACACTTTCAGGTACCTGAAAGGTAGTGGTATTTCTTGGATCGCCCTGTATATGAATTTCTTCTGTCTGGAGATAACCACCCGGCACAGGTCTTCCTTCAACAGAGGACTTCTCAAAAGAAATGTTCATATCTGTAATCAGATGTGCCTGTGCGTAGTCCAACAGCGGCTGTGCAAGTACAATACCGCTTATTCTGTCATCGTTTGTCAACGCAGGATCTCCAGCATAAACATAATTGAGTGCAAAAGATGTCCTTACAATTCCTTCATCCTCATTTTCATAAAGGTTTCCGGGACCGCCCCAGCCATAATAAAGAATCGTCTTAATCAAATCACTGGAATATGGGTTGGCTTCGCCTACTGTACCGGACTCCGGTGAATCCTTAATATGTTCCATACAAAAAGCCACTTCCCCGTTCACAAAGTATTTTCCGCAACTCCTTCCGCCGAATTTTGCGTAACCATCACATCTGATCTCTACAGTCTCTGCCTGAACTTCAACACTTACAAACTGATCTGATATCGGCAAAACCGCAAACAAAACAGCAAGTATTACTGCACCTGTACGCCTTATCTTGTTTCTGATATTCATCCAAAATATCTCCCTTCGTATTTTTTAAAAGTTATCAAAAATAATTTAAAATTTTACTTATTTCTTTGTATATCTTTCACCTCCTTCTTCCAAATTCTTCCATTATTTGTCTGCTGAAGAAGTCTGTTTCTTTTTCTGAATCCATATCTGAAATACATGCTTGTATTAAGTGACTTTAAATGTTGTTGGGAATTCATTTACGAAGATAGATTTTGATGAACACAACACACCGAATTTTTACTGAAAATCTCTGCTTGATTCTGCGTAACAATTCCATGTCTGTGAAAGAACTTTTCCAGAACAATACTTCTGAATAACTGTGCAATACTTACTTCTTATCAATGATTTCAAAATGGTAACTACTTTGAAAAAAGAAACGGAGAACTCCGATTTTAATGAAAACTTGACGCTCCTGAAGACCTCAAACGCTGTCTCAGCAGACCAGAACATATGTAAAGCCTCGCATTCAGACTGCTTTTCTGCCTTACATAAGCTGATTATAACACTTTCCCGATCCCCTGTACAGTTCTATTTTAAAAATTTTATTTTCCTTTTGAACAGCCCAAAACCTGCTTTTCATAAGGTTTCACCTCAACTACTATGGCGTTATAGGTTGTGGTGCTTATTTTTGTTAGTTTTCGCTAACTACTGTTTTTTTAATATGCCGCTCCGCAGAGCGGCATGATTCATTTTTGTCCAGTCAGATGATCACATCACTGACTCTCTTCTGGCAAATCCTGCAGATTTTCTTCTCTGCCTATGCACTGATTGCATTTCCCGTATAAAGCTGATAATAACGCCCTTTCTCTTCCATCAACTGATCGTGGGTTCCGCGCTCAATAATCCTTCCCTGTTCCAGTACCATAATACAGTCGGAATTGCGGACAGTCGACAATCGATGGGCAATTACAAATGTGGTACGTCCCTTCATCAACCGGTCCATACCTTCCTGGACAATCCGCTCTGTTCTGGTATCAATGGAACTGGTCGCTTCATCCAGAATCAGTACCGGAGGATCTGCAATTGCGGCCCTTGCGATTGCCAGCAGCTGACGCTGTCCCTGGCTTAAGTTCGTTCCGTCGCCGGTCAGCATTGTATCATACCCGTTTGGAAGCCGGCGGATAAATCCGTCCGCATTGGCCAGTTTTGCCGCTGCGATAATCTCCTCTTCGGTGGCATCCAGCTTTCCGTAACGGATATTTTCTTTTACTGTGCCGGTAAAAAGGTGCGTATCCTGTAATACAATTCCCAGAGAATGACGCAGATCATCTTTCTTAATCTTATTGATATTGATTCCGTCATAGCGGATCTTTCCGTCCTGAATATCATAGAAACGATTGATCAGGTTCGTAATTGTCGTCTTTCCTGCTCCCGTTGATCCTACAAAAGCGATTTTCTGTCCCGGCTCGGCATAAAGCTTCACATCATGAAGCACAATCTTCTTGTCATCGTATCCGAAATCCACACCATTGAACACCACATCTCCTTGCAGCCGAACGTAATCCACAGAACCGTCCGCCTGATGCACATGCTTCCATGCCCAGATTCCGGTTCTGGCATCACTCTCCACAAGTTTTCCCTGCTCGTCTCTGGCATTGACCAGTGTTACATAGCCATCATCCACTTCCGGTTTCTCATCCAGCAGACTGAAGATTCGCTCTGCTCCCGCCATCGCCATGACAATTGCATTCAGCTGCTGGCTCACCTGGTTAATCGGCATACTAAAGCTCTTGTTGAATGTCAGAAAACTTGCCAAAGCGCCCAGGGTCAGACCGCCTACATGATTCAATGCCAAAGCACCGCCCACAATCGCACAGAGAACATAACTGATATTACCCAACTGTGCATTGACAGGCGCAAGTACATTTGCAAATGTATTTGCTTTATCGGCACTTTCAAAAAGCTTATCATTCAACTCCTGAAACCGTGCTATGCTTTCTTCTTCATGACAGAACACCTTTACAACCTTCTGACCATCCATCATTTCTTCAATATAACCATTGACCTTACCAAGATCTATCTGCTGCTGCATAAAATATTTACCGCTCATCCCTGCCAGTTTTTTCGTAGACACCAGCATAATTGTCACCATAATCAGTGTCACGACCGTCAAGGGAATGCTTAAGATGATCATACTGATAAAAACACTGACAATGGTGATCGCACTGTTCAGCACCTGGGGAATACTCTGACTGATCATCTGCCGCAGCGTATCAATATCGTTGGTATAGATGGACATGATGTCACCGTGAGCATGAGTATCAAAATACTTGATTGGAAGCTTCTCCATATGGGAGAACAGATCATCTCTCAGCTTCTCCAGGGTTCCCTGTGTGATATTTACCATAATCCGGTTATACGTATATACGGAAAGGATTCCGATGGCATAAAAGATTGCCACCCTTCCGATGGCTGCTGCCAATGGTCCGAAATCCGGTGTTTCCGCTGTCAGCATCGGGGTAATATAATCATCAATCAGATTTTTGGTGAACATGGTTCCCTGCACATTTGCAAGAACACCCACGACGATCAGCACCACGACGATTCCGTACAACCCCCCATAATTCTTCAGCACATATTTCATCAGTCTCGTAAAGGTTTGAAGCGGATTTTTCGCTTCACTCTTCATTCCGCGCATTCGTTTGTTGTTCATCATTCCTCCAGCCATCTTACGCACCTGCCTTTTCATCAAAATCTCCGCCGCCTCTGGTCTGCGATTCGTAAACCTCACGGTATATCTCATTGGAGGATAACAGCTCCTCATGGGTACCGAAACCATGAATCCGTCCCTCATCCATCACAATAATACGGTCCGCATTCTGTACACTGGAAATACGCTGTGCAATGATCAATTTGGTCGTATCCGGAATTTCCTCGGCAAATGCCTTACGGATCTTAGCGTCTGTCGCCGTATCCACAGCACTGGTACTGTCATCCAAAATCAAAATCTTTGGCTTTTTCAGCAATGCTCTGGCGATACAAAGCCTCTGCTTCTGTCCTCCTGAGACGTTGCTTCCGCCCTGCTCAATATACGTATTGTACCCGTCCGGCATTTTCTCAATAAATTCATCTGCACACGCCAATCTGCACGCCCGTTCGCATTCCTCCTGGCTGGCTTCTTTGTCACCCCAACGCAGGTTATCAAGAATCGTTCCTGAGAACAGGACATTTTTCTGCAATACGACAGATACCTGATTTCTTAAAGCTTCCATATCGTATTCCCGTACATCTCTGCCGCCTACCAGTACCTCCCCTGCCGTCACATCATAGAGACGGCTGATCAGATTAACCAGACTGGTCTTTGCACTTCCGGTTCCTCCGATCACACCGATGGTCTCACCGGAGTTGATTTTCAGATTCACATCTTTCAGTACCGGCTCTTTACTATCCTGCTTATACGCAAAATCCACATGCCGAAACTCAATACTTCCGTTTGGAATCTCTGTCTTTGGCTGTTCCGGATTCTGAAGATCACTGGTTTCATTTAATACTTCTGCAATACGCTTTGCACTTGCCATACTCATGGTAATCATAACAAATACCATAGACAGCATCATCAGGCTCATCAGAATATTCATACAATAAGCCAGCAGACTCATCAATTCTCCTGTGGTCAGCGCGTCCGTTACAATCATTTTTGCACCCAGCCAACTGATCAGCAAAATACAGGTATATACCGTAAACTGCATAAGAGGTGCATTATATACCAGATTACACTCCGCTTTGACAAAAATCTTATAGATATTATGGCTGGTCTTACGGAATTTGGAAATCTCGTGATCCTCCCGGACATAAGCCTTGACAACACGGATTGCAGAGACATTCTCCTGCACAGATGCATTCATGTCATCGTATTTTGGAAATGCCTGCTGAAAATACTTTGTAGCGTTATTCATGATCAGGAACAGAATTGTCCCCAGCAAAATAACCGCCGCAAGGTAGATACTTGCCAATCTGACATTAATCTGAAATGCCATAAACATCGCACAGAGCAGACTGGCAGGCGCCCGGGTAAACATACGTAAGATCATCTGGTAAGCATTCTGCAGGTTGGTAACATCCGTAGTCATACGTGTCACCAGACCGGCAGTGCTGAATTTGTCAATATTAGAAAATGAGAAGTTCTGTATGTTCCGGAACATCGCTTCCCTTAAATTCCGTGCAAATCCGGTGGATGCCCGTGCTCCATACTTTCCGCCCAACATACCGGCGAGCAGTCCCACAGCCGCCGCTGCCACCATCCATCCGCCCACCACATAAATATGGTGAAGATCTCCCTTGTTAACGCCATCATCAATAATCGATGCCATCAGAAACGGAATTGCCGTCTCCATGATGACTTCCAGAATCATAAACAATGGTGTCAGTATAGAATCTTTTTTGAATTCCTTTACTTGTTTTGCCAATGTTTTAAGCATCTTATTCCTCCCTGTCTTCTTCCTCCTGGCATATGCAGGATACGGAAACGCAGCCTTTTCCCATCCGCTGCTTTTCAAGATTTTTCTTCAGCTTGGCAATCGTAGCGTAAAAGGATGACAATTCCTCCTGCTCAATTCCTTCTATCGTCTTCGCATCCAGACGATCCAGCAGCCGCTTTGTATCCTCGTGCAGTCGGATTCCCTTTTCCGTCAGCTTCAGCCGCTTCAATCTTGCATCGCTGCTTACTGACTCCCTCAGCAGGTATCCTTTTTTCTCCATCAATTTCAGGATATTCGTCACCGTGGAACGTCCAATGGAAAAATGAGACTCGATATCCTTCTGATAGATGTCTTTTTCCCTGTTGTTGTACAGATAACCGATGATCCAGCCATGCATGACCGTCACCTCATCCAATCCGCTTTCTTTTACTGAGGTTATAAAATTTCGCCGCAGCATATTGTCCAGCGTACGGATTTCGAATCCAAGCTTCACCTCTTGCTTCATAACCGCCTCCTGATTCATTTGTCACAAAACAGTTTATTAGCGAACTGTTTGGGTTGGAACAGTTCGCTATGAAACATATTATCGCAAATTGGAGAAATGTCAAGGGGTTTCTTCCACATCCGGTCTTGTTCATGAAGTATGGCTATGTTCAAAAAATCCACTTAGCAGATTTTACTGCTAAGCGGATGATCTCTCCGATTATTCACTTTTATGAAGATTATGTATGCTTCAAATCCATTTATCCTACTTCTGACATATCAATTTATGCTCTGCCGCCAATTCTTCATTCAGCACCGCAATCTCAATATTCCATATCTTTCTCATCTTAAGCAGCCGAGCCCTCAGCTCCGCCAGTGGTCCGGCAAGCCAGCTGATATCTTCTGCATTCTTTACCACAAGAATAAACTTTAACTGTATATCCTGCATACTGGTCACATTTTGTAGCTTTCTTCCCAGATCAGAAGTATCCTCATACTTTCCCATAAGGGCAGCCAGATAAATTTGTAAAGAATCAACAAATCAGAAAAATAACACTGTTCTCATTATATCTCAACACAAATTCAACCGTCTTGATTCCTGTACCGAGATCTTTATATATTTTGGAATTCTCAATATGAAATACGTCCTCATCCTCGAATTTTCCAAAATTCATCCCTGATTCTGTGATTACCTTCACTTCAGTACCACCCCGATTTCTTCTCTGTAAAGCTGTCGGAACGTATCCATGATCGCATTATGCTCCAGCAGCTCAAATTCTTTTGCAGTCTCGCACTGTACTTTATCATTCTCGTCCTTATACAGAGAGATATACTGAATTCTGCTGTCTTTGCTCCGCTTTACTTCAATATATTTTGACAGGAAATAATCATGTGTGGAAACGAAAATCTGAGCCCCTTCGCTTTCCAACATAATCAACAGTTCTGCCAGAATCGGAATATACTTGGGATTGATATTTGCTTCCGGTTCATCCCAGAACAACACAGATCCTTTTTCCAATGTTCCATTTTTAATCAACTGCCACAACAGAGCAATCTTTCTCAATCCCTCTGCTACCAGATTGAATTCCAGCTTTGCCTGTGTTCCCGGTTTCAGATAAAATCGGTCATCCTGCAGTGTCACTTTTCCACTGCTGATTTTCTGTAAAATGTCCAGATATTTTTTCCTTGCTGCAGAATCCACGCCTCTTGAAATGTCAATCTTTGCAGCAGCAATGATATCCAGATAGGTATCATCAAATTCTACATTTCCCATTTTCACAGCAGCATCCAGATTCCATGCATTGGATAATATCTCCTTTGCCGGAATAAACACACTGGTCAGATCAGACATCTGTTTTTCCCATTTTTCTTCTGCTTTGATCTCCGCATCCCATTTTCTTGTTTTCGCAGAAAATGACATACTGATCTTAGCTGTATCGGACTCCACTGATACGTTCGCTGTATTGCCGCCATTCTTATTCCGATTGACAAGCCTGCCGATACTGGACTGATCCGGGCGAAACAACATCACCGTCTTCTGAGAAAAGGAAACAACATGCTTCGATGCCTGACACGCTGCATAAGCCACTTTCATAATATGTGTTTTTCCTACACCATTTTCTCCAACCAGTACATTCAATCCTTTACAAAAAGGAATGGTCATCTGTTCAAATACTGTAAAATTCTCTGCTTCAATTTTTGTTAATGGCATTTCGGTCACCTCGCTTATTTCAGTTTTGCCAACAAATCTACTTTTAATGCTTTCCTTCCTGTGCCACTTCAATGCCCTGGAATTTCTCATACTTTACTTTCAATTTTTATAATCATACCATACAGCACTATTTTCTTCAATAAAATAAAGCATTGAAATAAGGGAAAATCATATATTCACCGACTTCCCCTATCTCTTCAAACCTTCTCATTCATTTGTTACTTCCATTAACGCCATTTGCTATTTCCACAGAAGTTGTTGCATTTTCCTTATCAAATTTCTCCATCATAATACGCATACTATTATTGAGTGAATGGATATTACTCTTCAAAATCGTAAATGCATTTGTATACTCCGGATAATAGTTCTTGCAGTATAATGCCATTGGAATCAGGAATTCATCTGTTTCCAGAATATATTTTCTCATTCGTTCGAATGTAAAGGTATAAAGAGTTGCACTGTTATGGAGCCGGTCACTGAGTTTAATCAGCGCTGCTTTACAGTTTCCCTCTATCGCCTTAAAATAAATGTTCAATTCATGCCGATCCAGACCCGGTTCTTTTGTTAAAAGGGTGATGATACTTAATACCTCTTTGTCAATGTGATACTCTGTAACCAACTCCTGTCCCTTAAGCGGCAGTTTATCCGCACAATCTTCTAACACATCATGTAGCAGAGCCGCCGCAAGCGTAATGTCATCATCCACTCCATAATTGATCAGAGTTGAACAAACTTTTAATGGATGAATAATATACGGCATTCCATCCTTACGGTACTGCCCTTCATGGAAATGACGGGCCACGGATAATGCTACAATCGTCTGTTTCAGATTTTTGGCAACAGAAAATCCCTTGATAAACATATATGACTTAATATATTTGGGTATATCCTCCTCGTTAAAAGTATCATTCATCTTTAATATCTCTTTTTTCTTATCCATAATGTTTTCCTCATAATCTCTCTTTTACTGACTTATGTACAGCCACTACCGTTCCTGATTGAAATGCCCATTCGTCCATATGTTGGATATTTCAGCTGGTATTTTCAACCTCATCAAATTGTTCTTCCGAAGAATCTTCTTCTAATAAATTATTTACCGCTTCCCTGTTGTTTGTAAGCATACTGAAACTCCAGGACCACATCTTGCTAAATACCAACATCCCAATAATAAGTATCACAGCCAGAAGCCACTTATTGTCCAATAAAAATTTTTTAATATTCAGAATTCTCTGTTTCATAACCCACCTCCACGCAATCCGGAATCAAACTTTCGACATACTCACAAAATACAGCTTGCATAATTCCTTCATCATTTACTGGCTTCCATACATCTTTTTCTTCATTTTTCAGTATAAAAACTTCATTATTGATACCCTGCGGCTTAAAAACAGCATATTCTTCCGGAAAACACTCAAACCACACAGCCGTGCAACAAACTTGCTTTTCTTTTCCCTGGACGATCACTGTATCCATATCCCCCTCTTCATCGCAATCTCCGCCACCACCCTTCTTTAATACGGTATATTCTATATTTTCTTCCAGAAATTCTGCAGCGTCTGCCAATCTGCAGCTTTCAATTTTATCTATCTGATAACATTCCCACATGCAGATCAGAAGCAACGCAAAGGCAATACTGTCCGTGATAATTCCTGTTGTTCCTGCAAATGGCAATGCCACCGGATATGGAACCAGCGCAAAGGCATACAAAGAACCCATTATTGTACGGCTCACAAACATCCCAAAAGCGGTCATATAGATTACCTGATGTCGGTGTATCTGAAAATGCCGCTTCCCCAACATTTTGAAAGCTGTAACCAAAAACCCTGTCATAAAAACCAATAGTCCAATTACAGATGACCATCCTCCATAATATAATAGTTGCTGAATGAAATTGCTTTGGTTATACAACCAGTCACGAACGGATTCCATTCCTGTCAACTTACCGGATGTGCCGAAAAAAGAAACATTTCTCACCAACACGCTTACATATTCTGTATATTCATCCCAATCCCCTCTGTACATATAGCTCGCAATATCTTTACTCCCACGCCCAAGGAGATGTAATCCTGTAATCCAAATCAAAACATACAGCAGAATAAATCCAACAATATTCCCTTTCCTAACCAGGTTACTATTCCATACGTATTTATGTATTGCAACTGACAGCGTAACAATATTCAGCACCGCCAGGTCCACAAGCCATATATTAGCCATCGCATAAAAAACTAAATACTCTGCCACGGACAGACTAAAAATCTGAAGACAAGCAAATACAGTACTCCTTCTTGAAAATTCTTCTTTCCTCATTGCCTTAAAAATCACTTCTACGGATAAGGGAAAAAAATAATTGCCTCAACATCGAAAAGATACTTTTTAGGTATTTCGAATATCCAAAGCCTGATTTCTTTGTCTCCATACACCGAGAAACTGTCACAACCAAGTTCCAGAATAAGTGCTGTCAATAAAATCAAGCACAACATTCCTGATGCAACCGTACATTTCTGGTTATTGATGCCAAACTCTCCCTCAATATAATCATCAAAGGATCCTATGATACACCAATAAGAAAAGATAGTTCCAATCATCGTGCACAGTGCTGGAACAATATACCCGAAAACACCGTTGCTGCTTCCATAACTATTCATACGAATAAAAGTATGAAGCCAGACAAACCCCACAAAAAAGAAGATTGCACAAATACCACTTTTTAATATTTTTCTCTTCATGTTCCACCTCTCAATTCTCTGCCTCACTCATTCCAGACTACCTCCGCGTCTGCCAGGGTAAAACCCCAATTGCTTTGTTCTGTGCATTGTTTTTCTCCAGACCATATGTTTCCTGAATTTTAATTGACAGTTTCTGCTTAATGTTTGTCTTCATTTTTTCTGTTCTCCTTTCCTGTGGTATGTAAAAAGTATAAATCCACTCTCCAGTTTCAGATAGAACCTGCAGTCACTTTTTGCGAAACAGTGATTTCATAAAAATGAAACTTCTTAACAACTACTGCTATTCCAGCAGATATAGAATCTGTTATTGTCATCAACCTCACAAAAAATTCACATTTCAAGGCAAAAAACAAAACCAGGAACCTTTTTTCAGATTCCCGGCCTGCGGTTTCATTTATACTGTACAATCTGTTTTCAATTTTTTCACTTTCTCAAAAAGAGAGCATACTCAGCAACCTTCTCAAGTGTCAATATCTCATCTGCCAACATTCCTTTAGCAGAATTTCTCGCTCTTTCTTCCGATGTCTGGTTCCTTATATCCTCCATCGCCCGGCGCATAATTCTGATATCCTGGAAAAGGGGCATTTCCATCTTATATTTTCCTTAAATTCAAATATCAATCAGCCACTCATATCCTCCCTCATGTTTCCTGCGCACCAGCAGTCCCATATCCACTTCCATACAGTCTGTATTTGCAGAATCAAAGATTCTGCAAAGCGCTTTCTCCGTCTTCTCTATCGTTTTATCCAGACCGCGTTTCTGCTTTTTCAATTCCACAATTTTTCCGGCAAGTTCCTGTACCTGGGCATGAACATTCATCTCCTGGTACATCCCCTGCTGCTTTTCTTTGCTGATGGTTCTGCTGGTGGGAATTGTAACTGTGCTGTCACTCTCACTACTGTTTTTTAATGCGTGAATAACAGGTGATGGATAACAGTTTTTTGTCTTTTCGAACACACAATTGCACCCATACTCCGCCGTAATAGATTTATATTGTTCACGCAGTTTGATGCAGCTGATCGGTTTGGAAAGAAGTTTTCCAACAAATTTCTGAGTTACTGCATACTGATAATTTATCGTAAAGCGCATTACTGTGTGGACAAATTCTTCCCCGGCTTCTCCCAGATGACCAAAGACATACAAAACTGACATTCGTTCAAAATGTGCCAGGTACCCGGTTGTCATCGCCTTACCTACCAGGTAGCGCATCAAAGAGCAGCCCTTAAGTACCTGCTGCACAGCATCACTTACCTCCCCAAGCTTCTCATAATCCAACTCAAGCCTTTTAAATTCTGCCGGACTTTCCTTTGCCGAAGAAATATTGGCTGCTATCACTTGCTTCAGCTGCAGCATCGTATAACGTCTGATCGCTGAAAACATTTTTTCAGGCGACTCTGCCGGAGAACCATCCTTTTCACAAAAATAACTCCGCTTTCCACTGTATAGATGCAGTCCGCACGGCAGCTTCAGCTTCTGTCCGGTGCTGCCTTGCTGTTTTTTCATCTTTGCAGGAAAATATTCAATCTGAATTTCCTGCGGAAGTTCCTCTAATCTGTTTTTTACAATCTCTGTCAACGAATAGACATATCGCACCGGCACCCATTCCGAAAAAAACACCCACACATGATATCCGCGGAAACCAGAAAATTCCAGGTAAGATTCTAATCCCAGCTGCCTGAATACTGTCTGTACCTGTCCGGCCCATTTTACTGCAAGCTTCAGATAAGGTTCTAAATCCTCCTCCGCATGTCCAACCTCCAGCAGGACTCTTCGGGAGACATCCACATCCACTGCCAGGTAATGCACCGTATTGTTATTGCGCACTACATAGGTCTGTATGGTTTCTGTTCCGGATAAATGCTTTCGCAGTACGTTTCCGTCTAAGGGCTCCGAAACAAACTCGCTTCGCCGTTGTCCCTCCCCGGTCAAAATCTCCCGTGCATACATATCTTCCCGTCCGATAAAAAGTTCTTTCAGATATTGCACGATTTTGGGGCCAATAGCCCCCTCTCTGTATCCACCGACTGCTCGTGCCCGGTATCAATAATCTGATCGTCAATCTCCTGCTGTAATGATTGAATGCGCTCCATGATTTTTTCTGATCTTCCATTCATACTCAAATCCGAATATGTCTGCATCAGCGCACTCCAGTTTTCTGCCGTCTCATCCACAAACAATAACTCATATAACCGGAGCAACTCATTTAAATATCGGTCACTGAGTCCATTGATTCCGTTACCCAAGGCAAAAAACTGCTCATACTCTAACAGCATCAGTTCTTTCCAATGATTTTCCTTCCACACAGAAAGAAGATATGACGCAATATCCCTGTAAGAATTTACAAATGCTTCCCGCTTTACTGAAAGCTCCCTCAATTCGCTGACATCCCGCATCATGTAAACCAGAACCACATATTCATAAATATTTTGAATTTCCCTCTGATTTCTATAATACTGTTCCCATCCGTTCAGAATCTGACTTCCCTTTTTCAGCCGTTCCTCGATTTCCTGTCCGGGATTTGTCAGCCAGATATCCTCCAGACTCTGCTTCAGTTTTTTTCTTGCCTTTCCCGGAACTGATTTCCCTCTTTGATCAAAATAATACCCCAGAAAATCTACGCCATCCTTCAGCTGCCGGATACAGGTTTTGCTTTCCTTTGCCTCAAGCCCTAACTCCTCCAGCATCACATTCATTTTCGCCATCATACTCTGAATCCGTTCACAGGATTCTCCCAATATCAGAATATCATCCGAATATCGGACATAAAACACCGCTTCCTTCTCCATTACCCGGTCAAATTCTGTCATATAGATATTTGAGAGAATCGGCGAGATGGAAGAACCCTGATAAATCCCCACCCTTTTCTCGACCAGTTCACCATCCTTATTCAGAGAACAAGCCTGCAGCTGCTGCATGATCAGTTCCAACACATCCGCTTCCTTTATTACCGCAGCCAGCTTTTTCTTCAGCCGCTCATGCTGAATATGGTCAAAAAAACCATCGATATCCAGTTTCCCAACCCAACTTTCCGCGTGAATTTCAATATAACGATGAATGTTTTCCACGGCAACCATAGCTGACCGGTCATTTCGATAGGCATAAGCACACTTAGAAAAGCCAGAATCGAACCACTTATTCAGCTCAATTGCAATAGAAGTCTGCACTACCTTGTCACGCATAGTATACAGACCGATCTCCCGATCCTTTTCCTCCTTTATTATATGTACCAACTTTACAGGCTGCACGCGATACTGATGGGCAACCAGTTCCAGATTCAGCTGGCGTATCTCAATCCTGATATTTTGATCGAATTGGTCCCATGTCACATGATCCACCCCACAGGCAGGCTTATTCCCCATCACCTTTTTCCATGCAGCCATTAATTTCTGCTGATCAATGATTTTATTATAAATGCTCATACGTTCCCTTCTCTTTCATATCTTTCTCAGATCACGCTCACACGTTCTGCCTCTCCCGAAATAAAATCCGGAGTTCCAAAGGTTACCACCTTCGCATAGTCGTCTCTGCCTATCTCATAGATACGGACGTTCACATCTTCCTTACACTTTTTGGTCAAACTCTCCAGTTCATTGCAAAGCTTCCGGTACCTCTGTTTGTCAAGATCACATTCAAACACACTATACTGAATCCGCCGTCCGTAATTGAGCAGCGTATCCGATACTTTTTTCCGATATTTATTCGATGAAATATCATGACACACCAGATACATTCTATCTTCTCCAACTATACGGAACATACTCCTTCTGTTCCCTGACAGCTTTTTTCAATTTGCTGATCTGTTCTTTTAGGATTTCCCGAAAACTCCTTCCGTCTGCCTCCGATACCGGCTGCGTCATCCATTTTTCATACTCCACGCAGAACTTCTGAAAACTCTTTTCCCGCAGCAAAACTCTTTCTTCCTCAAGATCAAAGTCGTATTCGCTCATCATCTGCTTATTGAACAACCGCAGCACCAACCGGTCTGCCACAGGCTGCCGAAATTCCTCCACCAGATCCAGTGCCAGTGATTTTCGTCCATAGCGAATTCCATGTAAAAATCCAAGATAGGTCTCAAAGGATTCTGCCTCCAGTACTGCTGCAACCTCCTTTGTCAAAAATGTGTAGGTCAAACTCAGCATCACATTGATCGGATCCTTCGGCGGTCGTCGGTTTCTTCCATGGAATTCAATTTTACAGCGGAACATATGCCCATATGCACGGAAATAGATTGCACTGCATATACCTTCTACCCCCATAATTTCATTGGAGGTTTCTTTTTCCTTCAGAGATTTCAATACCCTTTCCATTTCACGGAGATCATTTTTATGGTCGTATTCATCCTGATTCCATCGAAAGCTGCGGATTAGTGCAATCTGATTCTGAACCTTGCTTTCCACGATGCGCCGCGCCATATCCAATCTCCGGTCAACAGACCGATACCACTCATGCTGTGCCAGCCGCAGGAAAATATTTTTGGAGGAATCCGCCGCCATATGACCGATATATGCCCCGGAACGTTTCAGATAGCTGACATCAATCCCCTCCTGCATAAGGAAATGGAGTGCCTGTGTAGTCACTTGCACATTTCCGACAATATTAATATTGGTCACCTGAAATACCGGCAAATCCGCCAGTCTTTGTCCATCTTTTTCAACCTGTATCCGCTTTCCACATTTTTTCACATAAGCACCCTGTTCTTTTACATACAAGACAGACATGATATCACCTTTTCTGATAGTATCCCGAATCTATTGGTGACAGCCATTGAAACTGTTTTTTGTATACTTCAAAATTAATTTTCTCCAGCTTGCAGAAACCCTGAAACAGTTCAATTACAAACTGACTGAATTTCTGGTAATCCCCTTCATCAACCGGTGCCAGACCATGCGCAAAAATACTGTTATTACGCAGCGAAACCATCATTCGAATGCGCTTGAGCATAGGAACACCTTTCCGTTCATCAAATATCATGGGATCCTCCAATGCAGCCAATAGTATGTATCCTTCCAGCAGAGAAACCTGCTCCGGCAGGTAAGAGGAATTGCACTTTCCAAACAGTTCTTTTTTCAGTTCCACTACCTTATTTTTTATTGTTTGAAACTTTTCCTCTGTGATCTGTTTTCCGTTCATAATCATCTGACTGTAATCCATTCGGGAAACAAACAGAGCATACAGAGATAATCTTCGTTGTTCAATCATTTCCAATAACCGATATAACAGGAGCGTTGCCATATCATACTTGCCCTGATATTCCCGAATCATCGCGTTCTGATACATGGTAAACATCAACGGAACAATATACTCCTTCTTTTGCAAAATTTCCGCATTCCGCTTCTGTCTTGTCAGGTCAGGAATTTCCTTCAGATATCTTAAATATCCTTCCTGCACCGCCAGTTCCTCATACAAGTCAGTCAGCACAAACTTCCAGTTATTCTTCATGTCCCGTTCCAGTTCCCGCAGAAGCTCTGCCATGGATGCCTCCGCATTTACAAAATCCAGAGCATCCCAGTTTTCATATACTTGTGCCAACAAATAGATAAAATTCAGTTCCTGACGTACAGACGGATCCGGTACTGTTTCCTTCAATTCTCTCAGTTTCTCTCTGGTTCCCGCATAGTTGTACTGCTCGAACAATTCAACCGCCTTATCCACTTCCAGATCCCCAAAAATATCCATCGGATTTGATATATAAAACAACCGCTCCGAGCCTGGAAAAGGCTTACGAAAATCCGTCATATACTGCCTGGTTCCCACATAAATCATCTGCACATGAACCACAGCTCCGGCCATGGCCGCTGCCGTAGACATGGCCTTCGTACCTCCGGTAAAATCAATATAGATTTTCTCCGGTTTCCCCCATGACAGATAGCACCGTTTAATCTCACGGTAAATATCCGTTGGGTCCGTCTCATTCACCTGACTCTTTTCTATTCTCTACAACCTCAGCTGGCAGAAATCAACCACCTTATCCAACACCGGCTCTGACTTTTCCGTATACAAAAACAGAATCCGCTCCGGCTGCAGTAAGGAAATATTCAGAACTATCGGTTCAAATGAGGTGCCTACTGACATAATCAGAAATTTTACTTTCCCCGTCACTGTACCTTTATTATTCCGAATATACTCCATTGTAATATCATCCATCAGTTCCAGTTCATAATACTCCTCCGCCTTCTTTCTCTGCTCCAGAGTCTTCCTCTCCAGTTTCATCCACTCTTCTGTTTTCTTCTGTAATGACTTATTCACCTGTATGATCTCCTTTCCCTCATGGAATCAACTTTTTTGCTTAATTTGCATCTCTCACTTGATCCCATGACTAACTGATTTATTTCATATAGATATCATACCGCATCAACAGTCCTATAACCATTCAACAGCTATGTGAGTTACCTTCTATCACACCAAAATATAAGGGGTACTTTTCAGAATTCTTTCTTTTTGAAAACAAAGAGACATGTTTAAGAGTGAAATTCTTCATCAGAAATTCTTTTAGATTAGCAAAAGTCGAACTGCAGTTAGAACATAGATTTGAAAAACAACCAGTATCACCAGACGCCAGACCTCCACAGACACTTCTGTCGCAGTGAAGTAATGGCTTCACCGCCTGCATATATGATTTCCAAAGCCACAGAAAACGATAAATCACTTGAAAAGAAATACCAGTCTGTGCCTCTTTCTCCAATACCGTTTGTTTTTGGATAAAGACATTTTTAATGATTGTCAGCATCACTGAAAGTGAATATATGCAAAATGGCACCATATCCCACGTCAAAATAGCATGCGTACTGCCACATGCTCCACATCTCAGACGCAGTATTGAAATCTTTCTCTCTTCTATCTTATCCTTTTCGAGCACACATAAAAACCGCTCATAAGAAGCATGCCGACGCAATTGTCCCTCTTTCTTGCATTTCGGACATGCGTACTCCCAGACTCCATAATGACCAGCTATCTGTTGATATGAATGATATGTATGATTGAAGTCAATAAGCATATTATCACAACCTGATTCCAATATAATAAACGGTCTTCGTCGAACTCCTTCTATCTTTACACACAAAGTTCCAAGTTCTTTTTCACTCCCCTCCCGGGGTCTTTTTCAAGGACCCCGGGAGGTTTCAATGCCCTTTATCGGGCTTATTCCATTTCTACAGTACCTTCCTGAGACCCTTGCTTTTTGCGGCTTTCTGAGCCTGTTTTTGCAGGTATTTGACTGAATATTCTGAAAACAGAGTTTTTGACCTCAAAAAGCAATTTGGGTTCACTTTTCTTATAACCTCAGCACTGTTTCTATCTTTATATTTGGAATACAAATCGCAACATTAATAATTTGCTTTATTTATTCTTATTATCAAATTTTGCTATAAGTTTTGGAATTTCTGCCATAATGGTAGATGGATTTTCAAACTTACTGCAATCAATTTTTACAAGTATATGGTCAGGGCTTTCCTCAAGAAATCTATCATATATATTTTCAAATTCTTTAACTACACCTTGTCCTCTTATAAATAGTGTAGATTTGATATGCCGCTGGTCATCATAAAAGTGCAAGAACGCACAGGAATCATCAATTACCACTAATTCAAAATTATTATCTCTGTCAGTAAGATATAATTCCATAGAACCTCCAGCAGTGTCGAGAACTGTTTTTAAAATATCTGACTCCTTTTCTGGCTCGTTCATACACATTATTCGTTTACAGATTACATCTTTCTTTTTGCCAAATCTACATACTGCTTCAAAAAAATCACTATGACTTGTACTAACAGCTTGAGGTGCAAACCGAGAGGTTCTAATTGAATGTTCGGCTTTCCTGGTCATTTCGCAAAGAGTATCAAATGCTTCTTTTTCACCAGATATATACATCGCAGAACCATTACGATACATATCTCCTACTAAAGATTCAATATGTTTAGGCATCCAACTATTAGTAACATTATAAATCATCTCCAACTGTCTATCAATATCTTGATGAAATAAATCTATCTTTTCATCAATATGTGTAATCACTCCCTGCATTGTCATTCCCTTGGGAAGAATTGCTTTATGAAGTGCGGCTGTGACAGGATTCTGATATTCATATTTTTGCTCATTATAAGTGTTAATAATACTCTTTAATTGATTCTTAAACTTCGCCAATGCCGAAGATTCAACTTCACAGCCATCTGTATAATTCAGCATATCATCTAAAGGATATTTAAAAACCCTTTCTTGCTGTGTATCAAACGGTAAGCCTTCTTCCTTATTATTTACTTTTTCCCTGGATGCGATAGAAATACAAGGCTTTGTTGTAGCGTGTCTTAATGCTAACTCATAATAAACATTAGCATTATTATTCTCTAACACTGCTATTACTAAATCACAATCAATAATGTGCGCTATAACATCACTGGTAATCATACCTAATTTATTTATATCATCTGCTCTTATACAGTCCTATCCGAGGTCATTTAATACCTCATATTTCAAAAAGGCACGTACCTTATCTGCAAAATCTCGTGCTTCGCTTCCTTCTTCTCCGATAGGTGAAATTAAAAAACATTGCTTTTTTGTCATAGAACTATCCTCCTTTCCGTATTTTGAACAACATATTATCAAATCGAACCACTTGAACTATAAAACAGACGAAAAAATTTATTGAGTATAGTGGTATCATAAAAGCAACAAGAATCTAATTCACTACTTATATTATATCTTCTTTTTATAACAATGCAATAACTACAATGAAAAAGTAGTGAAATATTAGTTTCTTTCCATTCTCACCCCTTCAAAAAACGGGATCATACTCTAAAATGATTCAGGTGTCAAAATCAATACTGGAGTTTTGGCACCTGACCATAATATAACAGACAATTGATTTCTAATGTTTCTGCCCTTTATCCTTATTTGCCACGACCTGCTGTACTTCCGGAAGTGGCTTTGTTCTGCTTTGGTATGCCTTTAAACTCATGTATTGGAGTTGGTTTTTATCCGGTATACAAGTTGAATCCTTCATAATGAAGAAGTCCCGGATTGTCTGCAGTTTCTCAATCTGCCTGCCAAGTTTAGCAGTAACCTCCTGCTTGTAGGCTTCGATAAGGCGATCCGCATCCTGAGTTTCAAATGGATCTGCCAAAAGAGAGACATTCAGACCGTAGGCCTTCTGAAGATCTACGGTTTTTACAATGATATCAGAGACGGACACCGCACCAAAACCGTAGGATTTTGCTTTTCCAACGTTCATCCAGGAATTTCTCTCGAGGCGAAGGCTCCATAGGAGAAGCCCCAGCTCGGTTCTGGTCAGATTTTGGAATCGAATGTTCCCCTTAAAAACAGTTCCTTTCGGTAATGCTTTGATATTGGAATATACCTTGTCATTCTGCACAGGGAATTTCGGAATGTCGATTCCTCTGTGAAGCCAGTACTGTTTGACGCCCCGAAGTTCAAAACCATCGGTATTGTAGGTAGTTTCACCTCTGTTTTGCTTCAGGTAGTCCAGATAGCTGGTTGGCTTCGGCTCTGCCAGAATAACTTTATGTTCTGTCTCCCGTTTGATCGGACGATAGGCGATGGCATCAGAGAAAGATACTTTCGATTTATATCCAACTTTCCCGTCAATAGTTCCGAACAAAGATTTTGCATAGTCAAATCTGCTGGTCCGCTGTCTATAACCTTCCTTCACTGTGTAATCATAGAACAGACGCAGCCGGGGAGTAAACCCTAAATACAGCCGGTTATCCAGAAAAATATAGAAGACCGGTTTTACCTCTTCACCTTTCGGAAGGTTGAAGAATTCCGTGTTTTTAAATCGCTTCAGTGTATTTTTCTTCTTTTCAAAGTCTATGCGGAAGGCTTTTTCATCCTTCCCGGGAACTTGAATCACAGGCTTTGTTTTGTCAATCTCCGGTACGATATACAATGCTTTTTTCATTTGCATACTTCCGGTACAGACAAGCGTACCTTTCTCCTTCAGTACTTCCGGTTCTTCCACTGCAGTTACATTTTTCAGATTCTTAACCTGATAGGAAACCGGATAATATCCCGGCTGATAGCTGCTATTTGGTGTTCCCTTATACTGAGTCCCTTTCCCATATCCATTCTTCTGGAATCCTTTGCTTACATCATGCTGAAGAACTTCGGGATGATCTACAAAGTATGGAAAGCTTGCTGCTCCCCCGCTCAGGTCTTTTGCAATGGCACGCTCACTGAGCACATAGTAATTCATTTCCTTTAATGAACTGCTAATCTTCTCCACTTTCGTGCGATAAATCACATAATGTTCCCCTGATTTTGCAATATACCCGGCTTTTACATTTGTCAGTATGCTCAATGGTTTTGCCCCGGGGGTAACTGGCACCGGTTTGGAACCCAACACATCATTATAGCGTACTCTTTCTGCACCTCCTGCAACATTACGGTACATCAGACGATAATCGTCAATGTCATCTTCAAAGCCGGAAAGCCCCAGAATCTGTACATTATTTCGAATCAGTCCACGAACCGTGCTGCCCGGCAGCGCATACTTGTTCCTTGCATTACGGACAAAATCATGCACGTCAGTACCGTCATCTACAAATACAGGAGTTTCTGCAGTCATGGTATAGGAAATTTCTCCGGTCAACAGATCTTCGCTCATGTTTCCGCGGACTTCCATCTGTGAGGGGGAAACAGGGATGGTCTCCGTGTGAAACGGTACAAAATTATAAGGGGACGTAAGAACAGAGGCATCTTGACCATTTCTGTCATTCTTTCTATTTTCACGCTTGCTGCCATAGTTCCCTTTTCCGCTGTAACTATTGTTTTTACCGAAACCATTCTTATTCTTTGCTTTCTTGCTCTTATCGTGTTCTTCCTTCACACGATCTCCGCCTCCGTTCATTTGCTTTTTTAATGCACTAAGATCAATATCAATCATTAGCTTCCTCCATATCCGCCAGTCGGAGCAGTCTGGTGTATGCCACATAAGCCTGTCCGTCCTTATCAAAATCCATATATTCTTTTGCAACAAGCATTTCCTTTCCGGTAACTTTCCGGAATTTATCCATGAGACGATATGCTTTTTCCAATGTATGTGCATCAGACAATTCCGCATCACCAATCAAAACAGCAGACAGAAGATCATCCTCACGATAGATATGGAGTTGTCCCTGTTCGCCAAAAAACCATGCTTCCTGTACTTCCTTCCAGTCAATCTCAGAGACCCGGGCAGTCTGATCCAGAATCACTTCACTGATTTTATAGATCAGACAATACTCATAGTCTGCATAAATATTTTTTGCTTTCTGAAAGTCAAGAGATTTCACTCTTTCTTTTACGCTCATCTCTCCATTCATTTTACTATGCCTCCATATTCTTTCAGTGCATCAAATGCTGTAGTGAGAATTCCTGCGGGATCCTTTACTTCCGGTGCATCGCCAAAGAAAATAATTGCTTTTCTCTGATCTGAGATACGTAAGATTTCCATCGTATCTACTTTGATCATGCCTTTTCCAATGCTGTATCCGCTTCCCAGACTCATGGTATGGATCGCCAGATCACGAAGAGCCAGCGTCAACAGAGCCAGTGTTTCCTCCGGCTGATTGCTGTTTTGTATCTCTATCTTCAGAACCATATCACCGGCTGCATCTTTTTCACTGAAAGGTCCACTGTGAAAAACCCCTCCGGTAAATTTGTCGATATGGATCCGATGGAAGAGAGGCATTTTGTCATTGGACTCCCTATCTCCGATGACAGTATCCGAAAAAATCAGATTGCCTGTGTTTCCAGTCTCACTGTCATCATTCCCGGTTCCAAAAGCCAATGCAATCAAAGAATCCTTTTCCAGATAAGAAGCAATCTTTTCCATCTGACTTCGGAGAGCACCCCGTAGGGAACTTCCCGGAACGATATAGTCCCCGTTGGCATTTTGTATATTTTCACTGACCGGTGCATTCTTACCAGATTCGTTGACAGCGATTCCTTTTACCAAAATGCTGCCTTCGGTCGTACCTTTTACGATAACGGTATAAGCCTTACACCTGTCCGTTACCGAAGGCAGGCTTTCTATCCTTGCATCGTCATAGGCATCTTCCGGCAGTTCTTCCTCCATGCTCCAGTCCTCTCTGCCTTTCGGAACCGTCAGGTCAAATTCCTTATACAACAGCTTAGAAAGGTGTACACATCCGGCACCGCTGCTTCTTTTTGCCCCAAACTGCAAACCTCCATCCCGAAGCACTCCCAGAATTTTGTCAATAGTTTCTTCAAATTCAGCCTTCTCTTTCTTGTTGTAAAGGTAAATCGTAAAAGTAAATTCTGCCCCGGCACCGATGTACTCCATATTGAATTTTTGTCCGGATTCATTGGCACTGGCTACGGATCCGGTTCTTCGATTGATCCGTACATGAGGACGAAGTTCCATAATTACCTGTCTTGTAAAAATGCCATCCGAAATACGCACACGGCTCTGAGATTCTATTGAGTCCATGATTGCAGATCCAAAAAGTTTTTCGGTCAATTGAGGTTCTATACTATTACAACAGCTGCGGAATACGCCTGCAATGCTGGAGGCCTGAATAAATGGGAGACCATTTACCGGATGAATCAGAACCTCCTCAGCTCCGCCTACCGAACTGCCGATATGTAATGGTCCGTCACAGACTGCAGTCACAATGTATTTATGAATTTTATTGTAATTCAGACCCTTCATAGTCAGCCCCCTTCCTGTTATCATGTCTTATTAACTCCGTCAGATACTCCAGCTTCATACGATCCAGTTCTTTTTCAGTCAATAATTCACTGACTGCAATTCCCATAATGGTTTGATTTCCGACACCCATATATTCGGCATAGGAGGCGTTCAAAATGTTCCACACAAACTCAAAAAGCGGCTTCACACTGGAGTCTTCTTTCTGAATGTTCTGCCTTTGTTCCTTCTCCATTGCATGGTCAAAATAGCGTTTGATGGTCTCCTTTGCATTTTCCGTATTATATTTATTGGCGGTAATCAGTGCTTCCAGCTTGCCGATCTGGCTGTTGCACAGAGTCCCTTTCTGCATACCCTCCACAATCTTCTGTTCCATCGCCTTTTTCAGAAGATGACGGTAATAATTGGCGGCAGCGATCCGGATCGTGTCAGGATCCTGAATCTTCTCCAAACCTTTCTGGCTGATCAGTCCTGTTTCCGTCCTTGTCCCTTCCAGCTTCCAGATGATCTGCTCATAATCCTTCAGAAATACCACCTGTCCGAAACCTTCATTTCTGCGAACACCAATCCCGGATTCCATAACCTCCCGCATCTTCTCCGGAGTAAGCAAGCCTTGATAGGAGAACTGGAATACACTGCCCTGCTCATACATCGGAACAGAAGGAATCTTAACCCCCAGTTTCCGATTGTAGCCATGGATGGATTTTGTGGAGGTAGCGCAGTATTCTATACGAAGCTTTGATACTCCCAGTTTCTTCTCCAGCGTCTTTAAATGAAGCCCTGCATATTCTCCTGTCTCATCACGCATTACCGTATGGGAGTAAAGCATCATATAACACTTGTCTTTCAGGGCATATGAGGGAGCACTCACTGCAAATGGAGTGTCCTCATACGATACAAAGTCCTTTGAAAGGATCTCACACTTGCCAAGCCCCGAACTTCTGGCATTTCCAAGGATCAGTTCATCGCCAAAAACACTTTCAATCAGATCCCTTACCTTGTCATCTGCAATTACAATATATCCGGTAAAGATATGTCCGGCGGATATATAATCATTCCGAAAAACGTTTCGCTTTTCATTCGGATTTTCCAAATTGAATTTGATCTTTAAATCAGAACCGGTATCCACGCTGTAATAATGAATCGTATCATCCTTAAGATAACAGAATTCGCCAACAGCGGCCCACTTCATGCCCTCATCAACTTTTCCCTCAAGCATCACATTATGAATCTGCTTCTTCCCGTCCGCTTTGGTTTTATCTTCATAAAAGCCCTTCAAGGATGGCAGCAGTTCTTTGCCGTCTTTACTGGGATAGGCATTCAGAAAACGAACACAGCTGGAAAAAAGCGCTGTTTTTATCTCCTCAAAATTTGGATGATTTACCAGTGCCGTGATCACTGCTCCGCGAATTGCAGAACCCGTGATATATTTCAGGGTATTTGTCTGACCGCTCTGACTGGTACTGTTATCCGCAATGCGAAGCGGTTCTATATTTTTCAATTGATATCTTAAATACTTTACCATCTGACCTCCTCTAATACCGTAATCCGAACTTTTCCGAATCCCCGGTTTCTCATGCTTCCAACCCACTTGATCATACCCAGCACCTCTGTCACCAGATTCCTGTCGGCTTCCGGACAGGAAATCTCGCTGTAGAAAGAAAGCCCCTGATCCACACAACGGACACTTCTTAAAGACCCTCTTGCCGCCACTCCATTTTTCTCAATTTTAGTAAACGTTCTTATATTGGTGAGGATATCCGTTACGATTTCCGGCTTACCAATTCCGATTTCTTCCAGAATTGTCTTTCTTGCCGCCGGTGCCATAGTAAAGTCAGAAAAGATGATCTGCTCATGATCGTCATCAGAGAGGCCCATTCCAAGCAATTCCGTAACAATCTTCCGAATCTCTGTTTCACTTTTTCCGCACAATTCCAAATAACGCCCCAGTTCTTCCCGGAAAATTCCTTTAAATGTGCCGCCCTTATAATATGGAAAGCCATTTCCGTCACACAGGATTGAAATGTCCTCTGCGCCTGGAATACTGCTGCCGTTTCCGAAGATGGCATCGGACAATAACATCATTTTGATATTCATTTTTATCATTTTATGCTTACTCTCCTCTCTCCAGGCTCAGATAAGTGTCCATCAGTTCAATCGCATCAAACATAGCATTTGCATCCGCCAACAGTTCCTCCATACGGTTAAAACGCAGGTAATTGGCAGTGGCTGTTTCTCCTGCCTTTAATGTTCCATGTAATCCCTTAATCTTTCCTGTGGGATAAACATCCTCTTTTTCCTTTAACAAAGTGATCAGCCGCTTGAAATCGCTGTACTTTCTGCCTTCCATTTCTGGCCTTTCCATGATTTCATCCGGTGCTGTTACCAGATAAGGGCGCATGCATATTAAATTTCCATCCGAGTTTATGTAGTTACGCCGAATATCCTCCAGAAAATCTCCCATCTCTCCAAACTCAATGTGCCAGTCGATAGAAGACACCGATCTGCCATTGTCCTGCGGACAAAGCTTGCTACCAAAGGCCTTTGCACTTCCGCAAAGCTGTTCCGCCAGTTTATAGGCTTTATAAAACGGAAACTTCGCATGAACTAAAGCTACTCCGGCACAGGCGGTATACGGCTTACCATCCGCCGCATTTGATATCTTATTTAACTCCTCTATAAAGATGACCGCACATTCGATACCGATCCGTCCTTCCGTCACGAAACAGATATCATCACCGGCTGTAATAATTCTTCGTAATGGAAAATGATTGTCCTCAATACTCAACGCTTTCAGTTTCCCATGTTCCTGATTCCTTCCCACAATCATCGCCATATTCCTGAACGCCTGTTTAAAGTCCGCATCAATGCTTTCGCTGAATTTACGAAGATTCTTTTTTGTAGTACCCCATTCTGAAATGCCGATCATATCATAGAATTCATCCACACGCTTTCCCATACCATTTCCATCCACATGAATCACTGCGATAAAATTAGATTCGTCGCGTGACCCTCCCAGTTCATCAAAAACCGTAACTGGAATTTTTCCCTCTGGATAAAAAGATTTTTCTACTTGACACTCGTTCTCCCATATCCTCTTTTTTTCTTCCGATTCTTCCGCTTCCGTAAGAACCTCCAGTGTCGTCGAATCAATTTTTTCCACCCCGTAGCTTCCCTGATGAAAATAAGACAGCCGCTTCTCTTTCTTTCCTTCCAGCTCACAGATTAGCTCCTTTATAATTTCCCTTGGAGACTTTTCCTCATCATACGAAATGGTTCTTGCAAAAACCAAAAGCCCATCGAAGTCCCGGTAAATAGTTTCAGTAAGCTTCGCCACACACCGGTATGCCTTCTCCTTCGTCGGAAACTCCAGAATCGTATGACCGCCCCCGGAATAAACCATATTTTTTTCATCACTATACCCGGTATCTCTTAAAACTTTCGTCAGATACTCAGGACTCAAAATCCTTGCAATCACTTCGGAATTGACAATATTCTCCTTAAGTTTATTGCTTGCAAATATATATGCCTGTTTTTGGGATACTTCCAGTATCGTAAGGTATCGCTGCATATGACCCCTCCTTTGTAAGAGTGCTTATTTGTATCTTTATAAATTTTCTTTTGGAAAACAATCCGGTTTGTCGTATTCTCAAAATTGTCGAAATTCAAATACCGAAGTTTTCCGTATTGTTCCGTCATCCAGGCGTTCCTCAAAAACTTTACGCTCTGAGCAGACGCACACACAACGGATGCCAACGGCCTGCAATCGTCTGATCCATATAGCCGGCTGTACTCCGCCTACAGGCTTTGAACCTTCTACCCGCGGAAACTTCGTAACAGCGCCCTTCATATCCAACTGGGGGTTAGGGTCAGAAGTGACTCTTGTTGCTGTTGTTCTTTCCTCGCCGCTGGTTCTCCGCCACCACCAACCAGACTGAATACCTCCTCTATCTCCTCATGAAACTGCCTGGCATCCAGCAAATACTCACTGAGCAGAAGGATTTGATCTTCTTCAACAGCAATCACTCTCCAGATAATTTCCCCGGATTCTCCATTGTACCCTGTGGAATATCTTCCAAAAGCCAGCAAATCTGAGTGCTGCAGGGAATCGTCAATTTTCTTTTTTATCTCGTCAGTATCATAGATGGTTTTGCTGATCGGCGTCTTGCTTTCCAAATCGAAACCTTCTTATCGAATCCGAATCTTCCCGAAACCAAAATGTGTATTTTTTCCCAAATGAAATACCTCAGCTGCCAACAGCAGATCCAATACCTCCTCATCTATGGATGTCATAACCACTGAACCACGGATTCCTCTCAGAAACATACTGCTTTCCTGCCGATTGGAAAATCGCTTGACATTAATGTGTTTCACAGTCTGATTCAGAATTTCCGGAACCTTAAACGCATACTTCATCAGTTCTGTATTGTCAATATTTTCGAAACAACTCAGCATATAAAGCCTGCGGCACGCCGCCTGAACAATCGCATCTGCATCAAATTTCTGTAAAAACTCTCCGTGGTATTTCATAGTTGTCGCAGTCTTAAAGACGACGGTATAGGTATCCTGATCTGCTGTAACCAACTTTCTCCTTGCTTCTACATAAGATTTGAGATTTTCCGCCTGATAATCAGTCATATAGATGTTGTTTCCATCCATAATACTCCTGCCCCTGGTGTTGGTGATCCTCTTGATTACGAATCTGGCATGATACTTCCCCAGTCCATGATTACCCAAAGCATAGATTGCTGACAGATACTCACTCAAATAGACAATGGTCTTTCCAAAGAGGAGCAGCTTGAACTCCATCTCTTCTCCTGCTTCCATATGCTCCTGATAATTCTCACACTCAATCACATATCCAATGCTGGCACCTGTAGTCATAAACTCCGGCTTATGTATAAAGCGGGAATACATAGTTCTCTGTACAATACACTCCTCCAGAAAATCACATGTTTCACACACCCTGTCCTTAACACAATGCGCCCGCAGAAGCATCTCTCCGATGCCTCCCCTCAGTGCCGAGGTCTTCGAAACCGGAACAATACAATCTTCCGGAAATCTGATCATAAAATTCAGTTTCGTGTACCGAACATGCAAACTTTTCTCCAGTAAATCATTCATGAAGCACGGTATTCCTTTCTATTTAGCCTGTAATAAAGGTAACATTTTTTTGAATCTTTCACTTGATCATAGTTCCACCCCCTCCGATAAGACTTCTGATACTCAAATTTCATGCACATTTTCTATGATCCTCTTTGCCATTACCCACGATTACTCTGAAAACGTAATCTCTAAAGCAACCTATAAAACAGTAAAAAAACATTCTCAGTGTCAGACTGACATTCGAGACAGTTATTTCTTATTCGCCGTGCTGGTGATAAGTTTAGTATAACGGATTAGAGGAAGAGTGTAAATGGGAAACAAAGATATTTTACATATTTTTATATAACGGCAATGTTACTGGATAGGCTACAAGAAACTAAGCAGATCTTTTAGGGCCATATAAACTGAGCCTGCTGCCAGAATGACGCAAACGTATCCGGATGAATTCAGGCAAAATAGAGCCTAAACCTACTGTTTCAGATTCCCGGCTCGTTATTACTACTTATATAGTTTAACCTTCTCTTAGCTTTTTACTTCATCAGCAGTTCTGTCCATAAACCCGTGGATTGCCTATGCGATTATACTTAAGGTGTCTAATCAAAAATAGTAACTAAAACTACAGAAAATCAAGTTGTATTAACTCATGGTCATTTTGGCTGGAATGTGGTATGATAGACAATCGAGAAACAGTACCCTGTTCTTCTCAACAAAAACGAAAGGATAACTGAAAATGACATATGATTGTTTAATCATAGATGATGAAAAACTGCTTGCAGACAGCACAGCGGAATATTTCAACCTGTTTGGTGTTAAAACCGCGCTCGCATATAGTGCTTCAGATTGCAGAAACTTTTTCAAGGAAAACACAGCAGAACTACTTTTGCTTGATATAAACCTCGGTGACGGCAGTGGTTTTGAGCTGTGCAAAGAGCTCCGGGAAACCACTGAAATTCCTATTCTGTTTATCTCGGCACGGACAAGTGACGACGATCAGATCATTGCGCTGAGTATCGGCGGCGACGATTATATTCAAAAGCCCTATTCTCTCAGCGTTTTGTTAGCAAAAGTTAAAGCGGTACTCAAACGCTGTAAGCGCAAGGACGCGCCGATGTACACCGATGGATATTTGACTGTAGATTTTAATACAAGACAGGTTTTGGTCGACGGTACTCCCGTAAAACTAACATCGCTTGAATTTAAGCTGCTGGCCTACCTGATACAAAATGCAGGCCGGATGATTTCGAAGCAGGAGCTTTTTGAAAAGGTTTGGGAGGATAAATTCACAGGTGACGGCACACTGAATGTACATATCCGCAAAATACGTGAGGCAATTGAACGGGAACCGGGCAGTCCTGAATATATTCTTACAGTTTGGGGCAGCGGTTACCGGTTTACCGGAGGGAATCCATGAAAAATCGTATTTTTTTCAGCGGATTGCTTATGATTTTTTTGATTGAACTTGCCATGCTCATACTGCTTCTGCTTCCAGAGACAGAACATTTACAGGACACAGTGGCCGTCAATGAAGCGGTGCGGACCGTGCAAAGTGATTGGGCTTCTTTGGGGAATCATATCAATCGCACGTCCCTTGATTATGTTGTGCTTGATTCGGACGGAACAGTTTTGTACAAAACAAGACCGGGACTGAGTGAAAGCGTGCATACGGCAATCAGCCATAAGGATACCATCCTTGATATTGAAATTGAAGGATTGCCTGCAGGAAAACTCATTGTTTACAACAATGACGCGCTGATTTTTCAATCAGAAAAACAGACCGTCACTTTTACTGTCATAGCAGCAATGCTCTTACAGTGCGGTATTTGTGCAGGGTATTTTTTCTATCTGCGGCACACGATTCTAAAACCATTTCATAAGTTAGAAAGATTCGCCGAGCGTATTGCGGGAGGGAATCTGGATATTCCATTGGAAATGGACCGGCAAAATCTATTCGGATCATTTACCGAGAGCTTCGATATCATGCGTTCAGAATTAAAAAAAGCAAAAATTGCCGAGGCAAGAGCAAATGCAAGTAAAAAAGAATTGGTGGCAAAGCTGTCCCACGATATTAAAACGCCGGTCGCAAGCATCAAGGCGGCTTCGGAGGTAGGTGCGGCTTTGTCATCGAATGAAAAAACCAGGGAGAATTATGCGCAAATCATCCAGAAAGCAGACCAGATCAACACGTTGGTTACCAATCTGTTTTCTGCTGCGCTGGAGGAGCTGCATGAGCTTTCAGTAACACCAGCAGATTTGAAGAGCGAAGAACTGGGAACTTTACTTGAAAATGCCGATTATCTGCACCGTGCCGTAATACCGTCCGTTCCCGACTGTATATTATTTGCAGACAGACTCCGTTTGCAGCAGGTATTTGATAATATCTTTGCCAATTCCTACAAATATGCCGATACACAAATAAACATAACGGTAGGTACGGAGGAGCACTATCTTACTGTCTGTATGGAAGACTACGGCGGCGGTATCGACGAGGCGGAACTGCCCCTTCTGAAAGAAAAATTTAAGCGCGGCAGCAATACAAAGGACATCGAAGGGGCCGGGTTGGGTCTGTATATCTCCGATTATTGTATGAAGAAAATGCAGGGACGGCTCGACATCGAAAATGGTTCAGCCGGGCTGAAAGTGACTGTCCGGATTGCTTTGGACCGTAGGATTTAAGGGATATTTAAGAATTACATAAAGACCGTTAAGAATTGAAACTCTACAATAGAACGTGTAAAAAGGAGGGCATTCTGTATGAAAGAAGCTTTATTAAAAACTGAGAAATTAAGTAAATCCTTTTCAAACGGCGGCGCTATGCAACACGTTCTGAAAAATATTGATCTACAGCTGTACAAGGGGGACTTTACCGTTATTATGGGAGCAAGCGGCGCAGGAAAGTCCACGCTTTTGTATGCCCTGTCGGGAATGGACACGCCTACCCTGGGCAGGATCACCTTTGGTGAAAAAGTTATATCTGATTTGGATTCCGATGGACTTGCCATGTTCCGGCGCAGCCATTGCGGATTTGTATTCCAGCAAATTTATCTGATCGACGGAATGAACGTCATGGACAATGTGCTTGCTGCCGGACTGCTTGTAAGCAAGGATAAAAAAGCGCTTGTAAGCAAAGCAAAAAACTTGTTTGCATCGGTTGATATTTCCGAAGAAATGCAAAAGAAATTCCCCACACAGCTTTCGGGCGGTGAAGCCCAGCGTGTGGGAATCGTCCGCGCACTTATCAATTCTCCGGAAATCCTGTTTGCCGATGAACCGACAGGTGCGCTCAACAGCAAGACGGGAATTCATGTACTTGACACACTTACCCAATTCAACGAACAAGGGCAAAGCGTAGTCATGGTAACACACGATATGCGTTCTGCCCGCCGCGGCAACCGTATTCTATACTTAAAGGACGGCGCGATTTTAGGCGAATGCGATTTGGGTAAATATTCTCACGGCGATCACCAACGGCACGAGAAGCTTTCCGCTTTTCTGAAAGATATGGGGTGGTAATATGAGAAAGAGTATTTTGATCGCCCACTCCAATATCCGAAAGGCCAAAGGCCAGACTGCTTCTATCATCGTTCTGATTCTGATTGCTGCTTTCATGCTCAATCTTTGTCTTATGCTTTCTATGGATTACAAAGCCAACTTTGACAGATATCATGATAAACTCAATGCCGAACACGTTACTTTAGCAGTAGATGGCGACACCGATGAATTTCAAAAGTTCCTGTCACAAACACTTGAAAGTGACAGCCGCACCGCAGAGTTCCGTCTGGATCACTGCATGCACATGACCGGTGCATTTTCGTACAACGGCGGCGAGATGAATCTTTGGTGCGTCTTTTTAGAAAAACAGACAGCTTTAACACGCTCTGTCGGCAGAATCGAAATTGTAGAAGAAGGCCCGTTTACAAGCGGCGTATATCTTCCCATGATATATAAAACAGAGGATATTACTGTAGGAAATCCGATTGAACTTACAATTGGCAGCCATAAAATGACCTACACAGTCTGCGGATTTTTCAACAGCATCATGATGGGGTCACACAACTGCACATTGACAGAAATCGTTCTTACGAAAGATAAGTATACAGAACTTGAAACCAGTGGTTATGCGCCGCAGGCAACGCTATGCTCGGTACGTTTGACCGATAAGGCCGAAAATCTGAACTATGAAGCATCACTGAAAAGTACGATTTCCGAACGGCAGCCTGATATCACCATGGTAAGTAATTGCTATGACACAGTAACGCAGGCTCGATACATTTCACAAATGATCTGTTCGGGAATCATGAGTGCTATGGCGTTCTTCGTACTCTTGATTGCGCTTGTGGTGATCATCTCAAATATCAGCAATTATATACAGGTTCATATGAAAAATCTTGGCGCACTGAAAGCCATGGGCTATACGTCAAAGCAGTTGATTTTCTCCTTATTATTGCAGTTTGCAGGTCTGACTTTCCTTGCGGCGATGATCGGCATCGGAATCTCGTATTGCCTGTTTCCCGAAATCAACGCCATGATGATTGCACAGACGGGAATTCCATATACCTTGCGATTTTTACCCCTTCCACTTTTGCTTTCGCTCGCAGTATTGGGCGGCGCTGTTGTCCTTGCTGTATGGCTTACGTCGCGCAGAATCAAAAAAATAGAACCTATTGCTGCGCTTCGTTCCGGCATCCAGACACACAATTTCAAGCGTAATCATGTCCCGCTTGAAAAAACAAAAGCGTCACTAAACCTTGCCCTTGCATTAAAGACCACACTTTCGGGCGTAAAGCACAATATCACGGTTTGTATCACAATGCTTGTGCTTTCACTTGTGGTCGTATTTTCCGGGCTGATAACCGAAAATGTAATTTCAGATATGACGCCCTTTTTAGTTCTGATCGTTGGTGAGACGACAGACAGCTGTATCAACGTGCAAGCCGAAGCGGAGGACGATTTTTTACGGGAAATGCATGCAGACAACCGCGTGGAAAAGGTTTATCTGTACAACTCGCTCAATGTATCCCATGTCGGTGGTGCGGAACTTATGGCGACAATCTGCGATGATTTTTCGAAAATCAATAATCAGAACCTTGTGTTCGAGGGAAGATTTCCGAAATACGATAATGAAATCGCAATCGCTGCAAAATACGCAATGGAAAACAGATTCAAGGTCGGAGACGAAATCGAGATAACGGCAAATGGAAAACAGGAACGATATCTGATTTGCGGTTTTACGCAGATTTCCAACAATCTCGGCAGAGACTGTCTGTTTACCAGAGCAGGATATGAACGCTTAGGAACACTCACAAGCACAAGCTATTATATCAATCTTACCAGTAAAACAGACATCGATGCGTTTAATCTGGAAATGGAAGAAAAATTTGATGACATTGTAAATACAACGGTAAATGTAGACACAATGACAGAGAGCGTGTCCGGCGTATATGTCTCTCTTATGACAATTATTGTGATAGCCATCCTTGTGCTTTCCGCCATTATTATCATTTTTGTGTTATATCTGCTTGTGCGCACAATGCTGAATAATAAAAACCAGGATTACGGTGTTATGAAAGCACTCGGTTTTACTACAAAGCAGCTGATTTTACAAACGGCGCTGTCGTTTATGCCGGGAACGGTTCTTTCTACCGCAGCAGGACTTATCGGATGCAGTTTCATTATCAACCCCTTAACGGCATTGTTCTTAAACGGGATCGGAATCGTAAAATGCACATTCACAGTTCCTGTCGGCTTCATCACAGCTGCAGGTATCGGAGTTGTGTTGTTCGCATTTTTGACGGTCTGCCTGCTATCCTTGAGAATCAGGAAAATTACTCCGCGGGCATTACTTTCAGGGGAGTAAAACGAGTGAGCGATCTCTTATTCTCACAGCCTTTGCATCCATTTCTTTTTTCTGAAAATGACCAATGAAATTATCACACGGATGCACTCTTCCATAGACAAAGTGAAATAGACTGCCGCAATCGGTAAATGGAAAACAAAAGCAGCCAGCAGTCCAAGAGGTACACCAAAGATCCATGTGCCAATCAGGTCAATTACCATTACATAGGTTGTCCTGCCTCCGCTCCTTAAAATCCCGCCTAAAATCATATTCTGCACTTTTACAGGCGCGACGAAGGCATATGCTATAAGCAAATGCCTTGTCATCCGCCTTACATCATCCTCTACCTGAAAAATCAATACATAATAGTTATTCAATATTACTACAAATACCGTCAGCAGAATGGAACAGGCAAGTCCCGTATACATCAGCCGTTTAGCATCCCGATAAGCGCTCTTAGTGTCATCAGCCCCCAGCCGTTTGCCTATCATCACTCCGGCTGCCTGTGACACACCGCTTAATGCCCCAATCACCAATGCCTGCAAAGGATTCGTTAATGTCATGGCAGCAAAGGCTTTTGTTCCCACATGCCCATAAATGGACGCATATACGTTTTCTCCAAGACTCCAGAAAAATTCACACACAAGCAGCGGCATTAAAATAGCCAGATACTGTTTCATATGCCCTTTGTCCATTCTGAACTCAAATGGAATTTTCCATGCGTGTTTCCGGTACAAAATGAAAAATAATACAACCGTAATGATGCAGCCCGACAGCTGTGCCGCCACAGATGCCCATGCAGCCCCTTTCACACCCATTGCCGGAAAACCTGCCTTTCCAAATATCAGTACATAATTTAAAACGGTATTTGCGATACTGGCAAAAATTTCGGCATATAACGGTATCTTTGCTGCCTGAACACACCTGAGATATGCTGAAAAAATTGACGTGACTGCCACGGGCAGAAAGCTGAGCGCATATATCCTGAGATATTCCACTCCCCCTTGTACTGTAACTTCATCATTTGTATATAACCCCAAAATCTGAGACGGAAGCATCCTGCTTAATAAAGTAAAGATTGCCGCTAATAGCAAAGAGACTGCTAAATTTGTATAAAAACTTCTTCCTGCTTCTTTTGTATCTTTCTTCCCTATGTACTGCGCTATCATGATACCGGTCACAGATGCAACAGCAGCAATTACCACCGAATAAATAGACGCAAACTTTCCGCCCAGCCCGATACCTGCAATATTGATACTTCCAAGCTGCCCTGTCATAATCTGGTCAACTACGGAAAAGGAAGACTGCATCAGGCATTGTAATGTTACGGGAACTGCAATCTGAAGCAGTTCTTTTTTAAATTCTCTTCCTTCTCCCTTCATTTCCGATTTTTTCCTATCCATTCTACAGCAAAATCTACTAATGCCCTCTGGCTCATCATGGAAAGAATGCCGTTTCCCAAAGGCACATGCCGCACCTGTCCTGTCTGCTCAAATGCCTCTCCGATTGCCGGAAAGTCCTCCCCGTCTACAGCTAATGTTTCATAGGATTTCCATATCCTCTGTCCGTCAACCTTTATGGCACTGCTCTCAATTATCGTATGTTTGCCTGGATATTCGGCCCGTACATCCGCCAAATGCAGGGAAGTATTCTTATCATAACCAACGCCTGCCAACAGTACATATCCATCAAGTTCATACAGCCTGCCAACAGGGGAGCTGTCGCCGAAAATATCAGACAGATCATGGTTTTCTGTCAGATACTGTGCATAATGTCCCCATGCCGCCACTGACCTTGCAGGATGGTCGCTTCTAAGTGTCCCCGGCCACTGCCGGAACATTTCCGCTACCGCTCCCATTGTATTTGTTGGTGTAATCCGCTTGTCATAAGCAGGTATATATTCACGTATAACAGGCCACCATTCTTCTGGTTCCTGCCAATAAACCCCCGCTGTGGGATCTAAGTTTTTCCATGACTGCGTCGGCATCATGATCGTCCCCTCATCACCAACACACTCCAGCAATGCTTCAATAACAGACTGTGCGCCGCCGCATACATAACCTAAACTGCTCAGTGATGTATGTACCATGACCACCTGCCCTTTTCTGATCCCCACATCCTTTAAAGCAGTTTTAATATCTTCCGGAGTTACTAATTTTCTTTTATCCATCTTATTATTCCTCCAATCTAGAGCGTGTTTGAAAATAACTATACCAATAACGCAGAATCGATGTACTATTCCTGACAGTTGTAATAATAATAAAATAGATTGCGATAAAACGCAAAGGTTAAACGCATAACCCCTCACAAAATTCCGTCGTATTTTTGTGCATTTTTTACATCACGCACACTGTCACGCTCTATCAGAATTACGGGCAACCTCACATTTTTCTCTCTGCATTCTCCACTTTTTAACTGATTTAACAGTTTAAGCGCCAAGACAGCTCTTTCCTCATAATCCTGTTTTATCGTGGTAAGCGATGGTAAACATTTTTCACATTCCCTCACATTATCAAACCCGACTACTGATAAATCCTCCGGAACGGATACTCCTGCACTTTTCAGAAATTGAATAAAATCTATCGCATAATAATCTGATACTGCAAAAACTGCTGTATACTTTTTTATCTCCTCTAAATGTTCCCGATAAAAAATAATGCGTGCTTCCTGCTCCATAGGAATAAGCATAAGCTCTGCATTTTGAATCTCACTTTTTAATCCCAGAAACCTTTCCATATCCATGCAGACATTATTATCCGATATGCAAAGCACTTCCCTGTGCCCCATACTTTTCAGATAAGATCCAGCCTGTACCCCGCCGTCAAAATGATTGACCTCAATATTTACGAGATTGCCGGAACTTTCCATATATCCATCATAAACCACAAACGGAATATGCATCTGCTCCCTTAGTTTTTTATAATCCTGCTCACAAAAACCAATCAGCACCATGCCCTCCATATTCCACATTGAGGCAAATTGGGGAATTTTATTCCATTGATCAGTAACTTTAAGCATAAGAAATTTTCCTTCCCGTTCTATCTCTTTTGCCAGTGCGTTCACCGATGCAGAAATAAACTGATCCTCCAGTGTATGTCCCTCATATTTCTCATGGTCATGAATGACCACCCCAATAATTTTAGAATCATTTTGTGCCAAAAGCACCCCTGCCATGCTCGGAATGTATTGTCGTTCTTCCAAAAGCTGCTGCACGCGTTTCACTGTTTCATCTGATATTTTCTTTGTCTTCCCATGAATAACATTTGACACGGTAGCCGTACTCACTCCCAGTTCATCAGCAATATCAACAATCCTGATTCTACCATTTTTCATATACATTATTTCTCTCTTTTAGTAATTATTATGCGTTCTGCCCGCTGAGGCAATCTTATAGAATTCGACCAATTCTATACAAAACAGGAAATAAAAATAAGGAATTCGGAGGTCTCCTATCTCTAATAAGATGTTTTCAATCTTTTTTCAAAACACTCTGCACTGACACAAAGTGTTTTCACCTCTTCCCATTGATCGCAAACCTCACTGACAAACTGCCTATAGACAGTTAAGCGTTTTTTATGTCCTGGAATTCGAATCCCATGATAGGTCTTTCCCCTGGAAATGATACTGTTCCATGGATCCTCTATCTTCTCCACATCCTCCATCCCATCATAAGCCGCCGCAACCCAGGTGTCTGTGCTGTCGCAGGGAATTACAATGCATAAGTCATTTCCATCATTCACCCATGCTGTAATCTGCTTCGTCAGATGATTTATGCTTCCATCTACAGATGTTTCGTGCGAGGTGCACGGCATTTCTATCGGACAGCCATTTTCCCTTATTTTATCACATTCCAAAGGATTGACTGTGCCTTTCCATTCGCAGACCGTGGCACTGCACAAACAATGAACCTCCTTTTCCTTTCTTGCAACATCTCCGTCCATCTGTATAACCAGTAAATCCAACTGCGGTATAATATCTTTCATAAATTTTTCCAGTATATCCGCATGGTCTGTACACCACTTCCATACACCTTTCCAACCGTTTCCATACTCTCCAAGTAAATTGTCTTCCGGCTGTAACTGTACATACTGATTATCTACACCGGTAATCTTGTCTATAAGCCCTTTTAGCAGAATATAATCTGTTGGTCCTTCACAAACGATACCTATATTTTTACTCATATCAGTTCCGGTACACCCCCAAGCCTCCCGTTTATCCAAAGTCTTGACAATGGCTGTCCCACTCTTATCAACTCTTCCGAAATCTGTATTCTCTTAATCTGTGCATAACCATTTTTATCTCGGTCTACGGCAAATAAACGAATCTCATCATTCCTCAAATCCAATCCGTCCAGTACTAACGGGTTATGGGTAGTTAAAAAAACATGCTTTTTATTTTCAATAATCTGTTGGCAAAAAATCTGTGTGATTTTCTTTGCCAATCTCGGATTCAGCGCATGATCAAAACTGTCTATCGCAAAAATAGACGGTGCCTGCGGATGCATGGCAAGACACAACATAAATAGCACATATAGGGCGCCTTCGCTGGCATCATACCCCGTAAATTTCGCCGTATTTTTCATAAATCGGTCACTAAACTCAATAATCTGCCGGGTAGCCGGAATATTAGAATTAATACTGGTCTTTTTGGGAATATCAATGGAAATGTCCGATGCCCAATCTATCATTTCCAAAACATCCTCCATGTACAAAGAACCAAACCGAATGTCTCCATCTTTCTCCCTGATAATATCCTGTAATGCTTCTGCCAGTCTGCCGCCATTTAGTCCAACCGGCATCATCTGATTTGGGTCTGCTACCGTCCCACGCAAAGTTAAGGTATTAGGTTGAAAAATCCCGTAATTTTTCAGATAATCTGCGATTTCCCGCCCGTTATTCAGCATTGGATTTTCGTCTATCATAAAAAAACCAATATAACTATTATTCTGCTTTTGGGAAGCGTTACTTCTTCCCCATTTTTTTTCTCCATTTTGTGAAAAAGATTCCGAATGGTATTTCCAATAGTCTGTGTCTGTCGGCGTTGTTAAATGCACATCATATCGAAAGGTATCTGCTTCTTTCGCCTTCTCCCACTCCACCGACAAATCAATCGTCAGTCTTGTCCTGCTGTCACTTTTAAATCGTGACTTATACAGAGACGGAACACTTAAACGAACTCCTTTTCGCTGCAGACTATTGGCATCCACTCTATCCGTCATAGCGGCACTCAGCAAACCAATCGCTTCCAGAATTGTGGATTTTCCCGAACCATTCGCACCTATAAATACGTTCACCTTTCCCGGTTCAAAAGATGCATTATATAAAGATTTAAAATTCCCAAAACTAATCTCTTTCAGTTTCATATTTATCACCCCTTCCTTCTAAAAGTATATCATACCTTATAAATTAAATATAGGCATTTTTTTGCTTTTTATTCATATCTAATTTCCGTAGTCATTTCCTACCACTTTGTATCGATACTTAAGTTTTCTCTGATTATTCTCTTTGCCTCCGTAAATCTCTCCAGATAATCTCCATTTAAACAAATAAATTCAACACTATTGTCTCTCAGAAGTTTTTTGATCTGCTCACTATATTTAACCCTGTCTAATGCAATTTCTTCGCTTCTCGTACCGTCCTGTACAAACTCGACTGTAGGTTCTAAGAACAAAACCAGATCCCAATTATTAATGTCATGTATTGCATTTGCTAAATTATTACACAACATAGCGTCTCTGCTTGTCTCATCTAATAAAAAATTAGTATAAAATTTTGTTGTAAGTGCGTCTGTATCTACAAATAAAATTCTATTCGAATGCTTAGCTGCTTCGTCTACATTTATTCTTTGCTTTAACAGATTCTCATATAAATCATCTACAATCATAAGTTCTTCACTACCAGCATATTCGCAAGTATCTCTTCCAACTTCACTAACAAAGTTCGTATTATAAGCCAACGCTAAATTCTGAACCAATGTAGATTTTCCCGTACTTTCTCCACCTACAACAAGGACTTTTCTTGTGTAATACGATTTACAAATATCCGGTATATAGTCCCAATGATTACTTGCCCATTTTCTTATTTCTGTAGAACTAATTGGGACTTCTTTTCGTTCAAAATAAATAACTTTCGATTGAGGGCAATACAGACTTTCAAATCTGTTCGTGCCATAATAATCATCTCCACAAAAAACAGCATCAATTGGTTTACCAATCATATTTTTAATATCATCTGCACCTTTCTCCCAATAGTAGTCAGTATTGTATACTTCCTTACTAACTGCCTTATCTTCAAGAAGAAAAATCTTTACATTTGAAAGATGCCTTGTACTATTCAGAATCCAACGATAACGAAGTTCTTTTCTTGTGCTTTCACGCCCTTCACACCAACTAATCATAATATATAATTCTTCGCACATAGATGCTGCTTTAATAATGTCATGGATATGACCAATATGTAACGGATCAAAAGATCCACCGTACATTCCAACCTTATATTTCATGCTGTTTTCTCGCCTCTTTCTCCCACTTAATAAGCATAATAATTGCATTTCCCAGATAAACAAACCACATCAAAAGAGTCGCTATATTATCACTGCCAGAATTAAAATCACACCACCACATGTAAATACTGAAAACATCTACTGCCACCCAGATCCACCACTGCTCTGCGAACATTTTTACACTAATAATCATCGCGATGAACGATGATACCGTTGTAAACGCGTCCACAAACGGCATGGCATCACCCAATTGTACTAAAAATAATCCATATAAACATGTAAAAATTATAATAGCTACAAGTAAAGCAAATCTGCTCTTCAAGTTCATATGTTTCTTTTCAACTTCTTTCGTCTTATCGTTCATATGTTTATTCCATATATAGAATCCAACAAACTGCATTGGAACATAATACAGAACATTTAACATTGTTTCGCCATATAACGTTGCTTTGTAGGCAATAATTGCATATAGTACGCTGTTCACTAAGCCAAAAACATATGCAGACAATTTACCTTTACCTGTACATACAACACAAGCAACACCTGTTGTCGAAGAGATAATACCCATTCGTGTATCACCCCAGTAAATACTTATCCCTGTAATTATCGCACAGGCAATGATTAGCCATGTTACTTCCCATTTTTCCCATCCATCTAATTCACTCTTAATAAAACTCTTTACGGTATCCATTTATATTTTCTCCTTCCTGTAATGTCAAGCCCTAAATTATTGATTTTACGGGCTTTTGGTAAGCATTCAGAACCGCCCTCTTCCGATAAAATTTGATACTTCTATTTTAACAGAAAATGAGTCAAAAATCGAATCTTGTCGTATTGATTCACTGTCAAAGTGACGGTGGTTAAACAGTAAAAACCACAGAAAAATTGCCCATAGGATTCAGATACTATCCACAAATAGTACATGATTTAACTGCAATCGAGGATTTATGGCTCAGCAATCCACAGCCAGATGGCTCTTGGCAGTTGTACTGAAAAGTTATCCACTGTTTTAGATAAAACAATGGCGAAACAGAAATTTTATTTTCTCTTTTTTCACCAAAAATCAATGTGCCCTAAACGGGGGACTGAATAGTTTTTCATCTATTTATAGAGAAGTGGCAACTTATGTTGTAAAAACGGCATCATGCGTTTGTGTTAATTGATAGCCTGATGGTATTGGAGTATAATACGAGCGTCAAAATCTTAGAAAGGTGGTGGGACTTTGAAGATCGAGATTTTTGTTGACGAAGAAGCAACGGATTTGAAAATATCTGTTACCTGTAAGCAACTCTCCCCCGATATAGAGAAAATCTTAGCAACTTTGCGGATGATGAATCATCAGCTTACAGCAAGAAAAGATACCGAAATTTATTTGTTGGATATCGCTGATGTCATTTACATAGAAAGCGTGGATAGAAAATGTTTTATTTATACACTGGATGAAATATATGAATCTGATTTTCGGCTGTATGAACTGGAACAGCAGCTAGAGGAATATGGTTTCGTTCGTGTGAGCAAATCATTTCTTATCCATCTGCAAAAAATCCACTCATTGAAAGCGGATATTAACAGAAAAATTAGGATTACAATGTCAAATGGAGAACAGATTATGGCTTCCCGGCAATATGCTGATGAATTGAAAAAAAGATTAGGAGTGATATAACATGGATAAAAAGAAAAATATTCTCGACTATTTGGCGCAAGTGATGATTGTATTCGGGTTTACAATGCTTGTAATGAATATTCTTTGTCTTGGATACGGAGATTCTGCAAAAGATTTTTCAAGTATGTTTGAACTTGGAAGTCAAGGCATTCCAGTAAAAACTGCCTTTCAGTTTTTATGTGTTTCATTATTGGTAATTGGACTTAGAATCATTTTCTTTACAGATATGCTGATTAAAAAAATGACAATCTGGCTAAGAACCATTTGCATGTTGGTTTCAGTAGTCATTGTTATTGCAGTTTTTATCACCATGTTTCACTGGTTTCCAGTAGATATGTGGCAGCCATGGGTAATGTTTTTTGTTTGTTTCGGAATCTCGTTTCTTGGAAGTTATTTTGTAATGGTTCTAAAAGAAAAAGCAGAAAACAAACGAATGGAAGAAGCGCTGCAACGCTTAAAAGAAAAGGAGAAAAGCAGAAAATGAATGATACGATTATCGCTAAAAATCTTTCTTTTTACTTTGCCGATAAACAGATTTTGAATCAGATTGACTTTCATGTACAGAAAGGGGAAATCTTTGGATTGTTAGGTCCGTCTGGAGCAGGAAAGACCACTTTGATAAAAGTTCTGACCGGGCAACTTCAGCCAAAGGATGGGTATGCAGAACTTCTTGGAAAAGATACAAGAAAGCTGAGTGAAGCAGAACGCAGACAAATCGGTACAATGATGGATAGTTTTGGATTATATGACCGCCTGTCTGTATATGATAATATGTCCTTTTATGCGGACATCTGTCATGTATCCCGCAGCGCAATAAACGGAATATTAAAAAATATTGGTCTGTATGAAGGACGAAACACTACTGTCTCAAAACTTTCAAAGGGAATGAAAAACAGATTGTCACTGGCAAGAGCATTGATGAGCAATGCCAGAATCCTTTTCCTTGATGAACCGACCGCCGGACTTGACCCCGTCACAACACGGGAGATACATGATATTTTATTAAAGCAAAAGGAACAAGGAACAACCATCTTTCTTACAACACATAATATGTTCGAAGCAGAAAGCCTTTGCGACCATGTGGCATTGTTAAGCAAGGGAACTATCATAGAAAGTGGGAGCCCATCGGAGGTTTGCAGGAAATATAATCACTTAAATAAACTGCAGGTAACCTTGAAAGACGGTCATAACATTACATTGGAAAATGGAAGCGCATCTGCCGCCATAGTAAAGGAATATTTGGAAAATAACAGGATTGAAACAATCCACTCCACAGAGCCCACGCTTGAAACTGTTTTTATTGAACTTACGGGAAAGGGACTGGACGGATATGAATAATATAATTGCAATCTTAAAAAAACAACTGAAAGATACGTTGAAAAACAAAACGATTCTTATCCAATTCGTTATGTTCCCGATTCTTACTCTGGTTATGAATCGGGCAATAACAATAGATGGGATGCCGGAAAATTTCTTTGTAAATCTATTCGCTACAATGTATGTAGGGATGGCTCCATTAACGAGTATGGCAGCTATCATCGCAGAAGAGAAAGAAAAGAATACGCTTCGTGTGTTGATGCTGTCAAATGTCAGACCTCATGAATATTTGCTTGGAATTGGTAGTTATGTTTGGCTTGCATGTGTGATGGGGGCATTTGTAATTTGTGCCGCAGGCAGTTATAAACCATGGGAAAAAGTTACCTTTATGGGCATTATGGCAATCGGCATTCTGGTTTCGCTGTTGGCAGGAGCTGTAATAGGTGTTTGGAGTCAAACACAAATGATGGCTACATCAATATCTATTCCCGTCATGATGATTTTTTCCTTTGTACCGATGTTGTCATTATTCAATACTACTATTGCTAAAATAGCAAAATTTACTTATACAGAGCAAATTAGCCTTATGATTGGTCAAGTAAATAATCTTCAACTCGAGGCGGGAAATGTTTGTATCATTATAGTGAATATGCTTATTACCGTTATTCTGTTTACAGCCGCATATAAAAAGTGCGGATTAGCATAAACCGGTACTGCCTCTACGGCATCATGATGCTCCAACATCTTGATTCCTGTGAAATGCCCAAAAACAGTCATAATTTAAAAACGTGGTATACTTCTGGTACACTTAGGCAAAGCAAAAGCCTGAAAACTCAGTATTTACAAGGGTTTCCAGGCTTTTCAATATTATTCAAACTCGCAAATAAATCCTTACCACTATACATTTCTGTATAGATATTATGATTCCATTTGGTTTTATATGTGTTCCACTTTCCTAAGTCTATAGGATGTACTGAACGGTGTTATCAATTTGTTATCAAAATACTGTTATCAGACATCATCTTTCATAATATGTCCACATACGGATAATCTTTACATATCCTTCATAATCAATTTCTTCATGTGTGTTAGGTTCTTCTATGACCTGAAATACAATCCTATGCTGAATATTGATTCTTCTTGAACAATATCCCTGTAAATTTCCTACCAGCTTCTCATATGCCGGAGGATTCTGAAACGGATTTTTTTTCATAATCTCAATCAATTCTCTGGCTTTTTTGTCTAATCCACAGGATTTCAAGTTCTTTATATCTTTAGCAGCCTGTTTTGTATAAATAATCCTGTACATTACCATTCCACCTCTGACTCATCAAGGCATTCGGAAATATCCGTATTTCCTCCCTCAATGATAGATTCTGTCATACCAGGAACAGACATCAGATACAGCGTTTCTTCAATCGCTTTCCAGTCATCTTCACCGATCAGAACTGCGTTTTTTCCTCTGGTATTAGTAATTGTTACTGGAGTGCAGCTTACATTTACGTCCTGTATCAACTGATAAATATTCTCTCTGGCTTTTGTTGCTGTAATTGCTGTCATGATATCACCTCTTTTTTCTTTATTATAGCGTACGTTTTAACGTTCGACAATATATTTTAATTGATTCTTTGCAACAATCAGATTGATTCACAGTTTTAGCATCTTATTCCCTCACAAGTGCTTTCAGTTGTGAACTTCCAGATTTTTTCCACCTAACCCCTGTGTCACAACCTTTCCATCACACGGGATCCGTTTATTCCTCAGTCATTTCCTCATCAACAGCCACATTTAAGAACTCCATTATCTCCTCATAGGACCGTCCACTCTTTACTATTGCTGACATAATCTCTTCTTTTCTGATGGCATCACGTTTGTCTAATAACTGCTTTAAATTCGCTGTTGCCTGATCATATTTTTTCTTTGCTGCTATCACATCTGCCTCTGCTTTTTCGATCTTTTCTTCTAATGCTTCCCTACTTGTTTTTCTCGTTCTTGCCATCTTTTTTTCCTCCTATAGAAACGTGTTTTCCGGTTTCAATTATGTTTTCTCATATTTATGCATGATAGCATTAATCCTTGTGCAGTAAGTATTAAATTTTTCAGTACTTTTATTGTCAGGCAAATACTCCAAAATATAATAGTTATAATTATTTACACCCGTATAAAATGTGCTGTAAATTGTAGAATAACTCTCTCCTATCTGCGTTAAAATCATCTGAAAAAACAAATACGTTCCCAACATAGATTCTGTTAGATTCATAGTACTCTTATCACATTTCAATAGCAATGTATTTATCTGAATTATTCCGAACGGAATCTCAGATACAAACCGCTCCAACTTTGCGGGACCTTCGGCCGCAAAATAGCGTCCCTGAAAAATACCGGTAAGATCATAGGTAACCAAGCATTTATCAATATCTTTTAAAGAATAAACAACACCATCTGATGCAAAAACTACATTAAAGGCCCTTAATAAAAGCTCTACAAACCCTTGATCGCAGGCATTAACAACATACAGGTAAGATATATAACGCAGCATATCATTTTTTAGGACGTCATTAAAATAATAACCCTGTGCAATCAGAAGATTCTGTGTTGCAGCGCATAGTTTCTTTAATTGTTTAATCATCATCTGATTCACCGTATCTATTTGCGCATCTGTTATTTCTGCCTTCGAAATATTTTTCATTGAACCGCTTATTGCGGCGTTCAGTACTGTTGTAGTTTGCTTTTCATTGAGACCAATTTCTTTACAAAGTTGTGCCGTCTCCCTAACGGTATCTTCATCTTTTTTATAAAGATCTGCAATTGTTTCATCTATTATCTTATCATACTTTTTCTTTTTAATTAAATTCAACAAACTCATACCAATTCCTCGCTACCTTTCTTTTGCCACAGTTAGTATATGTAGTATCACTTTCTTAAAGCAATTCTACCAATGCTGTTGCTGGATTATTATTACCAACTAAAATATTATAATCTGACCAATTAGAAATCAACGAGTCAACTTTTGCTATATCATCATACAAATAAATTGCATATTCCTTTTCTCCAACAGTACAAACTGCAACCGGATTTGTGCTTGGGCTGATTCCATTGTTGTTTTGAATAGATGCATTTGCCTTATTAATAGTTATCTCATCATTACTGATGCGCTTAAAACTCTGTAACCAATCTGGATCAATCTGATTAAATAAATCAGACAATTCTACGCTAGATGTAGTATTAATTGTTGCTGTTACCAACAAATTATCTGATGCTAATCCTGCTTCAGAAGCAATCGCTTCAGCAACATTCAATGTCAATTTCTGAAGAGCCACGTCTGAACTCTCGCCAATCCCGGCAACAAGATAGTTTTTGATTTGAACAAATAATGCTGAGTCACTCAGAGTTTCCAGGTCACTATCATCTTTATTTGTAGTTTCAAAAATTGCCACATAGCTATCAGTTTGTAGACCAAAATTAGTGGATACAGCAAGCAATTGATGAGACTGTAATTAATTCTGTGTAAACTCTAAATGAGCTATATATCCTCTTGGAT
>OLGD01000906.1_pt1 | contig 51608 bp, 31 predicted proteins | sample 1605311 | NCBI WGS metagenome assembly OLGD01 (sample SAMEA3888917, study PRJEB22519) | human gut metagenome | biome: human gut; feature: human-associated habitat; material: faeces | place: Denmark | collected 2010
GGCTTGCGCCGGGCCCCTCCTCACGCCTATACGCGCCCCATCGTCGAAAAACCTTGGTTTTGCGGCGGTTTAAAAATTTCCCGCAGTTTTCACTGCGGGAAATCTTTTATTCTATCGAATGATGTCCGTCAGGATTCAGATCAGCCCATTGCGTAGGGAACCAGAATCTTCGCTACGAAGAGCGTCAGGATACCGGTATCCTCGTCATAGGAAGCCATAATCTTGAGTTCGGTCATGATCGACTCTGCGCCCTCATAGTCATCGGAACCGGCCACGGGAAGCAGAATCTCGTCGCCCTCGGTATCCAGAATGAACTGGTTCAGCACACCGGCAACCGGCTCTTCGATCACTTCGACACGGTCGCCGCCGAGCAGATACTCGTATCCGGAGAAGCCCTCGCGAATTTCAAGCTCGGTTGCATCCAGGCTGCCGTCATACTCGGTGTTCAGCGCAAGGCGGTCGAAATCGTAGTCGTCCGCGCTAAAGCCGGTCGAGTTGAGCGTAAGAACCGTTACATTTACACCTGCAAGCGCATTCGGCAGCTTGATGGTGTCGCCCGCGATCTTAACCGTCTCCCCGTCGATAAACGTCAGGTCGGAAGCCGCAATATCCGTAAAGGTAATATCCTGCTCCGCAGCCTCCAGTTTGCGCGCTTCGGCAAACGCCTCAGCAATCGACTTGTCGGACTCGGTAATCACGCCGTCCTCATTGGCATAGAGCGCCTTCGAGAGATCCAGGTCGATGACCGTATTGCTTCCGAACGACTTGGATTCAACAATCTGAAGCGTGCGCAGGTCAAGGAGGTTGGTGATGGTAATCGTGTACTTCTCTTTCACATCCTCGCCGCTCGACTCTACGAACAACTCGGAATCTCCGGTCGCTACATAGTAGGTCGCGTCGCTTGCCGCCGCGCGGCTCTCGCCCCAATCCTCAACCGTGGAGAATCCGCCGGTAAACGTAGGACTTTCAATGACAGCGACAATCAGATCGGAGGTAGCCGCATACACATCGGCAGAACCGCTGATCGAATATTTGTCTTTCTGAATACCGGTGCGTACGCCGATATTCCCCTGGCCGTCAATCACCACGATCATGGAATTTTCATTCAGCGTAACTCTGGCTGCGGTTGCATCCGGATCCGCTTTTATCGGGTTGGTTTTGTTCGAAACATCGGAGAAGAGCAAGCCCTCCGCGATGGTCGCATACTGAACCGCATCCTCTGCGGCGCCGAGGTTATATACGCCGTCTTTCTCGCTGACAACGGCGAAGAGTCTGCCGTTCTCAAGCACTTCCGCCAGTTCGCGGTATTCCTCGTACTTGGTGTAGGACTCGCCGGCGATCTCCACATAGGTGGCATACAGGCCGAGGCTGCCCTTCGTATCGAACGTGTCGTCATCCGCGTTGTAATCCTTTGCGATCACGTCAAGCGCCGCCAGTTCCCATTCACCGGTCTCGGTATTGAGCACCGCGATGCGGACGTTGCCGTCCTTGTCCAGAACAAAGTCAGCCGTGTATTCGAGATCATCCACGTCCACCTTCATCAGCTTCGCGATGCGTTCGGGGTCAATCGAAACGATCTTGAAGTCATAAGCGGAGGAGGAAATCGACTCGCCGCTGTACTGATCCATGTAAACGATGCGGCCGTCTACCTCAACGTACTTAACATTGTCCTTGCCGGACTCATAGTTCTTGATGATCGTCTGGATCATCGAGGCATTATCTGTGTAATTTGAATAGGTTGTTTCATATGCGCCCTTGAAGCCGAAGTGCTTATTCGAGCCGCCGATCTTAACCGTCTCAGCGGAAAGGCTGGTACCGGTGAGCGCGCCGGTCTTAAAGCCGCCGTGGCTCGACGCAACCGTCAGGATATTATCCACGCTGTTGTAGTAGTAGAACATGAAATCGCCGGACTTCACGCCCTCTCCCGCAAGAATGACGGATTTTGCTTTTTCGCCGTTTCTCTTGGAAACAGACGTTGTAGCGGAGGTCACTTTGGAGGTCGTGCCGAGGAGGTATTCAACAAAGTTCGACTGTACTTTGTCCTTGTTTTCCACCTTGCTCTCCTCATAGGAGCCGATGGTTACGAACTCCGCGTCTTTCGCGGTGGTGGAATCTTTCAGTGTGCGGACGAAGTACTGACCAAATTCGTAGGGCGTGTAGTAAACGCTCACGATCTTTTCAGCATCGCCGCCGTCTTTCTTAACCTCGGAGGTCATGTACTTCACGGCACCGTTCGAGTTGCTTCCGATATAGCCGTCTTTGGTCGTAAACTTGAAGTTGTCAAGGAACTCGGAATCTTCGTTCAGTTCCCAGCCCGCCTCGCCGAACTCGTATACGTTCACCGTATATTTATCGGTAGCGAACTTCACGCCGCCGATGAGCAGGTAGGGCTCGCCGGTCGTCGGAACAACATACTTGATTGCGCCCGCGTCGCCGAGGTTTTCAACCTGCGTCAGCGCATCCCAGTTGGTAAATACGACGCGCGCTTCGCTCTCTTCCGCCTCAACGCTGTACAGATCGAAGAACTTGTCCGCCTCGCTGTTGACCATGATAGTCGCACGCAGGCCGAGGTAGTCGATCTTCGGCGTATCCGCCTTGATGCCGAGGTCAGCCGCAGCCATCTCGTGCTGCTCGCCGTTGTATTCGACAACTACGGTGTCAATGCCGTCGCTGTTTGCCGCTTTTTTAAATTCGACAATGCTGATTTCGAGTTTGCCGGCTGCAAAACCGGACTTTTCAAGATAGGTTTCTCTCTTGATCTTGCCGGGGCCGAGAATCAGTCCGTAGGGAGAAGAATCCTCCATGCCGGGATAAACGATCTCGCCGGTCAGCGGGTCGGTAATCGCGATCTGCGTATTCAGCATATCCCAGATCAGCTGCGCGGTCTCGCCGCGGGTCATGGTCTCTTTGAAATTGACGCTGTCGATGTTGTCGGTAAGGCCAAGCTTCTGCGCTTCGAGAATGTGGCCGTAGGGGTAAGACATATCTTTCGTCTCATAGCCGAGTGCGCGGACGGCCAGTACCAGCATATCCTGATAGGTAATCTGGTCATTGTAGCCGTAAATGCCGTTGCCGCGGCCGACGATCAAGCCGATTCCGGCCAGATAGTCAATTGCCGTACCGTACTCCGGTACATCCGTGAAAATAGCGCTCTTATCTGCGTTCCAAACAGAGGGGTCGGTTTTGCCGGTGATAGACTGAACGAAGAACAAAGCAGCCTGATAACGAGTGACGCCCTGATCGAGCATCAAATTTCCGTTTTCATCGCCCTTCATGATGCCGATCGCCGAAAGCTGCTGCGCCGCCTCGGTATAATCCGCAGCGGTATTTGCAGCGCCCATCGGAATTACGGACATGCCCACTACCATGAGCACCGCCATCATAAGCGCAAGAAATTTTTTGAAATTTCTCATACTGTGTGTGTTCTCCTTTTTCTCTTATTTTTGAACGTCCGCGCCGCACAGTTTTCGACGCGGCCCCGTCCTGTGCTCAATCGTACAACAAGACGTTCGCCTTTGCAAGACCTATCAGGCAACTGTCAGCAAGGTGTAATTTTCGCGGCGTCTAAAATGCGTTTTTTGTAATATTTTGTCCACGTTTTAACAGCGGCGGCACCGCATGGCAGAAGACACACCCCCCCTAAAACGGCGTTTTTCCGAAAAATTCAAAAATCGGAAAATTTGTAAAAAGAAAAAGAATGCTATAATATATTGAAAGAAACTTTAAAATCCGCGCGCGCCCCCTGCCGGCGCGGGGCGCAAAGCGAGAGGCGCCGCAAGCCCGCGGGCAGCTTCGCGATTTTGCGGGCGGCCGCCAAAGCAGATGCGGCGGCTTGTTCGCGGCGGCGCGTTTTTTTCATTTTCGGATCCATTTTCGGTTTTTACAGCAGACAAATTTGTACGCTTCTGTGCGCCGCGGGGAGAAAAAAACCGGCCGAAATTGCAAAAAACGCTTCCAATTACAGGCCGAATGTGATAATATAATGTATATACAAAATGAAAACAAACTGTTCTCGATACTTTTGCGGCGGACGCCGCCGTCTTTTTTGAGCGGCGGCGCGTTCGCCGCAAAAACAGACTGCGACGGGGCTTTTCCCCAAACAGAAAAAATCCAAACGCTATATTTCGGAAAGGAGCGCGGCTGCCATGCAATCAGGCTGCTATACTTCGCAGCGGACGGCGGACACCGAAGCCGTCGGGCGCGCGCTTGCCGCTCATCTCTCGAACGCGGGCGTCACACAGGCGTTTATCGCGCTTTGGGGCGACCTCGGCGCGGGCAAAACCGCTTTTGTGCGCGGCTTTGTTTCCGCCCTCTCGGACGCGCGCGTCAAAAGTCCGACCTACACGATTGTCAACGAATATTCGGGGCGCGTGCCGGTCTATCACTTCGACATGTACCGGATCGACGGCGAGGACGATCTGTATTCGACCGGATTTTACGATTATCTGGACGCGGGGTTTCTGCTGTGCGAATGGAGCGAAAACATCCCGTTCGCCCTGCCCGCAAAACGGATCGACGTGCGCATCGAAAAGGCCGGGGAGACCGGGCGGCGCATTACAATAGAGGATAGATTATGATTATACTGGCAATGGATACAACCGCAAAGCTGGCGGCCGCCGCGCTGCTCGACGGCGAAAAGCTGCTGGCCAAGGACGCGCGCGCCGGCGCCGGCGCGCACAGCGCTTCCCTTTTGCCGATGATCGCGGAGCTTTTGGCGCGCGCGGGCATTGCGCCGGACGAAATCGAGCTTTACGCGGCAAGCGCAGGTCCCGGTTCGTTCACCGGCGTGCGCATCGGCGCTGCCACGCTGAAAGGGCTTGCGTTCGGCAAGGCCTGTCCCGCGGTCGAGGTCAGCGCGCTCGAAGCGCTCGCCTACAATCTGCGCAACACCGACTGCATCGCCTGCGCGTTGATGGATGCGCGGCGCGGACAGTTTTACACCGCGCGCTTTCGCTGCGGCGGCGGCAAAGTCGAGCGTCTGACGCCCGACGAGGCCAAAAGCGGAACGGAAATCGCCCTTGCCTGCGCCGGCATCGATACGCTCTGTCTTGTGGGCGACGGCGCCGAAGCGGCGCTTCCCTTTTTCGGGGGCGCGCCCGCGCTCGCGCCCGAAGCCTGCCGGTACGCGGACGGGGAAAGCGTGGGACTTGCCGCTCTTGCCATGTACAAAGCGGGGAAAGCGACGGACGCCGCTTCCTTTAAGCCAACTTATCTGCGTCTGCCGCAGGCGGAGCGCGAACGTATAGAAAAGGAGAAAGCAAAACATGCAAATCTTTAAGCGCGTCATCATCGGCGCGGACAGCGCCGGCTATCACCTGAAAGAGCAAATCAAGGAAAAACTCATCGCCGACGGCTATATCGTCGAAGACATGGGCACCGATTCGGACGCTTCCTGCCATTATCCCGTATTCGGCAGCGCGGTGGCAAGGGCGGTGGCGGCCGCGGACAGGGACACCTGCGGCCTGCTGATCTGCGGCACCGGCGTCGGCATGAGCATGGTCGCAAACAAGTATAAGGGCATCCGCGCGGCCTGCTGCTCGGATACCTTTTCCGCGCGCATGACGCGCGCGCACAACGACGCGAACATTCTGTGCTTTGGCGCGCGCGTGGTCGGCTACGGCCTTGCGTGCGACCTGGTCGATGCGTTTCTGTCCGCCCCCTTTGAGGGCGGCCGCCATCAGACGCGCGTGGACATGATTACAAAAATCGAAAACGAGCAGTGAGGTTTTTATGAGCAACATTCCGATGATTACAAAGCTTTTTGACCTTGAACATACGATTGCAAAACCGTTTCTCCTGCGCTGCACCTATCCGTGGGAGGCGCTTTCGGGGCTTTCGGATTTCATCAGGGAACTCGGCAATACGCTCGATCCCGAAATTTATACGCAGACGGCGGAAAACGTCTGGATCGCAAAAGACGCGCATGTCGCGCCGAGCGCATCCATCAGCGGTCCGTGCATCATCGACCGCGGCGCGGAGATCCGCCACTGCGCATTCATCCGCGGAAGCGCGATCATAGGCAAAAACTCGATCCTCGGCAACTCGTGCGAAATCAAAAATTCGATCATTTTCGACGACGCGCAGGCGCCGCACTACAACTACATAGGCGACTCCATCCTCGGCTGGCACGCGCATATGGGCGCGGGTTCGATCACCTCCAACGTCAAAAGCGACCGCTCGGACGTGGTCATCAAATGCGGGCGGGAATCCGCCGAGACCGGGCGCTACAAGGTCGGCGCCATTCTCGGCGACGGCGTGGAGGTCGGCTGCAACAGCGTCCTCTGCCCCGGAACGATCGTCGGACGAAAAACCAATATTTATCCGCTCTGCCGGGTGCGCGGCGTGATCCGCGAGGACAGCATTTACAAGAGCGAGGACAACATCGTATTAAAGGAGATAAGATAAGCGTATGGGAAGACTTTTCGGCACCGACGGCATCCGCGGTATAGCCAATGAAAAGCTGACGGTGGAACTTGCGGTCGCGACAGGCCGCGCCGTTGCCGCTTCGCTCAGCAAGGGACAGACGAAAAAAACGATTCTGCTCGGCATGGACACGCGCATTTCCTCCGACATGCTGGCCTCCGCGCTCTCAGCCGGGATTTTGTCGGTCGGCTGCGATGTTATTTGGCTCGGCGTCGTCCCGACGCCCGCCGTGGCCTATCTTACGCGCCGGTACAAGGCGCGCGCGGGCATTATGATCTCCGCCTCGCACAATCCGTATGAATTCAACGGCATCAAGGTGTTCAACGGCGACGGGTTCAAACTGCCCGATGAGCTTGAGGAAAACATCGAATCCATTGTGCTTGGCGAAACGCCCGAACCGAAATGCGCATCGGGCGCAAAAATCGGGCGGCTGATTCACAAGCCTGAGGCGCTGGAGGAATACATCGCGTTTCTGCGTTCGACGATCGAGGGCGACCTTTCGGGACTGCGCGTCGCGTTCGACTGCGCGAACGGCTCCGCGTCCATGACGGCCGAGCGGCTCTTTTCGGCGCTCGGCGTACAGTGCGCCATGCTCTCCTGCGCCCCGGACGGAACCAACATCAACGCCGCCTGCGGCTCAACGCATCTTGAAAATCTGACGGCGTATGTCCGGGAAAACGGATTTGACATCGGCATCGCTTTTGACGGCGACGCCGACCGCGTGCTCTGCGTGGACGGCGCAGGCGAGGTTGTGGACGGCGATATGATTATGGCCATCCTTGCGCTGGATCTCAAAAGCCGCGGCATGCTGCGCGGCGACACGGTTGTCGGCACCATCATGTCCAACTACGGCTTTGTCAAATTCTGCAAGGAAAACGGCATCCACTTTGAGGCGACCAAGGTCGGCGACCGCTATGTGCTGGAGGAAATGCTGCTGGAGGATTACCGCTTCGGCGGCGAGCAGTCCGGCCATATCATCTTCAAGGACTTCGCCACGACCGGCGACGGCCAGCTGACCGCCGTGCAGCTGCTCGCCCACATCAAGCGCAGCGGAAAAACGCTCTGCGAACTCAAGCGCGTAATGACCAAATATCCACAGTTCATCGTCAACATCCAAACCACCGACGCCGCAAAGCTGGCCTTTTACACCGACGATGAAATCCAGGCCATTCTTGAGGACGGCCGCAAGAAGCTGGAGGCGACCGGACGGCTGGTCGTGCGCCCGTCGGGCACCGAACCGCTGATCCGCGTCATGGCGGAAGGCGAGGACAACGCGCTGACCGAAGCCGTTGCAAAAAAAGTCGCCGAATTGCTGGCAAAACAGCTTGCCCGGTATTGAACCGGATATAAGGCCGCAGCATATAGTAATAAGTACAGGCATCGGTCCCGGCGCTGCGAAAAAGCGAGTGGCGCCGGGTTCCTCCTCATACCGATACGCACCGCTATTCTCATAGAGAACCGTCTTAACCGTTCCAAAAAACGCCCGATTTTGCGATAAGCAAAAATTGCGAATAAAAAATATCTATAAATTATGTATACAAGGCGGACATGTGCCGCCTTGTAAACACCTTGCAGGCGCGCGAGTGCCGACCAGAGGCGGCGCGACGGCGCGAGCGAACGCGCCCCGAAGAGGGTTCTTTGTGGTGTCAGGACTCCTTTGTGGCGTCAGGACTCCTCCCGGCTGCGCCGGGCCCCTCCTCACGCCTATACGCGCCCTATCGCCGCAAAACCTTGGTTTTGCGGCGGCTAACAGCCGCCAAAGCGGCTTTTTCATAAATCGCTCATAAAAGGCGTCAAACGCCTTAGCGCCAGACCGCGCGCCGCGCGGTTAACGAGGTTCGGGGAGAATCGAGAGAGTCGGCGGATGCCCCGACGGCGACACTGCCGCCGCATTTTCCCACAAAGCCGGAGGGCAACCGCCGGACAAAAGGGAAAAAGCAGAATCAAATGAAGAAAAGAGGCGGCTTTGCGGGAGATGAGCGCCCGCGGCCGCAAATGTATAGTTCCATGTGCGGAATTGCAGGCTATACCGGCGCGCGCGAAGCGGCGCCGGTCATCATCGAGGGGCTTTATGCCTTAGAGTACCGGGGATATGACTCCGCGGGGGTCGCCGCGTTCGGCGCGGACGGCCGGCTCTCGGTTATCAAGGCGGCCGGGCGAATCAAAAACGTCGAAGAAAAAATAGGCAAAAGCGGCGCGCTTACCGGCGCGCACTGCGGAATCGGGCATACCCGCTGGGCAACGCACGGCGCGCCCTCCGACCAAAACGCGCATCCCCACGGCACCGACCGGCTTCAGATCGTACATAACGGCATTATCGAAAATTACGCGCCGCTGCGCGCCATGCTCAAAGAGCGGGGATATTCGTTTGTCTCCGAAACCGATACCGAAGTCGCGGCCAAGCTGATCGACCTCTGCTATACAGAGTGCGAAAATCACACGGACGCCCTGATCGCGGCCATGACGCGCATGGTCGGCTCCTATGCGATCGGCGTGATTTTTGCCGACGCGCCCGATACGATCTACGCGATAAAAAAAGACAACCCGCTGATCGTGGGCGTCGGACAGGGAGAAAATTTCATCGCCTCGGACATTGCGGCGGTGCTCCGGCACACCAAAAACTACTATCAGCTCGACGACTTAGAACTGGCAATTGTGCGTCCCGGCAGCATCGAGATCCTCGACATGCAGAAAAAAACGCTGAAAAAGACGCTGCTCACGGCCGCCTGGTCGATCGAAGCCGCCGAGCGCGGCGGATACCCGCATTTTATGATAAAAGAAATTCACGAAGAACCGGAAGCGGTCGAAAAAACGCTGCGGCCGCGCATTCAAGCCATGCTTCCCGATTTCTCGGGCGAAAATCTGTCGGATGAACGGCTGAAAAACGCCAAAAGCGTCACGTTTGTCGCCTGCGGAACGGCGATGCACGCCGGACTTGTCGGAAAAACCGTAATCGAGGCGCTCTGCCGGATCCCGGTTCGGGTGGAGATCGCCTCCGAGTTCCGCTACAACAATCCGATTCTCGGCCGCGACGACATGGTCGTTATCATTTCCCAGTCGGGCGAGACCGCCGATTCGCTCGCCGCGCTTCGTCTGGCGAAAGAACGCGGCGCCTACACGCTCGGTATTGTCAACGTGATCGGCTCGACCATCGCGCGCGAGGCCGACAACGTGATCTACACCTGGGCGGGACCCGAAATCTCGGTCGCCTCGACCAAAGCCTACACCGTACAGATCTCGCTGATCTATCTTCTGGCCATCCGCATGGCGCAGCTTTGCGGTAAAATAGACGAGGCCGAAGCGAAAAAGCTCACCGAAACGCTCTTTGCCGAAATGCCGGCCGTCATCCGCCGGGTGCTGGAGCAGAAAGAGGCCATCCGCGCGGCCGCTGCCGAAATTTCAGGCAGCGAGCATCTGTTTTTCATCGGGCGGGGCATGGACTATCATCTGGCGCTCGAAGGTTCGCTAAAGCTCAAGGAAATTTCCTATATTCACAGCGAAGCGTATGCGGCGGGCGAACTCAAACACGGTACCATCTCGCTGATTACCGATGAAATGCCCGTTGTCGCGCTGGCCACCGTGGACGCACTGTACGAAAAGATGATCAGCAACATCCGCGAAGTTAAGGCGCGGGGCGCAAAAGTGCTGCTGATTGCCGATGCGGGCGCCGCCGACGCGGCCGCCGAGGCAAAGCAGACGATTTTCCTGCCAAAGTGCCCGGAGATGTTCCGCGCGATTCCGCTGGCCACCGTGCTTCAGCTTTTGGCCTATTATGTGGCCGACGCCCGCGGATGCGACATTGACAAACCGCGGAATCTCGCAAAAAGCGTCACGGTCGAATAAAACAAAACCGGCGTATCCCCGAAGCTGCGGTTTCGGACACAGTTTCGGGGATGCTTTCTTTACCCTGCTCGCCGATTATCCAAAAATCAAATGCGTTTCTTGTGGAGTTTGTCCAAAACGATCGGCGCTTTGTAAATTCTTTCAAAAAAGCCTTGCCTTTTTTGTTTTTCGCGTGGTATAGTCAAATTACGACAGGCAAAGACCGCCGCGCGGCTTGCGGACAGGCATTGCAGGCACACACCGTTTCGGATACCATTCTACCGGCAAAGCTGCCGTATTCCCGCCGAATTTCGCGGAATTTTGCTCCGCCAAATATACCGTTCGGCTGAAAAAAGGAGACTGACTTATGAAAACCGTTTCTTTCAAAAATCCCGTTTGCGCGGGCGCAGACCCGTGGATGTTCGCCTATGACGGCTGGTATTATCTCTGCTGCACCCACGGCCAGAAGATTATCCTGTACCGGTCAAAAAATCCCGCGACCATCAAGGAAGATGAACAGATTACCGCGTTCCTGCCGCCCGAAAATCGGCCATTCTCCAAAAGCTTGTGGTCGCCTGAGATCCACTATTTTTCTCCCGAAGATTTCGGGCCTGAACACGCCGGATTCTATATGTTCATCGCATGCGACGACGGAAAAAACGTCAACCACCGCATGTATGTGCTCCGCTCGGAGGATCGCCGTTCGCCGTTCGCCGCTTACGGCAACCCCGTGACCGGAGAGCGCAACATTCCCGAAAAGTTCTGCTCGCCCGAAGACGAGACTTTCAACAGCGGCTGGTGCTGCGGACAAACGATTCTGCGCCATAACGGAAAAATCTATGCCATGTGGGTGGACGAAGTCGGCCGTCAAACGCCGGATTTCCACCAGCGCATTCGCCTGTGCCCCCTCAAAAACCCCTATACCACGGGCAAGGCCAGCATTCTCTGCAAACCGACCGAGGAATGGGAAATGCACGGCTTCGGTAAGGGAGCAGACGGCATCATCCGGCCGCGTGTCGTCGAGGGCGGAACCGCCGTTTACGGCGATGACGGCGAGGTCTATGTGATCTATTCGGGCAGCGGCTACTGGACAAAATATTACGCGCTCGGCCAACTCACGCTCAAAGGCGACGCCGAAGTCTATGAGGACTGGAAAAAAGAAAAGGAGCCGATCTTCTTTATGTCCGACGAGATCTTCGGCTGCGGACACGCCTCCTATTTCACCGACGCCGCGGGCGACCGTTTCATCTGCTACCACGCCTATCTCTCCCCCGACCGCAAGGGCGGACGGTATGTCTTTATCGAGCGCTACCGGATTGAGGACGGCCACGTGATCATCGGCAACGGTTCCAAGCGTCCCGCGCCCCTCGAAACCGAGCAAACCATCTGCGTGTTTGACTGAAACGACATGCGGCACGGCAAAAATAAAAGCGCGCCGCATACGCAATCCATATTTGAATGCAAAGGATATTAAATATGAAAAAATTTCTCTCCCTGAGTTTCGTATTGGCAACCCTTTTCGCCGCCGTCCTGATGACCGTCGGCGCAGAGGCAAAAACAATCGATGTCTCCACCACAAAGGAACTGTCCAGTGCGTTTTCGTCCCTCTCCAAGGACGGCGGAACCGTCAATCTGACAGCAGATATTACGATCGACAACGCAACTTCGCTTCCGGCCAACGTCATGCCCATTGCGCTGACCAGCAGCACGCATAAAAAAATCCAACTCAGCGACAACCTCACTTTCAACGGAGACGTGGAGATTTCCGACATTCATTTTCAGGCCAAGGAAAAATACCGTTCCATTTTCTGCAACGGGCATAAGGTTTCCATTGCCTCCGATGTGACCTGCGGCATGGACAGCGGTGCAAACTACCCGAGCATTATGGCGGGCTTTGCCTCGGAAAGCACGGTAAAGGACGGCTCGCTGACCATAAGCGGCGGCACCTGGCAGCGCGTCCGCGGCGGAAACGCCTCGGAATACCCCGCCCGCATACACGCGGAACTCATCATCAACGGCGGCACCTTTAAAGAAAAGGTCACGGTCGGCTCCGCGGGCGCCATGGCCTCGGGCAGCGTCGTTACGGCCACGATCAACGGCGGCGTGTTTGAGCGCGGCGTGGTTTGCTTTACGCCGGGCGACAACACGCTGTACGCGGACTGCACGCTGACCATAAACGGCGGCACGTTTACCGGCTGGGTCAAGGTCTATGAAGAGGACGACTCTGCAAACCGGCTAAACGGAAAATGCACCATTCGTATAAACGGCGGTGATTTTTCAAAATGTACGGGCATACGCGGCTATGACGGCAATACCATGGATGTCGATATTCGTCTCTCAAACGCCCTTTTGACAAACGGCGCCGGTTCCCTGAAACAAACCGACTACCTCCCCGGCACGCTGCTTCGCAAAAGCTCGGCTGACCCGTGGATGTTTGAGTACAACGGCTGCTATTATCTCACCGTTACCGGCAGCACGCGCGTCCTTTTGTATAAATCCCGCACGATTTCCGGCCTTTCCTCTATGACAAACAGTCTCGCAAGCGACTATGAGGAAATTTATCAGTTTGACGCCTCGCTCTGCGCCGATCTCGGCATCAAGCAGTGTGCGGGCACATGGTCGCCTGAGGTTCACTACTACAGCGAAGAGGACTTCCCCGGAAACAGCGGCTGGTATCTGAACCTCGCGCTCAACACCGGAACCAACACCTCAGGCGGCAGCGTCAACGTCAAAATGGTCGTACTCAAATCGGTTTCGGGTGAACCGGAAGGCCCCTACGGCCATCCGATCACCGGCGTTATCAACGATCCGATCATGGTGGTATACGACAAAGACGGCACCGGCAAGGGCGTGCCGTATTCCGAGTGGTCCTGCGGTCAGACCAGTATGCGCATTCCATCGGGCGATTACAAGGGAATCTGGGCGCTCTGGGTTGAGGAGACCGGACGGGGCACCGCTGATTTTTATCAGAGTATCATGACGGCCAAGATGTCCAACCCCTGGACTTTCACCGGAAAAATCGGCGTTGTCACCACGCCGACACAGCGCTGGGAGGCGATCGGCTCAGGCTATAGCGGCACAAAATGGATGCCGAGGGTCGTCGAGGGCGCGACTCCGGTTTACGGCGAAAACGGCGAACTGTATTTGACCTATTCGGGCAGCGGTTACTGGACGAATTACGGTCTCGGACAACTGACCTACACGGGCGGCGATCCTACGGAAACCTCCTCTTGGGTAAAATATGCAAACAACCCGATCTTCTCGGCGGGAGACGCAGACGGCAAGCACCGCAGCGGCGTCGATTTGCAGGGCGTGGGACACGCTTCTTTCTTCACCGACAGCCTCGGCAACGGCTATATCTGCTATCACGCTTTTCCCTATAATTCATCCTCTAAAACCAAAGCCGTCAGCGGTGTAACGCTCGCGCCCGGCAAAAAAGGAAGCTCCAGAAACGCCTATGTCGAATCTTACTATATCGACTACACCCTGTCAAACGGCTATTCCATGGGCGTTATCCGCGTCGGAAAGGGGAACGACGCACCGGCATCTCTCGGCAGTATGCAGTCTTTTAAAATGGATACATCTCCGGCCAGTCTGCCCGATCGCATGGTCGGCGCTTACACGACTTTCACAATCGACGGATTTTATGTGCTGCCGGTTGAGGGCGGCGCGTCCGGAAAAGAAATTTATATCAACGGCAAAAAGAGCGAAAACGTGGGTTATTCCGGAAATTATCTGCTCCTGCCGGATTCGCTCGGCGACGCGGTAATCGAAGTGCGGAGCAATGACACGGTTTCGGTTTACGGCTGCCGCGACGGCCGTGCGGAAGCGCTGTTCTCCCTCAAGCAAAACGAAGCGCAGTTCCAGTCTGAAAGCTGCGTGCTCGAAACCGAACTTGTCCATACCTCCGACGCGGTCACCTTTGCCGAATACGGAACGCTCGTCTCATTTGAAGGTCAAAAACCGCCTTTCTTTGAACTCCCGCTGGCGCACAGTCTGCACGCGGCCAAAAGCCGCGCCTATCTGAGCGGCGAGTTTGACTACTATACTTCCCGCACGGGAAATAAAACGGTCTATAACGCCAGAATCATCAATCTTGCAAGCGATTCAAAAGATTCCATCACCGCGGCGTCCTACGCCCTGTTTGACTATAACGGAAAGCGCTACATTGCATACACCAAATAAAGGGAGGATGTTATGAAGCCTACAAGCATACGTCTTTTAAACACCGTCTGTACGACAAATTCGCATAAAGGCGAATGCAAAGCATCGCGCCTTGCGCCCAATTTCCGTGAAACGCTGACGCTTGAAGGGCAGACCAATCCGGCCATTTCCGCCAAGGTCTACTATCCCCGAATCAAAAAGCTGGCCAACGGCAAATACATTCTGCTGCATCAGGATTACCGGCTCGGCGGAAATATCTTCTATTCGCTCAGCGACGACTGCCGGCATTTTTCACCGCGGCAGAAGCTGTTCGGCGCCCGCCCGATTCTGCGCGACGACGGAGAAGAGGACAAGCTGATGTATGCGACAGCCGACGCGGCCGTTCTTCAAAACGGCGATCTGCTGGTCGTATGTTCCTACCGCTACAATTCCGGCTACGGACTGGACGCAAAATACGGCGGCCTTGTCCTGAAGCGTTCGACCGACAACGGCGCGACCTTTTCCGAGGAAAAACAAATCTATGTCGGCCGCAACTGGGAACCCTCCGTGCTGGTTTTGAAAAGCGGCGAAATACAGGTGTATTTTTCGCACACCGCGCCGAAATTCTATTTAGATAAAACCGTGCGCACCGACAGTCCGATCAAAACATCAAGCGGCACGGCCATCATCCGCTCCTACGACAACGGAGAAACCTGGAACCCGCAGGTTGACGCGCCGCCCTACGCCGCGCACCGCGTGACGCAGAGCTACATCTGCACAATGAAAAACGGCACCAAGTGCTTCACCAACCAAATGGCGACCGCAGTTGAACTCGGCGACGGCACGATCGCCGTCGCAACCGAGTCTGACATGTCCGATTATACCTTTAAGCTCACCATGTCCTATTCGCACGACAACTGGGAAAGACCGCTCGGAATCGACGAGGACGGCCCCGCAGACAAAATAACCGGCTTTGAGGCCGGCGCGGGTCCCTACCTCGCGCATTTCGAGAGCGGAGAAACGATTCTCTCCTACAACTGGAACGGGTTTCAGCATATCCGAATCGGCGACGAGCAGGGCAAAAACTTTGACGCGGAACACGAAATCATCGCATTCGGCGGCCGGTGGGGGTATTGGGGTTCGATTACGGCGGAAAACGCGCACTGCCTGATCTCCGCCTATCCGAACATCGGCGAGGATCGCAGCACCGGAAAACTGCTGATCGACAACGATCTGATGATCGGAAAATTCTATCTCAATCACCGCATCGACTGCAAGCCGCTCACCCAGATCTGGGCGGCCAACACCGACGCCCTGTTCTTCGGCGGCAGGTCGCAGGCACAGTGCACCGTCCGAACCGCCTATGACAGCGAACATCTGTATGTCCGCGTAGACCGTCTCGACCGCTATCTCTGTGAGGCGGACAGCGCGGAAGTGCAGCTTCGCATCGGCGAGGATGTTTACACCATGGGCGCAAACGTGCAGGGGCGCGCATGGTATACGAAAAACAATGAGCCCTGCGACTGGGGCGCGGAATTTAAAAATCTGGTCTACGGAGAACTGGACGAGTGGCGCGGAGATGACAACGGCATCTTAACGATTTTCTCCCTGCCCATATCGGCGCTCGGCGGCGCGGATCGTTTTGAAATCACCGCCTCGCTCAAAAATTTCGACGGAGACGATATGATTGCCGATTCGCTCGGCGACTGGTTCCCGGTGCAGATCCTGTAAAGTCGTATTTTGACAGGCAAAACCCCCGAAAAGGATATGATCTATCCTTTTCGGGGGTTTTTACAATCAAAATCAAACTCGTATGCCGCAAAAGACTTTGCCAAGCTGAAGTACGCGAGACGCGGCGTACCGAGACACGGCGATTCTTTTCGCCGCTATGCCGTTTCGATCAGCTATGCGGGAACGGCTCGGTCTTATACGCTTCAATCTTTTCATCGACCGCCGCGCGGAACGCTTCTTTCTCGGTCTTGCTCATATCGGACAGCCAACCGTCGATGATTTTCCAATCGACATCGGCCGGATCAATATCGAGAATCTGCGCCGCGATCAGATCCGCAATCAAAAATGCGAGCAGCGGATTTTGATGTTCGTCCTCAATAAAGGGAAGCTGATAGTTCAGCAAAACGTTTTTGTACAGATCCGCACTGCGGATAATCTCTATATCCAGATCAAGATCCATAAAACCGTCATAGGTATAATACGGAGACGGCTTTGTAATATACGGATAATAGTAAAATTCCACCGCATCCGAATCAAAGAAAGGCATCAGGAGCATACAGTATTCGTAGCTGTTTTCTATAATACCGGCATAATCCTGAAAAATGACAATATCGGCAAGCTCAATTTTCTGCCTCAGACTTCTCGTATTGTTTTGGAAATTATCATAATGCTGACGAAGCGAACCGCCGCCGATCAATTCGGTATGAATATTGATTTTTACATCCTGCCCGGCGCAAATGTTTTTCACCTTGGCCGGAATATCGTTGACATACGTATAGCTGTTTCCGATAAACAAAACGTCCGTAACGCCGTTATCCACGTGCGGCACCGGTTCTCTGTTCGTCGGCAGCGCCGATTCGTCTATCACCGTAACTTTCAAATTGTCGAAATAGACACGTCCGAGGTTGTCAAGACCGTTCTTTTCTCCGGTAAGACGGAAACCGAACGTTCCGCCGCTCCAGGTTGTATCGCTCTTTGTGAGAGAAAGCACAACCTTTCCGGTATCCAAATCCGTATAGGTACAATAAAAGCGATCCCCGTAGACGATAAAATTCAAATGCAGATCCATACCGGGCTTGAACACAACCGAGGAAGAGACCAAATTGCCGCCCCACGTGCCGAGCTTGCTGCTGTATCCGATCGCCCCCCGATCACCGGCGGAACCGACAAAATACATATACCCGTAAAACGAATTTGAGCTTTCATCCGTTGCTTTCTCATAATCGCAGCGCATCAGCACACCGCCCTGCGTCTGGATATTATACATGTCCACATCGATCATATAGTTGGTAAGATTTGCGGCATCCGGCCGGTTGAACAGCAAAAACGCGCTGGCATCGGATGTCAAATCGGCCGCTAAGGAATCGAGATACAACCGTCCATTGCGCACCACCCATTCTCCCCGGTAGGCGGTGAAGTCCTCCAAAACCGATTTGTCCGAAAAATCGGTTTCGTAATATACGCCGATCTCCGGTACGGGAACCGGGGCTTCAATCGTCTTGGTAATAACCGCGGTGCTAGTCTCCCCGTCCCACGCAACGGCCGCGCCTAAGCTCTCGGCCACAAAACGAACCGGCAGATAGGTTCTCGAATTTTCAATAAACGCGGGCGCATCCAGCAGCTTTTCTTCTCCGTTGACCTGCGCCATGCTCATGCCGATGGTTATTTTGATTTCAGTTTCCGGACTCGTAATCACGGCCGTACTGGTCTCCCCGTCCCACGCAACGGCAGCCCCCAGACTCTCAGCCACAAAGCGCACGGGAAGCATCGTGCGGCTTTCGCGAATAATCGGCGCGGCATCGAGCGTCCGCGCCTCGCCGTTCAAAAACGCCTGCGTCGATCCGACCGTCATTTTCAGTTCAATCGTCTCAGATGTTTCAACTGCATAGGCGGATATCAGCATCATAACAATAAGTGCAATCGCCACAAATATGCGTTTTTTCATAAAAACCTCCAAAATTGATAAAAACTGTTCCATTTAGTATTATATCATGATTCTTTGGAAAAAACAAGTATCTGCACAAAAAAATACCGGCGCGGTTCCCAAAAGAATCCGCGCCGGTATTTTTCTGCTTTTTTATGATTTTGTTACTTTGTAATCGTGGCTGTGCTGGTCGCGCCGTCCCACGCAACCGTACCGCCGAGCGCTTCCGCGACAAAGCGAACCGGCAGATAGGTTCTCGAATTTTCAATAAACGCGGGCGCGTCCAGCGGTTTCTCTTCTCCGTTGACAGTCGCCGTCTGCGCGCCGATTGTGATTTTGATCTCAATGTCGCCGCATGTGAGCGTCGCCGTGCTGGTCGCACCGTCCCACGCAACGGCCGCGCCGAGATTTTCCGCAACAAAGCGCACGGGGAGCATCGTGCGGTTCTGGCGAATGATCGGCGCCGCGTCGAGCGCTTTTGCCACGCCGTTGACATAGCCGTTCATATCGCCGATCGTCATTTTGATTTCGGTTTTCGACGGCACAGCCGCGTCCTGCACGACCGTACCGAAGCCGGTGAGCTTTTCAGCAAGCGCGGCCTTATCGACAAATGCGGAAATATCAATCAGAGAAACGCCGCCCGCTACCGTGCCGTCAAAACTTTGTACCGCGGAAAAATCTCCGCCGCTGATCGTAACTTTAAGATCGCCCTGCATATTCGTCGAGGTTGCCTCATCCACCGCCAAAAGTTTGCTGGTGAACGTACCGCCGTAAATATTCAGCAATACGTTTCCGCCGACGCCGCCGTTTACCGAGCCCATATGCAGTCTGTGAATGGTGCCGCCGTATATATCCACATACGCCGTCCCGGTGCAGGAAACAGAGCGGGAATGCGCGACAATATTGAATTTTCCGCTCATTACCGTGATTTTGGAATCCGAATCCGGCGAAGCCGTATCCGCGACTCCGGCGTCCTTTTGCACGCCGCCGACAATCACCGCGGCCTTGGCAATCGCCTCATAATCGCCGAAATCCTCGCAGCGAATGCCCTCGCCCATCTCAATCGGGTTGAACTGCGCGACAATCAAGATATAATTTTGCCCCGTCGGGTCTCCGTTGCCGCGGAAGGTCAGATTTTCAAATACAGTCGGTCCGTTCAGGAAAAACCGATGTTTATTGCTCACAATGCCGTGTCCATCGGTCGTCCGGTACGATACGCCCGCATATTCCTGGGTCAGCGTCACCGTGCCGGTATGCTTTGGCGCATAAAAGTTTTCGGTAAGCGTCAGCTTTTCCACAACGACAATGCGTCCGCCCGCGTCGCCGAGCGCCGCATACGCGTCAGTCAGCGTGCCGGCCGCCTTATCGGGCGCGGAACCGTCGCCCGTGCCGCCGTCTGTTACATAAACGACCTTTTCTGCTGCGTCCGCAAATACCGGGCACGCGCACAGGACAAACAATGCAACCAATATGCAAACAAATGGGAATACTGCGCTCAATTTTCTGCTCTTCATAGGAATCCTGCCTTTCTTCTATTTGATTTTTTACGATAAATGTGCGCCGCAAGGGAAAAACGCTTTTGTTCCGCAGCAAAGCACATCTTCGTATTGCTTATTATAATTATACCAAAAATTACATGAAATTCAAGGCAATTTTTTTACAATTTTTCCTCTGAAAATTTACACGGAGCGGAAAATGCAGCGCTGCGAAAGCAAAAATGTCTGTTTTGAGGCGTTGATTTACGAAAATTTACAGGGACAGCCGTTCGCCGCCCGCGATAGAAAGACATTTGCCCCTACATCATGTTTTCTTCTCTCACCGCGCATTTCAGCGGCCTCGTCCGTTTTTAGGTCCCTGCTTTTTGGATAAATTTGGGTCTCGCTGTCCGGAAAACGCTTTCTGCTTATACTGTCCGGCAAAACTTTTTTGTTCATTTTGTCCGAGTTTTTGCCGTCCGCGCGGCTTTTGCGAAGTTTCCCGGTCAAGAAACTGCGCCCGCGCAGACTCTTTCCGGGACGCCGTTTTTCTCACAGGCGCACCGCCTGACGCCGGCGCTTGCGAAGCCCGCCGTCCCGAAGACCGATTTTTTGCGCGCGCTCTGTCAAGCGGCGCATCTTTTGCAGGAGCCCGGCCGGGCGATGTTTTTTTCGGGCGCGCCGCGCGGCTTTGCCGCGTTTCTCCGCCTGCCGATGCGGCTTCTTTCCGGCCGCCCCCATCGCTCCGCGCCGGGCGGACAAGGCAGTCCGCGCCGTATCCGATCAGATCGGTTCGGCCGCACTTTTCAAGCGCTTCCCGGACAAGCGGCGCGTTTTGCGGCCGGTTGTACTGCAAAAGCGCGCGCTGCAGTTGTTTTTCATGATAATCGGTTGCCACATAGACCGGTTTGCCGTCAAGCGGATTTATGCCCGTATAATACATGACGGTGCTCGGCGTGCCGGGCGTCGGATAAAAGTCCTGCACCTGTTCGGGCGCGTATCCCATCCGTTTCAGGCAGAGCGCAAGCTCAACCGCGCTCTCCAGCGTCGCGCCCGGATGGCTGGACATCAGATAGGGCACAAGATACTGCTCAAGCCCTGCGGCCGAGCACAGCGCGAAATATTTTTCCCGAAAACGCTCGTACACCGAAAACGAGGGCTTGCCCATTACGCGCAGAACGCGGTCGTCGCAGTGTTCGGGCGCAACTTTAAGCTGTCCGCTGACATGGTCGCGTACAAGTTTTTTAAAAAAGGCGTCGCTTTTGTCGGCCAAAAGGTAATCAAAGCGGATTCCCGAACGAATGAACACCTTTTTCACGCGCGGAAGCGATTCGACGGCGCGCAGAAGCTCGATATACTCGCTGTGATCAGCGATCAGATTTTTGCAGGGCGTGGGCGCAAGGCATTTGCGAGACGCGCAGACGCCGTCGGTCAACTGCTTTTTACACGCGCTATAACGAAAATTGGCGGTAGGTCCGCCGATATCGTGGATATATCCCTTAAAATCCGGCATTTCCGTGATGATCTTCGCTTCGCGAACAACCGACGCAATGCTGCGCGACCGAACGGTTCGCCCTTGGTGAAAAGCGAGCGCGCAAAAGTTGCACGCGCCGAAGCATCCGCGGTTGTGCGTGATCGAAAAGCGCACCTCCGCAATCGCGGGCACGCCGCCCGCCGCCTCATACATCGGATGATAGGTCCGCATATAGGGCAGCGCGTAGACCCTGTCCAGTTCTTCCCGCTCAAGCGGCGGCATCGGCGGATTCTGCACAAGGATCCGGTCACCGTACCCCTCCAGCACCGCGCGGCCGTAAATCGAATCCTGGTTGCGGTACTGGATGCCGTATGCGTCCGCGTACGCCCGCCTGTCGGTTTTGAGCAGGTCGTATTCATAGGTTTCGACCGCGTTTTCGGGCGTCTTTTCGCCCCGCTTTATCAGAAAAACCGTGCCGCGCACATCCCGGATCCTGCGAACCGGCACGCCGCGGTCGAGCAGGCGCGCGATTTCAAGCAGAATTTTTTCGCCCATCCCATAGGTCAGAATATCCGCCCGGCTGTCCACAAGCAGCGAGCGGCGCACGCGGTTGTCCCAGTAGTCGTAGTGCGCAAAGCGGCGAAGCGAAGCTTCCAGCCCGCCAAGAATCACCGGCACGTCCCCGTACGCCTCGCGAATGCGGTTGGTATACACGATCGTCGCACGGTCGGGGCGAAGTCCCGCGCGGCCGCCGGGAGAATAATAGTCGTCGGTCCGGCGGCGCTTGGCGGCGGTATAATGCGCCACCATCGAATCAATATTCCCGGCGCTGACCAAAAAGCCGAGCCGCGGACGGCCGAACTCGCGAAACGCATCCGCGCTCCGGTAATCGGGCTGCGCCAAAAAGCCGATGCGAAAGCCCGCGTCTTCAAGCACGCGCGTGATGATCGCCGCGCCGAACGAGGGATGATCCACATAGGCGTCCCCCGAAACATAGACGAAATCGACCTGACCCCATCCCCGCGCCTCCATTTCAGCCCGGCAGACCGGCAAAAATCCGTTTGTCTGTTCCATTTTTTCATCTCCCTTGCGGCAAAGAACGCCGCCGGATATAAAGAAAACCGCCGTGCAGCGGTTTTCTTTGACCGTCGAAAAAACAAGTTTTTCCGACGATGGACGCGTACACTCTCGTCGTCGCGCCGCCCATCGGGCGGCACTCGCGCGTCTGTAAGGTGTTTACAAGGCGGCACATGTCCGCCTTGTAAACGTATTGTATTGATTGCGTTCTTCTTCGTAATTTTTACTTTATCGACCGGCTGAGAAAACAGCCGTGCAACGGTTTGCTTTCACGATTTTTGAAGTTTATTCCGTGACTTCCTCCATCACGAACGCTTCGAGCACGTCGTTTTCCTTGATGTCGTTATACCGTTCCAGTCCGACGCCGCATTCATAGCCCGCGGCAACCTCGCGCACGTCGTCCTTGAAGCGGCGCAGAGACGAAATTTTATCTTCAAATACGACGACACCGTCGCGGATAATACGAATCTGCGCGCTGCGCGCGATCTTGCCGTCCTGTACATAGGAACCGGCTATCGTCCCGACATTCGGCACATGAATGGTCTGACGAACCTGCGCGTGTCCCAGAATGTTTTCCTTATATTTCGGCGCAAGCATACCCTTCATCGCGGCCTCGATTTCCTCGATGCACTCATAGATGATGCGGTATGTGCGCACATCTACGCCCTGACGCGCCGCCGCGTCGATCGCGCTCTTATCCGGGCGCACGTTGAAGCCGACGATAATCGCGCCGGACGCCGAAGCGAGCATAACGTCGTTTTCGGTAATGCCGCCGACCGCGCTGTGAATGACATGCACTTTGACTTCCTCGGTTGAAAGCTTTTCAAGCGAGGTCTTCACGGCCTCGGCACTGCCGCCGACATCAGCCTTGACCACGATATTGAGTTCCTTGACGCCCTCGGAAATCTGCGAGAACAGATCGTCCAGCGAAACCTTGGCGTTTGCTTTGAACTCGGCTTCTTTGGCGCGGTCGCGGCGCTGTTCGGCCAGCGTGCGCGCCATGCGCTCATCCTCAACCGCGTTGAACTCATCGCCCGCAAACGGCACGGCGTCGAGACCGATAATCTCCACGGGAACAGACGGTCCCGCCTCGGTCACATCTTCGCCGCGGTCATTTTTCATCGCGCGGACACGGCCGACCGTGGTTCCGGCGATCACAATGTCGCCGGCATGCAGCGTACCATTCTGTACAAGAACCGTCGCCACCGGACCGCGGCCTTTATCCAGTTTGGCCTCGATCACGATACCTTTAGCGCGGCGCGCGGGATTGGCGCGCAGTTCCTTGACCTCGGCGACAAGCAGCACGTTTTCAAGCAAATCCTCAATGCCCTTGCCGGTAACCGCCGAAACGGGCACGCAAATCACATCACCGCCCCACTCTTCGGGAACCAAATTATACTGCGTCAAACCGGTCATAACCGCCTCCGGATTGGCGCTCGGTTTATCCATTTTATTGATGGCGACAATGATGTCAACGCCTGCCGCCCGCGCATGGTTGATCGCCTCCACGGTCTGCGGCATGATGCCGTCGTCCGCGGCAACCACCAAAATCGCAATATCGGTCGCCTGCGCGCCGCGCGCGCGCATGGCCGTGAACGCCTCATGGCCGGGCGTATCCAAAAACGTAATGTCCTTGCCGCCGATCTGTACGCGATACGCGCCGATATGCTGCGTAATGCCGCCCGCCTCGCCGTGCGTCACATTGGTGTGGCGGATCGCGTCGAGCAGCGATGTCTTGCCGTGGTCTACGTGACCCATGACGCAGACGACCGGACTGCGAAGAACCAAATTTTCCTCGCTGTCCTCGCTCTCGTCAAACAGACGCTCCTCAATGGTGACAACGACCTCTTTGGTTACCTTCGCGCCGAGTTCGTCGGCGACGAGATACGCGGTATCAAAATCCACCACCTGATTGAGCGTGGCCATCACGCCCATCTTCATCAGGCGCTTGATGACCTCGGCCGCCGTCACTTTCAAGCGGGAGGCAAGCTCCTGCACCGAAATTTCATCGGGCACGGTGATTTCAAGCTGTTTTTTGCGCGCTTTTTCAAGTTCAAGCTTTTTGAGGCGCTCGACAGCCTGACGCTCCTTGTCCTTGGCCTTGCTGTACTGGCTGCGGTTATCCTGTTTTTTCAGCTTTTGACGGTTGGTGCCGCGATCCGAACTGTACGGACTTGCCAGCGTCTCCAGCTTTTCATCGTATTTGGAAAGATCGACCGTCGTCGTGCGCGTATCCACTACGCGGACGCTTCCGCGCGGCTTGGCGGGACCGTCGGTCCCGACACGCTGCATCTGACTGATCGGCGCCGTGAACTTCTGCACGGTACGGCGCTCGTTGACCTCTTTGTCAAAACCGGGTTTCGTCCGGTTATCCGGCCGTCTCTGCGCCGGTCCCTTTTTATCGGCTCCGGGACGCGCCGGCGCGCTGTCAAACGACTTGCGCTCAAAGCGGTCTCCGAAATTCCGTGCGGGCGCGTTTGCGGCCGGGGCAGCGGGGCGCGATGCGCCGGTCTGTGCCTGCGCGGAATGTCCGCCCTGCGGGCGGTCGGACGCGGGCCGGTCATACTGCGGACGCGGCGCCTGCGGGCGCGGCGTCTGCGGACGATCGTACTGCGCACGGTCGTTTTGCCGTTCGCTCTGCTGGCGCGCGGCGGCTGCGGCACGCGCCTTGGCTTCTATGGCCTGCGCGGCGCTGAGTCCGCGCGCGGCGGCCTTTGCCTGCTGCGCGGCTTTTGCTTCCGCCTCGGCTTTCGCCTTTGCTTCCGCCGCGGCTTTTGCACGCGCGGCCTCTTCCGCCGCGGCGCGCGCGGCAGCCTCAGCCCTCGCTTTTTCCTCAGCTTCGGCCTTTTCCCTTGCCTCCGCCTCCGCACGGGCCGCGGCGGCTTTCTGCCCCCGTGTAACAATGACAACATCGCCGTCCAGGTACGCGTCAAGGCTGCTTATTTGATTGTCTTTACTGAGAACGTCCATGACCAGACCGTACTCATCCGGGTCAAGCGAGGCAGACTGGGTCTTGCCATCAATGCCGTGCGCCGAAAGAATATCGGTGATGTCCTTTCCCTTGAGTCCAAGCTCCTTTGCCAACTGACTGATACGGTACTGTTGAAGCTGTGCCATTCGTTAAATACCCTTTGCACCGCGTGCAAAAATCCTTTCTTCGATCAAATGATATACCAAAATCCGCATTTGCGGAAATAACGTCTCAGCAACCCATGCGCGCCGCAATGGCGCGGGCGAATCCCGCGTCCGCCACAGCGAGCGCCGCAACCGCACCGGTCTTTCCCACCCGCGCCGCAAGCGTCTCAGGGGACACATCCAGCGGCAGCGCATGAACGCCGTAATAAGCCGAGCGGTCAAGAACGCGCTTTTTTGTGTTTTCCGACGCCGCGGCCGAATACAAAACCAGATGCACACGACCGCCCTGCAGCGCGTCGCATACCTGCGGCGTGCCGACGATCAGGCGCCCCGCCTTTTTCGCAAGGCCGAGCATGGAAAGCGTCCATTCCAAATCTTTTTCAGGCATCGCCCGCAAGCGCCTCCTCAAGCGCGGTATACACCGCGTCGGGAATGTTCGTCTCAAGGCTGTTCTCCAGCCGGTGCGCCCTGCGCGCCGCGCGCAGACATTGAACATCCCGGCACAGATACGCGCCGCGGCCGGCCATACGGCCCTTTGTATCGAGACAAACGCCGCCGTCCGGCGTTTTCACGACCCGGCAAAGATCGCCCTTATCCCGCCGCTCACCGCATCCGACGCATTTTCTCTGCGGAATCTTTTTCTTCTTTTCCACAAAAACTCCTTATTTCAAAGCGACTTCAGGCCTTGATGTCGATCTTAAATCCGGTAAGACGCGCAGCCAGCCGCGCGTTCTGTCCCTCGCGGCCGATGGCTAAGGAAAGCTGATCGGGGTACACCAAAACCTTCGCGCTGCGCTCTGCGTCGATCGTGACCGAAATCACCTCGGCGGGCGAGAGCGCCTCGCGGATAAACTCCGCGGGATCCTCGCTGTAGCGCACGATGTCGATTTTTTCACCGCGAAGCTCGTCTATGATTACGCCGATGCGCGCGCCGCGGTTGCCGATGCACGCGCCGATCGGATCCACATTTTCATCCCGCGATTCCACGGCGATCTTGGTACGGCTGCCCGCCTCGCGCGCCACGGCGCGCACCAAAACGGTTCCGTCCGCGATTTCGGGGATCTCAAGCTCAAACATCCGCTTGACAAGGCCGGGGTGTTTTCTGGAAAGCGTAACGATATGTCCGTGGCTCTCCCGGCTGACCTCGGTGATATACACCTTTACGCGGTCGCCGACGGAAAAGCGCTCGCCCGGAATCTGCTCGCTCTGGAGCAGCGTGGCATTGCTCGTGCCGGTATCCAGCACGACGTTGCCCGAAAGCTCGTCGGTCTTGATGACCGTGGCCGTAACGATTTCCTCGCGTTTGGATTCATACTCTTTCACGATCATGGCGCGCTCCGCCTCGCGGATGCCCTGCACAATGACCTGCTTTGCGTTCTGCGCGGCAAGCCGCCGAAAATCCTTGGTTTTGAGTTCGGTTTCATAAATGCCGCCCAGCTTCGCGCGCTTATTCTTTTCTTTCGCCTCATCAAAAGAAATTTGCGTATCGGGATTTTCCACCGTCTCCACGATCTCCATCTGTTGGAACACGCGCACGGTCTTTTTTTCGGGATCAATGGCGATGCGCACGTTGGCGTTTCCGTTTTTGTCGCGCTTGTACGCGCTGAGCAGCGCCGCCTCTACCTTTTCCAGCATATATTCCTTGGAGATTCCCTTTTCTTTTTCAATGAGGTCAAGCGCCTCAAAAAACTCTGCGTTCATTTTTCCTCTGCCAGAGCTTACGCCCTGCCCTTTCCTGTAATGACTTGCCGCGGCGCCGCCGCATATCTGTAACCGTCGCCGCCCGCATATCCGCCGCGTCCGCTTGCGGCGCGCCCTCCGCGCGCCGGCAAACCGATGCGCGAAGCGTTTGACTTTGCGGACGGGTCAAAAATCAAAAACCGTGGTGATCCGGGAAATTTTTGCGCGGTCGAGCACGACCGTCTCCCCGGCGCAAGAAAGCGTCACCGTTTGCTCGCTTGCCGCGCCCAGTATGCCGCGAAGCGATTTTTTCCCGTTCTCCGCCGCAAAGAGCCGAACTTCCACCTCTTCTCCAGCAAAAGCGGCCAAATGCGCGTCGGTGCGCAGCACCCGCTCGATGCCCGGCGAAGAAACCTCCAAATGATATGCGTTTTCAATCGGATCATGCGCGTCGATCACCGGATCAATCGCGCGGTGTACGCGCTCGCAGTCGTCTATCGTGATGCCATCGGGACTGTCAATTGTAATGCGCAGGTACCACTCGCTGCCCTCTTTGACGTATTCCACGTCCCAAAGCGTATAGCCGAGTTCCCGGACGACGGGCAAAAGAAACTCGCGCACGGCGCCGGCAATATTTTTTGCACTTTTCATAAAACTCCCGCTTGTGCGTGAACCAATTCACGCCTGTACTGATTTTCCTGTATACAACAAAGAAAGAGTGGCAAGCCACTCTCTACCCTTTCTATCCTCTGTTAGTCTACCATATTCTATGTAAGATTTCAAGAGGTTTTGCAAAAATTTTACCGGTTTTCGCTTCTTTTTCCGAACTTCACGGCAAAACTGCCGGTCCGCGCCCGAAAATTCCGGAAAAACAAGCTGTCCCGCGCGTTTTGCGGCGCCGCCAAAAAGCCGCGGGCCGACGACCGGCGCGGGCGCGTCGTCAATCACAGCGTTTCATGTAAGGAGGGCGGCTCTGTTCCGGTGGATGACCGCGAACGCGTCGCCTGCCGTCCGCACGGCGGTATCCGTTGCCCAAAAGGTAATTTTCAATCGGGCATGTATGTGTCTATATCCGAACGTCTGCATCCGAAAATTTCTCGATTACAAAGCGCGCCGCCTCGCTCCGATGCCCGCGGATGCGGTCTCCGCGTCCCACAGGACGCGGAGATAGACGTATTTTTGCCGGACAAAACGCAATATTTTTTTCACCCGCTTGATTCCGGCCCTCTATTTTGCTACAATAGGAATATCATATACCCTAATCGGAGCGGAGGCGGATTTCATGAAAAAGAAACTGAACATCCTGATGGCCACCATGCAGATGGGCTTCGGCGGCGCGGAAACGCATATTTTCGAGCTTGCGCGCGCGCTGACCCAAAACGGGCACAGCGTCACCGTGGCCTCCGCCGGGGGCAAATACGCCGACATGCTAGAGCGCGAGGGCATCCGGCATGTCACGCTGCCGCTGAACACGAAAAATCCGCTGATGGTGCTCCGCTCCTATTTCGGCCTCTCCGCGCTGCTGCGCGCCGAGCGCTTTGACATCGTACACGCACACGCGCGCATCCCCGCCTTTATCTGCGGGCGGCTCCAGAAAAAGCTGCACTTTAAGTTTGTGACCACAGCGCACTGGGTTTTCCGCATCACGCCGCTCTGGAAGCGCATCGCAAACTGGGGCGACCGCATCATGGCGGTCAGCGAGGACATCAAGCAATACCTGATCGACAATTACGGCTGCTTTGCGGATCACATCTTCATCACCGTCAACGGCATCGACACCGACACGTTCTCCCCCGACACAGACTGGGCGCAGATCGGGGAAGAGATCGGCCTTTCGGATTCGGCGCATCGAATCGTTTCGGTCAGCCGCATGGATGAAAGCCGCGGACACGCCCAGCTTTGTCTTGCAAAGACTGCCGAGAAGCTGCTGGAAAAGTACCCCGATCTCGAAATTGTCATTGTCGGCGACGGCGTTATTTCGTCCGAACGAAATCTCCTGCCCGAAGTGCGGCGCATCGCCGACGGCCTCGAAGAAAAATACGGGCGCAAAATCATTTTCACACCCGGACTGCGCACCGACACGCACCGCTTTATGGCGGCGGGCGATCTGTTTGTCGGCGCGTCCCGCGCCGCGCTCGAAGCCATGAGCTGCCAAAAGCCGGTTATCGTAGCCGGAAACGAAGGATACATCGGTATTTTCGGCCCCGACAAGGAAGAAATCGCCTACAAAACCAATTTCTGCTGCCGCGGACTGGATCAGACCACGCCGGAGCGCATTTTCCGCGATGTCTGCGCGCTGTTTGACGGCGGCCGCGCGGCGCTTGCCGAAAAGGGCGCGTTCTGCCGCGAAACCATTCTGAAAAATTACGCCGCCGCGCGCACGGCGCGGGACTACGAGCGGCTGTACGACTCGCTGCCCGAAGCGTTGCCGACCGAGCGCGGAAACATCCTCATCAGCGGCTACTACGGCTTCGGCAACGCGGGGGACGATTCGATCGCCGCCTCGCTCATCCGAAACATCCGGCTGGCCGACCCGGCCGCAAAAATCACGGTTTTTTGCAAAAAGCCGAGACAAAGCGGAAAGAAATACGCGGTGCGCGCCGTCGGGCGCTTCAACCTGCCGGCCATTCTGCTTGAAATGCGGCATGCGAAGCTGCTGATCAGCGGGGGCGGCAACCTGCTGCAAAACACGACCTCCTCCCGCTCGCTCTTTTATTATACGACGATCATCCGGCTGGCAAAGCGCATGGGGCTGAAAATCTTTATCTGCTCGAACGGCGTCGGCCCCGTTTTCGGGAAAAAGCATGAACGCGAGGTCGTGCGCACGCTTGAGCGCGCCGACGCCATCACGTTCCGCGAACCGCAGTCGATCGAATATGTGCGCTCGCTCGGTTTTGACGCGGCCAAAATTCGCCTGTCGGCCGACCCGGCGCTCACCCTTGAAGCCGCGCCCGCCGAGCGAATCGACTACATCCTGCGCGACACGCCCGCGGTCAAATTTTTCGCCGTCTCCCTGCGCAGTTTTTCCGCGCTGCACAGCAAGGAGGTCGCCGGCGTGGACGAAGCGGAATTTGCCGTGCAGGCGGCCGCTGAAATCGACAAAATCGTGGCGGCGACCGGCGCGCTTCCGCTGTACCTGATTATGCAGTCCAGCCGCGACCGCGCGCTCTCGGAAACGGTGAACAAAAACGCCGAAAGCAAAGGCGTGATTCTGTCCGGCCTCACCGCCGCCGAGATTCTCGGCGTGCTCTCCCGCTGCTCGCTGGTCATTTCCATGCGTCTGCATCTGCTGATCTACGGCGCGGCGGCGGCAAAGCCGCTCGTCGGCCTCACCTACGACCAAAAGGTGGATTCGATGCTCGCCTATATGGGCTACGAACCGCCGCTGCCGCTCACAGCACTCCGCGAGGGCGCGCTCTCAGAAACGGCGATCCGGCGCTTCGGGCTGGGCGCGCCCTGCGCGCGCATCGAAGAATTGAAAGCGCTTGCGCTGGAGGACGCGAAAACCGCTGTTCAAATGGCTAAAGCATAAAACAATGCCATGTCGATAAGCAAAAACAGTCTCCGCTTTGAATAAGACTCCGGCTTGCCCGGAAACTTCGGCTTGCCCGAAAACTCCGCATTGCCAGAAAACTTCGGCTTGCCCGAAAACTTCGGCTTGCCGGAAACTCCGGCTTGCCCGGAAACTCCGGCTTGCCGGAGACACCGGCTTGCCCAAAAACTCCGGCTTGCCGGAAACTCCAGCTTGCCGGAGACACCGACTTGCCCGAAAACTTCGGCTTGCCCGGAAACTCCGGCTTGCCGGAGACACCGACTTGCCCGGAAACTCCGACTTGCCCGGAAACTTCGGCTTGTCCGAAAACTCCGGCTTGCCGGAGACATCGGCTTGCCCGGAAACCCCGCGGATACCGAAACCCGCGCCGAAAACGCAAACACCCGCATTCACCGCTTACAGGCAATAAGCTTTCTTCGTCCCCTCAGACCTTTTTGCCGTAAAAAACCGCAAAATTCCATTAAAAAAGCCGGTCGGAATCGCGTTTTGACGCAATTTCGACCGGTTTTCATTTTTAAATTCCTACACTCACAGCACGCGGGAAAGAAAATCCTTGGTGCGCGCGTTTTGAGGATCACCGAAAATCTCTTCGGGCGTTCCCTCCTCGACGATCACGCCGTCCGCCATGAAAATGACGCGGTCGGCAACGTCGCGCGCAAATCCCATCTCATGCGTAACGACCACCATCGTCATTCCGCCGCCGGCAAGCTCTTTCATGACCGCAAGCACCTCGCCGACCATTTCCGGGTCGAGCGCGCTCGTCGGTTCGTCAAACAGCATAATATCCGGGTTCATCGCAAGCGAACGCGCAATCGCAACGCGCTGCTGCTGACCGCCCGAAAGCTGATGCGGATAGGCGTCCGCCTTGTCGGAAAGCCCCACGCGCGCCAAAAGTTCGAGCGCTTTTTCCTTGGCCTGCGCCTTGGTCATTTTTTTCAGTTCGACGGGCGCAAACATCAGGTTCTGCAAAACGGTAAAGTTGGAGAAAAGGTTGAAGCTCTGAAATACCATACCGATATTTTCGCGTACCTTGTTGATGTCCGTGCGTTTGTCCGTAATCACGGCGTTGTCCACAACGATCTCGCCGCCGCTCGCCCTTTCAAGGCGGTTCAGGCAGCGGAGCAGCGTGGATTTTCCCGAACCGGACGGGCCGATGATACAGACGACCTCGCCCTCGCTCACCGTCATGTCGATGCCGTTCAAAACCTCGAGCTCGCCGAACTTTTTATACAGTTTACTGACCTTTACCTTTTCGATCATAGCTCATCCTCTTCTCAATATACATAGACAGCACCATCAGGCAGGAGATCACCGCGAGATAGAACAGCGCGACCCACGCGTACGTATTGAAATAATCATATTTGATCTGAATATACTGCGTCGCCTCGTTTACGATCTCCTTCAGCCCGATGACGGTCAGAATCGAGGTGTCCTTGACCGAAATAATAAACTGATTGACGATCGAGGGCAGCGAGATTCGGAGCGCCTGCGGCAGAACAATGCGGAAAGTCGTCTTCGCCTTGGAAAGGCCGAGACTCCGCGCCGCCTCCGTCTGGCCGCGCGGCACCGCCTGAATGCCGCCGCGGAAAATCTCCGCAAGGTAGGCGCCCGCGTTCAGGCTGAGCGTGACAACGCCCGCCACATACGGCGTAAACCGAAAGCTTGTGACCGCCCCCGCCGTCAGATAAGCGAGCATCGGGCGGATAATCTGCGGCAGGCCGAAATAGACCATGAGCGCCTGCACAAGCATCGGCGTTCCGCGTATAACCCAAATATATACGTTCGCAATGCCGCGGCAGACCTTGTTTTTCGACAGCTTGAGCAGGCAGGCCACAAGGCCGATCACGATGCCGAGCGCAATCGAAACAACCGATATTTTAATGGTTACCTCAATGCCCCGCAGCAAAAACGGAAGCGAGGCTTTAAATGTTTCTAACATAATGCTTTATCTTTCTGAAAGAATTTTGACGGCGTCTGACGATTGCGCAAACTGCCGGCTGTGCGAAAAACACAGCCGGCAGAAAACACGTCGTTTTGTCTTAAATTAGTCTGCTGTGATGCCGTAATTCGCAAGAATCTCCGCATACTTGCCGTTCGACTTGATATTGGCAAGACCTTTGTTGAACATTTCAATCAGTTCCGCATTGGTGCCCTTGTTGACAGCCAGACCGTACTGTCCCACATTAACCACATCGCCGAGCGTCTTGAGATCGAGGCTCTGCGCCTTGATCTGATAGCTGATGACCGAATAATCCTCAAATCCCGCAGCGTCGATGCCGCTCATAACCGCCTGATAAACAGAGGGGGAATCCTTATATGTAACGATTTCAAAGCCGTACTGATCCTTGACGCTCTCCGCGTATTTCGCGCTCTGCGTGCCGGTCTTGACCGCGACCGTCTTGCCTTTCAGATCCTCAATCGAGGCAATCTGACTGTCGCCCTTGACGACCATGATCTGACCGTCCGAAAAATAACCGTCGGTGAAATCGTAGGTCTCCAGTCTCTCCGGGGTAATGGTCATACCCGCGATCATCGCGTCGGCCTGACCCGAAGCGAGATTGCCGAGTGCCGCGTCCCAGCCGCAGTTGTCGATCTCATATTTAAAGCCCTGATCCTCGGCAATGGCCGCCAGAAGATCCATGTCAATTCCGGTATATTTTCCCGTCTCGGAATTGAGGAAATCAAACGGCGCGAACGAATCATCCGCAACAACCCGGTAAACCTTGTCGCTCGAATTGTCGCCGCAGCCGGCGAAAACGACCGCCGTCATCAGTACGACAAGCGCAAGCAATGCGATCTTGGAAAATTTCTTCATAAGTAAGTAGTCCTTTCCGCAAACGAAAATTTACTTGTGTATACCCATACACACAAAATATATGATACATGGTAACACATTCCATTCAGTTTGTCAAGCGCCGAAGCAGAATATATAGCAAAAATATGAAATTTTTGCATTTTTCGTCTTTGACTCCTGCAAAGCGGGGAAAATCACCCGAACAGATACCGGTAATAATCTTTTTCCAGAATCAGGTGCGCGTACTTGTTTTTCAGGGAAACTATCCGGTTCATCTGCTTGACATAGGCGGCGATTTCCTCCTCCGTCGCTTCAAAACCGGGGTAGGCGGTGAAAGTCTTGGTGCCGCTGTTGTACACGCCGTACTTGTTCAGCCAGTTCCAGGAACTGCCGTCGCCGTCGCAGTTGAGAATCACGAGCGGAACGCTGTCCGAGAGCACGTCGGTCCCCATCAAAAGGCGGGAATCATACGAAAGGCCGAACAGATTCGACACCGTAGGAATGATGTCGAGCGACGAACAGGGCGTATCGACGACAACCGGTTCCTCCATGGAGGCGCTCCAGATAATCAGCCCGTTGCGGAGCAGATCAAAATTTTTATGGATGCCGTCCGCCGGGATGCCGTACAGTTCCGAAAGCTCGCTGTCGGTCAGCGCGTAGGGGTAGTGATCGGCGCTCATCACAAACACCGTGTCCTCGAGCTTGCCGGCCGCCTCAAGCTGCCGCACCATCTCGGCAAGCATCAACTCCACCTCATACTGGCAGGCATGGTAGGCCTTGACGTTATCGGAGCAGGTCAGGTTTTCTACCACGTCCTTATGCCTTTTGCTCATATTGTTGCCGATAAAGGAATAATTGGCATGGCCGCTGACCGTCATATAATAGGCGTGGAACGGTTCCTCCGAGTTCAGATAATAGGGCAGCGTGGCCACGGCCATTTCATAGTCCGAGCGGGGCCAGCAGTCGGTCAGCCCCTCAAGGCCGTGATTGACGGCGATAAACTCATACCCCATGTTCGGATGGGATTTGTCCCGCCCGTAATACGTATAAAAATGATTGTGGAACGCATAAGTCTTGTAGCCGAGGCGGGAGAGCTGATTGCCCATTGTAAAGTACATCTGATTTTTCGCACTCATGCTCAGGCACTTCGCGCTGTTGTGGAACAGTCCGGTCATCGCGGTATATTCACCGGTCGCGGTGCTGCCGCCCCAGAGCGAGGTATAGAAATTGTTGAACACAAAGCCCTCGGTCGCCATCTTATAGAGCGTAGGCGTGCGCTCCTTGTCGATGGTCTTGTAGGAAAAGCCCTCCAGCGTCAGGAAAATGAGATTCTTCCCCTCAAACATGCCGGTGTATTCGTTTTTCTTTGTGGGCGTGAGCGACGAAAAATATTCGTGTGCGCCGCGAATCTCGGCATTTCCCTCATTCGCGATCAGCGACGCAAAGTCAATGTCCATCACATTGTCGCCGTACTCAATGGGTTCCGGCGGTTTGACCGGCTCGGTCGTATCCGAGGTGTCCGAGGTGTCCGAAGTCGCGCCCGAAGCCTCAGGCGTCGTCGCCTCGGATTTGTCGCTTTCAAAGGGATTGACAATCTCACCCGGCCCCTCGCCGCCGATGTCCTTGTCCGGTTCGCCGAACAGAAGCACGCCGAAATCAAGGCGCATGTTGGTCATAAGGCCGTAGCGCTTGACCGCCTCGGTCGGGGAGAACTCGTTTTTGTAATAATACCGGTCGCCGAAATCGCTCCGGTCAAGCGAAACAAGTCCCGCGCCGAGCAGCTGCAAAAGCAGCGCGGCGATCACCAGATACAGACGAAACGCCATGGTCGGCGCAAAGGAGGGCGCGTACTTTTTATAGTGAAGAATGAAATAAATCAGCGGCAAAAACATCAAAACGATGCCGAACCAGGAGGAGGAAATCGTCGAAAGCGTTTCGCGCCAGAAATCGCGCAGGGCGTTGCCCGCCATACCGACCATGGAAACGCGGTAAAACGCCTTGAAAAAGCGGAAATAAACATACTGCGATTCAAACAGGAGCGTTGTGAAAATCAGACAGCCGAGCGTAAAGCCGCGATTGATCCGAAGCGGCATCAGCAGCGCAAGGAAGTTGACAAAAAAGCCGTAGGCAAACGAAAACAGCGCGATATAGATGAGATTGCGCACAGGCAGTTCGCCGTACAGCGCGAAATGGAAAACAAGCTCCATAAACAAAACGGCGAGCGGAAAAAACAAAAAGAAAAAACGGTTGCGGTGATTGCGCAGCCGAACGCGCTCGGTCTGGGACAGCGCGCGCGGTGCGCCCGCCGCGGCGGGCGCGGAAAAAAGAGCCTTAAAATTCGGCTCGTTTCGGATTGCATGACGAATACGATCGATCCATTCCCTCAATTTTTGTGCCTCGCTTTCGGAATCGCTGAAATCCGGGAAACAGGGCGAGCCGCGGATTTGTGCCCCGCGTCCCGCATCCGGAACCAATGTTCTCCATTCAGATATATGCAGAGAAATACTAAAATATATTCTACTACATATTTTGGATTTTTACAACACGCTTCGTCAAATTGAGTAGAAACTTTTTTGTGAATTTTTTGCGCGGATAAACCGGGGTGCCGCGCGCGACGCGCCGCCCCATACAAAAAGCCCCGCCGAAATCCGGTCGGGGCATAAGGGGCGTCGCGCGCCCCGCTTTGGAAAGCGAAGAAAGTGCCGCATACCGCGGCAACGGAAAAGGGAGAACGCCGTGTAACGCGCGTCTTCCCTTTTGTACGCCGTGCTTTGAATTACGTAGATTTCGTCGAAAACGCGGTTTTACGCAGACGAACATAAAATATCAGCGCGAGCGCCGAAACAAGGGCGGATGTGATCGGGGTATTCAGCCATAATCCGTTTAACTTTAACGGCCACAGCAGGGGCAGCAGGGCAACCGGGATAACCAGCGCGCTTGCAAGCGACAAGATCGCCGCCGGAAGCGGTTTTTCCAAAGTAACAAAGAAACTTTGGATCACGAAACCGAACCATCTTGTCAAGTAGGTCAAACCATACAGCTGCAAGGCATAAGCCGCCGTCGTAAGCAACTCCGCCTCGGTTTTCTGCGCAAACAACGAAACAATAAAATCGGGGAACGCGAACATCAAAACAGCCCCGCCGACCGAAATGACCGCGCAGGCGGCAATACAACACTTCAACAGCCCTTTTACCCGGCCGATTCTGTTTGCGCCCCAGTTATAGCCGATCGCAGGCTGCATCCCGTCGCAAGTGCCGTAAAGCAACTGCAAAACGGTATCTCCGGCATACAGTAAAACGCCGTAAACGCTTACCGCAAGCGAACCGCCCATTTTAAGAAGAACCGCGTTCATCAAGATCGCGGTCAGGCGGGAGGCCACATTGCTCAGAAAGCTCGGACTTCCGCCGGCTGCGATTTGGCGTATCATTTTCGCGGAAAAGCGGGGCGCGCAGAATTTCAGGGTCAGTTTTTTTCTTGCAAACGGATAAAGGGCGATCAGGGTGCAGACAAACATGCCGCAGGAAACCGCAAAAGCGGAACCGCCGATGCCCATTTTGAGTATCGCAAGGCAAAAATATTCCAGTCCCAAAATCAGCACGGACATCGCGATATTGAGCGCCATGCTGCTTTTGATCTTGCCGCAGATACGAAGAAAATTATCCACTGCAAAAATCATAGCGGTAAAAGGCGAAGCGATTGCGTATACCTGGATATACTGAACGCCCAAATCGGTCAAAACTTCATCCGCGCCCAATAACCGCATAATCAGGGGCGCAGAGAAAAAAAGGATCGCGCCCGAAAGAATCCCGACGACCAGGATCATCAAACAGGCACAGGTGAAATAATTGTCCGCTTCTTTGTTCTCTTTTCTGCCGAGCAAGATGGAAATGTTGACGGCAGAGCCCACGCCGATTAAATCGGCCAGTGAAAAATTGATAAGAACAAACGGAAAGGCTAAGTTAAGGGCGGCAAAAGCGCTTTCGCCGAGCAGGTTTCCCACAAAAATACCGTCAAACAATCCCCAAAGCGAAGAAGCCACCATACTGACCGCGCCCGGAATCGCAATCATAAAAAACAGTTTTACGGGCGCGGTTTTTGCATACAAGTCCGAACTATTCATTTTCACCGTGCCCCGTTTTCCGTTGATATATTTCGTTAAATCCGCAGTGCAAGCGCTCGCTGAAATCCTCCAATGCCGAAATAAATTCAGGCGAATACTGTTTCAATGTCTCCAGAATCGCTTTTTCCTCGGCGGAAAAAATATCCGTCAAAAACCGATCGGCGTATTTTCTGCCGCGGTCGGTCAAAACAAGCGCTTTTTCCTTTGCGTGCTGTTCTTTGCCAAACGCAATATATCCATCTTTCAGCATCGTTTTCACAATGGAGTTAATCGTCGTGCGCGGAATGATCCATTCCTCGCAGATTTCCTTTTGCGAATGCGGGTTTCCGTCCGCAAGCGCATATAAAAAGGCGAGCGTGTTTTCGTTGACGCCGTAATTCTTTCCGAAAAGATAGTACACGCCGTCTATCTTGTTGGTCGCAAGCATGATGCGCCTTACGGCTTCATAATTCTCATTCATAAAGTCCTCCTTTAATACGATTTCGTATTCTGCATTATAATACGAAATCGTATTAAAGTCAAGCAGTTTTGAGAAATTTTTGCAGGGAACGTGCGGGCTTTACGCTTACTTTACGCTTATATGGTATATCTCGGCCGTTAAAGACGCAAAAAAGGCAAGCGTGATTTCCAATTGTTTTTTCTTGTATTTCGTATATAAACCACTAAAAAAATCAAAATTTCGACCAATCGATTTTTCAGCGCCGCAAAAAATTCATGGATCGAAACAGATATTTCCCTTAAAAACCTTGTATAGAACAAAAAACAATGATACTTTAAAATTCAGAGAATCCAATGAAACCGCTCAAATTATTTTTCAGTCGGGAGGTAAAAATGCATATGAACAAAAGAATTATCACGGTCTTGCTCATCCTGTTGATCCCCATTATCAGCGTATCAAGTTACTGTCTCGGCATATATCAATCCAATGATACGCCCGACACGCCTGATACGCCCGATTTCGCCACAAACACGGAAGCGGCTCCCGTCAACAAAGGAAGCAACTGGGATTCCGGCTTATCTAACGTAAGAGAATTTGCTTCACAGCAGCAAAATCAGCAATCAAAGGACGCCGAGGACTTGGTTTATGTCACGCCGCACGGCGAAAAATATCATACAAAAAACTGCCGGTACATCCAAAACAGCACCCCATCAAAAATCTCTGTCTCCGATGCGATAGATGAAGGATACACCGCATGCAAGGTATGCAAACCGAATCGATAAGCACCTGAATATCGAAAAGAAACGAAGCGGCATATGCCGCTTCGTTTCTCTGTTAGATAAAATAACGCGTTTTCCTCTTCGCCGCAATTTGTTGCGGATCGTTCATCCGGCGCCCGGACGCTTTTCAACCGTTTGATTGTATTTTTGAAAATCTCTGCAAAACCACGGCGATTTCCGCCCGCGTCGCACTGTCCGACGGATCCATGCGGTTATCGTCCCGACCGGAAACGATCCCGCTGCCGACCGCCCATTCGACATTTTCTCTCGCCCATTCCGAAACCAAGTGCGCGTCCGCAAAGACCGTCAAATCCGCTTTTGCCGTCGTGTCCATCTTCTTGTATTCCGCATATCTCTGCATGATCGCCGCGATTTCTTCTCTGGAAATCAGTTTATCCGGCGCAAATTCCGTATCGGAATACCCTTTTACAATACGATTGCCTGCCGCCCAGCGTACCGCCTCGGCGTAGTACGCATCCGGGTTCACATCTTCAAACGTCATCAGATAATTCACAACCGGCCGGTTTTCGAGTCTCCACAGCACCGTTACCATCATGGCGCGGGTGATTTTTTCGTTGGGCGCAAATTTGTCCTCCGCCGCGCCGACGAAAATCCCCTGCGCATCCATGGCGCGCACCGCGTCGTAGAACCAATCGTCCGCATCAACATCGGTATACGGATTTTTCCATTCCTCCGGCTCAGTCGGTTCTTTATCTTCGGTCCATTTCGCATATAACGTAATGTCTTTGGTTACTTTTGCCGCAAAATCATATTCTATCGTGCAGGCCTTGTCCGTAAACCATCCGCCGAATGAATATCCCGCTTTCACGGGAGCGTCCGGCTCTTTTGCAGTGTCGCCGCGCTCTACGCTGAAGGATGAAATTTTGCTTCCGCCGTTTGTCTCAAAGATCACGGTATAGCGCACCGTGTCGCCGCTGGTCGAACGATATACGCTTACCGTGATATCCGTTTCAACGGTCGTATAGTTTTCGTCGGCCGGGGTAAATACGACTGTTCTTGTAAATTTGCCGGATTCCCGCATGGTTTCGGTTCCGTCTTTCCAGGCGAACGCGCCCTCAAGAATAGCGTCTCCAATCCCCTTTACAACGCCGTCTTCAATCTCCGAGGCGGACAATTTTTTGCCGCGGGTCAGACGCGACGCCGCAGGCGGATCCGCAATGACCGGCGCTGCCGGCGCAACAGACCATTCCACAGACAGATTTTCGCCGTCAGTCAGCGTATAGTTCGGATTGTCAACCGCCGTAACTGTAGCCGTGTAGACGCCCCTTGCGGTCGCCCGAACCGTACCCGTCAGCGTGAGATTGACCGTATCATCCAAAAGAGCGTTTTCGACCGACGCCGAGATCGCCTTTTCCGTCCCGTCATAGACGAGATTTTCCACGCCGCTCCATACAATATGGATCGGCCGCGGACCGACCGCTACGGCCACATCGGCCTCTATGGTATGATAGTGATCGGTATCCGCCGGGGTAAATTCCGCTTTGAATTGGTTGCTTCCCGCATTGCCTGCGCTCTGCGTATCGTCTTTCCAAGCCCAGCCGTCCGGCAGCGCGACATCGGAAAGCGCATCGCCGTAGACTGCCGTGCAGTCTGTCGGAATTGTATAGGCCGGATCCGCTTTTACGATTTCAAAATAAAACGTCCGTTCATTTTCATATACCCGACCGTTTGTCAAATCGTAATATACATACGAAATACCGACATTGTATTTGCCGAGATCCGTTGGGAAAGCCTCTATGACGCTACCGCTCTCATTTTGATATACAAAGGTAAATTCCGGAGAATCAAAAGCCGTCACCGGGATAATCTCGCGAACCGTATTGTACGGAATCTGCGTATAAGTTCCCTCGGTATACGATAGCCAACTTTCGGTATCCTCAATTTGAACTTTTGCCGTAACCTGGCTGGTTTTTATGCTCTTTGTCAGATACAGCGCATTGCTTTCAAACATACCTAAGGTATAGTCCGGCTCTCCCGGATAAAAATTTTCCGCCTGATTTTTATTGCTTTTGTGAACAACAATGGCGCTGCCGGTATCTAATTTTCTGACCGCAATTTTATTTTCCGCGCTGAAATCTTCCGTAACGGTAACAGCATAGCTTTTATACTGCACGGGATCCTGGTATGTTTCCAGACCAATTACGGCAATATCATCGTCCCGGCCATCGGGACCTTTATTTCCGCTGATCTCGACGGCGCCGCTCAGCGTAATTCCGGAGGAAGCCGAGTTCAAGTCGCCGCTGCTGCCGTTTGTGATTTCCGCAATGCCGCCGCCGGCGCTGTTCCCTTCTCTGCCCCAATATGGATACAAAGCGGTGTTTCCGGTAATTTTCGCGCCGTCGTTGATCTCGACAACGCCCCAGCGGGACAAAATGCCGCCGCCCATACCGTTGCTGGTATTGCCGCTGATTTCGCCGCCGTTCATTGTAAAGCGCCCGCCGTTTCTGACGACTACGCCGGTGCAGGCATTATCTGAAATTTTGCCGCCGTTCATCACAAAGCTGCCCGCGGTCACGTTGACCGCGCTGTATATTTTTCCCTCGGTGGTTTTGATTCCGGAAAGTTCACCGCCGTCCAGGGTCAGCTTGCCGCCGCGGAGTATATTGATTAAACCGTTTCCGGGTTCCTGACCGCCGGCGTCTCTGTCGGCATACGCAAAGCTGCTTGTGATTTTTCCCGTTTTTTCCGCGCTTGTATCTTTAATCGTTAAATCCCCGGCGTTTGAAATCGAAAAAACGCCGTATCGGTTCCCCGCGTCATGCAAAAGCGTAAATCCGTTCAAGTCCAGCACGGCGGAAACATCGCTTAATTGAATCGTGCCGTAAAAATCGGTTATTTTTCCTTTGTACGCCGAGGATTTCACATCCGCAAACATTTTTACGGTAAACGGCTGAGCCGAATCCACGCCTGCTTTCCATGCCTCCGCAAACGTCTTGTGCAATGTTTTATTTTCACCGACCGTTAGTTCCGCAGAATACGCCAAAACCAAATGTAAGGTGCTGTCCTTTTGTATACTGTAATCCTGAAGTGTTTCGCCATCCTCCAGTGCTTTCCCGGCAAAAATCAACCGCTGCTGCCATACCGGAATGTTTTCCTTTTCCTCTATTTTCTCCTTTACATCCTCCACTCTATCGGTAGGTTCAACTTCCAGCGTGATGTGCTTGCCTGTTAGGGTTTTTATGAAAATCTGCATGGCAAAAGCAGATGTTACCATGGCGTATGCCAACACCATGCTGAGCATTAAGCATAGAATTCGTTTTTTCATAAAAACTATCTCTCTCCTGTGTGTTATTCTGATGCATAAAATTATCTTACAGCCAAATGTAAAAGGCGCATCACGCTCACATGAATGTATCGGCAAGCGAAACGCACCTGTGAAAGTCCTGTATATTTTTCGGAATGGCGAAAAAGGTCAGAACCCTGTGTGTAAAATTATACGGCGTATGCGCATATTTTGTCAAGTCCTCTTCAGAAAAAATATACCGTCGTTTTTGCATCTTTCCGTTAAAGAAATTTCGGTCGGACAGCGGATCAATTTTGTCCTTTTCGATAGACTTTCCAAAACAGCGCGGCTTTGCCGCGCTGTTTAAACCGCTGCAAAACCAAGGTTTTGCGACGATGGGGCGTGTATAGGCGTGAGGAGGGGCCCGGCGTAAGCCGGGAGGAGTCCTGACGCCACAAGGAGACCCCCTTTCCGAAGGGCGTATTCGCGTCGTCGCGCCGCTTTCAGCGGCACTCGCACGCCCGCAAGGTGTTTACAAGGCGGCGCATGTCCGCCTTGTAAACAAATTTTATTGCAATTCTAATCTTTATCAACAAGCTGATATTTCCCGCAGTTTTTACTGCGGGAAATTTTTTGCGCCGCTGCCGGTTACAAGCCGCGCCCGCCGCAATGCGTCGCCGCCGCGCCGCTTCACCCCCGCTGCCCCCGCTTCCCGCTGTCTCCCGCCGCAATGCGTCGCCGCTGCGCCGTTTCACCCCCGCTGCCTCCCGCCGCGCCGCTTTTTTCAGGCTTTCGGAAAAGAATCTTACAGTTTCCTTACAAAATCGCAAAACATCTTGTAAATTTTGCTCGGCTGGTATATTCTGTAACCGTAGGGACTTCTATCGTCATTTTTATGTTCATGATTGCCGCTGCAAAGCGGACATGATAAATTTATTTTAATATTTTAGGAGGAAAACACTGTGAGAAATTTGAAAAAATTTCTTGCCCTGGTAATGGCGATGCTGATGGTATTCGGCATGGCGGTCATTACGACGGGAGCGGCAGATGACGCTGATTCCGAGTATCTCGGCGCAGCTCAGCATCTTGCGGCACTCTCGATCATGAAGGGCGACGAGCACGGCAATCTCAATCTTGAGAACGGCGTAACTCGTTATCAGGCTGCTCTTTTCTTCGTACAGGCATTGACCGGCAAGACCGATGTCAACACCTGGAACGGCGAGAAGAAGAGCACAATCTTCAGCGACGTTCCGGAGTACGGCACGGCGATCGACTATGCGTACGGCATGAAGTTGATCCTTGGCCGCGGTAACGGCATCTATGGCTACAACGATCCGATCACGTATCAGGATATGTTGGTCATGGCTGTTCGTGCGCTGGGTTATGAGACCGAGGATACCACGTATCCTTACGGCTATATCATCAATGCGCAGACCCTCGGTCTGACTGATGATGTTGACAACATCAACTTCAAGGCTGAACTGACGCGCGGTGAGACTGCCCAGATCATCTGGAACATGCTCAACACCGAGATCGCGTTCATCGACCCCTTGACCAACGCGATTGTTTACCCCGGCCAGGAGGACACCACTCCGTACGGCCTGCTGGTAGGCGCGGGCAAGATCGAGCGCACCACGCTGCTTGAGAAAGCCGGCTACGCCGACGGCAAACTCGAAGGCTTTATTTCAAACTTCGTAGAAGCGAACGAGAACGACGAGGATTCGGTTGCTACGGTTGACTTTGATTATTACTACATAAAGGACAACAAGATCAACGAGGATTCCGTTACGGTTGCGGCGGCTGATCTCGGTATCACCGAGGACACCCCCAAAGCTTCTTATCTCGGACTTCCTGTTACCGTGTTTGTAAACTGCGCTGCGGAGGAGTTCGCATCGGATTACAGCATTGACAAGGACGAGAGCGAAGCGAGCATCGTTTTCGCAAACATGACCGAGATGACCACCGTTGAGAACCTCGGCGATGCGGGTTCTATCCGCTTTGTTGAGCCTTCCAGCGGCAATCCTTACTTCCTGATCGGCGGCACGAAAGTTGCGCTCGGCGAGGATGATATCGTTGAGGCACTGACGTTCACCGAAGACGGTTGGGTTGACATGGAACTCGATGTTCTGAAGGACGCATTCGCATACAAGACCAAGGGCGGCTATGAGGATGCAACCAACTCCTATGGTCAGATCAACTACTTCACCTACAAGATTCCGGATGACTCAGGCGATAAGATCGAGTATGAGACGGCTACCCTTCTCTGCTACACGCCTTATGAGTTCGGTCAGTACTTTGTCCGTACCATCAAGGACATGACCACGTCTAAGGACGCGGACTTCACCACTATAGGTAAGTATAAGAGCACGCCCGTTGTCAACCTTGACGAGGAAGAGAGCAACTTCGTTGAAGTTCTGCTCGGCACCACCAAGATTGTAAACGAGAACACCACTTCCGTATCCAAGTCCAACGGCGAAAAGGCGAAGAGCGTTACGCTTGCAGGCGAGGATATTAAGTCCGGCGACTTCATGTTCTATGCGTACAATGAAGTTGACAACATTCTGACGGTCGCTATGAACTGCGGCGCTTTCCAGACCGGCAGACTGAGCGGCACCAGTTCGGCGAAAGAAACCCTTAAGATTGACGGCGCTACCAAGCCGACCGGCATCAAGGGCGCGTTCGACGATGCGGATTACTTCGGCTATGACAATGCGCTTGCAAAAGACATCATTGCTGCTCTTGAGAGCGGTAAAGACAATGTGAAGTACATCGAGGCTGACGGCCGCGTTATCTACTTTGAGTCCTACTCGGGCGAGAAGTCCAGCAGCGCAGCGTATGATTTCGCGATCGTATCTATGAACGACAGCGTAATCGCGGATCTGCTCGATGTTAAGGTTAAGGATCTCACCAAGGTTGACGGTTTGATTCTGGATAGCGACGACAATGTTCAGGTCGCTGTTCTCAACACCGAGACCGGCGAGTGGGAGCTTGCTTCCCTCGGTCGTTTCTACATGGGCTATGATGCCGATGAAGAAGAGTGGGATGCTTACAGTGATCTCGGCACCTATGCTACGCTTGTAGAAATGGTTGGCCCGAACGAAACTGAAAAGTATAAGAACTACGCTGCTGCGAAAGAGGCGTTTGGTCAGGGCGGTGTCTTCGCGCTTGTAAGCGAGAAAGACGGCCTGTACAGCCTCGGTACCGTAGAGGACGCAGTTACGTACAATGAGAACGCGGACGGCCTGATTTACAGCGATGACAGCGTAAAGACCAGCAAGATCAGCGCGGATCCCGATGTTGATCCCGCACGTGTAACGCAGAACGAGAGCACCATTACGGTTGTTGTTGACAAAGACGGTAATGTCGGTGTTCGCACGGGCATTATTAAGGCCAACAATACCTATAATGTTGACGGACCGGTTGAGTTCTTCTCTGCGAATTCTTCTCTGATTGTTCTCAGAACCAACAACGATAAAGTTTCCAGCGCGAAAGCAAATGCGCTTCTCTGGGCTGAAACGCAGGTTGCATGGACCTACTATCTGGCTCTTCCCGGTGTTTCTTCCTGCGAACTGGATGCAAACGAGACCGGCAGCGACGAGAAGTACACGGTAACGCTGACCAACGTATTCAACTATCGTACAAGAAAAATGGTGGATGAGATCAGCTTCCAGACTGATGAAGCCATCGAGTTTACGCCTGACGATCAGTTGATGCCGACACTCCTCTTTGCGGACAAAGACGGCATTGTATACGACTACCACAAAGCCGGCGTACAGGATTGGGAAACGCCTGCGAATATGAATATCTACGTAAACATCAGCAACGTAGATATTGAAGAAGCTATGCTGTATGCATGGTGGAACACGAGACGTTCCGCAAGCTCCAGCAGCCTTGGCGCTGGCGCGGACGGCCTGCAGTTTGTCGATGCGGATACGGTTATCTACTCCCGCGCGGACGGCAACCCGTTTGCCGCTGGATTTAGCAGCGCTCATAACACGAATCTGAATAACAGTTCCCGCGAGATGGCGGAAACCGTCAACAAGCGCGTAATCGCTACGCTTGCCGGCTACGCTTACACTGTAAACGCAACCGGACTTGATCCCGAAGAGTACGACTTTGACCGCGCGCTCCTGCTTCGCAATTATGACGAGGCGGATGCGGACAGATGGAATGCTTCTTATGACGATGAATTCGGCGGCTATGCCTTCCCGATGAACGCAGAGCTTATTGAAGATCTCTCCGGCGGTCCTGTTTCCGGTGTCTTCGATCAGTTCATGCTGGACAATGACGGCGGCGTGATTGTGATCCCTGCAGTAGACGATGACGATTATACCGATGTTGCCTTCATCACTTTCAGAACGCAGATTGTTTCGATCTGGACGGATAGCTCCAGCAAGCTGGAACTCTATCCGATGATCGTTTACATGAGCATGGATGATGATGCTGAGTGCACGCATCCTTCCACGACCGTGGTTGAGGATGAATGCGTCGATGCTACCTGCACCACGGCCGGAAAGATCGTAGTAGCGTGCAATGTCTGCGGCGAAAAAATCGAGACGACTATCGACGCACTCGGCCATAAAATGGTTGAGACGGCCGCTGCTGTTGAACCCACTTGCACTGAAGCTGGTAAGACCGCTGCTCAAGCGTGCACCAGATGCGACCATACTGTAGCTGCTACTGAAATCGCCGCTCTCGGCCACAAAGAGGTAGAAATTCCTGCAGTAGCTCCTACCTGCACTGAGGATGGCAAGACTGCCGGCAAGAAGTGCTCGGTTTGCGAGACGGTCACCGTAGAGCCTACCGTGGTTGCTGCAACCGGTCATACGGTTGTGGATGTTGCTGAGAAGGTCGCTACCTGCACGGAAAAGGGTCATCTTGCATACAAAGAATGCTCTGTATGCAAAGCTGAGCTTACAACGAAGATAGAAACTGCTATCGACCCGAATAACCACGACATGCAGGAAGTTGAAGGCACCGCTAAAGCTGCTACCTGCACGGAAGCCGGTAAGGCAGCCGACAAAAAGTGCAGCAGATGCGACTATACCGAAACCGGCGCAGCCATCGATGCAACCGGACACAATTGGAGCGTAGAGTGGGCTTCTGATGCGACCGCTCACTGGCATGAGTGTACAAATGCAAATTGCCCTGTAGTGGAAAACGCTGAAAAAGACGGTTATGCCGCTCATACGGATGCGAAGAACAACGATACGCAAGCGGAAACTCCGGACGGCAAGTGCGATGTCTGCGGCGCTGCTCTGAACTAATTGGCAATTTTGCAAAATAATCCAGGAGATGCCTGAAACAAAAAAGGAAAGCTTCGGCTTTCCTTTTTTTGTATATTTCAAAAACCGGGAAAAAAGTGAGAAATCTATTGCTTTTTCATTCTCTGCATGGTACAATCATAGATGAAAAATGTTACAATGCAAAGACAGACTGAAACAATAAGAAGTACGGGAGGATTTCTCAGATGAAATTTTTGAAACGCAGTTTGCCGGTCTTTGGACTTTTGCTTGCGCTTTTGCTTGCCGGATGCGGCGGTAAAACACCGGAGCAGATGTTAAACAATGCCACGGAGCAGATGGAAAGTGCGAAAAATGTGGAATGTTCTGCTACAATGAACATTGAGTATTCCATGGTCGGCCAGTCCATGAAAATGCAGATGCAGATGGACAGTGTTTCGTTTACCGAACCGCAAAAAGCAAAATGCGATATGACGATGACAATCGACATTCCCGGCATGGGCAGCCAGACGCAGCAGATGGAAATGTACGTGGATGAAGAATATACATATACCGGCATGGAAGGCGTATGGATGAAGACCGCTTTGCCGGATTTGGAGGCGGCTGAGACTGCCAATGCGGAGCTTTATGCGGATTTGAATGCGCTTTTGCTTGCAAATAAGCCCGTTTCCGAGGAAGTGAACGGCGTGAAAACCAATAAGTTCACCGCTGTGATTACGGAGGAAATGCTCGGCCGGGTACTCGGCATGATGTCAGGTTCAATAGACAGCGAAAGCCTTGGCATGGTGACCGGGATGTTTGAGGGCATCGGCGAGATTCCGTTTGAGTATTGGCTGGACGCAAATACCGATATGCCGGTCCAAATGCGCGTGGATATGGCGAAAGCAATGGAAACGATGCTGAAGAACACGCTGGCGCAGGGCGGTTTCGGTGAAATTACGGATATTGACGTTACGGTTTCGGCAGCGGAGTTGACCATGCAGTATAAAAATGTAAATACCGCTGCGGATTTTGAGATTCCCGAAGAGGCTAAAGCCGCCGAGGAGCTTCCGCTTGTGCAGGAATAAGCTGCGCATAAAAACCGAACTGTAAAACGGTCATAAATAAAAAAAACCGGCAAAGCCGAGATAAAATGCGGCTTTGCCGGGTTTTCTTTTTGCACAAGACTGTTTTCAGCGTTTTTTAATATTCCTTTTTTCGGTTGGGGAGATGATTTCCCGCGCGAGTCTCCGTTTGATCGGCGCGCATGACTTTGGACGGTCGGCATCGGCTGTTTTGGGGCTCGACTCGGATGCTTGTAGCCACAGTTTTATCCATTTGCCAAGCGGCAAAGCCGTTGCACAGTTTGTTTAATTTCTCGCAGAAAAAGGCAGGCGCATGGTGTTTTCCATGTGTCTGCCTTTTTCTCATATGCCAATTGCACGGCTGATTTTGATTTACTCGGCGATTGATTTGAGGATGCGGTCTACATTGCCCGACTTTGACTGCGCCACGCTTCCGCTTTGGATGTCGCGCAGAAGCAGGAGGGCGTCTTTCATTTGGATTTTGCCGTTTTTGTCTGTGTCCCCGTAGGTGGTCAGGCTCAAAGCAAGGCTGGGATCGCCTATACATGCGCCGTTTACATAGCCGGCCATGCGATAGACGGCCGTTGTGCCGGGCTGATAGTCGGTATCGGTGAATGACGGCGTATCCGAATAGCCGAGGCGCGTCATTGTTTTTCCGTCGATTTTATAAAATACGTATTTTTCGGCGGACGGCAGGGCATTGCCGCTCAAAAGCGCGCCGTCCGCAGTGCACACGACCTTGAAGCCGGTGACTCTGCCCGGGCGGAGCAGAACGTTTTCGCCCAGCGTCAGCTTTGCGTTCGGTGCGGAATCTGACACTACAGAGACGGTTTTCACGCTTTGCTCGGTCACAATATCCCATGTGCCGCCGAGCACCGTCAGCGTATAGCTTTTGTCGGTGCGCAGCATCGCATCGGTTTTTGCGCTTGTGTCATAGTATTTGTACGGGGATGTCGTGGAAGCGGCATTATAACGCCATTGTCCGCCCACAAGCACCGGAAATTGCTCTGAATTGCCGCGCGAACAGCAGCTTACGCCCTCGCCGAATGTGACGTTGTTCTGTCCGCATTCAATGACCGAGACGCCCCCGGCCAGATCTCCGACCGTGCGGGGAATCAGCGATACGTTGTCGATATAGGTATCCGAGGAAATGCTCCAAAATTTAAATTCGATCGGCACGGAAGAATACAGACCGCGAATCAGAATCGGCCCCTTGACTGCCGGAGAGCGGTAGTAGGCGGAATCGGTCACGTGCTTTGAATACATGTTGTAGGTCTGGGTTAAGACGATTGTGCCGCCGTTTGGCAGCGCCGCGTATGCCGCGTTCAGGGTTTGAAAGGGCTTTGCCTCGGTTCCGGGATTGCTGTCAAGGCCGTCTGTCGCCGCGACGTAAACCGTGGGCAGATGGGTGAGCGCCGCAAAGTTTTCATCCAGTTCCACGGTGCGGCCAAGGCGCGCGCCGGACGGCGCGTTTTGCTCGGTCGCCGTCGGTCCGTCTACGCAGAGATTGCCTTTGCCGTCAAAGTAGGCCTTGTCAATACAGACGCGCCGCTCGTGTACGTATCCGGATAAATCATCGGCTGCGCCCGCGTATTTCGTGCCCGAACGGTGCGCGTGATAGACAATAATCAGTTCGCGCTCGTCTGGCGAGGTGGTAAAACTGTGGTGTCCCGTGCCGTAGAGGTGCGGGTTTTGGGCGTCGGTGCGGTTGGGGTCGTCTGAAATCAGAATGGGGTTGTTCGGAGATTTTGTGTAGGGGCCGAGCGGGCTTTTCGCGGTCGCGTAGTTGACCGCATAGCGCGGATCTCCGTATCCGGATGAGGAATAGGTGAGATAATAGGTGTCGCCTGATTTGAGCATTTCCGGTCCCTCAACAACGCCCCACACGTCACCCGGTTCGTCCTGCCAGGTGAAAAGCTGAACCGGTTTGGATACAAATTTTCTTGTTTCCAAGTTGAACTCGCCGCCCCATATGCAGTTTCCGCCCGGATTTTTGTAGCCGTTATAGGTAAATGTGCCGCTGCCGACAAAGTATAGATAGATTTTGCCGTTGTCGTCACGGAAAAAGTGGCCGTCGATGGCTTTAAACTCGTTTATCAGATAGGAGGAATCCGTGTTTGTGAACGGACCGAGCGGGCTGTCCGACGTGGCGATGCCCAGATGCTCCTGCGCCGTGTAGATCATGTAGTAGGTATCGCCCTCTTTGAACACTTCCGGCGCCCAGAAGCCGGCGTTTGCGGATTTATCGGCATAGTAAACGTCCTCTTTGCGCAGGCAGTATCCGCGGCAGGACCAATCCACGAGGTTTTCCGACGTAAACACGCGGTAGCCGTTGGATACGTCCCCGGTTACGTACAGATAATAGACGCCGTCCTCCTTGTAGACGAATGGGTCTGCGCCGGTTGCAAGCGGGTTTGTAAACGTGTCCGGATAGGTAATTTTCGCCGCTGCCGCAGCGATGCCGACGGTCAGCACCGCCGCCGCTGAGAAAAGCAGAAGGGTTCGCAGCCATTGTTTTTTCATAGAATGTCGCTCCGCTTTCGTATTGATTTTGTGTTCTTATGACTTTGCTCCCCTTGACGCGCAAGACTCTGTAACCGGCGGGAACGCAGAAAAGAACCGGATTTATTTTATTGTACAAATTTTTCCTGAAAATGTCAAGGGTTTCGCTTTGCCGAAAATACCAGATGCGGCATATCCATTCCGTAGTAGTGCTTTGTCAGCCGGTCTGTGAGCGTCATGCCGTTTCGTTTGGCAACGGCGATAGACGCCGCGTTGTTTTCGCGGATGATCGAAAACACCTCCTCCGCATGCAGGGTATCAAACGCATACTGCTTGCAGGCTATGGCCGCTTCGGTCGCGTAGCCCTTGTGCCAATATGCCTTTTGAAACAGATAGCCGACTTCGATGACCGCTCTCCCGTTGCAGTCCTGCATCGTCAGTCCGCACTGCCCGATCATTTTTTCGGTTTCCTTCAGAATGACCGCCCATAAACCGAAACCGTCGGTTTTATAGCGCTTGATCTGTTTGTCGAGCCATGCCTGCGCTTCGGCATCGTCAAAAGCATGTTCATATGCGTACATGACCGTCTTGTCCTGCAAGATTTCGCATAGCGCGGCATAATCCCCCCGGTCCATTTCTCTGAGGTATAGCCGTTTTGTTTGAAGTATCATTTTTTTCCTCCGATTGCCGCAGTCTCATTTTTGCCGAATCTATTGTACAAAGCTTTTGTAAAAATGTCAACGGGTTTTCATTTTGCACAGACGCGCATATACATAGAAAAGTAAGCGGACAACTTCGGCGGAAGGTATTTTCGTCCCCCTGAGACGCTATAAATGAAAAAAGCAGACTTCAAAGTGTGAAGTCTGCTTTAGAGCGTCGGAAAACCAAGCTTTTCCGACGATAGGGCGTGTTCGCTCGCGCCGTCGCGCTTCCTACGGTCGGCGCTCGCACGCCCGCAAGGTGTTTACAAGGCGGCGCATGTCCGC
>OLGD01000908.1_pt1 | contig 51539 bp, 42 predicted proteins | sample 1605311 | NCBI WGS metagenome assembly OLGD01 (sample SAMEA3888917, study PRJEB22519) | human gut metagenome | biome: human gut; feature: human-associated habitat; material: faeces | place: Denmark | collected 2010
TCACTTCGCGGCGCAGTCCCCTGAGCGGTCTTTCTTTTTCTGAGTTTTTCTTTCTCCGGGAAAGAAAAACGGATAGGCTCTGAAGCAGTCGGAAAATCTCTGTAACCAAACCAAACCCCACAATAAAAAACCAAAAAAGGACACACCCACATGAAAATCACAGTTCTTGCCGGGGGACTCAGCCCGGAACGCGATGTCTCACTCACATCCGGAACACTTATCGCAAATGCATTGAGAGCGCGCGGGCATCTTGTCGCCCTCGTTGACGTGTACCTCGGAACCGGACTTCCGGATGACCCCGACACCCTTTTCACAACGACACCCTCGCCGGAGGTCGCCGTCCCGGAAAAAGAGCCTGATCTTGAAAAACTGAAACGGGAGAGCGGCAACGGCGACGCGCTTATCGGCAAAAATGTCATAGAGATATGCCGCCGTGCCGACACTGTCTTTCTTGCCCTCCACGGCGCAATGGGAGAAAACGGTCAGCTTCAGGCGACACTTGACTGCTTCGGCATAAAATACACCGGCTCCGGCTATATCGGAAGCCTGTTGGCAATGGATAAGGACATCACGAAAAAGCTGCTTGTCGGCGGCGGAATTCCCACCCCGGAAAGCCTGACATTCACAAAAGCCGATTACAGCGAAGCCGAACTGCTTGAAAAAATCGGACTTCCCTGCGTCGTAAAGCCCTGTTCCTGCGGCTCGTCGGTCGGAGTTTCCATTGTAAAGACCGAAAAAGAGCTGTCCGCCGCAATGTCTGCCGCCTTCGCCTTCGAGGACCGCGTCCTTGTCGAGAAAAAGGTGACCGGCAGGGAAATGACCGTCGGCATCCTTTGCGGGAAGCCGCTCCCGCCGGTCGAAATAATTCCGAAATCCGGGTTCTATGACTATAAGAATAAGTATCAGTCCGGCATGACAGACGAGATCTGCCCGCCGGATATCACGGAGGAGGAAAACACCGTTCTTGCGGAAACCGCACTGAAGGTGGCAGGGGCACTGCGCCTCGGAACATACTGCCGCGTCGATTTCATCCTCTCGGGCGGCGTCCCGTATTGCCTTGAGGCAAACACTCTCCCCGGAATGACCCCGCTCAGCCTGCTCCCGCGGGAGGCAAAGGCAGTCGGCATTGAATACGGCGAGCTTTGCGAAATAATCGCGCTCGGCGCACTTGAAAAATGACAAAAAACGTCCTTCGGAAATAACTCCGAGGGACGTTTTTCAGTTGAAACCAATTCACGTATTTCTTTTTGATTCTTCTTTCTCCCTTCTTTCTTCTCAGGAAAGAAGGCGGGGTCCGGGGCAGAGCCCCGTATAAATTCTCACCCGAGAAGCGCTCTGTCGTTTGCGAATTCGGTTCCGGCGGCTTTTGCAAAGGCACCGAGGAGGGCTTCAACGGTGAGATTTTTCTTTTCCTCACCGGAGACATCAAGGATGATCCTGCCGGAATTCAGCATGATAAGACGGTTGCCGTGTGCAATCGCGTCCTTCATGTTGTGCGTTACCATGAGAGTCGTCAGATGATTCTCGGCAACAATGCGGTCGGTTATCTCAAGTACCTTTGCCGCGGTTTTGGGATCGAGGGCGGCTGTGTGCTCGTCAAGGAGCAGCAGCTTCGGCTTTTCCATCGCCGCCATGAGAAGCGTTACCGCCTGCCGCTGACCGCCGGAAAGCAGCTTCATCTTGGTGGTCAGCCGGTTTTCAAGCCCGAGTCCGAGTTCGGTAAGCGCGGCACGGTACTTCTCGCGGTCTTTTTTTGTTATTGCCCATTTCAGCCCGCGGCTTTTGCCTCTGCGGTCGGCGATGGCAAGATTCTCCTCCACCCACATATCGCCGGCAGTGCCCATCATGGGGTCCTGGAACACCCGCCCGATGTACTTTGCGCGCTTGTGCTCCGGGAGCTTTGTTACATCGGTACCGTCGATTATGATCTGTCCGCCGTCAACCGGAAAGGCACCGGCAACGGCATTGAGCATCGTTGATTTTCCCGCGCCGTTTCCGCCGATCACTGTCACAAAATCCCCGTCGTCAAGCGTCAGGCTGAAATCGTTCAGGGCGACCTTCTCGTTGACCGTTCCGGCGTTGAATATCTTTACAATGTTTTTGAGCTCAAGCATTTTTCCGGTCTCCTTTCAGGTGAGGCTTTGAGAAATACTTACGTTTTACATAGGGAATGCCGAGGAATATGATGACGACGACTGCGGACAGCGCCTTCAGCAGGTCGGAATTCATTCCGAGGAGGATGACCGTCTGATATATCATATGGTAGATCACCGCGCCGACAACGACTCCGAACAGCTTCAAGATGAAATTGCCGGAGATCTTCGATACAACAGCCTCTCCGACGACTACGGCGGCAAGGCCGATGACTATCGCGCCCTTTCCCATGTTGATGTCAGCCGCGTTGCTGTACTGTGCAAGCAGTGCGCCGGAGAGCGCGACAAGCCCGTTCGAGATCATAAGTCCGAGAACCTTTGCAAGGTCGGTATTTATGCCCTGGGCGCGGCTCATATTGGGATTGCTTCCGGTCGAGCGGAGGGATACTCCGAGCTCGGTTCCGAAAAACCAGTAAAGAAGACCGGCAACGGCGACCACGAACCCGAGCAGAATGAGGTTCGACACAAGCGACTCGGTGTCGAGGTTTGATATTAGCTTACTGTCCGAAACGGCGGTAAGCGCCACGTTCGCCTTGCCCATGATGATAAGGTTCGCCGACCAGAGTATCATCTGTGTGAGAATTCCGGCAAGGATCGCGGGAATTCCGAAAAATGTATGCAGGATTCCGGTAATAAGCCCGCAGAGAACCCCCGCAAGTGTTGCTATCGCGATCGCCGCCCATGCGTTCACGCCGGAGACGAGCAGAACCGCGCACACCGCCGCACCGGTGCAGATGGTTCCGTCAACGGTCAGATCGGCGATGTCGAGAATTCTGAATGTTATAAAGACGCCTATTGCCATGATGCCCCAGATCATTCCCTGAGCAAGGACTCCCGGCAGCGCACCTATCCAGTTTGCAAGTGTCATTTTTTCATCCTTTTTAGTATCGGTTTATCTTCTCTTTACCCGCAGATACCGGAGCCGCTTTTTACACGGCTCCGGTGTACGGTATTATTGTATTTTCAGGAAATCGGCTTGTAGCCGGCAGCCTCAAGCGCCGCGGTGTCTATTTCGAGCGCCTTGCAGCGGTCTGCGTTATAAAGCTTTGTGAAGTCGGGAGCATATTCAATCGGCATTTTGCTTATGTCAGCCTCGCCGCGCAGTATTTTTGCCGCCATTTTTCCGGTTGCGACGCCGAGATCGTAATAATCTATCGAGAGCGTTGCCACTCCGCAGCCGGAGCAGATGCCTTTTTCACCGGCGATTACCGGCTTGTCGCCGATCGCGCCGAGGATGGTTCCCGCGCAGCTTGCCGCCGTGTTGTCGGTGGGGACGTAAAGCACGTCGCTTGCCGCCGCTGCCGCCTTTGAAACGGCTGTTACGTCATTGGAGTCGCTGAAGGAGAATTTTTCGCAGGTGTAGCCCAGCTTCTCAAGCTCGGCGGTCATGACCTTTACCTGATACTCCGAGTTCGGCTCTGCCGAGCAGTAAAGGAGTCCGACGGTCTTTGCGTCCGGGAAAAGCTCCTTCACCATTGCCGCCTGCTGATCGAGAGGGGCAAGATCGGAGGTTCCGGAAACGTTTCCGCCGACAGTGCCGGAGAAATCACTGATTCCGAGCGCCGTTCCGTACTCCGTGACCGATGTGCCGAGAACCGGAATGCTCTTCGTTCCGCCTGCCGCCGCCTGAAGGGGCGAGGTCGCGTTTGCAAGGATGAGGTCGACCTTTCTTGTCACGAAGGTATTGATTATGGAGGCGCAGGTATCTGTCTGCCCCTGTGCGTTCTGTTCTATGAACTCTATTTCGTCTCCGAACTGCTTTTTAAGCTCGTCGGTGAAGCCTTTTGTTGCGGCATCAAGCGCGTCGTGCTTTGTAAGCTGGCATATGCCGACGGTATACTTTGCACTGCTCTTCTGGCACGATGCCGCCGTAAATACTGCCGCGCAGAGAAGAAACGCCGCGGTTATTGCCGGAATTATTCTTTTCGCTTTCATGATGTAATCCTTCCCGAATTTGTTTGATGCAGATATTATACCACTCTTTTTATATAAGTCAAGCAAATGTATTTTATGTTTATATAAAAATTTCTTATGTGTCGCACGGACTGTTGACATCTCGTTATCAATGTGATATCATATTGATATCAGATACTGAAAGGAAGGTATTCCGAAATGAAAGAGATAATACTTACCAAGAGAAAAAGCGGTCTTCTGTCGGTGATAACCTGCATTCTGTTCCTTGCAGCGACCGCCGCCGGCGCAGTGCTTGCGGGCTGTTCCGGGGCGGACGGAGCGGCTCCGTGGATCGGGCTGTGCGCTGCGGGAATTATCGCTCTTCTCTGTCACAGCATGGTCATGCGGAGGGGAATGCCGGTTCTGCTCCTTACGGCTGCCGAATGCGTTTTCGCCGCTTGCGTACTTGTGTACGGAGGCATCCGTTTCGAAAACGGCGGCCCTCCGGTTCTGCTTGCCGTCGGCGCGGTATGGCTCTGCATCGGCTGGATCCCATTCTGCGGGCTGAAGGTTCTCCGTCCGCAGGAGGCACTTGTGCTGACGCTTTTCGGAAGGTACTTCGGGACTCTCCGCGACGACGGGTTCTATTTCGTCAATCCGTTCTGCGTTGCGGTCAATCCCGCCGCAAAGACAAGGCTGAATCAGAGCGGAGACGTTGACGGCGGCGCCGCTCCCGTCATTCTGCATACCCAGCCCGGCACCGCGCAGCCTGAGGTGATCAGCCGGAAGATATCGCTCAAGATAATGACTCTCAACAACAACCGCCAGAAGATAAACGACTGCCTCGGCAACCCGGTCGAGATAGGAATCGCCGTTATGTGGCGCGTTGTCGATACGGCAAAGGCGGTGTTCAACGTAGATAACTACAAGGAATATCTCTCGCTCCAGTGCGACGGGGCTTTGCGCAATATCGTAAGGATATATCCCTACGATGTCGCGCCGAACGTTGACACGACCGGCGACGGCATCGCAGACGAGGGAAGCCTCCGCGGGTCAAGCGAGATAGTTGCCTCGCGCATCCGCGATGAGATCCAGAAGAAGGTGAAGGATGCGGGGCTTGAGGTCATCGAGGCGCGCATAACCTACCTTGCCTACGCTCCGGAGATCGCGGCTGTCATGCTCCAGCGTCAGCAGGCATCGGCGATCGTCGATGCGCGGAAAATGATCGTCGACGGCGCGGTCGGCATGGTCGAAATGGCTCTTGACAGGCTCAGCGAAAACAACACCGTGGTCCTTGACGACGAGCGCAAGGCGGCGATGGTTTCCAATCTTCTTGTCGTTCTCTGCGGAAACCGCGATGCCCAGCCTGTTGTGAATTCGGGAAGCCTGTACTGAAAAATGCCGGATCAGAGGAAACAGGTCCCGCTCCGCATTTCCGCAAAGCTCTTTGCCGAGCTTTCGGAATGGGCTGAGGACGATTTCCGCTCACTGAACGGCCAGATAGAATATCTGCTGACCGAATGCGTGAAAAAGCGGAAGAAGAGTTTCACGGACGGAGCGGATGAGAAGAACGGCAGCAAATAAAAGAGGGTGTTAAGAAACTCAAAGCGAGTTTTTTAACACCCCTGTTTATCCTTCCCGCGGGTTATCTTCTTCTGAAATCGCGTTCCGGCCCCGGATCTTCGCTCAGACGCCGTATTTCGGCGGCCGAGGCGTTCAGGGTCTTGCGGTACTGGCTCGGTGTGACCCCGACCGTCTTTTTGAATATTCTGATAAAGTGCGAATAGTCGGAAATGCCGCTTTCCGACCATGCTTCCGAGACGTTTTTTCCCTTTGCAAGCTCGGACTTCGCTCTTCCGAGGCGCATTTCAAGGATATACTGCTTCGGCGACATCTGAAGGTTCTGCTTGAAGAGCCGCTCGAGGGTCGCGATGCTTACTCCGCACTCCTCGGCAACGTCGGAAATAAGAAAAGGCTTTCTGTCGTTCTCGCGGATGAACGCTATTGCCTGATCAAGCTCGTCGGGGAAACGCAGTGCGCTTTCGGACGAAACGCTTACCCCGCCGTTGAGCAGGTCGATAAGGCGGAGAAAATCGAGCATTTGTGTGACCTGCGTCTTTTCTCTCCCCTCGACCATAGACCGGCACAGGCTGATAAGCGCCGTCTTTTTTTCCTCCGGAAGCACGATATGATTTCCTTTTCCGAGATCACGGTTATAAAAAATGCTGAGAAGGTCATAATTATTCTGCGTCCAGAATATGACGCGGTAGTGCTTGTGCACGGCATTTGTGTTGTGGATGCAGTAATGATACTCCTGAGGGCGGGTGATATTGACGTCGCCCCTTCCGATGGGATATATTGCGTCCTCTACCGCAAAGGACACGTCTCCCGAAACGTTGACATATATCTCGCAGCACTCGTGGGCGTGGCGGGTGATTTTCCTTGCGTTGTTTCCCGGGGGAAGCTCGACATAGTGTATCCTGCACTCTATGCGGTCGATCGGGTTAAGCAGTGCGGTCGCACTGTCGTTCCTGTATTTCATTGCGCTGGCACCTCCGGCAGGTCTTTTCTTTGTTGACGATTATATCATATTTCCTGACGAAAAATCAATAGCATTTTGTAAACAATCTCTGTATAATAGAAATCGACGAAAGCTGATTTTCCGTTAATACTAACAAAGGACTATAATCGCCGTCAGTGTCAGTTTCACCCTGTTAGTTATTCCCCGAAGGCGTTCTGCGGTTGTCGTTGCCGCACGCGGAGGGGATCTCTATAAACATCAAAAATTTATTACGGAGAGCAGATCATGAAAAAATTTTTATCTGTCTTAATTGCGGTACTCACTGCCGTTTCCTGCTTTGCATTTACGGCATCTGCGGCTGATAAGGTCAAGTCCGTTGATCTTTCCGGCGTAAAGCCGACTGCGTGGATGACATATCACGCAACGTCCGGAGACGCCAAGCCGGAGTACAAGATCGGAATCAGGTGCGATGCCGATGACTGGGACGAGATCCCCGTTGACAAGTTCCTTGTTTTCAACAACGAGAGAGTCACCTGCAAGAACTATATCCAGCTTCATACCTCCAATAAAGAGGATCACCTCAATGCGGAAGGTAAGCCGATCGGCTTCGTAGAGTGGAGCATCGAGGGCACAACCGCCAACACCTTCAAGGTCCTTGCGGGTCTTGATGCCGACAGAGGCGGTCAGACAAACTATACAAACGTCTACGTTGACGGCAATCTTGTTTACGACGGCAAGGACAATCACTATACTCCCACCGCCGCCGTTGAGATCGAGGTAACCATCCCCGAAGGCGCCAAGACCCTCAGGCTTGAGGCTGTGACCGACGGAGAGTTCAACTCTCAGTTCGTCGTATGGAACGAGCCGACCCTTTTCAACAAGGACGGTTCCGATTTTGATCCCCCCCTCGCTCCCAGAACGATCACTGTGACCGAGGCAACGAAGAACCACATCAAGTTCTCCTACACCGGCGCAAGAGAAGGCGGAAACAACTGGGTCGGAGTTTACAGCGCGGAGGCTGAAATCACCCCCGATTCCCACTCGGAATATTCGCTTTTCTATGTATATCTTGCCCCCGGTGACGGTGAATATGACCTTGATTTCGAAAAATGCGCAAGAGTCGGCGAAGCTACTGATGACTATCAGCCCGGCACGATGATGAGAAATACCAACGACGTTGTGCTTCTCGGTCATCTTTCCGAATATAAGCTCATCTGGCTCGGCGGAGAGAGCTGGTACGAGACATATCTCGAGGTTGCTCTTGAGGACGAACCCGTTGAGTCCTCCTCCGCTCCCGTCTCCGAGCCTGCCGGATCCACAAACAACACCGATGACTCTCAGCCCGAGAGCTCTGCCGCTCCCTCCGGTGCCGTCTCGGAAAAACCCGCAGGCGAAAAGGACAGCAACGGCTGGGTTATGCCCGTTATCATTGTGGCGGCTGTCGTGATCGTTGCTGCGGTCGTCGTCATAGTCATAAAGAAGAAGAAGTAATCAGCTGCCGCAGTACCCGTACCGTGCTGCGGTGGGGCTGCGGAACAACCGGGCAGTATGTCATAACGACGGGCATACTGCCCTGCTGAAGAATTGCGGCGGCTCTTCCGCCCCATGTCTGTTTGTCTGCGACAAGCATCAAAAATTGAAAAGGAGATACGTTGTGAAAAAGATAATTTCTCTTATTGTTTCTGTCATACTGACACTTACTTTTGCCGTACCGTTTGCGGCAGCCGATGCACCGTCCGTGAAGATAACCGCTCTCACCTCGTTTTCCGTTGAATTCGAATATACCGGTGCCGGAGCCGAGTCATGGGTCGGTGTGTACGCCGACGGCGAGACTCCCGGACAGGATACTCCCGCTATAATGTGGAAGAAGGTTACCGAGGGAGACGGAAAGGGTCTTATCACCCTGAGCGGTGCTGCCGACGGCAGAAGATACGGCGGAGACTATACCAACCTCCCTTCCGGAAAGTATTCCTTCAAGCTGTTCCCCGACGGGGGATACGGCGCCGTTGCAGAGGTCCCCTTTGAGATTAAAAAATACGACTTCCCGAAGGACGACAGGTATACCTACCTCTCCGACCTCAAACCTGCCTCGTGGCTTATGTATGAGGCAAGCTCCGAGGACGATCCTCCCCTTTACACACCGAAATATGACATTCAGGAAAGCGGATTTGAAGGCAATACGACCATCAACGTAGCCGGCTATTACTACGAAAAGGGCATAAGACTTCATCCCGGCAACGAAACCACCATCAACCATCTCATCAATACCTACGACAAGTATGCGGAGATCGTTTACGATATAAGCTCTCTTGACGTCAACCGCTTCTATACCGCGGCAGGGAAGGATTCCGTCGGTCAGAAGGGCTGGAGCATGAACTTTGAGATCCTCGCCGACGGCAACCTGATTTACTGCTCCGGTGAGATCGGTTCAAGAGACGCGGCGATCATCGACATCTCGATCCCTGCCGGCACAAAGCTGCTTACTCTCCGCGGAATGTCGTTTGACGGCTACAACGACGACTCCTTTGCCTTTGCCGACGCAAAGGTCTGGAAGGAAGACGGAGCAAAGACGATTACCGTTAAATCCGTCTCCCTGAGAGAAATCACCGTTTCCTATACTGCGGCAGCCGCCGACGGTAAGGATATTGTCGGCATATTCCCTGCAGGAGGAACCGATCCGGTCGCAACCGTAAACCTTGCGGCGGGCGACGGAGAGGCAAAGATCAACCTTGCCGAACTCACAAACGGCGGAGTCGCAAAGCTCGACGAAGAAAAGCTCTACACTGTAAAATTCGTAGCTTCTGACGGAAGCGTTGCCGATACCAAGGAAATTTTCACACCGAAAGCCGGAGCGGACGATACCGAGCCTGCAGTGTCGGCTGACGACACCTCCAAGCCCTCCGAAAGCTCCTCTGCCGCCCCCGACGTTACGTCAGGCGACAAGAAGGACGGTGGAAACAATACCGTGGCGATCGTCATTATCGCCGTGGCGGCAGTTATCATAATTGCAGCGGTTGCGGTCATCGCACTGAAAAACAAAAAATCCGATAAAAAGGCATAACTGATTTTATTAAACGAAAGGAAGAAATGCAAATTGAAAAAGCTGCTTGCTCTTTTGTTGATTGCGGCATCGCTTACAGCGTTTTTTTCCGGTTGCCGTAAGGACGACCCCGAAACTCCCGATGACTCCACCAGTACACCGACAAGTGAAGAAGGCGGAAAATATCGCGCCGACTACCTCCCCGATGCCGACTATCAAGGCGGCACATTCCGGGTCTATACAGTAGATCCCGACAACACCGACCTCACGACGGTGTTCACTCCCGACAGCGAGGAAAACGACATTGTCAGTCAGGCAATAAGAAAGCGCAACGGTATCATTGAGAAGCGCTATAACATCGTTTTCGCGCAGGATCTTGCGGCATCATGGGGTGACCTTTCCGGTCAGTTCGAAAAGGTCGCAAACTCCGGAGACTATGAGTACGATCTTATGATGCAGATCCAGAGAGAAGCATTCACCGCAGTCACACGCGGCTATGTAACTCCCATAAGCAAGCTCAAATACTGCCACACCGATGAACCGTGGTATGCCACCGACGTCAATAAGCAGTTCACGATTGCCGGAACGCAGTTCTTTGCATACAGCGATGAATGCATAAATATGTTCGAGCAGGCAAGCTGTGTTCTCTACAACAAGAAGATCCTTGTAGAAAACAAGCTCACCGATCCCTATGACTATGTCAAGGCGGGCACGTGGACGTATGACGTCTTCTTCGAGCAGGCAAAGAGCGCTATCTTCGACACCACCGGCGAAGGTAATATCGATGACTACGATGTAATGGGCATTGTCTCTCCCGCAGATATGTTCTATCCGACGGTCTGGGTAAGCTCGGGGCTCAACACCATCGACAAGGGTGATGACGACATCCCGGTCTTTACCGCAAACTCCAAGGAAAAGTTCTTCGATATCTGCCAGAAGACGCTTGACTATGTCAAGACAGAGGGCGGTCTGTTCGACTCCTATCACGACAAATCTCAAACCGTCCCCGGTTCCGACCAGCACGGCGTAATCACCGAGAGCATCTTTGAAAACAACCACGCGCTCTTCTGCGTGGGACTTATAGGTCAGATCCATCTCTACAACGACATGGAAGCGGACTTCGGCATCGTTCCGGCACCCAAGCTCGAGGAGAGCCAGGAAAAGTATCTCACCCGTGTACTCGACGGCTGGATCCACTGCGTGCCCAAGTCCAATAAAGAGCTTGACCGCACCTCCGTGATCATGGAGGCTCTTGCAGTCGAGACAAAGAACTGGGTATACGAGCCGTACTATGAGCTTGCACTCAAGTCCCGTTACACCCGTGACGACAACGGACGCTCGGCTGAAATGCTCGACCTCATGCTTGAGACCCGCACCATCGACCTCGGCGATACCATCTGGCAGGGATTTTCCCGCAACAGCTTCCTCGATCTGTTCTGGAAACGCGACAACAGCTTTGCTTCCACCGCAAATGCCCGCAAGGAACCGGCTGACAAGAAGATTGCCGCCGAAGTCGAAAGAATCAAGAAATACAATCAGTAATCTGACAGTCCCGCGGCTATCCGCTTGACAAACCACCGATATAATATTATAATATATACCATGGAACGTAAGCGGATCTCCGCTGACACGAAAGCGTTTCACCGCACACATGAAAAAGCGTCTCCGCTCTTTCACGGGGGCATTCTCCTTCGTGAAGGGGCGGGCTTTTTCTGACAGCCAACAATTATACCCCAGCCCGGACGGGCAGAAGGAAAAACTATATGGACAACAAAAAAATCAGCCTCGGCGGAAAATGGGAGCTTTTCATTGTTCCGCACGACGAGGTGACAGCGACCGGCTTTGACCCTACGACAAAGGAGGCTCTTGATGCCTCGGCATATACACCGATAGAGGGCAGCGTTCCCGGCAATTTCGAGCCGGATATGTACCGCGCCGGCCTTATCGGCGATCCGTTCTGGTCTGACAACATACTGAAGATGCAGGAGCTTGAGGACAGGCACCTGTGGTATGCGTGCAGATTTGACGTTGACGGAAGCGATTTATCCGACCGGTACCTTGATTTCGAGGGGATCGACACGGTTGCGGACGTGTATCTGAACGGTGAAAAGATCGGTCACTGCGAAAATATGCTGGTGCCGCAGTCGTTCCCGGCTGTCGGGCTGAAGACCGGATGCAACTCCCTTGTCGTTCACATCTTCCCGGCGATGATCTATGCAAGAAGGTATGAGCTTACCCCCGCCTGCGGAGCATTCCGCTATAATTTTGCCTCTCTCCCGCTGAGAAAAGCCCCTGCCATGTACGGCTGGGACATAATGCCGAGAGCGGTGTCCGGCGGCATCTGGAAGGACGTGTTCCTTACGAAGCGCCCGAAGGAGAGAATCGAAAGCGCTTATCTCTACACTAATTTCATAAACGGCGACAGCGCCACCCTCAATCTCTTCTTCTCCATCGACACTCCCCGCGGCGTGATCAGAGATATGAAGATTACCGTTGACGGCGTCTGCGGCGACTCGTCCTTCCATATGGAAGAGGAGGTATGGCACACCTACGGCACGTTCTGGGGTGACTTCAGAGGGCTTAAGCTCTGGTGGCCGAAGAATGCCGGTGCGCAGAACCTCTACGATGTCACAGTCCGCCTCATGCGCGGCGACGAGGTTATCGACGACAAGAAATTCCGTTTCGGCGTAAGAACCGTAAAGCTCGTCCGCACCTCCACCGAGACCGAAAACGGAGACTTTCATTTTGAGATCAACGGGAAGCCGATATTCTGCCTCGGGACAAACTGGGTCCCGCTGGATGCCTTCCATTCAAACGACGTCAACCGTCTTGAAAAGGCACTTGAGCTGACCGACGGTATCGGCTGCAACATGGTAAGATGCTGGGGCGGAAACGTCTACGAAAGCGACAGATTCTTTGAATTCTGCGACGAGCACGGGATCATGGTATGGCAGGACTTTGCAATGGGCTGTGCCACATATCCGTCCGATGCGCGTATGCAGGAGATGATCTACGAAGAGGCTGTCGAGGTCATCAGGCGTCTGCGCAACCATGCTTCTCTTGTCCTCTGGGCGGGCGACAACGAGTGCGACATCGCCGCAAACTGGATAATAAGAGGTCCCGACCCGAACGACAATGTTCTTACAAGAAAGTCCCTTTCCGAGGCTGTCCGTCTCCATGACGCGAAAAGACCCTATATCCCCTCGTCGCCATATATCGACGAGAACGTCATAAAGACCGGCGGCGCTCCGACCGAGGATCACCTCTGGGGTCCCCGCGATTACTTCAAGGGCGATTACTACGGAACCACCGTCTGCCATTTCGCTTCCGAGTGCGGCTATCATGCCTGCAACTCTCCGGAATCGCTGAAAAAGTTCATCGCGCCCGACAGACTGTGGCCGAACATGAAGGACGGGGTGCCGAACCGCGACTGGCTGCTTCACTCCACCGCGATAGAGGACAGAATGGACGCTCCGTTCACCTACCGTATCGGACTTATGACCTCGCAGGTAAGGACGATGTTCGGCACCGTTCCGGACGACCTTGATACCTACGCAAGAATGAGTCAGATCTCTCAGGCGGAGGCTGACAAGTACTTCATCGAGAGATTCCGCATCTCAAAGTGGCGCCGTACAGGCATAATCTGGTGGAACATCGTTGACGGCTGGCCTCAGGTCTCCGACGCTGTCGTTGACTATTATTTCGTGAAGAAGCTGGCGTATGAATATATCAGGCGCTCGCAGTCGCCGATTCTCTTTGCTTTCGACGAGCCGAAGGACGGCGTCCTTACGCTCTGTGCCGTGAACGATACTCCCGAAACGGTCGATATGCCTTACTCTGTCAAGGACATTACCACCGGAAGCACCATCTGCACCGGCATTGCGCATATGCCCGCAGATTCCGCCGTCGCCGTTACCGACATTCCCGCGCCCGACGGAGAGCACTTCCTCTATATCGAGTGGGAAAACGGCAGCAATCATTTCATGACAAAAACAAGAGACATCGATTACGCCGCTTATATGACGGCGATAAAGAAGGTCGGATACGACACTTTCGAAGGCTTCTGACCTGACAACCCGGCACAAATGCCGAAAAACCCCGCCGTACCCGGCGGGCAGAAAAAAGTGAGGTACAGTAAATTGAAAAAGCTCAATTCAGCCGTTAGAATTGCGGCAATGCTTCTTGCGGCGTTGATGCTTGCGCCGCTTCCGGCAGCAGCCGGTGACACCGACAGCGGTGATGCCGGGGAGCTGCTTGTCTACAAAGCCGGTAATTCCTACGGAAATATCGCGTCAGGCTCCATAACCCTGACACAGCCCGAAAAGAGGGCAACGATCACCCACTACAATCTGTACTGGGGCAACAAGGACGGACGGATTCCGGGATATACCGCGCTCAAGCCGCTCTCCGGCAGCGGGGATGTCCTTACCTACAACTTTGAAAACACCCTTATCCCGGAGGGTACCACACGCATCATCGCGTGTGCCGTGAAGGGCGGAAGTGAGACGGAATACGCCTCCGCAGAGGTCAATACCGATAATTCCTTTGTTTTCGGTGAGCTGAAGTATACTCTCGGCATACTCAGCGACATACACATCCCTCAGAATATGGGAGACCTCCATGTCCGCCACTTCAGAAGCGCACTCAGCCAGATTGCGGCGGTTGCACCGGGAAACCTCGGTCTTCTGACTGTCGGCGACAATGTTGACGGAAGCAACGATATGCCCGCAGTGGTGAAGGAGCAGTATTCGAACTTTCTGAAGGTCCTCGGCGACTCGGAGTTCAAGGACAAGTTCTATCCGACCATCGGAAACCATGATCTCTTCCTTTATAACCTGAAAAAGGATCATGATTATGTTGCGGGACTGTTTGCCGAGTATTTCGGTCATCCTCTCGACTATGACGTGTGGCTTAACGACAGCCTTCATCTCGTGATACTCGGTGACTCGGTCGGCGGAGACAACAACGCGACCATTACCGAGGAGCAGACGAAATGGCTCGACGGGAAGCTGTCGGAAAGATACGGCGAGGAGGGGGTCGTTACGATCCTTGCGCTTCATCAGCCCCTTTACAATACCGTTGCAGGTACGTTCCCCGGACAGGGCTGGAACGGTATTGACGAAAGCAGCGAGTCTCTGCTCCGCAATGTGCTGAAAAAGTACCCGGACGCCATCATGGTCAACGGACACACCCACTGGGAATTTGATTCGAAGGGTGTTATGACCGACGGCGGAAGCGACCTTCCCTATATCTTTCTCGTTCCCTCCTGCGGCTATCTCTGGACAGACGAGCAGAAGGCAAAAACGGGCAGCCAGGGCTACGTTCTCGAGGTCTATGACAACGCAATAAGAATGCGCGGACGCGATTTCGGTCAGGACAAATGGGCACCCCAGGCCGACTTTGTTATCCAGATGAAGGAATCGGCAAAGCCCGAAACATCGGCTCCCGCAACCGAGAGCGTACCCGCGACAGGTACGGACAACCAGGTGACAAGCAACGGCGGCTCAATGAAGACTGCGGCGTTCGTGCTTGCCGGAGTAGCTGTTGCCGCGGTGGTTACGGCGATCGCGATACCGGGAAAAAAGAAGAAATAATCACAATCGCATATCATACGGCGCGGCATTTCCGATGAAGTGCCGCGCCCGGACAGATTAATATGACAAAAATCAGAAAGAGATTGAACACCGCCGTATCCGCCGCGCTTCTTTCGGCAGCGATATTCAGCCTTTTCTCCTGCGGCATGAACGGAGGCAAGCCGGGCGGCAGCACGGGCACCGATACCGGCACGATCGCCGCCGGAGACAGCGGCAAAAGTACGGAAACAAATACCGAAACGGAAAGGATCACGGAAACGGAATCAGATACTGATATGATAACCGACACTGAAAAGGTCACTGAAACCGAAACAGAAAAAGAAACGGAAATAACGACCGTGCCGGAAACAACGGCTCCCGAAGACAATACGGTCAGGGTTTCAGCCGTCACATGGGTTGCGGAGGATATTCCTCTCACGGCTGATAAAGAATATGACGACCCGGTTTACCACGTCACCCTTGACGCGGTTTTCAAAAACAGAAAAAGCGGGAAAACCATCAGAATGCCGGGCTTCTGGAACGGCGGGCGCAGATGGGTCATCAGAATAGCTCTTAATGAGCCGGGAGAATGGGATTTTTACACCGTCTGCTCAAAGGATAACGACGCAGGACTTCACGGAGTGCAAGGAGTCGTTACCGTGAAGAAATATACCGGAAAGCTTGATATTTACAGACACGGGTTTCTCAGAACCGAGCCGGGCAGGAGATATTTCATGTACAGCGACGGCACTCCGTTCTTCTATATCGGCGATACCCACTGGACAATGCCTCTTGAATCTCTTTACTCAAACGGAAACGTCAGCGACGAGGATGCGGAAAAATACGGAATAAAGACGCAGTTTCACTATATTGTCGATTACCGCGTGAAACAGGGCTTTACAGTCTATCAGTCTCAGCAGCTCGGTTATTATCAGGGGGCTGCGGGGAACAGCTGGATTGGCGATGCCGGAGGAAGTATTTTTGACTACGGCGTGACCGATAAAATCCTTGAGCAGTTCAAAACTCTTGATATTTATTTTGCCTATATTGCAAAAAAAGGAATGGTTCATGCGCACTCTCAGTTTTCGTACCCTGAAGAGCTTATAGAGACATACCTCGGCGGAAAAATCAGCGACGAAAAGCTGGAGCTTCTCTGTCGGTACTGGGTTGCAAGATACGGCGCATATCCCGTAATGTGGACGACCGCTCAGGAAGCCGACAACGACTATTACGAATGGTCAGGCTGTACGGTAAAAAACAATCCGTGGAAAAAGGTCATGAAATACATCGCCGCCTTTGACCCGTACGGTCAGCCGATGACCGCACATCAGGAAAACGTCGGAAACACAAGGGTGTTCAACTCCGCTTTTGCAGACATGAAGGAACACAACTGGTTCGGAGCACAGTTCACTACTCAGCTCAACACGGGGGTCGACTGGAATATCGTCAGAGAATATTACGACTACGGCGGCGAAAAGCCGGTCGTTAACTTTGAGGGACGTTACGACCACTTCTGGACCGGAGAATTCGGTGCAAGATCGCAGGGCTGGATAGCATATCTGAACGGAATGTTCGGCTACGGCTACGGCATACAGCCGCTCTTCAACATTTTCTGGGCGTATAACGGTGATACGACACCGGCTCAGGACGAATCGGGACAGGTCTACCGCCGCGACCTCACATGGCTTGAGGGGCTTCACTCCGCCGGAGGAGAGCAGATGCGGATAATGAAGGACTTTTTCACCTCATTCGACTGGTATAACCTCGTACCGTGCTTCAGTGCAAATGAATACTATATCCCGGATGATTCGTTCAGCACGGCGGCGACCGTCGGAAACGAAATGTATGTCGTGTACTGCTTCGGAAAATCCGGCAGCACCGGCTCGATCATGCACGCCGACACCTCGTCCGACTACACTGTGTACTGGTTCAATCCCCGCACCGGAGAAACAGCCGACGAGGGTGTCGTTGAACCGAAAATCGGAAAGATATTCATACCCGAAAAGCCCGACCGCTTTGACTGGGTATACGTTGCAAGAAAAAACAGCTGAATTCCGGAAAACAGAAAGGCAAAATATGAAATCCGAATCAAGAAAAAAAATCGAAACACTCGTTGAACGCTATCCCGCGCTTTCCGTCTGCAGGGACGACATTGTAAAAGCTGCCGAGCTGATGGTGAGGTGCTATGAAAACGGCGGGAAGATCATGACCTGCGGAAACGGCGGAAGCGCCGCTGACGCGGTTCACATCGTCGGAGAGCTCATGAAGGGCTTCTGTAAGCGCCGCGAGCTTCCCGAAAACGAGAAAAATGTCCTCTCGGCTTACGGAGAGGAGGGAAGGGTTCTTGCGGAGAATCTTCAGGGAACCCTTGCATCGGTATCGCTCATCAACGAGATCTCGCTTCAGACCGCGTTTTCGAACGATGTTCTTCCGGAGCTTGGCACGGCTCAGCAGCTTTACGGGCTTGCGGAAAAAGGCGACGTGTTTATAGGGATCAGTACCTCCGGAAACGCAAAGAATCTTTATTACGCTTCGATCGCCGCAAAGGCAAAGGGCTGTTCTGTCGTGATACTCTCCGGCAGGGACGGCGGAATACTGAAGCGGCTTGCCGATGTGTCGGTGATCGTTCCCGAAACCGAGACTTATAAGATACAGGAGCTTCATCTTCCGGTCTATCACGCGATCTGCCTTGCGCTTGAAGAAGAATTCTTCGGATAAAACACATATCACCGAAAAGGGGAAATAATTATGTCAAAGATCATCACTAACGAAAAAGAAAAAGAAACCGCCGCGGCAAGATATGCCGAATGGTTCTCCGATCCCGCGAAGATACCGGTGTCATTCAGGCTCGGAAACGAGGTATATCACGGCTTCGGAGAGGGATTCTCGGTAACAAGAGAGCCGCTTCCCGCCGGAACACAGGTCGGAACGCCGTTCGACGGTCTGCGCAGATACCGCAGTCTCAGCGACCGTGGTGAAAAGATCACGGCAAAGCATCCCTCCGGCATCACCGTGACGGTCATGACGGCGGTTTACGAAAACTACGGCACGTTTGAGTGGGCGGTGTACTTCAGAAACGAAGGAACGGAGAATTCCCCGGTGCTTTCGGAGGTCAACGCAGCCGACCTTTCGTTTGGCGGACAGGATCCCTGCCTTCACTATTTCATCGGCGACGACAGCGAGGACAGACACGCGATGAAGCCGGAGAGCATTCTGCTCCGTCCGGGAATCTCACTTGAAATCCAGCCGTTCGGCGGCAGACCGACGAATTTCATGCTCCCCTTCTTCCGCCTTTCGACGGGAGAGGAGACTGCTGTTATCTCCGTCGGCTGGTCGGGACAGTGGAGATGCCGTTTCGACACCGTCAACGCGATAAGCTCGGTACGTATGAGCGCCGGACAGGTGAATCTGCACGCATACCTCACCCCCGGTGAGGAGATCAGAACTCCGATGATGACCTTCCTCTTTGCCGACTGCCGCTGTGACTGCGAAGCCGGAGAGGACCGCGTCATAAACCTCTGGAGACGTTTCCTTATCGACTGCAATATGCGCCTGATAAACGGTGAGCTCATGAAGCCGCACACCGGTGCAAGCACCTCATGGATATACGCGGAAATGCGTGACGCAACCGATGCAAATCAGATAGCCGCGTTCGACGTTTACCGTGAAAACGGCATAAAGCCCGATTACTGGTGGATGGATGCCGGCTGGTACTTCAAGGGAGATCACGAGCTGATCGACAACTGGACGCAGACCGGCAGCTGGGAGATCGATACCAACCGCTTCCCGAGCGAAATGCGCGATATTACGACCCATGTCGAAAAGTACGGAAGCAAGACGCTTCTGTGGTTTGAGCCGGAGAGGATCACCGAGAATACCTTCCTTGCCGGAAAGCCGGAGTGGCAGGTTACCCCGTCGCTTCTTGACCTCGGCAACCCCGAAGCACGCGCATGGCTGTCCGAAAGGGTCAATTCGGTGCTGAAGAAAGCCGGCATTTCGATCTACCGTCAGGATTACAACATCGACCCGCTCGGTCACTGGCTCAGCCGCGATTCCGAAAACGCTCCCGACAGGTGGGGCATTACCGAGAATCACTATGTGACAGGATATCTTGCTTACTGGGATTCGCTTATTGCGGAGAATCCGGAAATGATGCTTGACTCCTGCGCCTCCGGCGGAAGACGGAACGACCTTGAGACGGTGAGACGTTCGGTGTCCCTTCACAAGACCGATGCAGATTACTCCGACTTCACAAGAAAACAGGCAATGCACTACTCATTCTATCAGTGGCTCCCCTATTTCGGAACTCCGGTCACCGGCGCCGGTTATACCACCGATATTGAAAAGTATGCTTTCCGTTCCGCGATGATCCCGTGGTTCACATACAGCTACGATGTCAGAAAGAGCGCGGAGGAGAACGCATACGAACCCGCCGCCGAGGCTCTTGAGGAGTGGCACGACACGAATATGTTCTTCTGGGGCGATTATTATCCGCTTACCGGCTGGTCGAACAGCGATTCCGACTGGATCGGCTGGGAGTTCTACGATGATGAACAGCGCGGAGGCATAATTCAGCTCTTCCGCCGCGACAGCAGCGAAGAGGATATGAAGACATTTGTTCTTCGCGGTCTTGACCCGAACACCACCTACGTTATACACGACTACGACGGCGACCCCGTGTCCCTTGCTACCGGCAGAGAGCTCTGCGGAACCGGCATTACGGTCGTAATCCCCGAAAAGCGGTCGTCGGCGCTTATTAAGTTCACGGCACGCAAATGATTCCGGAAGTACAGTAAATACGCGCTTTTATGAATACAAAAAAATACGAAAATCCCCCGAAGGAATTCCGCGCCGTCCCGTTCTGGTCGTGGAACGACAGGCTTGAGCCGGAGCTTATCCGCTATCAGATAGGGCAGATGGACGAGGCGGGGCTCGGCGGTTACTTCATGCACGCCCGCACCGGACTTGCGACCGGATATATGGGCGAGGACTGGATGAAGGCTATCGAAACCGGCATTGACGAAGGCAAAAAGCACGGAATGTCGGCGTGGGGCTACGACGAGGAGGGATATCCCTCCGGTTATGCCGGCGGAGCGGTTCAGGCGGCAGGAGAAAAGTACTGGATGAAGTGGATCGAGTGCAGCCGCCCCGAGGGCTATGAGTACACGGAGGGTGTTCTTGCGGTATTCACGGAGGAGGACGGAAAATTCGTCCGTCAGCCGACTGACTCGGTCATTCCGGCGGAAAAAAAGCCGGTCGTCATCTTGAGAAAGACTTCCCCGGCTTACATCGACCCGATCAATCCGGAGAGCATCGCGCTCTTCATAAAGCTGACGCACGAAAAGTACTATGAACGTTTCGGCAACGAATTCGGGAAGACTCTTCCGGGCTTCTTCACCGACGAGCCGCAGTTCGGGCTTGCCGGAATACCGTGGACGGACACGCTTGCGGATACATTTATGAGGGAATACGGATATGACGTTCTTGATAACGCCCCGTATCTGTACGTTGATGATCCTGCGGGAGACGCATTCCGGCACGATTTCTGGAGACTGATAAACCGTCTCTACACAGAAAACTTCATAAAACAGCTTGGCGGCTGGTGCCGCGATCACGGATGCAGACTGACCGGTCACGTCATGGGTGAGGACAACATCATGTCCCAGATGCACATGACGGGCGGTGTCATGCCGGGGTACGAATACTTCGATATCCCCGGGATCGACTGGCTCGGAAGAGGGATATGCAGCGACGTGCTTCCGAAGCAGGTGTCGTCGGTCGCGGCACAGCTTGGGAAAAAGCGCGTGCTTTCCGAAATGTTCGGGCTGACCGGCTGGGACGTTTCTCCGGAGCAGCTGAAATGGATCGCCGAATGGCAGTTCGTGAACGGCATTTCGTTCATCTGCCAGCACCTTGAAAGCTACACCCTGCGCGGCGTCAGAAAACGTGATTTCCCGCCGTCGCTGTTCTGTCAGCTTCCGTGGTGGAAGGAATACCGGAAATTCATAGACTATTTCGCACGTCTGTCGATGCTCCTTACCGAGGGTGACGAGGTATGCCCGGTGCTTGTCCTTCACCCGATATCAAGCGCATGGACAAGGTTCAACAAGCTCGACCTCGGATCGATATACTGTTTCCACGACAGTCTTGAGACGGTCGTGAACACACTCGGCGACTGTCAGGTGGGGTATCATCTGGGCGACGAACAGCTTATGGAGAAATACGGCTCGGTAAACGGAAACCGGCTGACCGTCGGCAGAAAGAGCTACACTGCGGTCGTGCTTCCTGAGCTTGTAAGCATCGAAAGCCCGACCCTCGCTCTGCTTGATGCCTTCATGAGAAACGGCGGAAACGTTATTGCCGCGGGAAGCCTCCCGAAATATGTTGACGGCAGAGAGAACGCGGAAGCGCTTGAATATCTTTCGTCTCATGCGGTGAAAGCCGAGGGGGCAGAGGCTCTCTGCGCCGCTCTTGAAAGATCCGGTGCAGTCCTTCAAAAACTAACCGGCGACAGGGGCAGAGTAAGAGTAATGCGCCGCGACAGAGACGACGGCACGCTCCTTTATATCGTCAACACCGACAACGAACGCGGGCGCACCTTCACTCTTACCTCCGGTGCAAAGAGCATGACGCTTCTTGACGTCGAAGCTCTGACCGAAACCGCTCTTCACGTTACAACCGACGGAAAGAATTCCTCGGCTGAGATATCGCTTCTCCCGGCAGGCTCTGCGGTGATCCTTCTTGACTCTGCAGACCCGGCGGAATATGCTCACGGGGAGAGCGAAAGAGTGACCGTCACCCTTCCGGAGGAGCTTGAGATCGAAAAGTGCGATATAAATTCCCTCACGGTCGATTCCTGCGAATACCGCGTTGACGGCGGAGAGTGGAGACCGGAAAAGGCGGTCATACTCATCTCGGATGAGCTTCTGAAAATGCGCCGCCCCTGCGATTTTGAGCTGAAATATCACTTCAACATCTCCTGCGACCCGAAGCTCCTCGGCAGACTGTACCTTGCCGGCGAGACGGTCAACAGCCTGAACATGAAGGTTAACGGTCATCCGATAACCCATGACGGAAAGTCATGGTGGCGCGATTCGGCGTTCCAGAAGTGTGAGATAACCGACTTTGTGCATCAGGGTGTGAACGAGGTAACAGCCTCCGGTCACTATTTCCAGCGCGATGAGGTGTTTGACATCCTCTATGGCGGCGGAGACATTATGGGAACGCGGTTCAACCGTCTGACCTACGACACGGAGCTTGAGAGTATATATATCCTCGGCGATTTCGGGGTGTACGACGACGGGGGATTTACTCCGGGCGAAAGAAATGCGCTCTTCTGCAGGGGAGATTTCAGAATCGATATGCCGAACCGTCATGTTAAGCGCGGAAGCGTCACCGAACAGGGCTATGCCTTCTTCTCGGGGCGCATGACCTTCGGCTTCGATATAACCGCAGACGGTGCCGGTAAGCCGGTATACCTGAAGTACTCCCAGCGCGCGGCTGTTACCAACATCTGCGTCAACGGTAAGCCGGTAAGAACGGTATGGCGCGCACCGTATGAGACCGATATTACGGAATATCTTGTTCCGGGTGTCAATCACGTAACGGTAGAGGCTGTTTCCGGAAACCGCTGTCTCCTCGGTCCTCATCACCATATTTTCGGCGAGACCTATTCACCCGGTCCGTGGAGCTTCACCGATACCGGTGGCTGGTGCGAGGGCGAGCTGAACGGCAAACCCATCTGGCGCGACGGCTTCTGCATGGTCACGTTCGGAGTTTATTGAGAGTCAGTTATCCTCTTCTCATGGTGCTTTTTCAAAAAGCACCATGAGAATCCCTGATAGCTTCTGAAAAGAGAGTCTGGGTCATGGGAGCGATTCACGAATCGTCCCGTGCAGCGATACCATATCCGCATAATGTGACATCTGCGATATGCATTCCGGACGGGCAAAACAAAGAAAGGCAAAAAATGTACACAGGTATTGATATCGGCGGCACAAAATGTGCCGTTGTGCTTTCCGACGACAACGGAAACATACTGAAAAAAGAGCGTTTTCCCACCGTGGGATTTGAGGAAACGCTTGCGAAAATAATCGACACGACAGAACGGGTCGGCGTCGGGAAAGCCATCGGCATAAGCTGCGGAGGCCCCCTTGACTCGGAGCGCGGAGTGATCATGTCACCCCCGAATCTTCCGGGATGGGACGACGTGCATATTGCCGACATTCTCGGACAGAGATTCGGAGTTCCTGTCGGCCTCTGCAACGACGCCGACGCCTGTGCGCTTGCCGAATGGAAGTTCGGCGCGGGAAAAGGCACGAAGAACATGATATTCATGACCTTCGGAACAGGTCTCGGAGCGGGGCTGATACTGAACGGTAAGCTCTATTCCGGTTCCTCGTCAAGCGCAGGAGAAGCCGGACACATAAGGCTGGCTCCCGACGGACCAACAGGATACCGCAAGGCAGGCTCTTTTGAAGGCTTCTGCAGCGGAGGAGGCATCCGCCAGATCGGTCAGCAGGTGGCCTTGCGCGAGATAAAACGCGGCAATCCTCCCGCATGGTGCAGGAGCGAGGAAGAGCTTGACACCGTCACGGCAAAGACCGTCGGCGATGCGGCGGAAGCAGGCGATACGGTGGCGGCGGAGGTATACGACATCTCCGGCGAGAAGCTTGGTTACGGGCTTTCGATACTTATTGATCTGCTGAATCCGGAAAAGATCGTTCTCGGCGGCATATATATGCGTTCTGCTGAGCTTCTGAACCGCAAAATGTACGAGGTGCTTGAGCGTGAGGCGCTTCCGCAGGCTCTCAGTGTCTGCCGGATAGTCCCCGCGGGGCTTGGAGAGTCGATCGGCGATCTCGCTGCCGTCCTTGTCGCAATGCAGGCAGCCGGAGCACTTTGAACCGGACGGATTCCGATCTGCAGGCATAAACATATAAGTGCTTCCGCAGAAACGGTCAGATATAAATAGGAGTGTCAGAAAGCCCGGACGGTTTTCTGGCATTCCTTTTTCATTCCGGAATACAGGCAATCCGCACGAGAGAAACACGGGAAATTTGCGCGGTGTGCCGAAATTTTGCGGCTGAAAATTATAAACTCTTGACGCGGATTCTGCGGTGTGGTAAACTGTATGCAGGGGATGTGTTATGCCGGAGTGCCTGCTGAGTCTCATTTTCAGGGGATGGTTAAGAATTGCTTTTGCGGTGGCCGCGGCGGCAGCTTCGGCTGCGGAGACGGCAGAGGCAACCGTTATCGCTGTGGCAAACGAAAAAGTGAATCTACTTTGAGAATTTACTCAGAATTCTTCTGCCGAACGGTTCGGAATTTATTTTCGCGGATAGCAAAAAAAGAAGAGCCTGCATCCGCCGGAAATCCGCCGGAATTTCTTCCGTATTGCAATTCCGCCCGGATTGTGGTATAATATCCCCATCCCCGGATACGAAAGGAGCAGACGTGGCGAACTTCACAAAACAGGCGATCAGGACGTCATTCATGAAGCTGCTGAACGAAAAGCCTCTCAGCAAAATCAGCGTGCGCGACATTGTAGAGGATTGCGGAATAAACAGAAACTCATTCTACTACCATTATCAGGATATCCCCGCTCTGATAAGCGAGATAATCACAGGACTTTTCGACCGCCTCATCGCGGCATATCCCGACGTAACATCACTTGTCGATTGCTTCAATGCCGCCGTTGACTACACCCTGAAGAACAAGCGCGCAATCCTGCATATCTACAACTCCGTCAGCCGCGACATATTCGAGACGTATCTGATGAAATACAGCGAATACGCCGTAACGGAATACCTTTCGGCGGCATTTTCCGACGGAACGGTTTCGGAGGAGGACCGGGAAATCATCATCCGGTTCGTCAAGTGCAGCCTTTTCGGAATATCCCTCGACTGGCTGTCCTCCGGTCTGCCGGAGGAGGCCGTAGGCAATATCAGACGAATGCTGACCGTCAGCCACGGAATGTCAGAGGACATCATCAGGCGGTGTGCGGAAAACGAAAAGAAAAGATAAAAATAAAAAGACCGGATCGTCTTATCGGCGACCCGGTCATACCGGTTTGTCAGAGTCTGCTGACGATTGCCTCCGTGTCGGTTGCGATCATAAGCTCCTCGTTCGTGGGAATGAGGTAGACCTTTACCTTTGAGTTCTTTGTTGAAAGCTCAACGGTGTTGGGCTGATGGTGAGATCTTGCGTTGACCTCCCTGTCGATCTCTATTCCGAAGTACTCCATGTTGGTGCAGACACGCTCGCGGAGCTCAGGATTGTTCTCGCCCATGCCGGCGGTGAAGACAATAGCGTCAAGACCGTTCATTGCGGCGGTGTAGGAACCGATGTACTTCTGGATCTGATAAGCAAGCACGGTCGCCGCAACCTCTGCGCGGTGGTCGCCCTTGAGAATGGCAGCCTCTATGTCGCGGGAGTCGGAAGAAATCCCGGAAACGCCGAGGAAGCCGCACTCCTTGTTCATATAGGAAGCGATGCCGTCGGGATCAAGCCCCTTCTTCTTCATAAGATAGGGAACGATGGCCGGGTCGATGGCGCCGCAGCGGGTCCCCATTTCGACACCGTCAAGGGGAGTAAAGCCCATTGAGGTGTCAATGCACTTTCCGCCCTTTACAGCGGTGATGGAAGAGCCGTTTCCGATGTGGCAGGTGATGATCTTTGTCTCCTCAACGGGTTTGTCAAGCAGCTTTGCCATTTCTGCGGCAACAAAACGGTGGGAGGTTCCGTGCGCACCGTAGCGGCGGATCCTGTATTCCTGTGCGTCCTCGTATTTGATGGCATAGGTGCTTGCCTTTTCGGGCATGGACTGATGGAACGCGGTGTCGAAAACAAGGACCTGCGGAACATCCGGCATGACCTCGGTGCAGCCTTCGATGCCCATAAGATGAGCCGGAGTGTGAAGCGGCGCAAAGTCGTTGCAGAGACGGAGCTTCTCAACGACCTCCGGAGTGACAAGACAGCTCTCAAAGAAGTAAGGACCGCCATGGACAACCCGGTGACCGACAGCCTTTATCTCGCTCATATCCTTTATGCAGCCGAGAACCGGGTCGGTAAGGGTATCGACAACGATCTTCATTGCGACGGCGTGGTTGGGCATTGCGATATCGCGCTTGTGCTTCTCTCCGTTCTCGCCGAGGCGGTGCTCAATGCGCCCGTCGATCCCGATACGCTCGCAGATGCCTTTTGCAAGAACGTCTCTGCTCTCGGTGTTGAAGAGCTGATATTTAAGAGACGAGCTGCCGGCGTTGACAACAAGTACTTTCATTAGTAAAAAAACCTCCGATGGATTCATAAATGCGATTTTTGCATAACGTCATAATTATACAACATATTCCCGACAATTACAAGGGATTTGAAGAATTATTTTTCTCCCGGACGGCAATATTTGATCGGAAGAGCGTGAAAACCCCGCTTTTCGCACACTTCCGCGCCGCTCGGACAAATAACCGGAAAGGAAACCGAAGAAAATGCCGGAAACCGCAGCCGTAATATGCGAATACAACCCGTTTCACAACGGACACCTTATCCAGCTTGAAAAAATCAGGAAGATCAAGGGAGACGACACACGGATCGTCGCAATAATGAGCGGAAGCATCGTCCAGCGCGGAACCCTTGCGATATACCCGAAATATGCCCGCGCGGCGGCGGCGGTAAAATGCGGAGCCGACCTCGTGCTTGAGCTTCCGTGCCCGTTTTCCTGCGGGAGCGCCGAGTATTTCGCCCGCGCCGGCGTGATGCTTGCCGACCTGACAGGCATCGCCGACAGCCTCTGCTTCGGAAGCGAATCCGGCGATATCACAGCCCTTGAGGAAGCGGCAGACAGAATATCCTCCCCGGAATTCCTCTCGGCTTTAAGAAACCCCGACAGAACGGAATCGCATCAGAGAAACACGGAAAACCTGTACCTCTCGATGTTCGGCTCCGCCTGCCCGACAACACCGAACGATATCCTTGCCGTCTCGTACCTTTCCGCAATAAAGAGCCTGAAAAGCAGCCTGCGGCCCTTCACATATAAACGCGGACCCGGCTTCACCGCATCGGGTACCCGCAAAACGATCCTGTCCGGCGGCGATGTTTCCGCAATGCTCCCGCCGCAGGCACGCGACTCGTTTTCCGGCATAAAACCGACAGCCGACGCACTTTGCTCCGCTGCATCTCTCTATGTCATCCGCAATACCCCGGCAGAGCTCCTCTGTACCTTTTACGGCATGAACGGCGGAGTCTCCGGCTGTCTGCGCAATAACGCCGATGCCGCAGCAACTATAGAAGAGCTTGTCTCCCTCTGCACCGGCCGTAAATACTCCGCCTCGCGACTCCGCCGCGCGATCCTCTCCGCCGTCATCGGCATAAAACCGGACGATATGACAGCCCCGCCGTACTATACCACCCTCCTCGCCGCAAACTCCCGGGGCAGGGAAATGCTGTCCGCAATCAAAAAGACCGGCTTCCCCGTAGTCACAAAACCCGCCGACGGAAAGCTCCTCCCGCCCCACGCCCTGCCCCAGTATTCCCTCGGCAGAAAAGCCGACGCACTCTTTGCCCTCTCAAGAAAAGAACCCCCGTCCGATATGATAAAAATGATGCCGACAATTGTATGATTTTGCCGGAGTTAATTGATTGTTTACAAATCGGGGAAGTAAAGTCGCAAATACGATTGACAAGACACCCAAAATATGGTACACTTGACATGAAAGATAAGCGAAGAACCTGTCGGACAAAATTAAAAAAACCGCCCGCTCTGTATAGTGATCCCGGCTGCAAGGAGCAACAGTAACAATGAAAAACTTCATCCCCCTCTTATTTCTCATCGCACCGCTGTTTGCGTTGGTTTTTCTTCTGAAATGCGTTGATATGCACACGTATAAAGAAAATTCCGGCGCAAAAAGAACGGTCGGCTGCGTGATCATATCTCTGCTTATAATTCTGCTTTCCCACCTTGCGGCGGCGGTCATAGGCAGCCGGATCACTATGGGCGGCAAACTTTTCGAACCTCTTCCGGGACTGCTTCTGATACTGCTGCTGCCGCTTACTGCACTGCTGCTTTCGGTGCTCGCATTGCTTTTCATATATCCGATCGGGCAAAAAACATCTGACGGAACCGGGCACTCAAAAAAAGCACTCGGATTCAATCTCGCAGTAACCGGTTCTTTCTCAATACTATATTTTCTGCTTACTGTCTGGAACATGGTTTTCATAGGCAAACCGGAATTTAATATTATGGATGAAGCAAAACAGGAAGTTTTTTCGAAAGAAAACTGCGTTCAGCTGCTCATAGCGGTACTCCTGCTGCTTGCGACGCTCTGGTTTAAGATAAGCAGAACAAAATCCGCGAAAAAAACCGCTGAAGAGCAACCCGATACGCAAAAGAATTGAGGATACGGTAGATCAACTGTTATGAAAGAATACTCAAACGCCTTCAAAAAAGACTATCGCTACAGCAAGCTTATTGAGATATTCAACACCGGTGTCGTATATTACGGTTGTCACGAATTGGAATTTGTAAGATCAGTGCGCGAAAAATACGGTCTGAATATAGTCACAAGCGATTTTTCAACCTACCACCGGCATTTTTCGGTCGATGCATATTTTGATTTCGATAACCCGGAAGGCTTGGAAAAAAAGCTGATGGAGGAAACGGATAAATGCAGCGTAGGCGGCTGGGCTGTCGATTCCGATATCTTCAGCCCGGAAGTAAGAGAACTCGGTAATTCGATCGCGGATGATTATCTGAAAATACTGAATTACGACAGAAACAGCTTCTCCGAAGTTATTTTTTACCCGAAAAGCTTCAGAAATTCTATAAACGCAAGAAGCCATTCCCTCGCGCTTCCCGAAATACGCTCATACCTGTGGAGAACCTTCCCCGATATCGATTTTTGGAGAATCATTATATGGTACGAACCGTCTGTAACCTGCATCGTCGATGATAAGTCAGACTATCGCCGCCTCATAAGAAAGCAGAAGTCAATAACCGAAAACTGCTTCCGCATAATCAGCCGGTTCGATAAATTCTCAGTCCTGACCGAAAAGGACGTGGGGCTGAAAATCCTCCTCAAATCAGAGCTGAACGACCATGATCTGAATATTTACGCAAGGGAAATCTTCTGATCCCCCGGCAAATATACCTCAATAAGGAGTCAATGATATGAAAAGAATCCTTCCGTTCTTCTGCTCAACGATGCTTTTTCTGACAGCATCTCTTCTGATGCTTTCGATACGCTCCGGCATTGTAATAGTTTTGCTTTTGCTGCTGCGCTTCCTTGCCCCGGTTGTTCATTTCGGAATTATCGGACATGATATGAAGCAGAACCCGCGCAGAAAGTCAGTGACCGTCGCGGTAGTCATTTCAACAGTCCTGCTTCTTTCATCAGTCGTTCTGCTTAACCTTGCCGCAAAGTCGGTAATATCCGGGTTCCGTCTGCTTGTGCCGTATACCGCCGGCGAACTGATCTGGGTGCTTCTCTGCGGCGCGGTGATACTCGGAAACATTGCCGTGTCACACAAAAGGCTGTCCGGCATACTCATCGTTATTGAGGCTGTCATAGCGCTCGCCATAAATGCTGTGATGACATTCTTTCTTTCATCTGCGCTCTCGCCGCTTGCGATCGATGCCGTTGAAGTGCTTCTGATACCTCTCTCGACAATCATCCTGTCGCTGATATCGTTCTTTATCGGCAGAGCCATGACCCCCGACCGGATAAAATTAAAGCTGTCCGCATGGCTCCTCGGGATCATGACGTCGGTTTTCGTCTCTCTGTGGCTGCTTCAGAAACCTCTGACAACGCCGGTAATCACCCCGGTTTATGCAGTGATCTGGCTTGCCCTCACGTTTGTCCCGTTCGGTGCAGCCCTCATCGGCAGAGTCCGCTTCAACTTGAAATACACCCCGCATTCCGGAATGACAACAACCGCCTGAACCAATTATGACACCAAAAACCCACAAAAAACGACCCGCGGCAATATTGCTCCCCCTCTTTCTCCTGATATTCTCAATGCTTCTCACGTCGTGTAGTGAGTACTGGAAAGACTATCGCGAAGACGTTGTGGTAAAAGACAACTTCTCCGATTACCGTCTGATCTTCAGAGAATGGTCAGTACTCGGCGGCGGAGGCGCAAAAATCTATTGCCGCAAGGGTAACGGCAGAGAAAAACAGCTTGGCGAAGTATCTCTTGGCGACTGCGTCTTTCCGTTCACTGACGGAGATTATACCGTAGAATGGCGCGGCGACTCGGTCTGCATCAGATTTTTCTCCGGAAGAGGCAGCGAGACCGATGACCCCGATACATGGCAAGCCATCAGTTATGAACTTCCCTGAAACTCAATACTAAAAATCCGTGCCCCACAAGAGCACGGATTTTTAAGTTTAATAAATATCAGAAAGAAACAACAAGCTGCATCTTGAACTTCTCCTCACCGAAAACGGCGTGGGGAATGTCCTTCGGCATGATAAGCGTCTCGCCGGCGTTCAGGATAAAGACCTTACCCCCGACAGTAAAGCGCCCGGTTCCCTCAAGAACCGTCACCATAGCGTCTCCGCCCGCCGCATGGGTCGAGATCTCCTCGCCCTTGTCAAACGAGAAAAGCGTCATGCTGACAAGCTGATTCTGCACAAGCGTCTTGCTGACGATCTGCCCCTCCATGTACTCAACAAGGTCCTTAAGGCACAGCTTTTCCTGCTTTTCAATGTTCTTATACATGATTATATCCTCCCAAATGGTTGATTTGCTTTGATTATTGTCAGTTCTGTTTCTGAACACTCTTATACTCGTCATAAAAACGATAGAGCGGACAGGAGCCGGTGTTTCCGAACATCCTGTCAACCTCCTCGTCCTCGTCGAGGTCGGCGCGGCAGACATATTCGCCGTAAAATTCGTCGTAGTCGTACCAGACACACGTCTCACAGCTCGACTGCGGCTTTTTGTATTCTTTTTTGTGAAGGTTCTGATTACTCACAGTATCTCCCTCCCGTCAAGCACCGCCGAAACAAGTCTGTCCCCGCGGTAACACAGCTTCAAAAGGAAAAATCCGCGCCCCTCCGAAAGAAGCGAAAGAAATATCCTGTCCCCCTCCCAAAGCGGAAGCGCCGGCACATCGGATATCTTCACCCACTCAAGCGTCCCCTCGTCACATCCCGGAAGCCCGCCGGAAGCCCCGCCGTCAGCGGTGGCAGTGAATAAAAACATCTGCTCCGTCTCATAAATGTCCGAAACAAAAGTGACGATCCCGCGCAGACGGTACGACGTAAGCTCAAACCCCGTCTCCTCCCGCACCTCGCGGATAAGACAGTCGTCCGGCGACTCGCCCTCTTCAAATTTTCCCCCGACACCGATCCACTTGCCGGAATTTTCGTCGTTCTTTTTTCTGTCCCGTCGGAGCATAAGATACTTCCCGCAGGATTCAATATAGCAAAGCGTTGAATTCTTCATCTGATCTTTGATTTTGCCGGAATTTTTTTCCTCCGGTGAATAACCGTCCTTTCACCTGCCGATACTTCTGTCACAGGGTCATGACCTCGCAAACCGAAAATACATATCATAAAGCGCGAAAAATCATTTTAATAGCGCGGAAACGGGGTCATATTATGAAAAAAGCAGTTCTTGCAGTACTTATCGCCGCATTTGTCACCGCCGTGATCTATGCCGTCCCGATAAACGGAGAGACAGAGATCTATAACAAGGTCGTCCGCCTTCACGTCATAGCCAACTCCGACAGCGAAGAGGATCAGGCGCTCAAGCTCGCCGTCCGCGACGCGATACTTGAAAAAGTCTCATCCGCGACCGAAAACTGCAGCAGCAGGGAAGAGGCAGAGGATGTCATTTCGTCAATGCTTCCGGAGATAGTGAAGCAGGCTGAAAAAACTCTCCGTGAAAACGGAAGTGAGTACCGCGTCAGCGCACTCATCGGCAAGGAAAACTACCCGACCCGCGAGTACGGCGATATAAGGCTTCCCGCCGGAAACTACTCGTCGCTCCGCGTCATGATCGGAAAGGCCGAGGGGAAGAACTGGTGGTGCGTCCTCTTCCCGCCGCTCTGCACCGGAACCGCAAAGCCCGACGATACCCTTGTCGCCGCAGGCTTCACCCCCGGAGAGGTGCGTATCCTCACCGACTCGGAAAGCCCGGAATATACCCTGAAATTCAGGATCCTCGAGATCTTCGGCTCGCTGTTCTCCTGACAGTCAGATCCTTCTCAGCTCCGCCCTTTCAAGAAGATTAAGCCCGCGTGCCTTTGCCATACCGACAGCCCGGCTGTACGTTTCCTCGTCAAGAAGCGCCGCCGGGTCGTGCGCGTCACAGCCGATGATAACGTCGTTCCCGACCTCAGCGGCAATGTCGAAGAACCTGTCCGACGGATAAAACCGATGGTCGCCAAGCCCCAGCATATTTATCTCAAGCGGCACCGAAAGCTCCTTCGCCGCACGGCAGAGCCGCGTCATTTCATCGTGATAGAATTTTTCGTCTCCTCCGGTATATCGTAAAACGTCCGGATGGGCAAGATAGGTGAAGCACCCGGTCGAAAGCCCCTCTGTGACCACGTCAACATACTTTTTCAGTTCACCTTCTCCGGCGGGAGAGGTGGACCAGACCGCCCCCTCCGACTCATCTGACAGACAGTGCTGTCCGAGTATCAGATATTCCGCCCCAAGGTCGCGGCACAGCCCCCGAAGCCTGTCGAATATCCCCGGAAAATACTCCGCTTCAAAGCCGATGTGGATTTCAATGTCCCCCCGGTATTCGTCGGCAAGCGTTCTCAGCCGGTCAACATATCCGGGAGCCTCCTCCGGAGTCATCCTTATCGGCGAGATATAGCCGTTTTCATAAAGCTGCGGAGTGTGGTCGGAAAAGCCGAGGAGCTTTATTCCGGCTTTTATCGCGTTTTCTATATACTCCCGTTCGTCACCGACCGCATGGTGACACCGCGGAGTGTGAGTGTGATAATTTGCTGTCATCATTTCGGAATCATCTCTTTTTGTCTGCCCGGGGCGGCGGAACCGGGAATCGACGGTAATATGATATCACATATCCTGCCGTTTGTCGTCCCCTGAAATTCCCCCGTTTTTCCCGTGTTTTTTCTGCACACTATTGTATCACATATCGCAGATAAAATCAACGGCAGAAACGAAGATTCTGTATTTCGGACAAAGAGCACCCGGACAGCACGGCAGGGCACCCCTCATATGTCGGGCAGCCGCGCAGATATCAGACAGCCGCGGATTATTTTCCGGAATGTGTCAGGTAACGGCGCCGCCCCTTCCCCGGCACAAAAAGGCGGCTCATGTCTGCGCGCTCCAGCTCAAGCAGCCTGACCTTCCTGTCAATGCCGCCCGCATATCCCGTCAGGCTCCCGTTCGTCCCGACCACGCGATGACACGGAATAATGACAGAAATCTCATTGTGCCCGACAGCCCCGCCGACCGCCTGAGCCGACATCCTCTCAATTCCCATCCTTTCCGCAAGCTGTCCTGCAATTTCACCGTATGTAACGGTTTTTCCGTACGGAATCCGCAAAAGGATTTCCCGGACCTCCTGCCGGAACCGGGAGCCGGCGGGATGAAGCGGCGGTATAAAATCCGGCTCCCTTCCGCCGAAATAAATATCGAGCCAGCGTACGGCATCCGCCAGTACCGGCGTCTGCGCCTCCGTATGCTCCGCGGGGAAATTGTCCGTCCCCCGGCAAAACCGGAGTTCTGTCAGTCCGTCCTCATCCGCCGCAAGCAGTATTCCGCCGAGCGGAGAGCAATATTTCAGTGTACTGATCATTTTCGTTTCCCCGCCTCTTTCGGTCTGTAATCCTTCATTTCCGGAATTGCGCCGCCTGCCACAGCCCAGAGATACAGGCTTGCCGTGCTGCAATACGGGCTGAACCGCCTTCGGTACCTTTCAAAGAGCCTCCGGTCGATTTTCCGGTGATGATATACCATGCGCAGCCCGCGCCGGATCGCCAGATCGTCAAAACTGAAAATATCCGGCCGCTGCAGGCAGAACAGCAGAATCATCTCCGCAGTCCAGACACCGATGCCCTTCAGACTGCTCAGCTTTCCGACCGCCTCTGCATCGCTCATATCCTTCAGGGCGTCGGGATCAAATGCGCCGTCACGGACTTTTCCGGCAAAATCCGTGATATATTCCGCCTTGCGGAATGTCATTCCAAGTGACTGAAGCTCCGGAATACCTGCCGCAAGGACTGTTTCGGCACTGACCTCGCCGAGCGTGTCCCGCATCCTCTGCCAGACGGTTTCCTGTGCTTTTGCCGTGATCTGCTGACCGATAATGTGGTGAACGACGGACGAAAACAGACCGGTATCAACCGTGCGGTCGATATGTCCGATACGGTCGATCACTTCACAGAGTCTTTTGTCCTTTTTCCGCAGATATGAAAGCTCTTTTTCCCCGTATTCAAAAAACACCGCGCTCACCTCCGACTGAAAGACATCCGGGTTTGTGATAATTATATCATATAATTTCCGAAAATGCTATCCCGAAATTGCGCCGGCACCGGAAAACGCGCATATCATCCCCCCGCCGCCCATGCCTGACGCCATGCGCGGCAAAAGCCGCCGTGCAATCACTCACCGTTCGTTTTTTCTGCCATAAACTGTTACAGGCAGATCATGCCCGAAGTAAAGCGGTGCCGCGCGGTCTGCGGCGGAATTATCTGCCCGCCGGAGCCGGGAGGTGCCGCAAAAAACATGAGAGGTAAAAAATGAACCGGAAAAATGCAAAAATCCTGCTCATCGGCGGCGATCTCCGTCAGCTGACTGCGGCGGATGAGCTTAAGCGGCTCGGCTATACGGTATCGGTCTGCGGATTCGGTACATACGCCGGGGCTGAATACAAAGACGGCATACACCTGCCGGACGGAACAGACGCCGTTCTTCTGCCGGTGCCGGTCTTTCGCGGCGAGTACATGAACCTGCCGTTTTCCGAGGAAAGAGTGACCCCGGAGCGGCTTTCCGGGATACTGCGCGGGCATACAAGGCTGGTCTGCGGCGGCATGATCCCGGCGGAGCTTTCCGGGGAGCTTGAAAAAAGCGGCGCGGCAGTATACGACCTGTGCGAAAGCGACGGCTTCAATATCATGAACGCTGTTCCGACAGCCGAGGGCGCGGCGGCGGTCGCCATGGACAACATGAAGATAACGCTTGCCGGGTGCAGTGCCGCGGTGATAGGCTTCGGGCGGGTCGGAAAGGCGCTCTGCCGCCTGCTTTCCGCGATGGGAGCGCACGTCACGGCGGTATCAAGAAGCGAGCGCGACCTTGCCGGAAGCGAAGCCTGCGGATATATCCCGGCTGACCACTCTGCCCTCCCCGGAATTGCAGGAGAGCAGGACGTGATCTTCAACACCGTCCCGCACACCGTGGTGACGGAGGAGGTGCTTGCCGCAATGAAGAAGGACGCGCCGCTTATCGACCTTGCCTCCCGCCCCGGAGGGGTGGACACGATGGCAGCATCGCGGCTCGGGATAAGGGTTATCTCCGCGCTGTCGCTTCCCGGAAAGGTCGCGCCGGTGACCGCCGGAAAGATCATCGCGAAATGCCTTGACAAAAGGCTGAGGGAGGCGGTTCTGTGATCGGATATGCCTTCTGCGGATCGTTCTGCACGATGAAAAAATCGGTCGGTATCTTATGCTCGCTTGCAAAGCGCGGATACGACCTGCTTCCGGTGATGAGCTTCAATGCCTTCACCACCGACACGCGTTTCGGGACAGCCGAAGGATTTGTCCGCGAAATATCGGATATCTGCAAAAAAGCGCCGGTCACGACAATAGCCGACGCGGAGCCGCTCGGTCCGAAAACGCCGCTCGATGCCCTGATAATCTGTCCCTGCACCGGAAACACGCTTGCAAAGCTGGCATCGGGGATAACCGACACCCCGGTAACAATGGCGGCAAAAGCGCATATGCGGCAGTCGCGTCCGCTCCTCATCGCCCTCGCCTCAAACGACGCGATGTCGGCTAACCTGAAAAACATCGCGGCTCTTCTCGAAAAGAAGAACGTCTTTTTCGTCCCGGCGGTTCAGGACGACCCGGAGAAAAAGCCGCATTCCCTCGTTGCCGATTTTTCGCTCGTCCCGGAATGCCTTGAGCTTGCCCTTTCGGGAAAACAGAAACGGCCGCTTTTTCTTTCGTGAGCTTATTAAAAGGAGCCTGCACTGTGGCTGTGCAGGCTCCTTCCGGTTGCTCCGACAGAGGCTGTAAACCGATTTTTTGTGATTTCGGGTTGATTTTCACCCGATAATGTGTTATAATACCGTTAACATTAAGGCGGCGGAAAAACAACAAACCATCAGTCCCGCGCGCCGGAAATTCAAAGCAAATATTATCGGAAAACGGAGTTCCACCATGACAAACCTGAATTGCACCGAAAATCGCCCTGTTCTTTCGAAGAGGGATTCGATAGTTACCCTGAAAACCGCGCCGGTTTCGGCACGTGACCCGTTCGTGCTTCATCACGACGGAGTCTATTATGTATACATATCCGGCTGGACGGTCATGCGCAGCCTTAAGGACGACCTCACCTCCGGATTCACTCAGCCGGAGGACTGCGTTGCGGTTCCCGCCGATTTCGTTGAAAACAAGTGGGCGCCCGAGGTGCATGAGTACAAGGGCAGGTTCTATATGATAACCACCTATAAGTCCGCAAGAACCGGACACCGCGGCTGCGCGGTATTCGCCGCCGACCATCCGGCAAAGACCTTCAACCTGATTTCAGACGGCCCCGTGACCCCCGCCGACTGGGACGCGATCGACGGAACGCTTTACATCGACGAAGAAGGACAGCCGTGGATGGTTTTCGTTCACGAATGGACCTCGACCGACGACGGCATCGGCAGAATGGCCTGCGCAAAGCTGTCCGACGACCTCACTCACTTCATATCCGAGCCGGTCGAGCTTTTCCGCGCCGACGATCCGTCATGGACCGATCACTGCGTCACCGACGGCTGCTTCCTGTACCGCACAAAGGGAGGAAAGCTCCTTATGATCTGGTCGAACTGGGACAGCGAGGGCTATCCCGTCGGAGTTGCCGAAAGCACAAGCGGGCTCGTCACCGGACCGTGGGTGCAGAAGGATGAGCTCCTCTATTCAAAGGCGTACACCGGGGAATACGACGGCGGTCACGGGATGATATTCACCGACGGAAAAGGACAGCTCTGGATGTCGATGCACTCGCCGAACGCGGAAACCGCCGACGGCAGGCTTGAGACCCCTGTTCTCATCCCGCTCAAAGAAGAAAACGACGCGCTTGTCTGGGACACCCTCGACCGCGGAATGAATTGAACGGAAGTAATAACACCATGTCCGGAAAAATAATTACAAGAATCGTATCACCGCTTGAAAAAGCACTTGCCGACACCCGCCCGGAGAATTATCCGGCGCTTGAGAAGCAGTCGGCACTTCTCGGAGAGACGCTTGATTTTCAGCTTCTCGTCCTTGACAATGATGAAAGCATTCCTTCGTCGCGGCGGCTGACGCTGTCGGTGACCGGAATGCCGGGAGAGTATTCTGTAAGAGAGGCTGTCAGCGTTTTCTGCGACTTCCCGACCTACCGCCACGACACCTCGCGCGGCACACCGTATTACATCGACAGCAAAACCGGGACATACCCGGACATTCTTCAGCCGACCGATGGAAATTTCATACGTCCGGTCCCCGGAAGAACAACGTCGCTCTGGTTCACCCTCACCCCGGAAAACGCGGGAGAGCACAGGATAAGCATCACCCTTTCCGACGGAGAGAATGTCGTTGCGGAAAATACACTTTCACTGACTGTTGTCCCGGCGGAGCTTCCGGAGCAGAGGCTGATATTCACCCAGTGGTTCCACTGCGACTGCCTTGCGTCGTATTACAACGTTCCGGTATTTTCGGAGCGTCACTGGGAGATTATCGCGGAATACATGAAATGCGCGGCGAAAAACGGGATGAACTGCATTCTCACCCCGATACTCACCCCGCCGCTTGACACCGAGATCGGAGGCGAGCGCCCCACCGTTCAGCTGATATCGGTAAAGATCACGGAGAACGGCTGTGAATTCGGCTTCGACCTCCTTGACAGGTGGATAAAGACTGCCGGGGAGTGCGGGATAAAGTACTTTGAGATATCCCACCTCTTTTCGCAGTGGGGAGCGGAATTCGCGCCCAAGGTCGTTGCAGAAAAGAACGGTGAGACCGTCAGGATCTTCGGCTGGGACACGCCCGGCACAGGTGCGGAGTACACCGCGTTCGTTTCGCAGCTGCTTCCGGCGCTCATCAGCCGTCTGAAGGCTCTCGGAGTCATCGACAGGTGCATTTTCCACATCTCCGACGAGCCGAATCTTGAGCAGTTCGACGGTTATGTGAAGGCAAAAAACGTTGTTGCGCCGTTCCTTGAGGGGCTTAAGGTCGCCGACGCGCTTTCGTCGGTCGAGTTCTACAAAAAAGGTGCTGTTGCACTTCCGATACCGTCGAACGACCACATCGAGGCATTCATCGAGGCGGGAGTGTCCGAGAGATGGACATACTACTGCTGCGGTCAGTGGGACAGGGTCGGTAACCGCTTCATCGCCTACCCGTCGTCGAGAAACCGCATTCTCGGGGTCCAGCTCTACAAGTACGACATCCGCGGCTTCCTCCAGTGGGGCTACAACTTCTGGTACAGCATGGGTTCGCGCAGGCTGATAAATCCCTACACCTGCCAGTCGGCTGACGGTCAGCTTCCGGCGGGCGACCCGTTCTCCGTCTATCCCTCCCCCGACGGAACTCCGCTTGAGTCTCTCCGTCAGGACGTTTTCCGCGAAGCCCTTTCCGACGTTGCCGCGCTTGAGCTTTGCGAAAGGTACATCGGCAGGGACGCGGTCATAAAAATGATCGACGATGCCGCCGGATACGACCTCACCTTCGCCCATTACCCCGCAGAGCCGGAGTTCATCCTTGCGCTGAGGGAAAAGGTAAACAGGATCATTGCGGAGCATTGCTGAGAACAACGGTTGAAAAAACCTCTCCGCCGCAAAAAAACAGCAGGAAAAGGCTGCTTCTCATAAGGATGTTTTGAATATCCTATGAAATAAGCCGATTGACGAGTGCAAAACGGAAAAATCCATCACGGACAAAAGTCTGTGATGGATTTTTCCATTTTCTTGTTAATTAAATGGTTTAACAAAGGATCCGCATCACCTTCAAAGGTTTCAGAGAACTTGACGATCTGTACTTCTATTCCGTTAATTCACTGGTTTCGCTATTGTTAATGACATCGAAGTGGTTGTAGATGTAGATTATGATCCCAGGCATAGTATGAATTATGAGAGTAACTCCCCCGCTGTTGCGTAAATTTAATAATAATTGAGAAAAATTAGATTTTTGCAATGGAGGTTTCGTTTTTTGTGTTCAAGTTGCGTTTTATTGCCGGATGATTAAATTGTTGAAATATTTATGAAATAGTTGCGAGAGCTGTTGAAAATATTGACAAAAACGCAACCGAATATAATCATCTCAATTATTCTTGATGCGACGAAAGGATACGTAAAAATGAACGATCAAATCAATATTGCTTGTTGTGTGATTAATTAAAAAACTGCCGCTTCAATAGAAAACACTCTATATACTGTTCGTTAATCAAGAAATTCTTTTGTTGGTTCTGATGTAAAGAAACAACATGGAAATATTGGCCCGGATAAAACGATGAGGTTATTCAACCTGTTATAAATAAAAACATTCGCAATATAAGCATCGGAAATGCTGTTTTGAAACGGCATTTCCGATGCTTTTCTGTTAAGTTGCAAAAAGCCTCAAAAAGTTGCGCAATCTTAACCCCGGTCGCAGTGAGTTGCGCAAGAGTTGCGAGAGTTGCGCGTTGAACCGAAATACAGCACAGTGTTGAAACATAGTTGCGTTAGTTGCGAAACCGAGCGGAAGTATAGACAAAAATGCAACTTTGGTGTATAATAGGCTTGTAAGTAAAAAACACGAAATAACAGGAGGAACTAAAATGAACATGAACAGAGTAAACGAAATCGCAACCAGCTTTAAGTCCTTTATGAAGGATACCTAACCGATCTTCGCGGTTCTCATAGGTGCAACCGAACGCATGATCAATTCCTCATGGGATATCCCATGATTTCCTCCTTTGTTTTCCGGTATTGCGTATACCGGCTTTCTTTTGTTTACGGGAGGTATTATATCACGGTTTTCCCCGCATGAAAACGGACAGTTCTGCGGCATATGACCGGTTTTCGGTCAAAGAAAGCAAAACTGTCCGGATTTAAGACATACCGGGCGGTTCTGTCGCATTTTTGGGCAGAATGCTTCCGGTGCACAAAAAAAGACCCCCGGAAGGAGGTCTTTAAGAATCCCGCAACGAAGGATTCCGGTCAGTTTTCTTTTTCAAAAGCCCTTATCCCGTCGCGGAGCAGCTTCATCCCGCGCATGACGGTTTCTTTCGGGCAGGCGACGTTTATCCGGAGGAACAGATTCCCGTTTCCGCGGTACTTGTTTCCTGCCGAGATGTAAAGCCCGGTATTTTTTCTTATAAAATCTGCGAGCTTTTCCGCGTCGTCGGTGATCTTTCCGCAGTCGAGCCAGAGGAGATACGTGGCATTCTGCATGACCGGGGTTATCTCCGGAAGATTTTCCGCGACAAAGTCAAACGCCGCCTTCTTGTTCTCCGCAAGATATCCGCGGAGAGAATCAAGCCATTCGCCGCCTTCTCCGAATGCCGCGGCAGCAGCGACAGCGGCAAAGCAGTTCGGCTCTGCGACCTCGTCGCTGTTCAGCCCGCGCACCACCTTTGCACGCAGAAATTCATCGGGGATTATCACCGCCGCCGACTGAAGTCCGGCGAGATTGAATGCCTTGCTTGCCGCTATGCAGGTGATGCTGTTGTCGCGGCAGTCCTCGGAGACCGAGGCAAACGGCGTGTAGCCGAAGCCGGGGTCGGTCAGGTCGCAGTGTATCTCATCCGACAGCACCGTCACCCCGTGCCTGCGGCAGAGCTCGCCGATGTCGGCAAGCTCGTCGGGAGTCCATATCTTCCCGACCGGGTTGTGCGGGTTGCAGAGTATCATCATCGTGCAGAGCGGGTCGGACAGCTTCTTTTCAAGATCGTAAAAATCGATGTCATACTCCCCGTTCCGGTAGCTCAGCCGGCTTTCAAGCACGGTTCTGCCGGCATTTTCAACCGAGTGATAGAAAATATCGTATACGGGAGTGAGAAGGACGACCCTGTCCCCGACGTTCGTGACGCGCTTCACAGCACTTGATATCGCAGGAATGACCCCGGTGCAGAAGCAGAGCCAGTCGCGGTCGAGCATGAAGCCGTGACGCTCTCTCCACCATCCGGTTATGGCATCATACCATTTGTCCGGGATAAGGGTGTAGCCGTATATCCCGTGCGCGGCGCGCCTCATGACGGCTTCCTTCACCTCCGGAGCGGTTTCAAAGTCCATATCGGCAACCCACATGGGAAGCTCGTTTTCGCCGACGTCCCACTTCAGCGAGTCAGTTCCCCTCCGGTCGATCGGGGTGTTGAAATCGTATTTCATTGCGGTACCTCTCTTGTTTTTTTTCAGAAAGGCTTCCCCTTGAGGAGAAGCTCCGCCGGCAGGCGGTGATGAGGTGTGCAGCTGCCTGCAACTGCAGCGCGTTACCAAGCATTAAGCTGCATAACGGTTTCTAAAACCTATACCTCAATCTGTTGTATTTCCACTGCGCGGCAAACGGAAGCCCAGGTCAGCAAAAACTCAGTCCCCCGACTCCCACTCCGGTCGTGAAAGCCTCTCCCCGATGTCATCACAGACGATTTCCGTCTTTTCCGGGTCGGTCCTCTCCGGCTGGATTATAAGCGTATCTATCCTGTCAGCCGAGATTTTTCCGGACGAGGGGTTGAAAACGCTGTCGATTTTGCCTGTCACCTCCGCGTCCGCATCTGCGTACTCAAAGGCAAGGGTGGTATTTATCAGCCTGCAGCTCCTCATAACGAGGTTTTCGATATAGCAAAGCCCCTGAAGGCTCTCCACCGTGCAGTTTATAAGCGTCAGATTCCGCGAATTCCAGCCGAGATACTCTCCGGAGATGAACGAGTCATAAACCGTGACGTTCTCGCTGTTCCAGAACGCGTCCTTGCTCATCAGCTTTGAATTTCTGACGGTGACGTTCTTCGCTCCGTCAAAGGAATAATTCCCGACAAGCGTCAGCCCGTCGACTGCGTAATTCTCCGCGTTCATCGCGAAGTAGTCGCCCTTTGCCGAGACGTTTTTCATTTCCACGTTCCGGCAGTCCCAGAGCGTCTCTTCGGCATCGGTCATCGTCACGTTCTCAAGCACCACCCCGTCACAGCGGCGGAAGGTCTTTTTCGCCTCAATCACAGTGTCCTTCACCGTCAGCGCGCTCGTGTACCAGATCCCGGCGCGCGCCGTGTCGAACAGGGTGCAGTTTTCCATCCTCACGTTATTGCAGTACCAGAGCGGGTATTTCCACCTGAAAAGATCACAGTAAAGCTCTATATTTCTGCTCTCCTTGAGGGGCGATTCGCCGTCGGCAAAGATGCATTCGGTTATGACCGCACCGTCGGTGGCGAAAAGCGCGCGCTCTCCGGAGAAATTCTGCCGTTTTATTTCCTTCATTGTGTTTATTCCTTCCGAATTGAATCGTTTTCTCATTTTATCATCTCTGCAAATGTTGCAATGTCAGATATATTATACCTCATACGAGGGTCGGATGTCAACCGATAAAAACCGCATTTGTCCCGCTTTTCCGCTCATATCACGGTATTTCCGGTCGATTCGCGGGCAACGACTGCGGCGGGTAAAACGGCATTCTCCGCCTTCTCCCCCCGGATCAGCCGGAACAGCGCTTCGGCGGCAAGCTCTGCCGTTTCGCCGCTCCTCATGTCAACAGAGGTCAGGCTGGGGATATAATATGCCGACTCGTCAAGGTCGTCCATCCCGGCGACAAGAATGTCGGAAGGAATTTCAAGCCCCGCGTCCTTAAAACGCCGCATTGCGCCGTATGCCATGTAATCGTAGGCGCAGATCACCGCCTCCGGCAGGTTCCCCGACGAGATAAGCCTGTCAGCGGCAAGATATCCGCCCTTCTCGAACCGCTCCTCTGTCACCGAGACAAATGCCGGGTCATAGCTTTCTCCGAGAGCCTCGCGGAATGCCGCGGCTTTCATTGCTGTCCTCACCTCTCCGATAAAGCCGATCTTTTTTATTCCGGAACGTAAAAAGCCGTCGGTCAGCTTCTTTATCGCGCCGTTACAGTCGGTTAAGATCCTGACATCGGCGGGAAAAGCGCTCCGGCAGAGCCCGATGACCGGTATCTCGTGCCTCCATGCCATTTCCGGAAGCTCCTCAAAGGATATGACCGCATCGGCGTCGGCATAGTTTTCATAATATGAGACAAGCTCAGCTGCCCTTTTCGCGGAAAAACCCGATGCCGCAGCGGTTATTTCGCACCCGCGCGCCTCAAGCGCCGTGCGCAGCCCTCCGACCGCACAGGAATAGTACCGGCTCTCAAGCTCCGGGCAGATGACGGCAACGACAAGCCGGGGGTATTTCGCGCTGAAAAACTGCTTGAAGCACCGCAGCTCCCGCGCCTTGTCAAATATCATTTCGCGTGTCTCGGAATTCACCTCGGGGCTCATCGAAAAAGCCTTAGATGCCGTTGAGACCGATACGTTTGCCAGCTTCGCGAGCTTTGTAAGTGTCATACCTGCCATATCCGTTTTCTCCTGTCTGTACTGCTATCAATTATACCCCGACCGGGGACTTAATGCAAGCATTACGAAAAATTTTCGTAGCCGCCGCCCTTGAAAAAGTCCGGAAAGCGTGATATCATTATCGTCGGATATCCGCGAAAGGAAAAACAAATTGGCAGCTTTATATATTTCGATAATCCTCCTGTTCCGCGTGGTTCAGGCTGTCTTCAATAAGATGGCAAGCAACGAGGTGAAGAACATCCCGACGGTGCTTGTCTACGGTGCATACAGAAACGCGATATCGGCGGCTTTCGGGCTTATGCTTGTGCTGATTTCCGGAAACGGCTTCGGTCTCGGTGCGGCGGGGCTGCTTATCAGCCTCTGCTCAGGGGTGATGCTTTCCGTCTCCGGCTACTGCGGGATAATGTGTCTGAAAACCGGAACGGTCAGCGTGTCGTCGATATTTTCGACCGCCGGGATTCTCATTCCGATAATCGCAGGAGTGTTTTTCGGCATCCCGGTGAGTGCTGTGCAGTGCGTGGGGCTTGCGCTGTTCTTTGTATCCGCTTTTCTTCTTATCCGTGACTCAAGGAATACCACGGGAAAATTCACCGCCGGGGCGTTTTTTCTGCTTGTCGGCTGTCTTTTTGCCGAGGGGCTGACAATGCTGTCCCAGCAGGCATTTACAAAATATGTCCCGGACGGGAGCGTTTCGGCATTTTCCTTTATAACCTTCTGCATTGCGGCTCTTTCGAACCTCATCATGTTCGCCTTTTTCCGGAACAAAAAGGTTCCGGTGCCGGGCGAAGAAAAAACGGGAAAAGGTTCCCCGGCAGCTCCTGCTCAGCCCGTGAGGTTCAGCCGGCGGCTGACAGTCTGCGGGGTGGCTCTTGCCGTTGCGGTTTTCGTGATAAATCAGTTTGCCACCATGTCAACCGCGCTTGTGCCGCCGGTCATACTTTTCACCTTCATCAACGGCGGCGGTACCGTGATAAGCACGGTTGTCGCGGCGATAATGTACAAAGAGAAGCTGACGCCGCAGAAAATAGTGGGCGTGGCTGTTGGGATAGCTTCGCTTGTGATAGTGAAGATGTTCTGAGCGGAATTATGATGTAGTCTGTCGGATTTTGCTTTGGTGAAAGAGATTTTGTGACTGCGTCGCCGCCAATAACCTCTTTTTCTTTCTCGGAGAAAGAAAAAGAGGGAAAAAGAAAGACCGCTCAGGGGACTGCGCCGCGAAGTGAGCCCCGATTTGCTCCGGCGGACAGAGATGAAATCAAAAGCCGGGGCTCAATGCGGCTCCGCCCCCCGAGACCCCCCGGAGAACGGGCAAGCCGGGAGCGGCAAGTGACAGAGATGTTGTGCACAGCGGAGAAAGTTTCGGTATTCGGGGCAAAAGACGTTTGTTCGGCAAGCCGCGCGGCACGAATTCGCCGCGCCCCTGCTTCGCAGCCATCGAGGGGAAGCCAAAGAAAGCGATGAGGCAGTCTGAAAATCTCTGTCACCAAAGCAAACCCCGCCCTCCAACACCCCAAAAACCACAGAAAGGACACACCCCATAATGAAAATCCTCCATTTCACTCCCACCGTCACCTACGGACCCTTCAAGCCCCTCAACGCTGTGAACGGCGGGCCGTGGTGCAACCGGAAATCGGCGTGGCAGAAGCGCAGCAATTTCGCCGATTACAAGGCGGCGCGGATACCATACACCCGCAATCACGACGCAAACCTCTGCGGCTCGGTTTACGGCGGACCGTACACGGTCGATATAACCGCAATATTTCCGCGCTTCGACGCCGACCCGTATGATCCGGAGTCATATGATTTCGCCTGCACCGATGAGTCGATCCTTGTTCCGCTTGAGGCGGGTACAAAGACGTTTTACCGTCTCGGTCAGTCGATAGAGCATCAGGTGAAAAAGCACGGCACCGTCCCTCCCGCCGATTTCGGGAAATGGGCGGTGATCTGCGAGCATATTATCCGCCACTACACCGAGGGCTGGGCTGACGGCTTTGACGCCGGCATCGAATACTGGGAGATATGGAACGAGCCGAGCAATCCCGATGGTCAGACCTGCTGGGGCGGGACGAAAGAACAGTTTTTCGACCTGTACACGGTGACGGCGAAGCACCTGAAAGCCTGCTTCCCGTCGCTGAAGATAGGCGGTCCCGCGTCGATGTTTCACCTTGACTGGGCGGGCGAGTTCCTTGACCACCTGAAGGCAAACGACGTTCCGCTTGACTTCTTCTCCTGGCACGCCTACTGCATCGAGCCGACCGAGGTCGCGGACTGCGCGCGGACAATGCGCAGGCTGCTTGACAGCCACGGCTTTGCCGGTGTCGAAAGCATCCTTGACGAGTGGAATTACGTCAAGGACTGGGGCGACGATTACGTGAAGTCCCTGATAACCATCGGCAGCGAAAAAGGCGCGGCGTTCACCCTCGGCTCAATGTGCGAGTGCCAGAAAGCGCCGGTCGATATGCTCATCTACTACGACGCGCGCCCGTCGGTTTTCTGCGGGCTGTTCGACTACTACACATATCTGCCGCGGAAGGGCTATTATCCGTTTCTGTGGTACGGCGCGATGTACGACGCGCTTGAGATCAGATGCGCCGAGAGCGAAAAGAATCTCTACACCCTTGCCGGGATAAAGGATGACGGAAAGCTCCTTGCGATATTTGTCAACTATTCCGACGACGACACCGCCGGTGAGATAACGGTAAAGCCCGATTTCGGACGCTCCGCCCGCTTTGAGATTTTCACCGTCAGCCGCGACCGCAGCGGCGAAAAGGTAGCAGAAGAAACCGACCCGGTAATAACTCTCCCTCTCAATTCTATGGTGTTTCTTAAGGAAAAGGAGGCGTCTTCTTTCTTGTGCAGTTAATCCCGCAAGGGATTTACTGCTGAAGAACAGAAGCAAAGAAGCGAACTGTGAATAATTGGCTTTCTCTTAAGGGGGAGCCTAAGAAACCGACACCCCGCCGTCACGCGATGAACTTAACGGCGGGGTGCTTTATGCGGTTATATTATCGGAATCAGAATCCGACACCGAATCTGACGAATGCCGATTCGGGGACAAAGGATGCGCACTCTGCACTGTCTCTCCACTCCTTCTCGAACGAGAAGGTGGGCGGAGCAACCGCGAAGGGCTCCGGGTTCTTTCTGTGGTGAGGACCCATGAGGTTGCGGTTGGAGAAGCAGAGGGTGAGGGTGAGGGTGTTCTTACCCTCTTTAAGGTACGGCGCAAGGTCGAACGTGTCGGTGAACAGCGCCGCGCCGAGGTCGTGACCGTTTATGACCGGGCGGCAGACGGCAAATCTTCCGCCGAGCTTAAGGGTCGTCGGGTCGCCGTTCTTATGGTCGAATTCAGCCGTTGCCGTCATCTCTCCGGCAAAGAAGGGATAACCGTCGCGGACGATATCGGTAAGGTCGATGCTCCTGTCTCTTGCGCAGAGACGGTAGCCGCCGGCGGAGCGCCAGGTCTTAACCTTGCAGGGGGAAGTGTTTTCACCCCAGCCGGTTCCGGAATCGGCATTTGTGAAGGGCGTGCCGTCGGTGGTGAAGAAGCCGCTGTCGGGTCTTACCGCAAAGTCGCCGTAGAGGTACACCGCCTCGATCTCGGTATCGAATGCAAGGCAGTTGCGGAGAGCCTCGTTTCCGCCGCCGTAAAGGACGTCGTAAACGTGCTCGCTCTGGAAGTAGTCAAGGGTGAACTCTATCTCGTTGTCGCCCTCGCGGACAAGCTCCGAAAGGTCGATCATCCTGAAGCTGCGGTCGAATCTCCAGCCGTCGGTGAAGTGAGCCTCTTTGCCGTTGACCTTTACCGAACGGTACTTAAGCGGCTCTGCAACGGCATAAAGCGTGCCGGGGACATCCTTGACAGCAAACGGGAATTTAAGCGACAGAACGCCGGCAAACCTCTCGCTGAACAGGTTGTCGCGGATCCGTTCTATCGGGCGCACCTCGGAGTACTCTCCGCCGTCCTTGCTTACCATGGCGCGGTCGAGGGTGAGCATATTCTCCGGAAGGGTGTCGAGAGTGAACTTTTCCGGCAGGAACGTCGGCTTTTTCACGGTGGGGATCATCTCGTCCATCTCTCCGTCATACTCCTCAAGCAGATATGATTGGGAGTCGGCGAAGTCAAGAAGCACCGTTACCGAGCCGTCGGCATTGTGTCTGCCGCGGACGGGGAAGTACTCAAGCGTGTCGATGTCAAGCCCGCGGATGCCCTTTACTCCGGGGACGGTTATCACGGAATTGAGATACTCGTTCGGGGTGGTGTTTGCAAGGAATATCAGCTTTCCGTTCTCCGTGTCGCGGATGTGCATATGGAACGGGATATTGTCCTTCACGTCGATGCCGGACGCGGCTTTCAGCTCGTCATAGCTCATGTTCGGGGCGATCCTTGCCGAAACGTCGGCAGGTCTTGCGGCGATCAGCTTCGGCATTTCACCGAGAACGCAGAGCTTTCCGCCGCCGGCAAGATACTTTTCAAGAAGCGATACCGTGCTTTCGTCAAGCGTCTCGCAGTACGGGATGATCACCTTGTCATAGAGGCAGAGCCCGACCCTGATCTTATTTCCCTCAACACTTCCCATGTCCTTCATGATGCTCTCGTCACCGAAATGGTAGGCGACATGGTCGCGGGTGAGCATATCGACGGTGTCGGAATAGTGCTTCTCACACTCCGCCATCGTGTAGGGAAAGTGGAGATATGCGGTCCTTATCGGGTGGATGACAAGCGTGTCAGCCGCCTCGGTCCCCTGCGAGAGCGCCGCGCCGAGGTTCTGGAAGTGCTTTTCATAGGCCTTGTAGTATTTCTGCCAGGTGTTGTGCTCGGAATAATGGTTCGGGTAGTCGCGTTTTCTCTGACCCCTTTCGGAGTAGGCATAGAGATGCTCGCAGGTGACGTTCACGCCGCCGGCATACTGAAGCTCGGCGATCCTCTTTATCTCCCTCGGCGAAGCGTCCCAGCCGCAGCAGCCGTACATTTCGGATATCGCGAACTCCTTGCCCGCCTGAGCGCGGACGGAGCCGAGCTGCTTTGCACCGGAGATGTTCTGGACGTCGCGGCAGAGGTAGTCGATTCCCGGAATATGCTCATAGAGATAGAACGGCATGATGCCGCCGCAGCCCATCATGCTGCCGCCGAGACCCCATTCCTCAATTCCGTGCCCCGTCAGCTTTACGCCGTTTTCGTTGCACCAGTCGTATATCTTTTTCATGAAGCCGGAGAAGAACTGCTCATGGCAGATAAGGCGGTAGTCGTATCTGTAAGCGTCGCCGCCGTCAAGCCCCTGAATGAAGAGGTGGAGAAGCCCGTCTCTGACGTCGTAGCCGTATTTCTTCTCAAAATTGACGAAGAAGGTGTCCGACCACGGAGTACCGTATCTGAAATACTGCGGCTCGTCGGTGAAGAAGCCCGGCATCGTGCTTCCGAAATCCTCCGGGTTCACCTTCTTTTTGTACACCTCATGGGTGCAGGCGATGAATTTCTCGGTGATCTCGCCGTCCATCGTGTCAACGTATGAAAAATCGCTTTTTCTTGTGACGGCATAGTATTTTTCCGCGCCGCACGGAGAAGTGACGCGGTTCAGCTTTTTCCCGGTCACGGTGTAGACGGCAAGGGTGTTTTCGTCGGTCTCCGGGAACTCCGCGCTCTCGGAAAGCCCGAGGTATTTCGCAAAATTGCGGGGATCCTTAAGCAGCTCTCCGCCGCCGAAGCCTGACGGCCAGCCGTTCTCGTCGTAAGCCCAAGCCTCCATGCCGAGCTTTTTCGCCTCGTCGATCGACGAATTTATCGCGTCGAACCACTCGTCGGACATATATTCTGTCTCAAGTCCGCCTCTTGCGTGCATGAAAAAGCCGCGCATTCCGAGGTCGTGCATATTCCGTATCTGCCTGCGGAGCCCCTCGTCCGTCAGCCGGTCGTTCCAGCTCCAGAAGGGTATGCTTCCGTGGCGGGAAGCCTCTTCACTGATTTTTTCGTTAAGTTTTTTCATGTTTTTCCCCCTGCGGCAGAGCCGCTTTTTATTGACTCGGAGTACCCCTTCGGGGAGACTCCGTATCTCTCCTTGAACATTTTTGAAAAATTGCATACGTCGGTATATCCCGACGACCGTGCGACAAGCGAAACGGGATAATCCCCGACCGACAGCAGCTCAGCCGCCGCGGCAAGACGCATTTCGTTTATGTACTTCTGCGGCGGGATTCCGACGTACTTTCTGAACACCGCGCTGAAATAGCTCCTGTCGAGGTGGAGCCTTGCGGCAAGCTCGGTGACGGTTATGCCCTTCATGTACTCGCGCTCGATGAGATTTTTTGCAACCGCCGCATACTGTTCGCCGCTTTTTATCTCCCTCGGCTTGTCACCGCGGCAGAATGAGGCAAGCAGCTCCCATATCAGCGCAGCAACCGCCATGTCCGGCTCCTGCATTCCCTCCTCGCAGAGAGGGAGCAGCTTTCCGAACACCCCGGTCACGGTGTGCCCGGCGATGACCGCCTGTCCGGTGAACCTTTTCGGAAGAGGCACCGACGTGCGGAAGCCCATCCAGACGTACCGCCACGGATCGTACTCGTCAGCCTGATAGAAGGTTGTCTCAAACGGCTTTATGACAAAGCACTGCCCCTCGCGTATCCGGTAGGTCTCGCCGTTTTTAACGAACACGCCCTTTCCGGAGACGACATAGTGCAGAAGCCAGTAGCTCCTTACCGCCGGACCGTAAAAGTGAAGCGGCGGGCATATCTGCGTCCCGGCATCATACGGGGTTATGTCGGAAAATCTGTCGGAAAACACAAGCGCGCACCCGACGTCGTTTTCATACCGTTCCATTCCGGTCTCACCGCCTCCTTTGCTACACTGATTATACACGTGAATGATGAATTTTTCAAGAGGGAAAGAGTATTTTGTCACGGAAATTATGAAATGAGTCACCGGAACGGCACGGAGGATTTCCGAGAGGTCTGCCATGCTGCCGCAAAAACGCCGGACAGGGCATGGCGGAGGAAGCGAAACGGTTGAAAAACCGGGAGATTTGTGATACAATAATCTGTCGGTAAACCGGAATTTGCGGAGGAGTGTGAATGACAGTGTTATGGCTTGCGGCGGCAGTCCTTTCTGCCGTTTTCGCCGGGTTGACTTCTGTATTGGCCAAATGCGGCATCAAAAAAACAGATAAGGATATCCTGATATCGATAGTCTTCTCATACTTTGTATTCAAAGAAAAGCTCACAAAAAAGTCACTTGCCGGTCTTTTGCTGATGGTTTGCGGTACGCTTATGTTGTATTCACGCATTTCGCGTGTAACAACATTTTACCCCATATCCCACTACTGTTCAACCGATGCGGTCGCACTGTTCAATCTTCGCGGTCACGCTGTTCAACTTCAGCGGTCACGGTGCTCAATTTGGTGCGGAATACTCAATTAGGCTTGAAAAAGTTTTCGTCAACCGTTGGTTTACATTGGAAATGTCGCCGAGGGTGACAAAATGGTTACTCTCGGCGAAACTGTTTGTGTGCCCGGCACGCGTAATAACTTGGCGGTGAGAGTCCGCTGCAGGCATGGCAGAAGAAACTGCATAAAAGGCGTTTTGAAATGGACGAGTTTGCACGACAGAACAAAGTCCGATACTGCCCGAAATTCAAGGCGTAAATGCAGCAGATATATGAGG
>OLGD01000915.1_pt1 | contig 51251 bp, 54 predicted proteins | sample 1605311 | NCBI WGS metagenome assembly OLGD01 (sample SAMEA3888917, study PRJEB22519) | human gut metagenome | biome: human gut; feature: human-associated habitat; material: faeces | place: Denmark | collected 2010
CGAGGGTCCACCCGTTCCCATCCCGAACACGGAAGTTAAGCTCGCTTCTGCCCACAATACTTGGCTGGAAACGGCCCGGAAAGATAGGTAGCGCCAACATGAAAGCGACGGTCTATGACCGTCGCTTTTTTGCGGCAGAGAGGGAAAAAGGGAAGCGAAGCCATGAAATGGCTTCGCTTCCCCTGCTTTTGATTCTGGGAGGTTAGCCGATAAACGCACCGTCCACGGTCAATACCTGCCCGGTGATGAAGGATGCCTTTTCCGAGATGAGGAACGTTACCGCGTTGGCAATGTCCTGCGGCGTGCCCAGCCGTCCGAGGGGCGTCTGCTCGGCGAGGTCATGCAGCACCTCCGGCCCGAGCACCTGCACCATGTCGGTGTCGATCACGCCGGGGGCGACGCAGTTGACGCGGATGCCGCTGGGAGCAAGCTCCATCGCGAGTGAGCGCGTGAGACCGATGAGCGCGTGCTTCGTGCAGGAATAGGTCACCTCGCAGCTCGCGCCGTGCTGGCCCCAGATGGAGGAAATATTGACGATCACGCCGGCCTTTTTGTGCAGCATATGCGGCAGAACGGCCTGAATGGTGTTGCGCGCGCCGTTGAGATTGACGGCGAAGTAGCGCTCCCACAGCGCGTCGGTCACATCCTGAAAGAGCGCCTGACCAGCGACGCCGGCGTTGTTGACCAGCACGGAGATCGGACCGAAGGTATCCTCGACCGTCTTGACCATCGCGTTGACCTCGTCACGCTTCGAGACGTCCGCCTGCACGGCGAGCGCGCGGCAGCCCTCCCGTTCAAGCTGCGCGGCAAGCTCCTCGGCCTTATCCCGCCGCTCGTAATAGTTGATGCCGACGGCATAGCCCTCGCGGGCAAGCTGTGCGGCGATGGCGCGGCCGATGCCGCGCGAGGAGCCGGTGACGAGCGCGACCCTGTTCATTGTGTTCATACGCGCTCACCTGCCTGTGGAGCCGAAGCCGCCCTCGCCGCGCGCGGTCTCGGACAGATCGGTGACCTCGTCGAATTCGATGGGCAGATAGGGCAGCAGGACGAGCTGCGCGATACGCTCGCCCGTGCGGACGGTGCGCGGCTCCTCCGCATCGTTGTGGAGGGCGATAAAGCATTCGCCGCGGTAGTCGCTGTCCACAACGCCGACGCAGTTTGCGGGACGCAGCCCCTCACGGCTCGCCAGTCCGCTGCGGGCAAACACGCCGCCGAAGGTGCCCCCGGGCAGCGCCACGGCGATGCCGGTCGGCACCATAACGGTGTGGTGCGCGGGGATGGTCACCTCGCCGTCGCCGCTCAGGCAGGCGTAGAGGTCATAACCGGCGGCAAACGCGGAGCCGCTGGTGGGAATGGTCGCGTTGGGGTCTAACTTCTTGATCTTGACTTGAGCCATGGTTTATTGATCCTCCCAGAGTGTGATGCCGCCGCTCGACAGCGTGCGCGGTACGTCGATGATGCGCTGGTTGCTCGAGCCGCGGAAGCGGAGCGAGATGTCGTGCAGCTCCTCCACAAAGCGCCCGTCCACGAGCACGTCAACGAGCGAGAGCAGCTCGTCCGTGACCTCGCAGCGGGGATGGGAGCCGTCGGTGTGCAGCTGCTCCCAGGTGAAGCCGGTAAAGGCCCAGACGGTCTTGTCCGGCAATCTTTCGCGGACAAGACGCAGAAAAGGCAGCAGCCCGCGTTGATTTTCGGGCTCGAACGGCTCGCCGCCAAGAAGCGTGAGACCGTTGATATAGGCGGGCGCGAGCATTTGCAGCAGAGCCTCCTCCGTTTCGGCGGTAAAGGGCTGACCGTAGTCAAACGCCCAGGTCTGCGGCTGGAAGCAGTTTTTGCAGCGGTTGGTGCAGCCGGAGACAAAGAGCGTCACGCGGACGCCCTCGCCGTTGGCAATGTCGCAGTTTTTGATCTCTCCGTAGTACATCGCGGACCTCCTATCGGATAAAAATGAGCCGGAGCAGCATGGTGAGCGCGTAGAGCAAGGGCTGATGCAGAACGTAAAGGAGCAGCGCGTGACGCCCGACGAGGGCGAGACGCGGCGCTCTGGCTGTGTAGAACCACTGCGGCAGGCAGCCCGCCTTGACATAGCGCCCTGCCCAGGTGCCGAGCAGGAACACGAAGAACCACGGCAGCAGCGGGAAATAGTCCGCCGAGGCGAAGTCGGGCGTGGTGAAGCCGAAGAGCCACAGGTGCGGCGTCTGTGTGGTCACGCCGTCCGCGCAGGGCGCGGTGAGGAAGATGAGCGCGAGACAGAGGACCGGCAGCACCCACGCGGGCAGCGCTTCCCAGAGCTTTCGCGTCAGGCCGAAGAGCAGCATACAGCTTGCAAGCAGATGCAGCACACCGAACACGATGGTCATATCCATAAAATAGGTCACGAGCGTGATGCCGAGAGCGAGCGCCATCGCCTTCGCGCCGCGCTTGAGGTTGCTGCGCGAAAAATCCGAGCTGATGCCGGAGAGAAAGATGAACAATCCCGCGAAAAAGTAGTGCAGCACATCGAACACCGGGTTGGTGAACAGCCACCACGGCGCGCCGAGAAATTCGCACAGGTCATAGAGAAAGTGATGGAGCACCATCAGGCACACGGCAAGGCCGCGCAGGGCGTCCATCAGCTCGATGCGGGCGGGCCGTTCCGTGCCGCTCATGCGGTGAGCTGCACGAGCGCGCCGGTCACTTTGTCATATTCGCGCTGCACGGCCTCGAAGAGCGCGGGCGCGGAGGCGGGCAGCGTATCGCTGCCGCGCAGCGCCTCGGTCATCTCGGAGCAGACGCCCGCGAGCGCGGTCAAGCCCAGATTGAGCGCGACGCCCTTGAGCGTGTGGACCGCGCGAAACGCGGTTTTCGCGTCCGCGGCATCCATCGAGCGGGCAAGCAGCTCCATGCTCCCGTCCTGCGGGAGCATGGTCAGAAAGCGCAGAATGAGCGCGTCGCTCGGGAAGCGCTCAGACATGTCGTCATAGCTGCCGCCGACGAGCGTGTAAAATTCGCGGATGGTCATTGGAGGTCCTCCTTGTAGAGCACAGTACGGTTTTTGGCAGCCTTGGCATGGTAGAGTGCCTGGTCCGCCTTTTGAACGGTGTCGGCAAGCGGACCGACGGCGTGTGCACCGCCGATGCTCACGGTGATGCGCAGGCCGGGGTATTCCGGAAATTCAAGGTTCTCCACCGCGGCGCGGATGCTTTCCAGCTTCTTTTTCAGCACGTTCCGCGGCATATCGTGGAAGAGCAGGAGGAACTCGTCGCCGCCGTAGCGGACCAGCTCGTCGCCGGTGCGGATCGCGGAGCGGATGGCCGGTGCCGCGCGGGAAAGCGCGGCGTCGCCGGCGAGATGGCCATAGGTGTCGTTGATGTGCTTGAAATGGTCCAGGTCGAGCATGGCGAGCGTGAACTCACCGTCCAGATCGCGCAGGCGGTCGTCGAAGTAACGGCGGTTGTAAACATGGGTGGCCGAGTCGATGTAGACCTGCCGGTTGCGCAGAAGCAACTGGTTGAGCACGCTCGCGTCCTCGCCGCCGCGCAGGTCTTCCATGCGAATGGGGCTGACCAGCTCGAGTGCGTAGGGCGTTCCGTCCACCTCAACGCATACGGCGTGGACGTAGAACACCTTGTCGCCCACGGCCTCGACCTTTGTCTGGGCACGGCGGGTGCGGATGACCTCCTGCGAGATGCAGTGCTCGCAGCGCTGCGTCTTGTTCCAGATGGCATAGCAGTGCTCACTTTTTTCCACGACCGCGCCGTCTGAGGTGTCGGTGAGCTGCATACAGATCTCCGGGTCCACAAGGCGGACGGTGTCGAACATACTGCGGCAGCTCTCCAGCACGCCGATGACTTGTTCGCCCGTGATGCGCAGCACATGGTCCGCGCCCACTGTGACCGGCAGGAGCGCCGGATGAAGCACAGGGGCGGCAAAGGCCTGCCGGTAATCCTCCAGCCGGCGGCAGCGCTCGCCAATGTCCAGCACCCGGCCGAAAAGGCTGCTGAAGCGGCCCGGCTCGTCCGAGGCCCAGGTGATCTGTATGGCGATCTGGCAGAGACTGGGATGGCCGTCGAGCGTCAGCTCAGTCTCAAACTCCAAATAGGTCTCGTCGGAGGCGGCGCAGAGCAGGCGGTCCCGCATGGCTTGGATCGTGTCTGCGCTCACGACCGAGCAGAGCTGCGTACAGCTGAGCGGGCCGACGATGACGCGCGGCAGACCGGTGCGGCGGGCCGCGCCGGCAGAGAGAGCGACCGCGTCCGGATGGCGGGTAAATTCAAACCAGAACTCCTCCGTCAGGTCGCTGAAAAAGCGCCGCTTGGACAGCTCCTGTTCCACCTGCTTCGTCATGCGCGCAGAGGAGAGCTCCTGCCGACTGCCGTCCGGCTTCCAGATGAGCTCCTTCGCCCAACGGTACGCAGGCGGCTCCACGGCGGCCTCGGTCCCTGCGCTGTGCTTGAGGGTGTCGGCAATGTCATTCAGGCATTCCAGCAGCAGCGGGTTGAAGCTGCCGCATTCGCCGCCGCGGATCATTTCGAGCGATTTCTCGTGGGAAAGCGCCTCCTTGTAGCAGCGCTTGCTCGTCAGCGCGTCGTAAGCGTCGGCGAGAGAGACGACCTGCGCGGCGATGGGGATATCCTCGCCCTTGAGGCCGTCGGGATAGCCCTCGCCGTTCCAGCGCTCATGGTGCCAGCGGCAGATCTCAAGGGCGTATTTGATGATCGTTTCATTCTGATAGATCGGCAGGTCGGAGATGATCTTCGCGCCCAGCCGCGTGTGCTGCTTGACGATGTCGAACTCACCCGGCGTGAGCGCGGTGGGCTTGGTCAGGATGTCCTCGGGGATGAGGAGCTTGCCGATATCGTGCAGGCTCGAAGCGATGCAGACGGTCTCGATATCCTCCGGCCCGATGGGGCAGCGGTCCGTCCGTTCCAGCAGGCGGTGCAGCAGCAGTCCCGTGATGCGGCTGACATTTGTCATGTGCGTGCCTCTCTCGCCGCTGCGGAACTCCACCGCGTAGCCGAGAATGGCGGCAAGAATGTCGGTGTTCCGCTCGCGGCGGTAGAAGAGGTCGGCGATGAGTCCCGTCAGCTTCTGCGTCTTGGTGTGGAGCAGGATGGCGTTGATGACGCGGCGGCGGATCATATTGGGCACGAAGGGACGGCTGACATAGTCCGCCGCGCCGAGCTGAAAGGCGCGGTCGATGTAGCTGCCGCCCGTTTCCACGGAGATCATGATGGTGGGGATCTCGTCGATCCACCCGCGGCGGTTCATTTCCTCCAACACCTCGAAGCCGTCCGCCTCGGGCATCACAACATCCAGCAGCAGCGCGGCGATATTGCCCTCGTGCGCCGCGAGCGTGGCGATGGCCTCCTTGCCGTCGGCGGCCTCGAGAATATCGAAGTTCTTCTCCAACACGCTCACAAGGATCGCGCGGTTCAGCTCGGAATCGTCCGCGATCAGCAGCTTTCTCTCATCCATGAAAAAACATCTCCTTCTGGCCGCACAGCGAAGGGACAGCCGGCTCGGCGGCGCAGACCGCGCAGCGGGGTCCTGAACGTTTATTTGGTCTCGCAGCCTGCCGCGCGGATGGCGCCGAGCGCCAGCTCCAGCGTGGGGTCAATGTTGGGATAGTCGAGATGGTAAAGCTCGAACGCGGGCGGCAGCTCCGTGCAGCCGAGGATCAGCACCTCGGCGCCGCGCGCGAGCAGATGCTCACAGGCCGCGCGGAACGCGGCGACGTTGTGTGTCAGGTCGCCGGCCTTGACGCCGTTGTAGATGACGTCCATCACCGCGGCCTGATCGGCGGCGCTGTCCGGTGTGAGCAATGCAACGCCGCTTTGCTCAAAGGTGCGCTGGTAGATGCCGGTCTGCACCGTGCCGTCGGTCGCGAGCAGGCCCGCGCACTTCACGCCGCGCGCCTTCAGCGCGTCGCGCGTGAGCGCGATCATGTGCAGCACGGGAATGGTCACGGCCTCGCAGACCTGCTCATAGTAGTTGTGTGCGGTGTTGCAGGGCATGATGAGGAAATCCGCGCCGATGCTCTCGAGCCGCTTCGCGCTCTTGATCATCTCCGGCACGGGGTCCTCGCCGCCGTGAAGCAGCGCCGCCGTGCGGTCGGCAATGTCCGTGTTCGAGTCGATGCACACGCGCGGATGCGCCTGGTCGCACGCGGCGACGGTGTGCAGCGTGATCTTCTGAAAGAGGTCGGCGGTCGCCAGAGGCCCCATGCCGCCGAGGATGCCGATGACTTTTTTGCTCATGGTACAGTCCTCCGGAAAGCGGTTTTACTTGTCCAGCAGCTTCTGCTCATGGTTCGGCAGCGCCGCGAGCTCGTGGTCGCGGCGAATGATAAGCTTGAGCGCCTCGACCGCGACCTTGACGGAGGAGCTGGTGTCCTCGCTCATGTCCTGATCGAGACCGGCCTTCTCGCGCTCCTGATTCCAGACCACATGGAAGCACGAGCCGCAGCGGCAGCCAAGCGCGTCGGCCACGACAAACAGCGCGGCAGACTCCATCTCGCTGGCCTTGACGCCGAGACGCTTCCAGCTCTCCCACTTCTGCAGAAGCTCATAGTAGACGGGGCTCTTCTCGGGGCTGTGCTGCCCGTAGAAGCTGTCCTTGCACTGCACGACACCGGTGTGCGTGCGGTAGCCGAGGTTCTCCGACGCCTGACGCAACGCGAGCGTCACGTCGAAGTTTGCCACGGCGGGGTACTCAATGGGCGCGTACTCCAGCGAGGTGTGCTCGTAGCGGATCGCGCCGGTGGCGACGACCACGTCGCCGGACTTCACGTTGATGTCGATGCCGCCGCAGGTGCCGGTGCGGATGAAGGTATCCGCGCCGAGCTGATGCAGCTCCTCCATCGCGATGGACGCGCTGGGGCCGCCGATGCCGGTGGAGCAGACCGAGACCTTCTCGCCGAGCAGCGTGCCGGTGTAGGTGGTGTACTCGCGGTTCTGCGCGACCTTGACGGGATTATCGAACAGCGCGGCGATGGACGGGCAGCGGCCCGGGTCACCGGGCAGGATCACATAGCGGCCCACCTCGCCCTGTGCGCAGTGGATATGATATTGACGTTCAAGCTCATGCATAAAAAACACCTCACAAAATGAATTGGAAAAACAGTGATATGATTATAGCAAATCCCCCGCGGCAATGCAAGCGGAGGAAAAAAGAAAGAGGGACGCCCGCGCGTCCCTCCTCTGTGTTCGGTTTTTACAGCATCTTTACCGTGTACCACACGGCCAGTACGAACAGCAGCACCGCCGCGCCCCAGATCACATAGTACGCGAGGCCCGCGAACAGCGACACCGCGATGGCGGCGATGCTCAGCACCAGCACCGCGCAGGTGAGCGCATAATTGGTCTTGGCGGGGAAAATGGCGGTCCCCTTGTAGGAACCCTCATGCTTCTGCAGCATCACGGTCAGCACGAGCAGAGCGGCAACGAACACCATAGCGGCCCAGCAGAAGGCGGTCACCAGAGCGGGCATGGAGGAGCTGCCGTGATTGAGCAGAACAGCGGAGGCGATTGCCAGCGTCAGGGCGATGGTCTGCACGGCGAACTCGTGCTGATAGAGCAGGAACACGACCGCCAGCAGCATCAGCACGGGCACGAGAATGCACATGACCGTCGTTCCCATCGGGTAGACCCTGCGCATCAGGAGAGAGGACACGCCAAAGAACAGGCCGAGACCCAGCAGCCACTTGCCGGCCGCGGCAAAGCGCGTCCATTTCCGGCGCATGGCCGTGAGCACAACGCCCGCGCCGAACGCGGCCGCGCCGACAATGGCCATGACCTCAAGATAACCTGCGATCGCAACGACCTGATCGACGGAGCCCTTGACAAAGTATTGGTTGATGAGCAGAAGGTAAAACTCTGCAATGAAACCGGCGGTGAAGAGCGTCAGGGCGCTGTTCAGGTTGCGGTTATTCTTGGCGATGCGCGCCTCACGCCTGGGATCGTTCTTTTTTGCTGCCATCTATCATGACCTCCGAAAGGCTTCTTTCGTTCTTGCGGGCTCAAGCAAAGACCCACAGACTGATATAATACCAGAAGTGTTCGCTTTTTGCAAGGTAAATTTTCTGTGCGGCGGAAAAACGGGAAAAAAGTGCCGCGATTTATCGGCTTTGTTGCAAAAGCTACGGCAATTCCACCACATTTAGTCTATACTTGTTTTCGGCTACCACAAGATATTGTGAGAAAATTTCAAAAACCTCTTGCATTGTGCGCGAGAGTATGCCATAATTTGAAATGCAGACGGTCAACTGCCACAAGATATTGTGTTGTAGGATAGATTTTATCGGATATTTTAGAGTAAGGGAGAGCTGCCAGCCATGAAGGTCATCAAAAGAAACGGCGCGGAGGTCGAGTTCGACATCGTCAAGATCATCGCCGCCGTCACCAAGGCAAACGCCGCCACAGAGGAGGACGCGCGCATGACGCCGGTCCAGATCCAGCGCATCGCCGAAAGCGTGGAGCTGGCCTGTCAGGGTCTGGGCCGCGCCCCCACGGTCGAGGAGATCCAGGACTTCGTCGAGCATCAGATCATGGCGCACGGCGCGTTTGAGGTCGCCAAGCGCTACATCACCTACCGCTACACCCGCTCGCTCGTGCGCAAGAGCAACACGACGGACGACAAGATCCTCACCCTCATCGAGTGCAACAACGAGGAGGCCAAGCAGGAGAACAGCAACAAGAACCCCGTCGTCAACTCCACGCAGCGCGACTACATGGCGGGCGAGGTCAGCCGCGACCTGACCAACCGCATCCTCCTGCCCGAGGACATCGTCAAGGCACATGAGGAGGGCATCATCCACTTCCACGACACGGACTATTATGCCCAGCACATGCACAACTGCGACCTTGTGAATCTGGAGGACATGCTGCAAAACGGCACGGTCATCACCGGAACGCTCATCGAGCGTCCGCATTCCTTCGCCACCGCCTGCAACATCGCCACGCAGATCGTCGCGCAGGTGGCGAGCAACCAGTACGGCGGGCAGAGCATCTCGCTCACGCACCTCGCGCCCTTTGTGGACGTTTCGCGTCAGAAGATTCGCAAGCAGGTGCTTGCCGAGATCGAGGAGCTTGGCGTCGCGCAGGATGAGACGAAGATCGCCCGCATCGTGGAAAAGCGCCTGCGCGAGGAGATCCGCCGCGGCGTGCAGACGATCCAGTATCAGGTCGTCACGCTCCTGACTACGAACGGACAGGCCCCCTTCATCACCGTCTTCATGTACCTCAACGAGGCGCGCAGCGAGCAGGAGAAGCGCGATCTCGCGCTCATCATCGAGGAGATGCTGCTCCAGCGCTACGAGGGCGTGAAGAACGAGCAGGGCGTGTGGGTCACGCCCGCCTTCCCCAAGCTCATCTACACGCTTGAGGAGGACAACATCCACGAGGATTCGCCCTACTATTATCTCACCAAGCTCGCCGCAAAATGCACGGCGCGCCGTATGGTGCCCGATTACATCAGCGAAAAGAAGATGCTTGAGCTCAAGGGCGACGTGTATCCCTGTATGGGCTGCCGCAGCTTCCTCACGCCCGACCGCTTTACCGACGCGGGTGTCGGCAACATCGCCAACGCCGGCAACTACGAGCCGGGCAAGCACAAGTATTACGGCCGCTTCAATCAGGGCGTCGTGACCATCAATCTGCCCGACGTCGCGCTGTCCTCCGGCGGTAACATCGAAAAATTCTGGGATATTTTTGAAGACCGGCTCGAGCTCTGCCACCGTGCGCTCCGTTGCCGCCACGACCGTCTGCGCGGTACGCTCTCCGACGCCGCGCCCATCCTCTGGCAGTACGGTGCCTGCGCCCGTCTCAAGAAGGGCGAACCCATCGACCGTCTGCTCTACGACGGCTACTCCACCATCTCCCTCGGCTACGCCGGACTCTATGAGTGCGTGAAGTACATGACCGGCAAGAGCCATACCGACCCCGCCGCCACGCCGTTCGCCCTGTCCATCATGCAGAAGATGAACGACAAGTGCAAGGAGTGGAAGACTGCCGAGAACATCGACTATTCCCTCTACGGCACGCCGCTGGAGTCCACGACCTACAAGTTTGCCAAGTGCCTGCAAAAGCGCTTCGGCATCATCGAGGGCGTGACCGACAAGGGCTATATCACCAACAGCTACCATGTCCATGTCACCGAGCCGATCGACGCCTTCACCAAGCTCAAGTTCGAGGCGCAGTTCCAGCACCTCTCGCCCGGCGGCGCGATCAGCTACGTCGAGGTCCCCAATATGCAGAACAACCTTGAGGCCGTGCTGCAGGTGATGAAGTTCATTTACGACAACATCATCTACGCCGAGCTGAACACCAAGTCCGACTACTGTCAGGTCTGCGGCTGGGACGGCGAGATCGAGATCGTCGAGGACGGCGGCAAGCTCATTTGGCGCTGCCCGAAGTGCGGCAACACCGATCAGGACAAGATGAACGTCGCCCGCCGTACCTGCGGCTACATCGGCACCCAGTTCTGGAACCAGGGCCGCACGCAGGAGATCAAGGAGCGCGTGCTGCATCTGTAAAGATCGAAGAATAAAAGTGCAGAGCAAAAGCGCAGACCCGAGCGGGTCTGCGCTTTTTGTGCCTTCGTTCATTTTTCCAGCAGCGCACGAAGCTCGCCTGCATCGGCGGCCAACTCGGCTGCTCCCGCTTCGAGCAGCTGCTCCCGGTCGCGGAAGCCCCATGTCACCGAGATGCAGGGGATGCCCGCGTTCCGCGCCGTCTCGATGTCCACCTCGCTGTCGCCGACGTAGACCGCGCGGGACTTGTCCGCGCCGAGCGCCGCGAGCGCGTCGTTCACCATGTCGGGCGCAGGCTTGCGGCGGCGCTGCGCCGTCTCGCCCATGGCGATGTCGGCAAGCGCGCCGAAGTGCTCCGCGACCAGCGGACGCACCGCCTCGTCCGGCTTGTTGGACACCACCGCAAGGCGGAAGCCCTCCGCCTTGAGCGCCGCCATCAGCTCCAAAACGCCCGCGTAGGGCTTCGTCTTGATCTGGCAATGCGCGGCGTAGTAGGGCTTGTAAAGCGCGAGCGCCTTCGCAACGGTCTCCTCGTCCGCGTCCGCGCCGAGGGCGCGGCGCATCTGCATCTCCGCGCCGTTGCCGACGAAGCGCCGCATCTCCGCGAGCGTCCGCTCGGGATAGCCCAGCTCCCGCAGCGTGTGGTTCGCCGCACCGCAGATGTCCTCGAGCGTGTCGAGCAGCGTCCCGTCAAGGTCAAATAGGACGGTATCAAATCTCCGCATGGTTCGTCAGCCCCTTTCTCCGGCCTGCACCCGCCGCGCGACCTCCTGCGTGAAGCGCGCGGTCGCCGCGCTCGGCGGCACGTCGCGCAGCGTACACATATCGACGGAGCGCGGCGGGATCTCAAAGTCGGTTTTCAGCTCGCGGATCGCGCCGCTTTCCAGCTCCGCGGTCACGAACTCCCGTGTCACGCCCGCCACGCCGAAGCCGATGCGGGCGAGGTCCACGAGCAGGCTCCTTGCGCCCAGCTCGATCTCCGGCGAAAGGGAAACGCCGTGCGCGAGGAAGTATTTTTCCAGATACACGCGCGAGCTGGCCTTGCGCTCGAGCAGAATGAGCGGCAGCGCCGCAAGCTCCTGCATCGAATAGGCGCGCTCAAAGTCGCAGGGATAGTCCGCCGCGGCGACGAAGCACGAGTGCGTCGCAAAGCACGGCACGCAGCTCAGCCCCTCGTCCTCGCTCGGCGACGAGGCGAACGCCACGTCCACCTTGCCCGAGCGCAGCAGGCCGAGCACCTTGTGGCTGCGGCCGCTGATGATCTGAATATGGATGTTCGGGTACTTCTTGTGGAATGAGTCGAGGTGCGGCAGCAGAAATTGGCTCGTCACCGTGTCGCTCGCGCCGATGACGAGCTTGCCCATCTGCAGGGCGCGCGTCTGCGCGAGCTTTTCCTCGCCCGTTTCCAAAAGGCCCATCGCGCTGCGGACGTGCTCGAAGAGCATCTGCCCGTCGTCCGTGAGCGTCACGCCGCGCGGGGAGCGGATGAACAGCCGCGTCTGTAAGGCGCCCTCGAGCTGCTTGACGCTCTGGCTCACCGCGGACTGCGAAATGTAAAGGTTCTGCGCCGCGGCGGAAATATTGCCCGTCTCCGCCACCTCGCGGAACACGCGGTACAGCTCTAACTTTGCGGTCATAGCCTTGTCCTCCTCAAATCTCGCGCCGTCCCTCGAGCGCGCGCATGAGCGTCGCGTCGTCGGCAAATTCCAGATGTCCGCCCACGGGGATGCCGTAGGCGAGACGGGTGACCTTCACGCCGAAGGGGCGCAGCAGCCGCGCAAGATACATCGCCGTGGCCTCGCCCTCCGTGTCGGGATTGGTCGCCATGATGACCTCGTCGATGCCGCCGGCGGCGACGCGCTCGACGAGGGACTTGATCTCCAGATCGTCGGGGCCGACATGGTTCATCGGCGAAATGACGCCGTGGAGCACATGGTAGCGCCCCGTGTACTCGCGCGAGCGCTCAATGGCCGCCACATCGCGGGCGTCCGCCACCACGCAGATCACGCGCTCATCGCGCTTGGGCGAGGCGCAGATGGGGCAGAGCCCCCCGTCCGTCAGGTTGCGGCAGATGGGGCAGCACGTCACCTTTTTCTTCGCCTCCACGATGGCGTCGGCGAACTCCTGCGCCTCCGCGTCCGTCAGACTCAGCACATGGAACGCCAGCCGCTGCGCGCTCTTGCCGCCGATGCCCGGCAGCCGCGCGAACTGCTCGACCAGCTTTTCCAGCGCTGCGGGAAAATACTCCATACCTTGTTAACCTTCTCTCAAAGCCTTGATCTTCGCGGGGATGTCCGCCGCCTTGTAGACCGCGCTGCCCGCGACCAGCACGTTCGCGCCCGCATTCACGCAGGCGTCGCGCGTGGCGGTGTCCACGCCGCCGTCCACCTCCAGCTCGCAGTCCGGGTTGACCTCGTCGAGCATCGCGCGCAGCTGCGCGACCTTGGGCATCATGTCCGCCATGAACTTCTGCCCGCCGAAGCCCGGCTCGACCGTCATCACCAGCACGATGTCGCACTCCTTGAGGTACGGCAGCGCCGCTTCGGCGCGGGTGTTGGGCTTGAGCACGATGCCCGCGCGCTTGCCCCTCGCGTGGATCTTCTCCAACGCGGCGTGGATGTTCTCGGGAAAGTCGGACTCGACGTGGACGGTCACAAGGTCCGCGCCCGCGTCGCAGAACTGCTCAACGTAGCGCACGGGCTTGGTGATCATCAGATGCACGTCCAGCGGCAGCCCGGTCACGGGCCGGATGGCCTTGACCACCGGGATGCCGATGGAGATATTCGGCACAAACTCGCCGTCCATGATGTCCACATGGACGTAGTCGGCGGTGTCGATCTTCCGAATGTCCCGCTCGAGGTTGGCGAAGTCGGCGGAGAGAATGGACGGTGCGATCTTGATGTTCATGGCGGCAGCCTCCTGTGAAAAACAGATTCAATTTATTGTAGCAAAGGCCGCGCCTAAAATCAATCGCAAAATAAAAATGTAAAAGATACTTGACATTTTGCCGATGAGGTGTTATGCTCATGAATGTAAAGCAAGCTTGACTTTCTAAGAACGGAGCACAGCATGAAAAATATCATTGAACAAAAGCGGAAGGAGCGGGGCATGACGCAGCAGCAGCTTGCCGCGGCGCTCGGCGTCTCGCGCCAGACTATCATCTCATTGGAAAACGGGAAATACAATCCGTCCATCCTGCTCGCCCACGCCATCGCAAGGCTGTTCGGCACGCAGATCGAGGACATCTTTCGTTTTGAGGAGGAAGAAGCATGAAATTGAAGGAACAGAAAAAATTCGGCATTTTGTGGCTCAGCATCGGCGCGGCGCTCTTTCTTGCGGGGCTGCTGCTGGGGGAGACGGAATACGGCAGCTACATCAGCGGCTTCGGCGGCGGACTGACGGCTGTCGGCCTTGTTCGCCTGCTGCGGGTGCGTCGCCTGAGCCGCGATCCGGAAAAGGCGGCGGACTACGATGCTTCGCTCAAGGACGAGCGCACGGCATATGTTGCCAACAAGGCGCGCAGCATGACCTTCTTCATTTGCGTTTACGTCCAGCTCGCCGCGGCGCTGCTGGCGATCCTGGTGTTCAATCAGCCGCTTGTCGGGCAGGTGCTCTGCGGCCTGACCTGCCTGCAGAGCCTGCTCTACACCGTATTCTACTGGCACTACAATAATGTTTATTGAGAGAGGGAAGAGACATGAACGCATTGGAGGCAACGGGGCTTTCCAAGTCCTTTGGGGACTTCCGGCTGCAAAGCGCCGGCTCCCCAGGCGAGCGGTCCGCGAGCTGAAATCTTAAAAAAGTGTTAAACGAAAACGCGGCGCTTGTCAACGCCGCGCTTTTGTGCTATCCTAACGGGTGGTCAAGGTGGAAAGGGCCTTCCCTTTCCGCCCTGGTCGCCGCGTTTCTCCCGAGAAAGCTACAAAAGGAGACCCTGCGCATGAAGCTCGATCATCGCCGCACGATCCTCGTCGGCCTTGCGTTTTTATCCATCTGTGCCTTCTGGCAGATGTACGACAGCGTCATCCCCAAGATCCTGACCGAAACGTTCCGTCTGAATGAGACGCTCTCCGGCGCGATCATGGCGCTGGACAACATTCTGGCGCTTTTCCTGCTGCCGCTGTTCGGCGCGCTCTCCGACCGCACGAGCACCAAAATCGGCCGCCGGATGCCCTTCATCCTCCTCGGCACGGCCTGCGCGGCGCTGCTGATGAACCTGCTGCCGCTGCTCGATAACGGCTACGCCTCCGCGCCGTCGGCGGGGAAGCTCGTCGGCTTCGCCGCCGTGCTGGGCCTGCTGCTCGTGGCGATGGGCACCTACCGCTCGCCCGCCGTCGCCCTCATGCCGGACGTGACGCCCAACCCCCTGCGCTCACGCGCGAACGCCATCATCAACCTCATGGGCGCCATCGGCGGCATCATCTATCTGGCTGTCGCGGCGGTGATGTACCCGAACGCCAAGATCGCGGGCCTCGCCCACGTCAACTATCAGCCGCTTTTCCTCGTCGTTTCCGCCGTCATGCTCGTGAGCGTCGCGGTGCTGTTCCTGACGGTGAAGGAGCCGAAGCTCGCCGCGGAGACGCGCGCGCTCGAGGCGCAGCATCCCGAGTGGGACCTCACCGAGGACGACGGCAGCGGCAATGAGGTGCTGCCCAAGCCCGTCAAGCGGAGCCTTGGCTTCCTGCTCGTGTCCATCGCGCTGTGGTACATCGGCTACAACGGTGTAACGACCTGGTGGTCCACCTACGTCGGCGCGGTCATGGGACAGGGGCTCGGCGGCGCGTCCACCTGTCTGCTCATTGCCACCGCCGGCGCGGTCGTCAGCTACATTCCCATCGGTCAGCTCGCCTCGCGCATCGGCCGCAAAAAGACCATCCTCTTCGGCTGCGCCCTGCTCGCCGCAATGTTCCTGACCTTCTACTTCCTCACCACGCTCTACTCGACCATTCATCCCGTCATGTTCGTCTGCTTTGCCCTCGTGGGCTTTGCCTGGGCGGCCATCAACGTCAACTCGCTCCCGATGGTGCTGGAGATGTGCCGCGGCAGCGACATCGGCAAATTCGCCGGCTATTACTACACCTTCTCCATGGCGGCGCAGGTCGTCACGCCGGTGCTTGCCGGCACGCTGATGCGTCATATCAGCTACCGCGTGCTCTTTCCCTACGCGGCGCTCTTCGTCGGCGCGTCCTTTGTCACGATGTGCTTCGTGCGCCACGGCGATTCCAGAGCTGAGGCCAAGAGCGGCCTGGCCGCCTTTGAGGATATGGACGACTGAATTCGGCAATTTCCGATAACAAGAAGTGATATTTCGTGCAGACTCTACAATTAGTTATCCTTTTCGCACTGTTTCTGCTCACCGTCTGGCTCTTTTTTCTCAACAGCCGTGCCAACCATCCGAGCTGGGCGGCGCTGGAGCATCGGCGCTACGCCCACCGCGGGCTGCATTGCAGCGCCGACAGCGTGCCGGAAAACTCCCTTGCGGCCTTTCGCCGCGCCATCCGGCACGGATACGGCTCGGAGCTGGATGTGCATCTGCTGCGCGACGGCACGCTCGCCGTTTTTCACGACAGCGACCTAAAGCGCATGACCGGCGTGACCGGCGTGCTTGAGGACTGCACGGCGCAGGATCTTGCCGCGCTCCACCTTGCCGGTACGCCGGAAACGATCCCACAGCTGTGTGAGGTCCTTTCCCTTTACGAGGGCACGGGCCTGCCGCTTGTCGTGGAGCTCAAGAGCTATCGCGGCAACCACCGCGCGCTCGCCGAGCGCACGGCGAAGGAGCTGGACAAATATCAGATCCCCTATTGTATGGAGAGCTTTGACCCGCGCTGCCTGATGTGGCTGCGCGCCTTCCGGCCCGAGATCATCCGCGGCCAGCTCTCCGAAAATTTCCGCAAGGACGCGCGGGGATGGGAGCATTTCGTGGGCTTCCTGCTCTCGAACCTCCTGTTCAACGCCTTCACCGCGCCCGACTTCATCGCCTATAAATTTGAGGACCGCCGGCGCTTCGCGCCGCGCATCTGCCGCGCGTTCTACGGCGCGCATATGTTTTATTGGACCGTCCGCACCTATGAGGACCTGAAGGCCGCGGAGCGCAAGGGCGCGCAGGCGATCTTCGAGGGCTTCGACCCGGACGGGGCAGAGAGAAAATCAGAAAGAAAAGAGGACACTCCATGAGCGAGACTCCGAAGAGACGCCGGGGCGACCGCAGAGACGCGGCGCTCCTGCGCGAGACCGACGCCCTGCACTTTATCATGGGCATCATCTACCCCCACCGCGCCGACAACGAGGCCTACATCGCCGAGCGCATCGATCTGGAGCCCATCAAGGCCTACCTTGCGAAAAAGAACGTCGAGGGCATCGAGTTCAAGTACACCTTCTTCCACGTCATCGTGGCGGCGCTGGTCAAGACCATCACCCTGCGTCCCAAGCTCAACCGCTTCTACGCGAACGAAAATTACTACCAGCGCAACAAGGTCACGGCGGGCTTTATCATCAAGAAGGAATTTTCCGACGGCAGCGAGGAGGCGGTCGCCCTGCTTGACGCTGCGCCGACCGACACCGTGGACACCGTTCACGAGGAGATCCGCCGCCGCGTCTACGCCACGCGCCATGAGCAGAAGCTGAACACCACGGACAACAGCATGGATATTCTCAACAAGCTGCCGCGCTTTCTCTCCAAGGCGGCGATCCGCTTCATCCGCTGGCTCGACCGTCACGGCTGGTGTCCGGACTTCCTCGTCGGGGAGGATCCGAACTACGCCTCGGTGTTCCTCTCCAACCTCGGCTCCATCCGTCTGCGCAGCGGCTACCACCATCTTACGAACTGGGGCACCTGCTCGTTCTTCTGCGTCATCGGCGAAAAGAAGTGGACGCCGCTTTACGATCAGAACGGCCTCGTCGCCATGCGCGAGACGGTCGACCTCGGCTTCACGGTCGACGAGCGCATTGCCGACGGCTATTACTATTCCAAGAGCATCCGGCTCTTCAAGCACCTGCTCGCGCACCCCGAGCTGCTCGAGCTGCCATTTGAACAGGAGGTCGATTATGACTGAGATCACTGCCAAGACCCCGTGGGCGGGTCACACCGGCGACGTGCCGCTGCATCTGGACTATTTTGACGGCTCGATGTTTGAGGCGCTCGAGCTGGTCGCCAAGAAGTACCCCAGGAACATCGCGTTCGACTTCATGGGCAAGCCCACCACTTATCCCCAGATGATCGAGGAGATCAAGAAGTGCGCCCGCTCCCTCAAGACCATCGGCGTGCGCGCGGGCGACAAGGTGACGATCGCCATGCCCAACTGCCCGCAGGCCATCTATATGTTCTACGCTGTCAACCTCGTCGGCGGCATCGCGAACATGATCCATCCTCTCTCGGCGGAGAAGGAGATCGAGTTCTATCTCAACGAGTCTGAGAGCGTCACCGCCATCACGCTCGACCAGTTCTACAACAAGTTCGAGAGCATCCGCCAGAACACAAAGGTCGTCAACATCATCATCGCGAGCGTCAAGGATGAGCTGAGCAAGCCCGTCCGCGCGGGCTATATGCTCACCGAGGGCCGCAAGATCGCCAAGATCCCGAAGGACGCGCCGGTCATCCGCTGGAAGGAATTCATGAACATGGGCAAGGCCTGCTTCTGGAATTACTCCGTCAAGCGCACCGGCGACGACCCCGCCGTCATTCTCTACTCCGGCGGTACGACCGGCACGACCAAGGGCATCGTGCTGACGAACAAGAACTTCAATGCGCTCGGCCAGCAGGTCATCGCGGCGAACCCGATGTTCAACCCCGGCGACAAGATGCTCGCCGCTATGCCGCTCTTCCACGGCTTCGGCCTCGGCGTGTGCGTCCACACCATGCTCTCGCAGGGCGGGCGCTGCATCCTCGTGCCGCGCTTTACCGCCAAGAGCTACGCAAAGCTCATCACCAAGTATCACTGCAACTTCATCGCGGGCGTGCCCACGCTCTACGAGGCGCTGCTGCGTCTGCCGAGCATGGAGGGCGCGGACCTCAGCTCGCTCAAGGGCGTGTTCTCCGGCGGCGACAGCCTGTCGATCGAGCTGAAGAAGAAGCTGGATAAATTCCTCTATGCCCACGGTGCGCCCGTGCGGGTGCGCGAGGGCTATGGCACCACCGAGACTGTCACGGCCTGCTGCCTGACGCCGCCGCACATGTTCAAGGAGGGCTCGATCGGCGTGCCCTTCCCCGACACCTACATCAAGATCGTTGAGCCGGGCACCGACAAGGAGGTCCCCTACGGCACCGAGGGCGAGATCCTGCTCGCCGGTCCCACCGTGATGAAGGAGTACATGAAGCATCCCGACGAGACCGCGCAGACGCTGCGCCGTCACGCCGACGGTCTGACCTGGGTCTACACCGGTGACCTCGGCACGATGGACTCGGAGGGCTTCGTTTACTTCCGCGGCCGCGCCAAGCGCATGATCGTCTCGTCCGGCTACAACGTCTACCCCGGTCAGATCGAGAACATCCTCGACGCGAACGAGATGGTGCAGATGAGCTGCGTTATCGGCATCCCCGACGCCTACCGGATGCAGAAGGTCAAGGCCTTCGTCAAGCTCGCCGCCGGCATCCCCGCGAACGACGCGACCCGTCAGGCGCTGATGAGCTACTGCTCCAAGCACATCGCGAAGTACGCCATGCCCTGCGACATCGAGTTCCGCGACGAGCTGCCCAAGACGCTCGTCGGCAAGGTCGCCTACCGCGTTTTGGAGGAAGAGGAGCAGGCCAAGCACGCCGCCGAGGCGCCCGCCGCGCCCGCCGAGGAGGAAAAGAAGTAAGGCAAAAAGTGAGCCGCTCACAGAGCGGCTCACTTTCTTTTTGCATGAGATCGTTCGGCGGCGCGGCGGTCAGAGGTCGTCCTCCCCAGTGTCGCGGTCGAAGCCAAGCAGATGGCCGGGCAGATGGCACCACGGCTTGCAAAGCGTATCGTTGTAGTGCGCGACGGCCTGCCGGTAGATGCTCTCGCTGCGCGCGAGGATCTGGGCGAGCTCGGGATCGTAGCGCACGCCGGCGGCCTGACGGCGGCAGGCGGAGAGCTGCGCGGCGGCGCTTTCCACCACGCTGCGCCGACTGCGCAGGACGCGCCGCACCTCCCAGAACCAAAGGACGAGAAAGGCGGTGGTGCTCACGGCGGCGATCAGCCAGGCGACCCACGACGACATCGGCTTCAACTCCTTTTTCTGCAAATCTTATCATTCAAACCAAGCATAGCAATTTTTTCCAAAAATTGGGAAACAAGGGTATGAGATGTATGCTTTTTCGACACGAAATGCAGGAAAAGACGAATTTTGCGAAAAAATGAAAAAAGAAGTGACAGCTGTCCGCCGGTTGTGGTAAGATAGAAAAACAACGATCCCGGGAGGTCAGGATATGAGCTATGCCGATCAGGTTTTTCGCCGGAACTGCGAGGACATTTTGAAAAACGGCGTGTGGGACACGGAGCTTGCCGTGCGTCCGCGCTGGGAGGACGGGACCCCGGCGCACACGGTCAAGAAATTCGGCATCGTCAACCGCTACGACCTGCAAAGGGAGTTCCCCATCCTCACGCTGCGCCGCACCTATTGGAGGAGTGCGGTGGACGAGCTTTTGTGGATCTGGCAGAAAAAGAGCAATAACGTCCACGAGCTTTCCTCCCACATCTGGGATGCCTGGGCGGACGAGAGCGGCAGCATCGGCAAGGCCTACGGCTATCAGCTCGGCGTGAAGCACCAATATAAAGAGGGGATGTTCGATCAGGTGGACCGCGTGCTCTATGACCTGAAGCATGATCCTGCCTCGCGGCGCATCCTGACGAACCTCTACAATTTTGCCGACCTGCATGAAATGGCGCTCTATCCCTGCGCCTACTCCATGACCTTCAATGTGTCGGGCGATACGCTCAACGCCATTTTGAACCAGCGCAGTCAGGATATGCTGGCGGCGAACAACTGGAACGTGGTGCAGTACGCGGTGCTGGTCCACATGATGGCGCAGGTCAGCGGGCTCAAGGCCGGCGAGCTGGTGCACGTCATTGCGGACGCGCACATCTACGACCGCCATGTGCCCATCATCGAGCAGATGCTTTCGGAGCCGGAGAAGCCCGCGCCGGCGTTTTTCATCGACCCGAGCGTGACGGATTTCTATGCCTTCACAAAGGACAGCTTCCGGCTCGAGGGCTATGAGCCCTGCCCGTTCGAGGCGAAAATTCCCATCGCGGTGTAAAGGAGAACGCTATGACCGCCATCGTCTGTGTGGACAAAAACTGGGCCATCGGAAGGGAGAACCGGCTTCTCTTCCGCATTTCCGCCGACCTCAAGCATTTCCGTGCGCTCACGACGGGAAAGACCGTCGTGATGGGGAAGAATACCCTGCTTTCGCTGCCGGGCGGCAGACCGCTGCCGAACCGGCGGAACCTCGTGGTGAGCACGACGATGGCGCCGCGTGAGGGCGTGGAGATCGCGCGCAGCATCGAGGAGGCCGCGGCGCTGGCGGGAGAGGACGCCGTGCTCATGGGCGGCGCGCAGCTTTACCGCGCGCTGCTGCCGCACTGCGAGCGCGTGCTGGTGACGCAGGTGGACGCCGCGGCGGAGGGGGCGGACGCCTTCTTTCCGAACCTCGACGCCGCGCCCGATTGGACGGCGGAGACGGTGGGGGAATGGCAGGAGGAGAACGGCCTGCGCTTCCGCTATGTCGATTATGTCCGAAGAACGTAAGGGAACAGGGGCTTTCCGCAAGAGCGGAAGGCCCTTTTCAAATGCGGAGAAAACGAGTATAATGAAGAAAGATTTTCTGAGAGGAGGCGAGGGCCGTGGCGGAGCTGAATACCGATGTGCGCTTTGTCAGGGGCGTGGGCGAGGCGCGAGCGAAGAGCCTTGCGAAGCTCGGCATCACAGACCTGAAAAGTCTCATCTCCTATTTCCCGCGCGCCTACGAGGATCGGCGGGAGAGCCGCCGCATCGCGGAGCTGCAGGTCGGTGAGCGCGCCTGCGTGACGGCGATGGTGGCGTCAGAGCCGAAGTTCTCGCGCATCCGAAAGGGATTGGAGCTCGTCAAGCTGCGCGTGGTGGATGAGAGCGCCGCGCTGGAGCTGACGTACTTCAACCAGTCGTACCTGAAAAACACGTTCCACGTGGGCGAGAGCTACACGTTCTACGGCACGGTCGAGGGGACGCTGCTGCGGCGGACGATGACGAATCCTGCCTTTGAGCGGGAGGGGCTGCACGCCGTCACCGGCTGCATCGTGCCGGTCTATCCGCTGACGGCGGGCGTGGGGCAGAGCCTGCTCCACCGCGCTATCCGGCAGGGGCTGGACGAGGGAGCGGACCAGCTGCCCGACTTGCTCCCTGCGGAGCTGCGGCGGCAGCATGGGCTGTGCGATGTGCGGTATGCCTACGAGAATATCCATTTCCCCGCGGACGACGCGGCGCTGGCGGCGGCGCGGCGGCGGCTCGCGTTCGAGGAGCTGTACTTCCTCACGCTCGGGCTGCGGCTGCTGCGCGCACGGCGGACGACCGTAAAGGGCAAGACCTGCGCGGCGGTCGATATGACGCCGTTTTTCGGCGCACTGCCGTTCTCGCTCACCGGCGCGCAGGCCCGCGCGGTGGACGATATTCTGCGCGACATGACGGCGGAGCGGCCGATGAACCGGCTCGTGCAGGGCGACGTGGGCAGCGGCAAAACGATGGTCGCGGCGGCGGGAATTTACTTCGCGGCGAAAAACGGCCTGCAGGCGGCGTTGATGGCGCCGACGGAAATTCTGGCCGAGCAGCACTATCACACGCTCGCGCCGCTGCTGGAAAAGCTTGGCGTGCGCTGCGCGCTGCTGACGGCCTCGACCAAGGCGAAAACGCGGCGGTCGATCTTAGAGCAGCTCGCGGCGGGGGAGATCGACCTTGCCATCGGCACGCACGCGCTGCTCTCGCCGGACATTTCGTATCAGAACCTCGGGCTGGTCGTGACCGACGAGCAGCACCGCTTCGGCGTGAACCAGCGCGCGGCGCTGGGTGCCAAGGGTGAGAACCCGCACCTGCTCGTCATGTCCGCAACGCCCATCCCGCGCACGTTGGCGCTGATGATCTACGGCGACCTCGACGTTTCGGTGATCGACGAGCTGCCGCCGGGACGGCGGAGCATCGAGACCTACGCTGTGCCGTCGAGCTACCATGAGCGCATCTACGCCTTCCTCGAAAAGCAGCTCGCGGAGGGACGGCAGGCCTACATCGTCTGCCCGATGGTGGAGGAGAACGGCGAGCTGCCCGACGAGCGCAAGGCGGTGACCGCCTATGCGGAAAAATTGCAGAAAGAGGTGCTTCCGAACCGAACGGTGCGCTTTCTGCATGGAAAAATGAAAGCGAAGGAAAAGGAAACGGTCATGCGCGCGTTCGCCGCGGGCGAGATCGACGTGCTCGTTTCCACCACGGTGGTGGAGGTCGGCGTGGACGTGCCGAACGCCTCGGTCATGCTCATCGAGAACGCGGAGTGCTTCGGGCTCTCGCAGCTCCATCAGCTGCGCGGGCGCGTGGGGCGCGGGCCATGGCAGTCGTATTGCATCCTCGTTTCCGACAACCGCGGCGAGGACAATAAAACGCGGCTCGACGCGATGCGCCGCACGCAGAGCGGCTTCGCGCTGGCGGAGGAGGATCTGAAGCTGCGCGGCCCGGGCGACTTCTTCGGCGCGCGGCAGCACGGTCTGCCGACGCTGCGCGTGGCGGACTTCACCTGCGACATGGAGCTGCTTTACGAGGCACAGGGCGCGGCGGAGGCGCTGCTCGCCCTCGACCCGAGGCTGGAGGGACACCCGGCGCTGCACGCGCGGGTGCGCGAGCTCTTTGACCTCAACGCCGAGGCGCTGAATTGAAACCGAACAGAAAACGAAAACGACCGCGGGAGCGGTCGTTTTTTCACGGGAAAAAGCCGGTGATGGGCAGGGAATAAAGGAAGCGGGGCAGAGGACCGAACGGCTCTCTGCCCCGCTTTTGCTTCAGGGTATCCGGTGAATGAGACGGGCTCAGGCGTTATTTTTGGCGAAGCGCTTGCCGATGAGCATGATGACCGCGAAGGTGAGCAGGTACCAGAAGTTGCCCATCTTGTGGCCGATGAGGCAGGCGATGACCATGAAGATCGAGCCGCAGATGGCGAGCGTCGGAATGACGTAGCGGCGCAGTGCGGATTCGTCGGTCGCCTTCTTCATCCAGTTGATGAAGATCGGAATGTAGAGGGCATAGATGGTGATGATGGGCAGCTCGGTGGGATCAAAGAAGAAAATGACGCTTTCAAACGGCGTGCCGACAAAGGCGACGGCATGGCTCCAGGTGCCGGCGAGGTTGGAGAGATAGAAGTAGAGGCCCCAGGCGGCGCAGTAGAACAGGCCGAGGATGGCGGAGTTGTTGGGGAGGTTGGAGACCTTGTCTACCTGACCGAAAAGCTCGGGGTGGGGGCCCTCGCCGCGGGCGGCAAGGGAGTAGGGGCCGCGGCAGCAGCCGAGCATCAGGCCGTTCATCGTGCCCATGCAGGAGATGGCGATGAAGAGGTTGAGGATGTTGCCGAGAACGGGACCGAACACGTTGATGAACGCGGCGGTCGCGCCGGAGTCGCACAGCTCCTGATTGGTGGCGCCGCCGGCGACGCCGATGTAATAGAGAATATAGGTGGCGACGATGATGAGACCGCCGATGAGCAGAGCCTTGGGCAGATTGCGCTTGGAATCCTTGAGCTCGGCGTTGATGGAGGTGGCGATGATCCAGCCCTCATAGGCGAAGGCGGTGGCGCAGACGGCGGCGAAAAGCGGGCTGCCCGTGACCTCGTAGCCGACGGCGGGGGTGGTGAAGTTGTTGGTCAGCATCCCGTTGGCGAGGCCGAAAATGATGCCGACGACCGCCATGAGCGCGAGGGGAATGAACTTGATGACGGTGGTGGCGACCTGGAACTTACCGGCGAGCTTCGGCGAGAGCGCGTTGACGGCGTAGGCGCAGACCATGTAGAAGAGCATGAGCGCGAGGCACTCGGGACCGATGATGCAGCCGCCCGCCTCGGCCGGAACGATGAGCGGGAAATCGGGATCGACGGAGGTGACGAACACCAGCGTGTAGCGGGCGCTCAGCCAGGCGAGCGCCGAGGTGAGCGTGGGATAGTAGGTGGTGGAAAGGAACCAGCCGATGTAGTAGCCGTAGCGCTTGCCGACGATGGCCTCGGCATAGTCGACGATGCCGTTGACCTTTTCGTATTTCTGCGCCATGGCGGAAAAGGCGAGGATGCAGACGATCATGATGGCGCCGCCGATGAGCCAGGCGAGGATGCCGAGCGGCATATCGCCGCCGGTCTTCTGCAAAATGACCTGCGCCTTAAAGAATACGCCCGAGCCGACGACGATGCCGACCACCATGCAGATCGCGGTGAAGAGGCCGTATTTCTTTTCGAGCTTGTTTTCCATTGCTGTCACTCCTTATCCGGCGGGGATCTTCCCAAAGTCCGCCGTATCAAAAATTCGGCGGGGGTATTCCCATATCCGCCGTGTAAAAAAGAAGCCCGCCCATTCAGGGAACGGCGAAACCATAGCAAAAATTATAAAGCGATGCTTCAAAAAAAGCAATCATTTTGACGCTTTAGAGAGGTAAAATATGAATTTTTTGTGAATGTGACGAATTGACGGGTAAATCGTTGGATATTTTGACCGTAAAGATTTCGTTAAAATGAGAAAAAGCGAAAAAGATAAAAACTTTTGAACGCTTGACGCACGGAAATGTGCAACAAAACAGGGGTGGGCGGCTACGGGTGAAAACGAACGGCGGCCGGAACCGGTGCAGCCCGCGCAGGGAAGAAGGAAATGCGGGAGAGCCGGGGAAGGCGGCGGAAGGGATGTGATCAAAGGAATGCGAGCAAAGGCGACCCGTGAGCGCGTCATTCAGAGACTGTACGAAATGGCGCTGGCGCGGGCAAACGACGCGGTGAAGCTCGCCTACTGCCAGGAGCCGACGGAGGACGAGATCCGACGGCTGGACCTCGGCGCGGTGGCGGAGTTCCGCCGCAGCAATCTCGGGAGCGTGGAGATCCGGTTCATCGACCGGGTGAAGGCATTGCAGGCGCTGGCCGGTATGCTGGAGGGCGAGGGCTGCGAGGCGGAGGAGTTTTTCCGCGCGATGGTGCAGGCGGAGGAGGAAGCGTGAAGGAGATGATACCGCTCTCGCTGCGGCAGAGGAAGGCGTTCGTCTGGTGGGCGAGGAGGGAATACGAGGACTATGCGGCGATCATCTGCGACGGCGCCATCCGCTCGGGCAAGACACTGGCGATGGGAATGGGCTTTTTCTTCTGGGCGATGGCGTGCTTTTCCGACCGGCAGTTCGCGCTGTGCGGGCGGAGCGTGGGCGCGCTGCGGCGCAACCTGCTGGAAACGGTGCTGCCGCAGCTGCGAAGGCTGGGCTTTGCCTGCGAGGAGAAGCGGAGCGAAAAGCTTCTGATCGTGCGGCGGCGCGGACGGGAAAACCGGTTCTATCTTTTCGGCGGGGCGAACGAGGCAAGCGCCGCGCTGATCTAGGGCATGACGCTGGCGGGAGTGCTGTTTGACGAGGCGGCGCTGATGCCGCGCTCGTTTGTCGAGCAGGCGAGCGCGCGCTGCTCGGTCGAGGGGAGCCGGCTGTGGTTCAGCTGCAATCCCGAGGGGCCGAACCACTGGTTCTACCGGGAGTGGGTGTGCCGGGCCGAGGAGAAAAGGGCGCTCTATCTCCACTTCACGATGGCGGACAATCCGTCGCTGAGCGCGAAGGTGCGCGCCCGGTACGAGAGCATGTACAGCGGCATTTTCTACCGCCGCTTCGTGCTGGGCGAATGGACGGCGGCGGAGGGGCGCATCTACGACTTCTACGCGCCGGGGGAGTACGCGCAGGAGGCGCCCGCGGAGCCGTGGGAGAGGCTGCGCGTTTCCGTGGACTACGGGACGGTGAACCCGACGAGCATGGGGCTGTGGGCGCTCAAGGACGGCGTGTGGTACCGCGTGGACGAATACTACTACGATTCCCGCACGGAGGGCCGGCAGAAAACGGATGAGGAATACGTCGACGCGCTCGAGGAGCTGACGCGGGGAAGAAGGATCGAGCGCGTGATCGTGGACCCGTCGGCGGCGAGCTTCATCGAGACGCTGCGGCGCAGGGGATTCCGCGTGATGCGGGCGAACAACGCGGTGGCGGACGGACTGCGGGTGACGGCGGATCTTCTGAAGAAGCGGAGGCTCGTGATCTGCCGGAGCTGCAAGGACTGCCTGCGGGAGATGGAGAGCTACGAATGGGTGAACGACGGGAGCGGACACGACGTGCCGCGCAAGGAGAACGATCACGCGATGGACGAGATGCGATACTTTGCGATGTCTGTGGCGGCGGGGCACGGCGCAATGCCGACCGCGTGCGCGGTGACAAGAACGACGAACTGGAGAGGAGCGGCAGAACGGTGAAACGAAGGAAAAAGGAGCAGACGGGCGGCGCGGCCGCGGCGGTGCAGGTGCGCGAGAGGGGAGGGCATCCCTTTGCGGCGCTGCGAGGCTATATGCCGCTCGGCGGGGCGGACGCGGCGCTCTACCGCAGCGTTCGCGAGGTGGTGCCGATCGTGGACGCGGCGATCGGAAAGCTGGTGAGGCTCAGCGGCGGCTTCCGCGTGCTGTGTGAGGACGAGCGGGCGCAGGAGGAGCTGGGCGAATTCCTGCGCACGGTGAATGTGGGACATGCGCAGGTGGGCTTCAACGCCTTTCTGGACAAGTATCTGGATTCGCTGCTGACGAACGGACGCGCGGTGGGCGAGATCGTGCCGGACGCGGAGGGACGCGAGATCGCGGCGGTGCTGTGCCACCGCGTGGAGCAGCTGGCTCTGCGCGAGGGCGAGACGGCGCTGGATGTGCGGTTCTGCGGCTACGACGCGGCGGGGAGGCTGCGCGAGCTGCCGCGGCAGGAGCTGGTGCTTTTCACGCCGCTGCTGCCGGAGTCGGAGAATCCCTACGGCGTGTCGCTGCTGCGCTCGATGCCCTTTATGGCGGAGCTGCTCTCGCGCATCTATTACGCGGTGGGGCAGAACTGGGAGCGCTGCGGCAACGTGCGCTTCGCGGTGGTCTATAAGCCGCAGGGCGAGGAGCCGGACGGCGCGCTGGCGCGCGAGCGGGCCGAGCTGCTGGCGCAGGAGTGGTCCGGCGCGATGCAGGAGACGCGCGGCGGGAGCGTGCGCGACTTTGTGAGCGTGGGCGACGTGAGCATCCGCGCCATCGGCGCGGACAACGTGATGCCGGACTGCGAGGTGCCGGTGCGGCAGATCCTCGAGCAGCTGGTGGCTAAGACCGGCCTGCCGCCGTTTTTGCTGGGGCTGAGCTGGTCGTCCACCGAGCGCATGAGCAGCCAGCAGGCGGATATGCTCACGAGCGAGATCACGGCGCTGCGGCGCACGCTCACGCCGATGGTGGAGCGCGTGTGCCGCCTGTGGCTGCGCCTGCACGGCTACGGCTGCCGCTTTGCCGTGGAGTGGGATGACATCAATTTGCAGGACCTTGTGGAGGAGGCCAAGGCGGAGCTGTACCGCGAGCAGGCGCGCAGGCTCCGACTGGAAAATGACGAGAGGGAGGAACAGACTTGAGCGAGAAAGGAAAGGAAGCGGGCATCGCCGTGACGGCGGAGGAGCTGGCGCGCATCAACCGCTTTGCGAAGAAGGAGCTGCGCGCGGAGGAGGTCTACACCTTTGCGGTGAAGCTGTGCGACAACGAGGTGGATCGCGACTTTGAGCGCTTCGACCGTGCGGCGCTGGAGAAGCTCTCGGAGCTGTTCGTCGGCAGGACGGGCATCTTCGACCACAGCTGGTCGGCGGGCGGACAGACGGCGCGCATTTACCGCACGGAGGTGATCGAGGAGGAGACGCGCACGACGGCGGGCGACAAATACTGCTGGTGCAAGGGCTGGGCCTATATGCTGCGCACGGAGAAAAACGCGGAGCTGATCGCGGAGATCGAAGGCGGCATCAAAAAAGAAGTGAGCGTCGGGTGCAGCGCGGCGAAGCGAAGCTGCTCGATCTGCGGAAAGGACGCGGGGCTCTGCGAGCACGAGCGCGGAAAGTATTACGGCGGGAAGCTGTGCTACGCGGTGCTCAGCGACATCACGGACGCCTATGAGTGGAGCTTTGTGGCGGTGCCCGCGCAGAGAGCGGCGGGCGTGGTCAAGCGCTTCGGGCAGGGCGAGGGCTCGCTCAAGGCGATGGTGCGCGCGTGCGGCAGCCGCGCGCAGGTGCGCGAGCTGGAGGAGCTGGAGAAGCTCTCCTCGCTGGGGAAAAGCTATCTCGGCGCGCTGCGCCGCGAGGTGAGGCGCCTGATGCTGGTAGCCGACGAGACGCTCGACGGCGCGGTGGCCGAGAGCGTGACCGAAAAGCTCGGTGAGCGCGAGCTGCTGGAGCTGAAGAAGGCCTTCGGCGCGAGAGCGGCAAAAAAGCTCGGCACGAATGTGCAGATCGGTAATCCGCGCGAGGTGCGCGAGGAAAACGAGCGCGACTTCTGCGTGTGAGTGGAAAGACCAAAAAAGCGGAGCGCTTTTTGGAATAAATAACGAAGAAAAGAGGAGGAAATGAGATGAGCATTTCTTACGAGGGCATCGGCGCGTGGTGTGCCACCTTTGCGGCGGGCACGGGAGCCGAGGAGGGCAAGGTCGTCAAGGTATCCGCCAACGGCACGGTGAGCAAGTGCGCCGCGAACGACGGCTTCTGCGGCGTGGTGGCGGCGATGGGCCGCGACGGCAAGGCGTGCAGCGTGCAGCTCGGCGGCCTTGTGCGCGTACCGTACAGCGGCGAGACCGCGCCGGCGGTCGGCTGGAATCTGCTCGCGGCGGACGGAAACGGCGGCGTGAGCGTTGTGACCAGCGGCGGACACAGCTACCTTGCCGTCGAGGTCGATACGACCGGCAAGACCATGACCATCATGCTTTAAGAGGAGGAGAAAAATGACGTACGGCTATGAAAATCTGAAGCTCGAAAAGGGTATGTATGCCCAGAGCGGCAAGAGCTTTTCCAAGGTGCTCGAAAGCCTGGACCCGAGCGAAAACTACCGCGGCACGGCACTGGAGGGCCTGGACGCCTTCCAGCGTCAGCTCAAGCGCTTTGACATCCACGTCAAGGGCGCGGGCAGCGACATGGTGGAGAAGTTCTTCCACACGACCGACAGCGCGGTGCTGTTCCCCGAGTTCGTTTCGCGCGTGGTGCGTCAGGGCATGGAGAGCGATATTCTGCCCGAGATCACCGCGACCACGACCAACTTCGACGGCATGGATTACCGCACCATCGCGTCCGTGCCGACGGACGACGACAAGGCGCTGCGCCGCGTGGAGGAGGGCGCGGTCCTTCCGACGACCGCCATCCGCACGCAGGAGAATCTGGTGAAGCTCCACAAGCGCGGACGAATGCTCGTGGCGAGCTACGAGGCCATCCGCTTCCAGCGACTGGATCTGTTTTCCGTGACCCTGCGCCAGATCGGCGCGTACATCGCCCGTATGCATCTTGACGACGCGGTGCAGGTGCTAATGAACGGCGACGGCAACAACAACGCCGCCGACGCCTACGAGATCGGCAGCGGCAGCGGCAAGATCAGCGGCACGGCGGGCACGCTGACCTACAGCGCGCTGCTGGAGTTCTGGTCCAAGTTCGACCCCTACAGCATGAATACGATGCTGGTGTCCAACGACGTGATGCTGCAGATGCTCAAGCTCTCGGAGTTCCAGAATCCGCTGACGGGCCTGAACTTCCAGGGCACCGGCACGCTCTCCACGCCGCTGGGCGCGAAGCTGCTGCGCACCTCTGCCGTTCCCGCGGGCAAGCTGATCGGTCTGGACAAAAACTATGCCCTTGAGCACATCTGCGGCAGCGAGGTGATGGTGGAGTACGACAAGCTCATCGACCGCCAGATCGAGCGCGCGGCGATCACGAGCATTTCGGGCTTTGCCAAGCCCTATCAGGAGGCCTCCAAGGTGCTGACCGTTTAACGGCGGCAGGAAGCGAAAGGAGGGAGAGCGATGGACGAGGAGATCCTTGAGACGGCGAAGAGCATCTGCGCCTGCGGCGCGGAGGATGAGGCGCTGCTCAAACGGCTCTGTGCGGCAAGCGCGCAGGCGCTCGAGCGCGAGCTGCGCGAGGGCGTTGCGCCGGAGGACTGCGAGGGCGCGTTCATCTGCGCGAGCGCATGGCTGGCGGCCGCCGCGCTGACGGACGCAAGGCTCGGCGGGGCGGAGGAGCTGTCCTCCCTCCGCGCGGGCGACGTGACGATCGAGGTCAGGGGCGGCGCGAACAGCGAACGTGCCGCGGCGCTGCGGCGCAGCGCACGGCAGCTGATGGCCCCGTATACGGAAGGAGGCGGCTTCTTCTTTTGCGCAGTGAAGGGATGAAAAGCATGATCGATCAGGCGTTCCGCCGCTACGGCATGACCGTGACGGTGGAGCATGGCGCGGAGACGGGTGAGACGCACGGCTTCGTGCAGCCCGTTACGGCGGTGAGCGGCGGCGAGCCGTTCTCCGTCGGGCCGCTGGGCGCGGCGGATCGGCGCTGCTGGCGCTATCTCGGCAGCGCGGAGGTGAGTGTGGCGCAGGGGGACCATATCCTCTGCGAGGGAAAGCGCTACCGCGTCCGCCGCGCGGAGAGCGTGAAGCTCGGCGCTCTGGTGACGCACTATTGGGCAGTGCTCGATCGCGAGGAGGAGACGGCATGACGGCGGCGGGACAGGTGCGGTCGGAGATCGTGAGCCGGCTGAAGGCCGCCGGTCTTGACGCGGCGGAGGCCTATGAGGACGAGCGCTTCCGCGAGAGGAGCGGGAGCGTGGTCGCCGTCGGCGCGAAGCAGGCGGAGCTGGCACACGCGGGGCTGATGAACTATCTCGGCGAGCGGTACGACGCGGAGAGCGGGCGGACGGTCGAGGTGTACGGCAGGAAGCTCAAAATGGCGGCGTCGCTGGACGTTTACGCGCCGCGGCGCAAGGGAGCGCGCGGCTGTGAGCAGACGGCGGAGGCCGTGAGCGAGGCGCTGCTGGACGGCCTTGCCGATGGGCTGACGCTCGATGAGCTGAGCTGGGAGAAAACGGAGTGGGACGAGGAGTACGGTATGTTCGTGCGGCGGGGCACCGCGCGCTGCACGGCCTACTTCGTGGCGACGGCAGACGAGGAGAGCGCGGTGCTGACGGATTTTATTTTGAAAGGTGTGATGCAGTAGGTGAGCAACACGGTGGTACATGAGCACCCGGGCGTGTATTAGTCCTACGACGCCTCGAGCGTGATCGGCGGGAAAAAGACCGCGAGGATCCTCGGCGCGGCGGCGGTGAGCACGACGGGCACGGCCAATGAGGTGGTGACGCTGACCTCTTACGCCGAGGGCGTGAGCGCCTTCGGTGAGGACGCGGAGGGTACGGTCGGCATGGCGGCGCTGCTTGCGGCGCTCTACCGCAACGGCGCGGCGGTGGTCAAGGCGGTGAAGGTATCCGCGGCGACGCCGACCGGCTATGAGGCGGCCTTTGCCGCGCTGGAGCAGGAGGCAGTCGATGTGATCGTGTGCGACAGCACGAGCGTGGACGTGCAGCTCAAGCTGCGCGCGAGCGTGGAGAAGGCGTCGGGCGCGCAGAAGGAGCGCATCGGCGTGGTTTCGGGCGGCGCGAGCGAGACGGCGGCGAAGCTCGTGGAGCGCGCGGGCAAGCTCAACAGCGAGCGCATGGTGCTCACGGCGCCCGGCGATGTGCGTATGGCGGCGGCAGCCGCCGCGGTCATCGCGGGGGAGAGCGACCCGTCCGTGCCGGTGAATGGCGCGGTGCTCGCGGGCTTTTCGGGCCTGAGCGCGAGCTACGACGACACGCAGGTGGATACCCTGGTCACCGGCGGCGTGACGCCGCTGGAGTGTGTGAGCGGCGAGGTGAGCATCGTGCGCGGCATCACGACGCGCACGACCACCGGCGGGGCGGCGGACAAGACCTGGCGCGAGCTGACGACGGTGCAGATCGTGGACGACGTGATCCCCGCGCTGCGCGCGTCGCTGCGTGCGCGCTTCGTGCGCAGCAAGAACACCGCGCAGGTGCGCGCGGCGATCCGCTCGCAGGTGATGGTGGAGCTGGAAAACAAGCGCTCGCAGGAGATCATCGACAGCTTCGGCGAGGTGAGCGTGAAGGCGTCGGAGGACGATCCGACGGTGTGCCTGGTGGAGTTCAGCTTTGCGGTGGCGCACGGGCTCAACCGCATTTACCTCAGCGCGCACATCACGGTGTAAGGAGGCGGAGAGATGGCAAATATGACGATCCCGACGAGCCGGGACATTTATCTGGAGCTCAACGGCAAAAAGCTGGCGGTGGTGCAGGGCTACAGCGCGAAGGCGCTGCGCATGAGCCGCGAGGTCGAGGCCTTCGGCGAGAGCGAGCCGGTGGCGACCGTGGGCGGGCAGACGCGCTATACGCTCGAGCTCAGCCGCCTGTACGCGACGGACGAGGCCATCGGCGACGGCGTGAGCTTCTATGAGCTCGACGACTTTTCCGTGGTGGTGTGCCGCCCGGGCAAGCGCATCATCTACAGCCATTGCCGCTGGAGCAACATCGAGGAGCTGGGCAAGCTCGGCGAGCCGGTGGCGGAAAAGGTGACGGTCATCTCCTGTAAGCGCATGGAGACGGACGCCTGATGGGAGACGATGCGGTTTTCGCGGCGCAGCAAAGGCGCGTGACCGAGCAGCTCGGCGCGGCGATGCTTGCGGCGGTCGGACTGATGGTGCGGCAGTATCTGGGAGCGCCCACGGGAGAGAACGAGGGGCAGGACTCCGCTGACGCGGCATGGGAGGACGGCGCGCAGGCGTTCCGTGCGGGCGAGACGGTGAACGAGAGCTTTGACATGGCGCGTTATCTGCGGCTCAGGCAGGGCGCATCGGCGGCGGAGCCGGAGGAGAGCGAGGGCCGCGCCGATGCGGAGGACCGTTCGCGGAGCGTAAGGCGGACGGCAGAAAAAACGACATCCGCGCGCACGGCGGCGGGGGACGCTGGCGCGCGGGGAAGCGGGGAACGGAGCGCATCCGCTGCCGCGCCGGAGAGCGGCGCGGGAAGGCATGACGCGGCGGAGGCGTTCGTTTTGGCGGAGGGCGGAGACGCCCTCCGCACCGCGCGGAGCGTGAGCGGAGAGATCGAGCGCGACGCGCGGCGCTATGACGGCGGATTCTATCTTTACTGAGAGGAGGCGGGGACGTGAGACTGACGCCCATGCGATATAAGGACTACATCTGGCCGAGCAATCCCGGGAGCTACCGCATTTCGTTCCGCCGCGTGGTGGCGGAGCACAAGCTGCCGTTCGGCAGGAGCGTGACGCAGGACCTCGGGCAGGTCTGCCGCGTGCTCGAGGGCGAGGGGGAATTCGCCGGAGAGGGCGCGTATGAGGAATTCAAGCGGCTGGCGACGGTGTTTTACGGAGGGGGCTCGGGCGTGCTGGTGCATCCGGTGTGGATGACGACGCGCGCTTACTTCACCGAGCTGGAGGTCGTGCAGGAGCCGCTGCCGGACTATGTGCGCTACCGCTTCGCGTTCTGCGAGGCGGGAAGCGAGGGTGCGGCGCTGAAGGAAGTGAGCACTTCGGCGGCGGGCGGCAGCGCGGCGGGAACGGCGGGGGCGCGGTATCACACCGTGGTGCAGGGCGACACGCTTTGGGCCATCGCGGCGCGAAACGGCACAACGGTGCGCGCTGTGTGCGCTCAACCCGCAGATCGCGAACCCGAATCGGATCTATCCCGGAGAGCGGGTTAGGCTTTCATGACCGGCAGAGTGGAAACGGCCGACGGCAAGGCATACGAGCTGCCGGCGCTGCTGGAATGGCGGCTGCGGCGCACCGGCGGCGTGCCGTGCGACAGCTTTCGGGCAAGGTGCCTTTACAGCGCCGAGATGGGGGAGGCGCTGAAGGCGGCCTGCCGCTTTGCGGCAACGGAGAACGGCGTGACGCGGTTCCGCGGCGTGATCGACGAGTGGAGCGCCGTGTGCGGCGCGGAGGGGACGGTGCTGACGGTCGAGGGGCGCGGCATGGCCGCGCTGCTGCTCGACAACGAGGCTGAGGCGGTGACCTATCAGCGCGCGGCGCTCAGCGAGATATTGAAGGACCACGCGGCGGCGTGCGGCGTGGCATGGGAGCCGCGCGGCGAGGTGTACGGCACGGGCGAATACGCGGTGGCAAGCGGGTCGAGCCGGTGGAAGGCCATCGAGGGCTTTGTGCGGCGCTGTGGACTGACGCCGTATTTCACGCGGGAGGGCGTGCTGTGTCTGCGCAGCGCGGCGGAAGGACGCAGGCTTGTGCTGGAGGAGCCGGAGGGCGTGATCGAGGCGTCGTACCGCGACAGGCGGTACGGCGTACTCTCCGAGGTGACGGCGGTGAACCGTGCGAAGAAGCTGCGCCAGACGGTGCGGAACGAGGCGTTCCTCGCGCGGGGCGGAAGCTGCCGCCGCGTGGTGTATGTGCCCTCGCGGAGCGTGAATGAACTGCGCTACACGGGGCGGTATCAGATCGAGAAGAGCGCGGAGGATGCGCGGGAGCTGACGGTCACGCTCGCGGGGAGCGTGGACGCCGAGCCGATGGACCGCGTGGAACTGTCGCTCGCGCGGCTGGGCGTGCGGGGGACGTTCCGCGTGAGCGAGACGCTGTACACGCTCTCCGCAAGCGGCGAGACGACGGAGCTGACACTGTGGGAGGTATGAAAAAATGTGGGTAGCAGGCTGGCTCCGACGGACGGAGGAGCCGCAGGAGACAACAAATGCGGAGAGCGGCACCGTGACCATCGGCGGAAGCACGGCGGGCGTGCTCAGCCGGGGAGAGGAGCGCAACGTTCCGCTCGCGTCGCCGGGCGGGTATGCGTGGCGGCCGAAAAACGGCGAGCGTGTGCTGGTCATCAAGGGCGGCACGCTCGGCGAGGAGCGGTATGTGGCCGGCTCGCTGGACGCCGCGCGGGAGCAGGACGATCTGGGCGACGGCGAGGTGCGCATCTACGCGGAGGACGGCGGCGCGAGCATCACGCTGCGGCGAAACGGCCATGTGGAGATCGAGGGAGATCTCTTTATCAACGGCGCAATGTATGTGCCGCCTGTAAGCTGAGGGGTGACGGGAATGGAGCTGAAGATCCGAAACGGAGACTATATCGCCGACGGCATCGGCGGGGAACGGCGCGCGGATGGAGCCGAGGCGCTGCTTGAGCGCGCGCTCTTCCGGCTGAGCGTGCGGAGAGGGAGCTTTCCCTTTCTGCCGGAGCTGGGGAGCGAGCTGTATCGGCTCGGGCATGAGAAGCCGTCGGCCCGGGCTGCCGCGGCGAAGCTGTACACCGCCGCGGCGCTGACGGTGGAGGATGTGGAGCTGACGGAGCGCGGGGACGGGGTCATGGCCCTGCGCGTGCTGCTGACGGCGGACGGCGAGAGCGCCGCGCTGGAGATGACGGTGAGAGGAGCGTGAGAGACGGTGAAGGAATGGACGGAGATCTATGAGCAGATGCGCGGCACGTTCGCGCAGAGAGCGGGCTTTGTGCCGAGCGAGGGCTGCGACAGCGCGGTGCGCCTCTATGCGCTCGCGGCGGAGCTGCAGTCGCTGCTGATGCAGGCAGACTGGGTGCTTGACCAGAGCTTTCCGCAGACGGCGCAGGGAATGTATCTGGACTATCATGCCGAAACGCGGCATCACGCGCGCGGCGGCGGAAAAGGCGGTCGGTACCCTCCGCTTTGCCGCGGCGGACAAGGTAACGGCGGCGTGCCCAATCGAAAAGGGCACGGTGTGCATGACGGCGGAGGGCGTGCGCTTTGAGACGACGGAGGACGCGGCCATTGCCGTGGGCAGTCAATGGGCCGACGTGCCCGCGCAGGCAGTGGGCCGCGCCCGCGGCATCGGGACGGTGAACGTGGTGATCGCAACGCACGCGGGCGTTCCGGACGCAGCGCTGCTTGCGGCGGTCGAGACGGACTTGCAGAAAAAGCGCGAGATCGCGGTGGATGTGAAGGTGCTCGCGCCGGCGGTCGAGACGGTGGCGGTGACGGCGGCGCTCAAGGCGGCGCCGGGGTATACCTTTGCCGAGGTCAAGGCCGGCGCGCAGAGCGCGCTGGAGGCGCTGTTTACCGGCGAGCTGCTGGGGAAGAGCGTGACGACAGCGAGACTGCTGACGCTGCTTTGCGGTGTGGAGGGCGTGGAGAACGTGCATCTGACCGCACCGGCGGCGGATGTGGCGGTCGGCTCGACGGAGCTGCCAATGCTCGGCACGGTGACGATCAGTGAGCTGACGGAGGCGTGAGGCGATGGGCTACTACAACTATCTTTGCGAGCTGTTGCGCCCGCTGCGGGTCTATCGGCTCGATGAGGGCAGCCTGAGCGGTGCGGAGCTGTACGCCGCGGGCGAGGGACTGGACGCCGCAGCTGAGGCGCTGGAGAAAGCAGTGCGTGAGGGTGTGCTGATGACGGCGGAGGACGAGGGGCTTTCCCGCCGCGAGCGGCTGTTCTCCCGCGTCGGCGCGCGCACGACGCCGGCGCTGCGCCGGCTGGCGATCGCGTCGCTGCTGCGCGTCGGCGGCGACGGCTTCACGCTCGAGGCGGTCAACCAGACCATCAGCGGCTGCGGCGTGCGCGCCGTGGCCGCAGAGACAGATGAGCAGGGCGTGGTGCGTGTGACCTTCCCGCAGGTGGCGGGCGAGCCGGAGGACTTTGCGCGCATCCGCGACATCATTCTGGAGATCATGCCGTGTCATCTGCAGGTGGACTTTTACTTCCGGTTCCTGACATGGGAGGAGTGCGAGGCCGCCGCGTGGACATGGCAGGGCATCGAGGACGCGGGGCACACCTGGGAGAGCTTTGAAAAGGCGGTGCCGACGGTATGACGGAGCAGGAGGTCTCGGTCCGCCTGACGGAGAACGACGAGCGCCTGTACGCCTGCGCGAAGCGTCTGGAGGCGGTGGAACGCAGACAGGACGCTCTGGATAAACTGGTAACGGCGGTGGAGGTGCTCGCCGTGCGGCAGGAGAGCGTGGAGGGCAATGTGAAGGAGATCCGAAACGCGGTGCAGAGCATCACGGAAAAGCCGGGGAAGCGCTGGGAGGCGCTGGCCGACCGTGTGCTCTACCTGCTGCTCGGCGCGGTATTCTCCCTGCTGGCACAGGGGGCGGCGGCATGAGAAGAAAGTGGACATTTTCCAAGCTGCTGCTCCTGCTCGAGAGCGCGGTGGTGCTCTACACCACCTATGAGGGCTTCGCGCTGGCGCGGCTGGCGGTGGGATACGGCTATCTCGGAACGCTGCCGTGGGTGGCGGCGACGGTGAGCGCCGCCTGGGGGGCCTACGGCGCATCGGCGGGCTTTTATTACAACAAGGCAAAGGCGGAGAACACCGCGGGCGGCATCGTGTTTGAGGCCGCCTGCGGCAGACAGGCGCGCAGCGGACAGGACTGCGACGGATGGGAGGAGAACGGATGAAGGAGCTGGCGCTCAAGCGGCTGACAAATCTTTTTACGGTCAAGAGCATCGTGACGATCACGCTGACGATCACGTTCTGCGTGCTGGAGTGCTGCGGGTCGCTCTCGCAGGACTATATGACGATCTACACGGCAGTGATCGGCTTTTATTTCGGCACGCAGAGTAAGAAGGACGAGGATGTATAACAGTCGGGAGATCGGCGAGCTGCGCGCCGATGTGGCGGTGAACTGCCGCACGCTGATCGAGCGCGCGGCGGCACGGGGACTGCCGGTGTTGGTGGTGCAGACCGTGCGCGACGTGGAATACCAGCGCTACCTCGTCTCGATGGGCTACGCGGCCAGGACGGCGACGGTGCCGACCTTCCACGCAAAGGGCGTAGGGCTGGCGTTCGATATTTGCAAGAACGTGAAGGGACACGAGTATGACGACCCGGGATTTTTTACCGCGATGGGAAGGCTCGGCAAGGAGATGGGCTTCACCTGGGGCGGCGACTGGCGGAGCTTTCCTGACCGGCCTCATTTTCAATGGGACGGGGGCGGAAAATACACCTCGTCGATGGTGCGCGCGGGGCGGTATCCGCCGCCGATGCCGCGCTTTGAAGAGGAGGAAACGATGACGCAGGAGCAGTTCAACACGCTGATGGAGGGCTACTGGCGCTCGCTCGCGCAGCGCGAGCCGGCGGACTGGAGCGCAGAGGCGCGCGAGTGGGCCGAGAAAAACGGACTGATCGTGGGCGACGGAAACGGCAACAAGCAGTACCGCTCGTTCGTCACGCGCGAGCAGCTGGCGGTGTTTCTCAAGCGCTTGCGGGAGCTGGAGAAATGAGAAAGGGAGGAGGCAAGCCAAGCGGCTTGCCTCCTCCCTCTTTTTTCCTTTTTGATTCAGTCCTTGATCATGTGGACGTTGAGATGATCATAGGTCATCTCAACGCCGTGGGCGGCAAAGGTTTCGCGGACCTTTTCGTTCATGCCGTAATAGACCGTCCAGTAGTCGGCGGCGGAGACCCAGAGCCTGACGAGGTAGGAGATGCTGCTCGCGCCGTATTCGCTGAGGACGACCGTGGGCGCGGGCTCGTCCGTCACCTGCGGGAAGGCGGCGACGGCCTCCAAGATCGCGGTGCGGACGGTCTCGGTCGGCGCGTCGTAGGAGGCGGTGTAGGTCAGGTCGACGCGGCGGCGGCCGAGGGCATTGTAGTTGACGATCTTGGCGGTGACGATCTGGCTGTTGGGCACGAAGATCTCCTTATTATCCACGGTGGTGAAGGTGGTGTAGGCGAGGTCGACGGCGCGGACGGCACCCTCGATACCGTCGCAGGAGACGTAGTCGCCGACGGTGAAGGGCTTGGAGATGAGCAGCATGACGCCGCCGGCAACGTTGGAGAGCGTATTTTGCAGCGAGAGCGACACGGCGAGACCGGCAACGCTCAGCAGGGCGACGAACGAGGTGATCTCCACACCGATCGAGCCGAGAACGGCGAGCGCGAGGAGAATGTAGAGCACGGCGCGCAGCGTCGAGCGCAGATAGGTGCGGAAGGGCGCGAGACGCTCGGAGCGGTCAAATGCACGGTCGCACAGGCGCAGGATGACGCGGATGAGCAGCATACCGAGCGCCAGCAGCAAAAGGACGGTCGCGGTGAGGTTGAGCGCCTTGTCCAGCGCGGGGATGCCGAAATCAAAAAGCTCCATAAAGGGTACCTCCTTGGTATGATAGGGAAATTTGCGGCAGAAGCTAAGGACATGATAACAGCTTTTTTACGCCGGCGCAACACTCGCGTGCCGGGAAAAGCAATGGAAAAGGGTGTAAAAATGCTGTTAAAAAGTTCACAAGTGCAAGTTTTCCTGCAAAAAGAAAAGGGGAATGCAGCGAAGAGCGTCGAAAGCAATTCGCGAATACGACAAAAATGGCAAAAAATTTTTGGCTACTTTTTTTTGATTTTCTTTGCTTTTTTCATTGATTAAATGGACGCTTTCCTCTATAATCTACAATGAAGCCTGTATGAGCACCTGTCGGCTGATTTTGAAAGGTTTCATGCAAACAGGGGCCCATTGGCAATAAGATACCGTAACCAATAAAAACAGGGAGGGTTTTATCTTGAATAAGGTCATGTCACTGCACGATGCCGTTGCAAAGTACGTTGAAAACGGCGACGTACTCGCCACCGGCGGCTTCACCACCAACCGCAAGCCCTATGCGGCGGTCTCCGAGATCCTGCGCCAGGGTCAGAAGGACTTCATCGTCTACGCCGGCCCCGGTGGCGGCGAGGTCGATATGCTCATCGGCGAGGGCCGCGTGGCGGCGTACATCAACTGCTACACCGCGAACTCCGGCTACACCAACGTTTCCCGCCGCTTCCGCGCCGCCATTGAAAAGGGCCAGCTGACGTACGAGGATTACTCGCAGGACGTGCTGATGCTCATGCTGCACGCCTCTTCCCTCGGCCTTCCGTTCCTGCCGGTGCGCCTGATGCAGGGCAGCGGCCTGATGAAGTACTGGGGCATCAGCGAGGAAAAGCGCAAGACCATGCCCAAGATGGAAGACCTCAAGTGCGTTGAGATCGAAAATCCCATGGTCCCCGGCCAGAAGGTCGTCGCCGTTCCCGTTCCTAGGATCGACACCGCGCTCATCCACGTCCAGCAGGCCAGCCCCGACGGCACCTGCATCATCTGCGGCGATGAGTTCCACGACATCGACATCGCGGTCGCCGCGCGCAAGACCATCGTCACCTGCGAGGAGATCGTTTCCAACGAGTACATCCGCCGCGATCCCACCAAGACCCGCATCTTCGGCGAGTGCGTGCAGGCCGTCGTGAAGGCTCCCTACGGCGCATGGCCCGCCCAGTGCTATGACTATTACGACGATGACGACGCCGCCCTGAAGGAGTACGACAAGGCCTCCAAGTATCAGGACAAGGCCGACGCCGTCGAGCAGCTCGCCAAGGCTGCCGCCAAGGCCGTCAAGGCGCTCGAGAAGGCGCCCGCCGACGAGAAGCTCAAGCTGGCCGCCGAGGCTGCCGAGAAGGCTGCCAAGGCCGCTGCCGCGGGCGAGCTGATCCCCGAGACCTTCGAGGATTATCTGAACAAGTGGGTCTACGGCTGCAAGGACCAGGCCGAGCTGCTCGACAAGATCGGCGGCAGCCGCCTGATGCGCCTGAAGAACGAGCCGCACCTCGGCTATTCCACGACGCACTAAGTTAGGAGGGGTATTGAAATGTCTGATTATACGAAGTATACCAAGCAGGAGATGCAGGCTTACGCCATCGCCAAGAGCATCAAGGAAAACCAGATCGTCATCGTCGGCACCGGCCTGCCGCTCATCGGCGCCTCCCTCGCCAAGCGTGCGATCTGCCCGAGCTGCCACCCCATCGTCGAGTCCGGCCTGATGGACTGCGACCCCGTTGAGGTCCCCCGCTCCGTCGGCGACAACCGCTTCATGGCGCACTGCGCCGTGCAGTGGCCCAACATCCGCTTCGTCGGCTTTGAGGCCAACGAGTGGCTGCACGACGAGGATCGTCTGGTCGCCTTCATCGGCGGCGCGCAGATCGACCCCTACGGCAATGTGAACTCCACCTGCATTTTCGGCAAGGGCGATTATCTCCAGCCCACCACGCGCTTCACCGGCTCCGGCGGCGCGAACGGCATCGCCACCTACTGCAACACCATCATCATGATGCAGCACCAGAAGCGCCGCTTCATCGACCACGTCGACTACATCACCTCCTGCGGCTGGATGGACGGCCCCGGCGGCCGTGAGCGCGCGGGTCTGCCCGGCAACCGCGGTCCTCAGATGGTCGTTACCGACCTCGGCATCATGAAGTTCGACGACGAGACCAAGCGTATGTACTGCGCCTATATGTTCCCCGGCGTCACGCCCGAGATCATTCGGGAGAATACCGGCTTTGAGATCGACTGCTCCCGTGCGGAGACCTTCGAGGCGCCTCCCGCCGAGATCATCCGTCTCATCCGCGAGGAGATCGACCCCGGCCAGGCCTTCATCAAGGTCCCCAAGGAAAAGTAAGTCCGTTATCATTAAATAAGAAGGAGAACAAAACATGAGCGAATATTCTATGCCCTCTTATTTCCAGACTATGCCCGTCATCGGCAAGGAAGTGGCCCACTTCAGCGAGGAGAACGCGGCGCAGATCCAGGAAGTAGAGCAGGAGATCCATGAGATCCGCGAGGCCGCGCTGGAAGCCGGCAAGAGCACCGAGGCTCTCAACGAATCCGGCCAGTGGACCGCGATGCAGCGCATCGAGGAGCTGGTGGACGAGGGGACCTGGTGCCCGCTCAACAGCCTCTACAACCCGCAGGACAACGATAACGGCAGCGTCGGTATCGTCAAGGGCCTCGGCCGCATCAACGGCAAGTGGGCCGTCATCATCGCCAGCGACAACAAGAAGCTCGCCGGCGCATGGGTCCCCGGTCAGGCGGACGCCCTGCTGCGCGGCAGCGACACGGCCAAGCGCCTGCGCATTCCTCTGGTCTACGTCCTCAACTGCTCCGGCGTGAAGCTCGACGAGCAGGAGAAGGTCTATCCCAACCGCCGCGGCGGCGGCACCCCGTTCTATCGCAACAGCGAGCTGAACCAGATGGGTATTCCCGTCATCGTCGGCATCTACGGCACCAACCCCGCCGGCGGCGGCTATCACTCCATCAGCCCCACCATCCTCATCGCGCATGAGGACGCCAACATGGCAGTCGGCGGCGCCGGCATCGTCGGCGGCATGAACCCCAAGGGCTACGTCGATAAGGAAGCGGCGGAAGCGCTCATTCAGGCCCAGAAGAACCTCAAGACCGATATTCCGGGCACCGTCTCCATCCACTACGATGAGACCGGCTTCTTCCGTGAGGTCTACTGCGACGAGGAAGGCGTGCTCGGCGGCATCCGCAAGTACATTGATATGCTGCCCGCCTACGATCCCGAGTTCTTCCGCGTGGACGATCCCAAGGAGCCTCTGTTCGACGCGAACGATCTGTACTCCATCGTGCCCTTCAACCAGAAGCGCAGCTACGATATGTACGACGTCATGGCCCGCCTGCTCGACGGCTCCGAGTTCATGGAGTTCAAGCACGGCTACGGCCCCGAGATGATCACCGGCCTTGCCAAGATCGACGGTCTGCTCGTCGGCGTTGTCGCCAACGCGCAGGGTATGCTGATGAACTACCCCGAGTACAAGATGGCCACCTACGGCTCCGCGATGGGCGTCGGCGGCAAGCTGTACCGTCAGGGCCTCATCAAGATGAACGAGTTCGTCACCCTCTGTGCCCGTGACCGCATCCCGATGCTGTGGATCCAGGATACCACCGGCATCGACGTCGGCAACGACGCCGAGCGCGCGGAGCTCCTCGGCCTCGGCCAGAGCCTCATTTACTCCATCCAGTCCAGCGACCTGCCCATGATGGAGATCACCCTCCGCAAGGGCACCGCCGCAGCGCACTACGTCCTCGGCGGCCCGCAGGGCAACGACACCAACGCCTTCTCCATCGGCACCGCCACCACCGAGATCTACGTCATGCACGGTGAGACCGCCGCGGCCGCGATGTACGCCCGCCGTCTGGTCAAGGACGAGAAGGCCGGCAAGGACCTCCAGCCCACCATCGACAAGATGAACGAGCTGATCCAGGATTATGCCCACAAGTCCAGCCCGAAGTTCTGCGCCAAGGCCGGCCTGACGGACGAGATCGTCGACATGAACGATATGCGTCCCTACATTCAGGCCTTTGCGAACGCCTGCTATCAGAATCCCGAGAGCATCTGCCCGTTCCATCAGATGCTGCTCCCGCGCGTGATCCGCGACTACGACAACCTAAACCAGAAGGCGTAAGATTTTTTGAAGCGATCGCTCCCCACGCGGCGAGAGCCGCGCGGGGAGGTATGGAGTTTTAAGCGATTATGAGCATTTACACCATGGGCATCGACGTGGGGTCCACCGCGTCGAAATGCGTGATCATGAAGGACGGTCAGGAGATCGTCGCCAAGTCCCTCGTCCCTGTCGGCACCGGCACGTCCGGCCCCGCCCGCGCCATCGCGGAGGTGCTGGATAACGCCAAAATGACGCGCGAGCAGATGGATTTCGTCCTCGCCACCGGCTACGGACGCAATTCGCTCGACGGCCTTGCCGATCTGCAGATGAGCGAGCTGAGCTGTCACGCCAAGGGCGCGACCTATCTCTTCCCCGATGTGCACACGGTCGTGGACATCGGCGGACAGGACGTGAAGGTCATCGAGATCGAGAACGGCATGATGAAGAATTTCGTCATGAACGACAAGTGCGCCGCCGGTACGGGGCGCTTCCTCGACGTCATGGCCCGCGTGCTGGAGGTCAGGGTCGAGGACCTCGGCGACCTCGGCGACAAGTCCACCAAGGAGATCGGCATCAGCTCGACCTGTACGGTCTTCGCCGAGAGCGAGGTCATCTCGCAGCTCGCCGTCGGGACCGACAAGTGCGACATCATCGCGGGCATCCACCGCTCGGTGGCGGGGCGCGTGAGCGGCCTGTGCAACCGCGTGGGCGTGCGTGACCGCGTGGTGATGACCGGCGGCGTGGCACAGAACCACGGCATCGTCAAGGCGCTGGAAAACCAGCTCGGGCACGAGATCTCCACCTCTCCGCTCACGCAGTACAACGGCGCCCTCGGCGCAGCGCTCTTCGCCTATCAGAAAGCACTCAAAAAGCAGCCCTGAGCTGCACCATTCTTTACAAGAATAATTTAGGAGGAATCAAAAATGGCTAAACAGGTCAGTCCCGGCGTCCTCGCGCTGCGCAAGGTCGTCGACGACGTGTACGCCGACGCCCGCGAGGCAAAGAAGCAGGGCAAGCTCGTCGGCTGGTCCAGCTCCAAGTTCCCCTGCGAGCTGGCTGAGGCCTTTGACCTCAACGTGATGTATCCCGAGAACCAGGCTGCCGGCATTGCCGCCCAGCGCGACGGCGAGATCATGTGCCAGGCCGCCGAGGATCTCGGCTTCGACAACGACATCTGCGGCTACGCCCGCATCTCCCTCGCTTATGCCGCCGGCAAGCGCGCCAGCCGTAAGTTCGACCCCGAGACGCTCGAATTCATCATCGACCCCAAGAGCGGCAAGCCCCTCAAGGACGAGAACGGCAACGTCGTCATCGATCCCGAGACCGGCAAGCCCAAGAAGGACCCCAAGACTCAGGTGCCCTACACCGTTCTGGACGATATCCATGAGATCGAGGCGCTGCCCGAGACCACCGAGAAGGAGATCGCCTACAAGAACTTCCGCCGCGAGGCCATCAAGCCCTACAAGCAGATGCGCATCCCCCAGCCCGACTTCGTGCTGTGCTGCAACAACATCTGCAACTGCATGACCAAGTGGTACGAGAACATCGCCCGTATGTGCAACATTCCGCTCATCATGGTCGATATCCCCTACAATAACACCGTCGAGGTCAGCGACTCCGCCGTGAAGTACGTCCGCGCCCAGTTCGACAACGCCATCCATCAGCTCGAGGAGCTGACCGGCAAGAAGTTTGACGAGGCCAAGTTCGAGGCGGCCTGCAAGCACGCGAACCGCACCGCCCAGAACTGGCTGAAGGTCTGCGACTACCTGCAGTACAAGCCCGCCCCGATGAGCGGCTTCGACCTCTTTAACCACATGGCCGACGTCGTCACCGCCCGCGGCAAGGAAGCCGCTGCCGACGCCTTCGATCTGCTCGCGCAGGACCTGGAGCAGAACATCAAGGAAGGCACCTCCACGCTGCCCTTCCCCGAGAAGTACCGCGTCATGTTCGAGGGCATCCCCTGCTGGCCGAAGCTCCCGAACCTGTTCAAGCCCCTCAAGGAGAACGGCGTGAACGTCACCGCCGTCGTGTACGCGCCTGCCTTCGGCTTCGTCTACAACAACATGGACGAGATGGCCCGCGCCTACTACAAGGCGCCCAACTCCGTCTGCATCGAGCAGGGCGTTGCCTGGCGTGAGGGCATCTGCCGCGACAATAAGGTCGACGGCGTGCTCGTCCACTACAACCGCTCCTGCAAGCCGTGGTCCGGCTATATGGCCGAGATGCAGCGCCGCTTCACCAAGGACCTCGGTGTGCCGTGCGCCGGCTTCGACGGCGACCAGGCCGACCCGCGCAACTTCAACGAAGCGCAGTACGCCACCCGCGTGCAGGGCCTTGTCGAAGCCATGGAAGCCAACAAGAAAGACTAAGGAGGGCGTGAAAAAATGAGTATCGAAGCTATCGTGAAGGAATTTTCCGCCGTCGCCGCGAACCCCAAGGGCCAGCTCAAGGCCTATAAGGACGCCGGCAAGAAGTGCATCGGTGTGATGCCCTACTACGCCCCCGAGGAGCTGGTCTACGCCGCCGGCATGATGCCGTTCGGTATGTGGGGCAGCAACAGCAAGACCATCCAGCGCGCCAAGGAATACTGCGCGACCTTCTACTGCACCATAGCCCAGCTCGACCTCGAGATGCTGCTCGACGGCACGATGGACCTGCTCGACGGCGTCATCACCCCGACCATCTGTGATACGCTGCGTCCCATGAGCCAGAACATCCGCGTCGCCATGAGCGAGAAGCTGCCCTGCATCTTCCTCGCCCATCCCCAGAACCGCTTCGCCGACTTCGGCAAGCAGTTCTGCATGGATCAGTATGACCATGTCAAGGGCGAGCTGGAGAAAATCGCCGGCCACGAGATCAAGAGCGAGGACATCGCCGCGGCCATCAAGGTCTACAACAAGTCCCGTGCCGCCCGCCGCGAATTTGTCAAGCTCGCGAGCGAGCACTGCGACGTCATCGACCCCATCATGCGCTCCGCCGTCCTCAAGGCCGCGTGGTTCATGGATAAGGCCGAGTACACCGAGAAGCTCAACGCCCTCAACGCCGAGCTCAAGGCGCTGCCCGCGGCGAAGTGGAACGGCGTGAAGGTCGTCACCTCCGGCATCATCTGCGACAATCCCGTCCTGCTCAAGGTCTTCAAGGACAACAACGTTGCCATCGCCGCCGACGACGTCGCGCACGAGTCCCGTGCGTTCCGCACCGACGCGAGCGAGGAGGGCGATCCCATGATGGCCCTCGTCGAGCAGTTCACCAACACCGACTACGACGTGCTGCTCTACGATCCGCAGTCCAGCAAGAACCGCCGCGGCGAGTTCGTGGCGAACCTCGTCAAGGAGTCCGGCGCGCAGGGTCTGGTGCTCTTCATGCAGCAGTTCTGCGACCCCGAGGAGATGGAGTTCCCGTACCTCAAGAAGGCGCTCGACGCCGCCGGCATCCCCTTCATCAAGCTCGGCGTGGACCAGCAGATGCGCGACTTCGGTCAGGCCGCGACCGCCATTCAGGCGTTCGCCGACGTTCTGTCCGTTCAGTAAGGTATCCCGACGGCGGCGGGGAGAGAGGGAGAAGCTCTCCCTGCGTCGTGCCGCCTGTTCAGACGGCGTAAAAATTGCAGGACCGCTGTTGCAAAGCTCAACGGCGATTTGCTATAATCCACACTAACGAAAGGGATAAGGAGAATCTATGTACAGCCCGCTTTTCGTCACCCTGATGGGCATCGGCACGGTGTTCTTCGGCCTGATCTGCATCATCGTCCTCACGACGGTCATGGGATCGGTCCTCAAGAGCAATGCCAAGCCCGCCGCCCCCGCGCCCGCTGCGGCTCCCAAGGCTGCGGCTCCCGCCGCTCCTGCGGTCAACACCGCCAAGGAGCAGGAGATCCTTGCAGCCGTCATCGCGGCGGTCACCGAGGACCTCGGCCCCAGCGCTTCCCGTATGCAGATCACCGGCATCAACAAAATTTGATTATTTTAGGAGAGAAAACATCATGACTAAGCAGTACACTGTCACCGTTAACGGCACCGCCTACGAAGTTACCGTCGAGTCCGTCTCCGGCGGCCGCATGGCTTCCGCCCCCGTCGCCCGCACCGCTTCCGCCCCCGTGGCCCGCGCTGCCGCTCCCGTCGCCGCTCCCGCTCCTGCCGCGGCTCCCGCTGCCCCCAAGGCCGCTCCCGCCGCTTCCGGCTCCGGTGAGACCGTTTCCAGCCCGATGCCCGGCACCATCCTCGACGTGAAGGTCGCGGCCGGTCAGGCGGTCAAGTCCGGCGACATCCTCTTCATCCTCGAGGCCATGAAGATGGAGAACGAGATCTTTGCTCCCTGCGACGGCACCGTTTCCTCCGTCGCGGTTTCCAAGGGCGCTGCCGTCAACCCCGGCGACGTTCTGTGCGTCATCGGCTGAGACATTTCCGCACACCCCTGAAATAAACTGTGAAAGGAAACCAGAAATAAATGCCTGCTATTATCAATTTCCTGCAGCAGACCGGCTTCTATATGTTTGGTCAGGACGGTAACTGGAAATGCCTCATCATGATCGCCATTTCCTTTATCCTCATGTATCTGGCCATTGTGAAGGGCTTTGAGCCGCTGCTGCTCCTGCCCATTTCCTTCGGTATGCTGTGTACCAACCTGCCCGGCGCGGATATGTTCCATGAGATCCTGTTTGCCGGCGGTCACGTCCATTGGGATCTTTTCGGCGGCACGCCCGTCACGGCCTCCTTCATTGCGGAGATGAGCGAGTCCGGCGTTTCGGACGCCGTGCTTGCTCCGTACTTCCAGCAGCTGCTCGCCAGCGCGCAGGAGGCCTTCGGAGCGGATACGATCCAGCAGGTCGCCAGTGAGGTCATGGCTGCTGCCGGCGGCACCATCAGCGAGTTCACCGCGCAGGCACAGGCGGTCGCACAGGCCGAACAGGCTGCCGCGGTGTACGGCATGGAGCTTGCCGGCCCGACGGTCAACCTCGGCCTGCTCGACGTCCTCTACCTCGGCGTCAAGCTCGGCATCTATCCCTGCCTGATCTTCATGGGCGTCGGCTCCATGACCGACTTCGGTCCCCTGATCGCCAACCCCAAGTCCCTGCTGCTCGGTGCGGCTGCCCAGCTCGGTATCTTCATGACCTATGTGGGCACCCAGCTCCTCGGCTTCACCTCGCAGGAATCCTCCTCCATCGGTATCATCGGCGGCGCGGACGGCCCGACGGCGATCTTCGTCACGACCCGTCTCGCTCCCCATCTGCTCGGCCCCATCGCCGTTGCGGCGTATTCCTACATGGCGCTCGTTCCGGTCATTCAGCCGCCCATCATGAAGGCGCTGACCACCAAGGAAGAGCGCAAGATCGTGATGAAGCCGCTGCGTCAGGTCAGCAAGAAGGAGAAGATCATCTTCCCCATCATGATCACCGTGTTCGTGGCGCTGCTCGTTCCCTCCGCCGCTCCTCTGATCGCCTGCCTCATGCTCGGCAACCTCTTCAAGGAGTCCGGTGTGGTTGAGCGTCTGACCAAGACCGCCGGCAACGAGCTGATGAACATCGTCACCATCTTCCTCGGCTTCACCGTCGGCGCGACGGCGACGGCCACCACCTTCCTGTCCCTCCAGACCATTGAGATCATGTGCATGGGCGTCGTGGCGTTCGGCTTCGGCACTGCGGGCGGTGTTCTGCTCGCCAAGCTCATGAACCTGTTCCTGAAGGAGAAGATCAACCCGCTGATCGGTTCCGCCGGCGTTTCCGCCGTCCCGATGGCGGCGCGTGTCTCCCAGGTCGTGGGCCAGAAGGAGAATCCCGCGAACTTCCTGCTGATGCACGCTATGGGCCCGAACGTGGCCGGCGTCATCGGCTCCGCGATCGCCGCGGGCGTCCTCATGGCGCTCTTCGGCTAAGAGAACAAAAGAAAGAAAAAGAGGGCTTTGCCCTCTTTTTCTTTTGCACATTGTGTTTTGGAAAAGGGTATGCTATAATTTCCTCAACATTTGAAATAGGAGGTCCGTTCCGATGAAATACAGGGAAATGACGGCTGAACACCGCAAGGCCGAATTTGAAAAGGTGTCCGCTGAATTTGAAGCGTGGAAGGCCAAGGGCCTGAAGCTCAACATGGCGCGCGGGCGTCCGGGCAAGGAGCAGCTTGATCTGGTGTCCGATATTCTCTCGGTGATGACCGATCCTGCGGACTGCGTGGACGGCGACGTGAATGTGCGCAACTACGGCCAGCTCTCCGGCCTGCCGAGCGCCAAGGCGCTCTTTGCCGAGATCCTCGGCTGCAAGCCGGAGCAGGTGTTCGTCGGCGGCAACGCCAGCCTGCAGCTCATGTACGACACCATCGCCAAGGCGTACACCAACGGTCTGCTGCACAGCGAAAAGCCGTGGTGCCGCGAGGAGCATATCAAGTGGCTCTGTCCCGCACCGGGCTATGACCGCCACTTCAAGGTCACGGAGAGCTTCGGCTTCGAGCTCATCACCATTCCCATGACCGAGACCGGCCCGAATATGGATCTGGTCGAGCAGCTCGTCAAGGACCCGGCGGTCAAGGGTATGTGGAACGTGCCGAAGTATTCCAATCCCGACGGCATCATCTACTCCGACAAGACCATCGAGCGCATCGCCAGGCTGAAGCCTGCGGCTCCCGACTTCCTGCTCATGTGGGACAACGCCTACTGCATCCACGAGTTCGAGGGCGAGTTCGTGCCCTTCCCCGATATCCTGAGCCTGTGCGAGAAGTACGGCAACGCCGACATGGTGTTTGAATTTGCCTCCACCAGCAAGATCACGCTGCCCGGCGCGGGCGTGGCGTGTTTCGCGTGCAGCGAGGCGAACATGGAGTACATGGAGAAGCTCATCAACGTCCAGATCATCAGCTACGATAAGATCAATCAGCTGCGTCATGTGAAGTACCTCAAGGACAAGGCGCACACGCTGGAGCTGATGAAGAAGCACGCGGCCATCATGGGGCCAAAGTTCAAGGCGGTGACCGAGACCCTCGCGCGCGAGGTCGGTCCGCTGGGTCTTGCCACCTGGCATGATCCCAAGGGCGGTTACTTTGTGTCCGTCAATACGCTGCCGGGCCTTGCCAAGCGCACGCTGGCGCTGTGCAAGGAGGCGGGCGTCATCATGACGAGTGCGGGCGCGACCTTCCCCTACGGCGTCGACCCGAAGGACAGCAACATCCGCGTCGCCCCGTCCCTCCCGCCGGTGGAGGAGCTGCAGCAGGCGATGGAGGTATTCTGCTGCTGCCTGAAGCTCGCCGCGCTCGAGCAGTTAAAGTAAAGACAAAAAGAGAAGAGACGGAGCGCCGCTCCGTCTCTTTTTTGCGGAAAAGCGAAAATTGGGTATTGACTTCGCGCCCAATTTTGGTATAATGATGCTTGCTGTTGAGCATTGAGATACGCAGTGGTATCGAAGTGGTCATAACGAGCACGACTGGAAATCGTGTGACGGCCAAAAGCCGTCCGAGGGTTCGAATCCCTCCCACTGCGCCATAAAGAGTTACCGGTATAGATGCGTCTGGCGCAAAGCCAGGCGCATCAACC